>JADHED010001604.1_pt1 | contig 18358 bp, 15 predicted proteins | sample 8952041 | NCBI WGS metagenome assembly JADHED01 (sample SAMN16124423, study PRJNA663239) | bioreactor sludge metagenome | isolation source: sludge (control) | place: India:Bengaluru | collected 2018-09-08
GGCGGGGGACGGTGCGCTACCTGGCGGAGGGGCTGGCGCAGCCCTGGCAGATGCGTCGGGGGCGGATGACGCCCCGGTACACGACTTGTTGGGATGAACTGCCGGTGGCGGTGGGCTAGGCGGGATGCCTTTTCATCCCCGCCTACGCGGGGAACACGTAACGCGGCTGTTGGGTGGGCTGCGCAATGCCGGTTCATCCCCGCCTACGCGGGGAACACCTGAAGGGCGCTGGAGAGGGGCGGGGGGTTGTTCTTGGCGAGGTTATAGCCCATTGAGATCACCCGACAGTCGACGCCTAAACGCTTAGAGCGGCCACTGTCGGTTTAGTGAGCCCTTAATGCCGCTGTTACTTGCGGTTCATGGAGCCGACACCAATCACCGTGTCAGTTGGAGTGACATGACGGTAGACAACGTTGAGCTTATCGTTGTCGACAAAATCCCCTTCCATCATGCCATCCTGGTCAGCGTAGTAGAAACGCTTGTTGTCCAGGGTGATGGCGCCGATGAAGTTCTCCTGCGCACGCGGCGAAGTGAAGACGCCGTGAACAATGCGGCCTTCTTGCTTGGTGACCACCAATTCACCTTTGAGTTTGCTGAACTCGCCGCTGTGGTGGATTTTTTCTCTTGGGCCGGCAGGTGAAGCCAGGACGCCCCCTTCGGTCTCCACCACCCAGGTCCCGACCAGATTGGGAATATCTGATGCAACGGAGCAGGTGCCTCCCATCAGTAGCCCGGTCAGGACCAGCCAAAAAGTGCAGTGTCGGGATGTGAGCATCGTCTATGACTCCTGAGCCTGTGGCCAGGCGGGTTACCTAGCCTTCCGGAAAGCATAGACCAACGCTGTGGAGATGCTGGCAGAACATCGTCTGAGACAGGGGTTTTTTTTAGTTTGTGGCAGGCACGCCGCTGGTCTTGTGCTTCACGCTCCTTGAAGCCCACGGCAAGGTGTTGGTAGGGAGGGCACTGGGGAGACTGAGGATCACCTGAGGGAGGGGTAGGAGGGCGCTACTTGATAGCCACTAGATAGCAAACCCCTATACACACAAAAGGCCAGAGGTTAAGTCTGGCCTAAGTGATTGTTTTTATGGTGGGCCGTCAGGGATTTGAACCCCGGACCAAGGGATTATGAGTCCTCATTGTACCTTTCATTCGGTGTTTCTCCTCGTTTCTAACGGTTTCGTGGTTGGCGATTTGATCATTGAAAAATATGAAGAATTTTGTATCATTCGTCCCAAGAAACTCGCTGTAGTGCCCCTCTAGCCCGGGCGCAACGGCAACCAAACGGCAACCAGAAAGCAGGGGGGAGATCATGCTGGCAGTCAAGGAACTACAGGCTATCAAGGTAGGTGAGTGGGCAACCGACGGACCGGCTGGACCAGGAAAAGGTAGTGGGGTGCTGGCGTTTCGACGGGTAACATCAGGTGCCCTGATGGCGTATTTCCGTTACACCAGAAGCAACGGCTCTAGAGGGGCATACCCCCTGGGCCAAATGGCAGAGCGGGGCCGTGCAGGGCTTTCATTGGTCAGAGTTCGCGAAAAGGCCAGTGAACTAGCTCAATTATATCTCTCGGGGCAAAAGGATATTGATGCTTATTTCGAGTCAGAGGCACGTGCTAAGGCTGAAGAACTAGCCCGCTCCCAAGCTGAGGCGGAAGCTGCGGAGGCTGCTGCTAGGCGCGCAGAGGAAGAGAAAAACAAGTTCAGTCTGGAAGCTTTGCTCAAGGCGTATACGGACCATCTGGAAAACATCGGCAAGGCCCAAACAGCTCGTGATGTTCGATCAATATTCAAGGTCAACATCCTGAAGCCCGCTCCCAGTTTGGCTACTACTCCCGCCCGAGAGGTGACAAAAGCCGTGTTAGCAGCCCGCATACGAGAAATTAGAGAATCGGGCAAGGAACGTGCCGCTGGCAAAACACGTGCTTATCTATTTGCAGCCTATAACTTGGCGCTACGGGCTGAAGGCGACACTGAAGCTCCCGCTGCCCTTATCCAGTTTCACATCGAAAATAACCCCCTTACTGGGATTAAGGCGATTCCCGTCCGTCCTGCCGAACGAACCTTAAGTCGGGATGAACTTCTTAAGTTTATAAGTAAACTTGGCCCCAGCCTGGCTGATCAAGCGCTGAAACTTTGTATTTTTTCTGGCGGACAACGTGCCGAGCAACTTTTACGCGCCCGATGTTCCGATTATGATCCGGCAACCGCTATCCTGCGGCTATGGGATCGCAAGGGCCGCCGCCTCCAGCCTAGGGAACATCGGCTTCCCCTTGGTCCCATCGCAGCCGACTTGTGTAAAGCTCTAGTGCTGCGAGCGAAGGATGAACAACCTGACGAAGCCGATCCGTTGCTTTTCGCAAATGGCACCAAGGCGCTGGTGCCAACAACTCTGACACACCGCGTGGCGGATTTAAGTAGCGCTATGGGAGGGGCGAAGTTTTCCTTCCGCGATTTACGCCGAACCACAGAAACAGAAATGGCTAGCATAGGCTTCAGTGTTGACCTGCGCGCCCAATTGATGAGCCATGGTTTGAGCGGGGTTCAAATGAAACACTATGACCGGCATTCATATCTGACTGAAAAGAAGACCGCATTGGAAACATGGGAGTACCACCTTGAAGGCAAGGAATTACCTAAAGCAGTCAGCGTGGATTCCGGCCCAACTTAGAAATGATAACCCAAAAAATTAACCACACCTGTTTTGTTGAGGTTGCTCCTAACCCCCCGCAGTACCCACCCAGCCACTATGTCCATCCATTGTCGCCATGGGGGCGGCAACGGATGGACTACCCCTGACCTGGGTCTTCACCCACTCCGGTTCCTACGCCCTCTCATCCCGACCTCGCCCTGGCCGCAGGGAATCCGTTAGCCCCTCTGGCGAAAGCAGTCGAAGCTTGTGCCGTGGCCGGAACTCACCCGAGTCTTGAGGTTGGCGATAGCACGCTGGTCTGGTCTTAGTCGCCAAACAACTGCCCCCTTAGGCGTTAGTTGTCAAGCAGCTAAATGACAAAGCAGATGGAGCCTATAAATCTGCCGTTAATAACCAACTAATATAGATATAACCGACCTACAGCAATCAGTAACAAGGGATGATGAAGGAAATCACGATCAAAGTAACAACCTGCTCACCAGTTCAATCTGGCGCAAGCGGTTTTTTTTGGGACACCTTCGCGCTGTTGGGAGTGATTGCTCTAGCTTTTTTCGGCAATAATGCTTGACGGCAAGGATTGCAACTCCTATCATGAAAACCAATTCGGTACTAAGTTTAAAAGCCGGATTAACCGCTGCCAAAGGACCCCCCTTTGGCGACCGCTAACTCGAAAACTTTTGTGGAGATTGACAAAATCATGCAAAATGAATCCCCCCCTGCCGCTCATTTGGCCGCTGCACAAAGCCCTGAAACCGCTGTCCCAAAGAAGCGCCGTTCTTCAGTTACCCGCACACATCCCCCCACTGCTGAGATGGTTCTGCGAGCAGCCGCACGAATTCAGCAATATGATTTCACCACCGAAGCCGGTTGCCGCCAATACCTTGGCGATTTGGTCGAGGCACTGGGAAAATTCAGTCTGAACGGCGATATTTATTGTACCGATCCTGCGGCGCAAGAACTTTTGCTCAGTCTCGGTGTTCTTGGCACCGTCAGCAAGGAATAACGGATTAGGCCACGCCACCCGCCGAAGGTCGCCCCTAAACCAGGCGGCCGATCGGCTGTTAAACGGCCCCATAAATTTTTTTAGAGAGACTGCCGATATGCATGAATCTATTGCAAAAGCGTTCCTGAAAGGACACAGACGCAAAGTAACAGTAGCCTTTGATAATTTTATTACCCGACCTAAACCCGTGACAAAGACCCGAGCCGCGTTCATCAAAAGAACCTGTGAATATATATACGGCTATCCAGGTTTGTATGTCGTTTATGAAACAGAATTTGGAGAAAAGAAGGATAATTGCAAAGGACTCATATGCTTGGTTGAGTCAAGCACAGGCGATGCTCCTGGCTGGATACTCGTGCGGGTAGTAATCTTTGCCCGAGATTATCGGGTTGACGCCATGCCCTTGGGTATTCGCATTTCCGATCATGTCGTGGAGCGTGTGATGGCAAGACTGAATATCAGCAATCCCGTCGAGGCGCTCCCCTCCCTGATGATGGCTCTGATGTATCTGTTACAGAATAAAGATTCCCAAGATGACGAAATGGTGATTTACACCCAGGGAGGAATCGTGATTGCCAAGCCTGATGATCACACTGGAGAGTGTTGGTGTCTGGTCAGCTTTATTGATGGTGACAAAGTTAGACCTCAACAAAAGATTGAGGCCATCGAGCGCTTTCATGAAGCAGTACATACGTCTTTGGCGGAAGCCAGCACCCTGAATGAAGGCTTATTGCAGACGGAGATCAAACGTCTCGCTCCCAGTCGAAATGTAGTCACGCCGCACTTTTTAAAAGGTGCGGACTTCCCGGGCAGTCTTTCAAGCTGGGTGTAAGGTCAGTCCGATTTCGGGGATGATTGAACGGCGAAGTAGATCTTCGCCGTTTTTTTAGGGCGTGTATTTCAAGTGTAGGCACAGGACTGTATCCGCAGGCGCCGATAGACACGCGGAAAGAGCGCCGGATATGCGGCCAGATCACACAGGGCCACTAGGCCATCCCAGCCCCACCGCTCCTCAGCGGTCAGAATCAACTCGTCCGCGAACCAAGGCATGAGCTGTAACGTCCACCGGTACGGCGGCCGTCGATCCACGGGCACGACACGAAAGCGATCCTCCGCGACATTGACCAGATCATCGCCGCGAAAGACAAATGCTTCGGAATAGGCGTGCCAGGTCGCGGTAGAAAAGGTCCTCATGACCGACGTGTGCGACGCGTGAATCATCCAGCCCAAAATCTCCAGTTCCAGAGCCAGATCGACGGTTGCCAGGGGGGCGAACTCCCATTGTTTACGCAAAAGGCGCACCACGGTGTGGCAGGGGGTGAAGGCCGTGACGACCTGCACCGTCCGTGAGCTGAGGAAGTCGAGAAAGGCAGCCGAGTAGTAGAGCACCCGGGAGTGCAGATCAAGCGCACACTGGCAGCAGTTGAGATCGAAATCAGCCAGGGTCCGCTGGGCGAAGGTCTCATCAGGGGCCAGGGGTTGCGCGAAGTGAATGCGGATCAGATTCACCCGTCCCACGCGTTCGGCACTGAGCACGCGGTAGCGCTGGCGTCCGCCAGGCTGGCGTCCCCCCGTCCCGGTAGCCTGAGCGTCCCGCCTTGACGCGGAGAACACCTGATCGGCATAGGCGCCCCCGGCCGTGGCGGGGAGGCCGTGGAGGGCTGGCAGCGGCGATGTGCTGGCCACGGCGGGCGGGCCAGGCGCCTTCAAGAAGACATCGTAGTCGTTGACCGGGAGATGGTCGACACCCCCCAACAAGCGGCTCAGGGCGCTCCCCAGAGACTGTCCCGCCAGGATAGCCTGCGTGCCGGGCGAAGCATACTGGGTGACGACCTCCGCCTCCGGTAACGCCTGCCAGAGATCCGCCAGGGTCAGGCGGGCGAGGGCCGCCGCCAGCCGGGTTCCGGGGACTGCCGCCAAGCCGCCCCCCAGCGGTACGGGCGTGCCCTCGGTTCCCTTGACGGGTTTCCGAGGGCGGGCCAGGTCTCCTTGAGCGGCCATGTGCGACGAGCGAGCGTTAGTGTTTATTCCTGGGGCAGAGGGGTATCAATCGCCTGACGCAAATGCGAGGCCCGCCGATCACGCTTGCTGGCGAAGTAGGTGTTCAGTTTGGCCTGGAGTTGCTGATAAGCGTCTTGATTGCCTTGCACTTGGGCGTGTTCTATCTCGAATTCAAGCTGTTTTCTAAGCGCGCGAAGCACCGTGTAGACGTGGTGCTCCTTGATGCGGTTCAGATAAGCGGCTTGTTGATTGAGCTGGTTCGCGATAGACGCGGCGCTGTGCGTTGGCCAAAGTTTCAGAACAGTAGCGAAATCGTTCACGTGAATGGGGTTGTTGTTTTTCATCGGGAAATCCTCACGGCTAAGTTAAATTGATGCCCTGCTTGGCGGTGGTGTCCTGACTTCTTTCAATCAAATAAAAACCCATGCTCAGGGTGAAAGAAGCACATGTGCGTCTGAGTCAAATAATTTATGGGCCAAGCGACTAGCTCGACCGATCTGCTGGAGCGCTCTCACCTCCGGATTGTGTATAAAAGCTGCTTGAGTGAATGGGGCCATTCTACCCCACGAAATCGCTTTTGCAATAGAATTTATCAAGAATTCCAGGAAGATAGAGTCAATCCCAGGTCGGCCCGGAGGGTGCCTATCGGTGCGTATTGGTCCAAGGAGGGGCGAATGGAGGTGCCGACCGAGCTTAGGGTTGGCTCGACGGCGAGAATAGTATCTACCTTACAGGGGTGGAGGAGGGGTTCAGGTCAGGCCAGGGGAAAACCGATTTCAATCCAAGCACCAGCTTGGGCTGTGATCTCTACGGTAATGTGATGGCCTGTTCTGGTATTGGTTTCTACTGGCCACGGGTTAGCGAAACAGGGCGAAACCAAATCAGGCTTTAACTGACAGCTCGGCGATGGCTATGGTGATAACGGACTGCTTGCAATAGCAGTCGCATTGAGGGGGAATCAAGATGAACAACGACAACACACGCATACCCCAGACTGCCCCGAAAGAGAGGAAAATGCTAAGCAGTGATAGCTAATCGTAGCCTTTGTCTTAGCGACCAACTAAGGGCTTTGCGAAGGAAATCCCGAGAGTGTAGGCGCAGGGCGGGAATCCGCCCTGCTCTTTTTTAAACAACGGGTTTGCGCTGGAGTTGCTAACCTGTTTTTAGTTGCCGAGATGCGCAACGACATTGTCGCATGCCAAAATACTCTTCTCGATCTCTCTCTCTGTCGCCTGGATGGTCAATATTGCTTCGATACGATCGCTGGGATTGGCCGCAGCTGTTACACTTCGTGCAAAGACTTTGAGTAATGCAAATAAGACAATGGTTCTGTTTATAGCATCATCAACATCACTTCCCATGTCTGAGTACGCACTCTGAACAGGCTCGATTGTCATAGTGCGAAGGCTGTTCACGAAATGGTGTATGGTCTCAGATGCTTCATGAACAAACTCATCAACATCCTGACAAAAAGTGGGACTGTCGAAAGCGATCGGATTAATAGTTAGATGTAAATGGTCAAGGCTAGGATTGAGTGCGGCAAGCCGCTGGAACATTTTATTATTTGCCATAAAATACCTACTGAATTATTAAACAAAGATCCGGCAAGGACTCGCACGGGGAGGTGACGAGTGGAAGAATGAATTGATGCCATGCCGGATTACTCAGCCTAAGCTAACAGATCGGCTGTGTCAACAGGAAAAGGAATGCTTGCGGGGCAAGATATTTGAGGCTTCAGCAAGTCCTTTTATGTATCCGAGTCGGTGTAAGTACTCAATGAATTCCCTATTAGTTTAATGATCTCATTTGTTATCTTGGCTCCTGGAAGAGCGATCCGTCAGTCGCCATCGACAAAAATTGTAGGGGGTATCCGCCTACCTGGCATGCGAAGCATTAGACCCCTTATCCATCTATGCGCCTTTGTACCCCAGCAGCCAATCAGCTTGCGGAGCATCTGGCACGGACTGTCATTGCCATCGGCGTGCTCCCGACGCCATAGATCCGGGCTGCCGATCACGGAGCGCATTAACAAGGTCATTAGTCTCTTCGCAGGCCGAGAGCGGGTATCGTGCCAACTAGGCGGAGGGTGTGAAGGTCCAAAGTCGAAGCGTTTGATGCAAGCCCATATGACGTGCCGATAGCCTTTGCTAGTGTGGCCATGACGCAATTTCGGAGTGTCGCTGAGCTCAAGATGCGAAACGGGACCGCCAAGCCCCCCTTTCGTCTTGCGCTCGGAAATAACCAGGAGCCCCGGTTCGGTCCCCTCCGGGCTTTGGCTGTGTTACGTCATGACCCGAGGGGGCGGTCAGACTAAGCCCTGGCCCTAGCCGAAAGACTTGTCGATGTGTCGGATGCGCTGGCATCTGGGCACGGCGGCGGACTTCGCCACGCTGGCCAGACGCACGCGCCTACGCCTCCCGGGGCCTACCGGCCTTCGCTTCGCTCTCCATGCTTGGTAGCGAGCGAATCCCCACTGGAACCGGTCGTTCCGAGCCATGGGGCAAGCGAATCGGAGCATGGCCCTTAGGTTGTCGCCCGTGCAAGTTGACAGGGGGACTGGTGGAGCGGCTTTTGCATCTCCAACCTAGCGAAACTCCGAGTGGTCATGCGACACAGTGGTAACCAGACCCAGGTGCCAAGGCTGCAAGTTTGATCGCGGGCCTTCGTCCAGGGCGGAAGACTTCGGCAAGGCGACTGACGCTCCCCTTTCCTCTCAACACGGCCCAGAAACCGGATTGACTCGGCAAATGATAGAGGTCAGGGGAGTAGGATATGCGGAACTGAGCTGGGTTACCGTGATGGAATATGCATACCACCCAATAGGAGTCGCAAAATACACAGCAACGGTTACAGGCAAAGTAACAAATAATCAACTGTAAGAGTTCATTCAACAATAGCAGCCATCATAAAACCGACTCATTCATACGAAAACTGATGAACCAAAGTAATAAGTAGCTAAATACACTGCGATTGACTGAGACAATGACATGGGAACAACATGGTAACTAATATAGGTAGTCGATGCCATGCCTCTATCAGAGGTCCCGAATAATTACAACAACGCTTTTCAAATCAATGATATGTGTTGTTGTATAGCTCAAAAAGGCCGGCCTGAATGCGTTGTTTATGCCACTTAGTCTTACTATTATCTACCCCAGTAGCCGGCAATGATTAGTGTGCCTTGGCGGTTGTATCAAATCTGCAACAAAGAGCTCACCCCAGGGCTTTAATGGCATTGACCGAAAGCCGAGGATGGCCGTAACATTATTCACGAAATGGAGAGGAAAGCTGAACTCGAAAGGGATGTTGACGACAGCGGCCGGACGGCCTATTCTGGTTCAAGCCTACTGCTTGATGCTATTAAAAATCCAACTCCGCAAGTCCTTTAAAAGTCTTTCGTGTTGCGGTCCTTGTCCGGTATTTGAGGGCATGACCACGCTCCCCCTGTTGGGTCGGCAGGCGGAGGTTACATTATAAGGCGACCCAAAATTTCATTCATTAGAATAACGGAGAACGCCATGGGCAATATTTTGATCAGCAAAACAGGTGCTTACGTTTCAGGCGGGGATGAAGAATCCGCCGATGCCTACCCCCTCATCCGCTCAAACTCATTTATCGCGTGCGATCTAATCCCCGCGCAAGAAACCTACCGCGGACCCCTGGGGTCTGTCGAGTTCGCCGAGAACCCAGAACCAAGGATTGCTGTTACCCTCCTATTAGACACGTCCTCATCAATGAGAGGAGATCCGATATCCGAGCTAAATCATGGAATTATGAATTTTGCAGCCTTTGTCGAAGAGGACCCTTTGGCGCGAAAGCGTCTGGAACTGAGCGTCATCCAGTTCGGCCCCGTACGGGTGATGAGTGACTTCTGCACGCTGGATGGCTTCCAACTGCCCGAGCTTGTCGCTACAGGCGACACCCCCATCGGCGAGGCCGTCTCCCTGGCGGTTCACCGTACCGAGGAGCGCGTTCTGCGCTACCGTGACAACGGTGTCAACTATTACAAGCCTCTGATTTTCCTGATAACTGATGGGCAGCCGACCGATCAGTGGCAGGGGGCTGCTCATCTTTTGCACGCCGGCGTGGCGCGTAAGGATTTCAACTTTTTCCCGGTCGCCGTTGCTGGAGCTCAGCTCGATATCCTCCAGCAGCTTTCACCCACCCCTCCCAAGTTATTGCGCGGAATAGAATTTTCAGAATTTTTCCTCTGGCTTTCCAAATCGATCGCAATAGTTTCTCGCTCCACCGTCGGTGGAACCGTGATCCCTCCTCCCACCACGGCCTGGGAGGCTTTTTGACGTGAAGGTCGCCGTCGCCCGGGCGATCGGTGTCGCCCATCGCGACGGCGGCGTCTGCGAGGACGCCGCCGTCGCAACTTGCGTCCGCGATTTATCCGGCGGCATCAACCTGCTGGCCGTCGTGGCCGACGGTGCGGGTAGCGCCCAGCACGGTGCCATCGGTGCCCACATCGCCACCCGCATGATCCACCGTCTGCTCGCGGAGCATCTAGTCAACTTTGGCTTTCCGACGCCAGTCGAAATTACGACCGCGATCATGGCGACCAGGGCGGCCATCACGCTGACGGCGAAAAACTTTTCCCTCCCGACACGCGCCTTCGCGAGCACCCTGTTGGGCGCAATCCTCGCCGATGACGGACGCATCGCTGCCTTGCAGATCGGCGACGGGGCCATCGTATGCCAAACCGGGGAGATTCTGGGTCTGGCGTTCGCGCCCGATAACGGTCGGTATGCCAATGAGACCCACTTTCTGGCCGACGATGACTGGATCAAACACCTGCGCCTGTTGGTTCAGCTACAGAGCCGTGTCGATGCCCTTGCCCTAACCACGGATGGTCTGCAACGCCTGTGTTTAGAAACGGGGCCGCTCATCCCCTACGGTCCCTTTTTCCGGCCCCTGTTCGCTCAACTCCAAGGGTCTGGACCCTCGGACATGCCATCAGTCAGCCACGACCTGCGGGTCTGGCTTAATGCAGCGGCCATCAACCAACGGACGGAGGACGACAAGGCTATCGTCCTCGCATGCCGGATGTGATCATGCTTGTCAATGCTCATGGGCTCCCCCTGACGCTAGGTGACAAACTTGGCGAGGGTGGTGAAGGCATCATCTACGCGTTGGGCAATGACGCGGTGAAACTCTATCACCACCCTCTGGATGCGCTTCGATTGGAGAAGTTGCTCCTTATGGTCCAGAGCGGCAATGCTGATTTACGCAGCATTGCGGCTTGGCCTAGCACCACGGTCCACCAGGGGCGTCCTGATAGCCCCGCCTGTGGCTTCATTATGCCTCGCGCCCAAGGGGGGCTCTTGCATGTTCACTACAACCCGAAGGACCGAAAACAATTCTATCCTGAAGAAAATTGGGGATTTTTAGTCAAGGTCGCGCAAAATTTGGCGGCGGCGGTAGCTGTTCTTCACCATTACGGCATTGTCATTGGAGACATCAATGAAAGCCTGGTCATGGTCGACGAACAGAACAGCCACGTGCACCTTGTGGACACGGACAGTTTCCAGGTGCGGGATGCGCGCCAGATTTTTCCATGCCGCGTTTTCAGTCCTGACTACACGCCGCCGGAGTTGGTGGGACAATCCCTGTCCAGTAGCGTACGAACCACCGACCATGATGCGTTTGGCCTGGCGGTACTTATGTTCAAGACCTTGTTGGGGGGATGGCATCCCTTCGATGGTAAGACATCGAACCCGATGACGATTCCCGAAAAAATCCAGAAGAGCCTTTATGGCTATGGCGGATTACCAGGGATCTCGCCACCACGCCTCGGTGTCCCGCCGACGATCCTGCCCCCGGATCTTCGGGACCTCTTTCTCCGTGCCTTTGCGCCACGCGCCCTACCACAGCAGTCACGTCCGACGGCCATGGACTGGTATCGGGGGCTGAAATGTCTGTTCGACGAACTGGGCACATGTCACCAAGAGCCAAGCCACGTGTACTTCAAAGCCCTCGGCACCTGTCCCTGGTGTACCTTCGAGGAGCAGGGCTTGAGTTTTTTTCTCCCACGTCAGGCCGTCGGCAAGGCGGTGCAGAACTTGAGCCAGGAACAACTGTGTAGGCGTCTTCTGCGTATGCCCAGTATGGTTAAGCGGCTGAATCCAGTCTTTTCCCGCTTGGCCCTTAGCCCAAAGCCTTTCAGCCTTGCTGGCAAATCTGTGGCTGAAATTAGGCGCGAGCGCGAATTTCGCCAAGCGAGCCTCCTGTTGGCCAAAGACTTTTTCGAGAATTTAAGCCAAGCCTGGCATGACGATCAGCGGGAGCAACAGTTCGAGCAGCGACGAAGGGAGATGCTTGCTATGGTCCTGGATTATCGACAGCTTGCGCATAAGCATCAGGCTACCGTGCAGCAACTGCAACAGGAGGGGCAGACACAGACCCTGAACAAGTACCTTGCCCGGTTTGCAATCGATCAGGCGAGGATTCCTGGCATCGCTGGGCGTCGAATGACCATGCTCGCGCAACATGGGATTCTGACGGCAGCGGATATTGACCCCTTTAAAGTACAAATGGTTCCCGGGATCAAGGATATGTTATTCAAACGCCTGGAGCAATGGCGGGATGACTGTATCAAAACCTTCGTCTCCAACCCCTCCCAAGGGGGCAGTCCAATGGAAAGGCGTCGCCTTGATCACCAATACCACACCCAGCGTGCAAAGATGGAACAAGCACTACGCAACGACCTGGCTGTGCTGGAACGATACCAAAAGCAAATTCAGGACCAACGTCAGCAGGAAGCCCAACAGCTCCAAGAGTCCTATATCGCCTACAAACAAGCCGAACTGGACTTTAGCATCCTATCCGGCTAACTCAGACAGCCCATACAGGAGCGAACTGGCTTGCTAATAGTGTTTCCCTTGGCAAAGGGGATATCTTTACTGGTGACATGAGGCGAATCGAGGCACGGGCTAGTACTTAGTGCACTAATGGACGCATGGCCTCCTCGGTCCATGTACCCGCCTAGTCAATTCCTTCCAGAGGTAAGTAGACCCGGCCATTGGGGCCGGTAAGAGTGGCCTATATACTTATTGGGGTCCCCGGGTGGAGATCAGAGACTAAGACACTTGTGGGGGTACACAGCAACCATGATCTCAGCGGATCGATGGTAAAGAAAGACTAGCGAAAATACGCGTCCTTCATGCAGGTTATGCACGGCTTGTGTGGAGGGTCAATGCCTATCAACTACCATCACTGGCTTCACCTGGCATGGGGAGCCAGAAATTGCGTCTTGGGACAGTCATGACGTTCACCCATAGCCACACGCGACACTACCGCAACTTCTCCACCCCGGTCCTGCGGTAACTCGGGTGATCAGGAATCTGGTCCCTTTTCGAGATGGTATCCAACACCAACATAAACGAGAAGTTGTTTGATGGCATCTCCAAACGGAAAATAGTGTTTAAGGCCATCAGTGATGACCGAGTCGATGACTACATCAGTAAGCGGGGGATCAAAATCGAAGACTTCTAATGATGAAGCAGATAGGTGATGGAGAAGAGCCTTTGATCACTCGAAACCGGCTGTGGATGGAATGACCACCGCTTGGATAGGAGGTATCGGCGCCGTTGGCTTCATCAAGGGGAAGAACATGAACTGTGTTATCGGCGGCTATGGATATTGGCCCAGCTATTTTGTGAGCCTGAGCTTTTGGGAGCGAGGCTATTCCGTCGTCACCGACGGATGAATGAGACAAGGATTCAGGGGTATAAGGGCTACCTAGAGCAGAAAGACCAGCTGCTAGAACAGCTTAAACGTGGGTGGCGATCAGCCCTTATCGAGTGTCCCAGGCACTAAACGACGGCGTTAGCGCCCAGTTTAGCTGACTCTGACGGCTCACAAATCCAAAATCTAGGCGACCTTGCCGGGGTATGGTTGCTAAGAAGAGCAGTTGAGACTTTGGTCATCACGATGATATGACGAAGTCAAGAAAAGGTTACTCAGAAATGATTCCAAGTAAATGATGAACAACTCTGGGCTGAGTAATAATAAAGTAAGCGCCATCCTTGGCAGTTTAGAACCGTCCGTCGGCTGATCGGTTTCTACAAATTGGATAACATCTTTTGTCGGAGAGCAATCGAAGCGGTATCAGTTAAAAGTAGCAAAAAACGTTTATCGGTGTCAGAACTGCACATAAGGTCATGAGATTTTAAAGCAGAAATAAGTGCTTTGATGTGGTCATGGACAACTTTGTACTGACGAGAATTATCGGCATGATGCAGCGGATGTGACCAGCATTTTAGGAGTTTGCATGCCACATTTAAAAAATCAAGGGCTTCGTCATCAATAGTTTCGTGGGGATTAAGGAGCCTTTTATTCTGAATCAGAATGGTAGTGTAGAGAGCGGCGATAAAAACATGAAAACGTGAATCAGCCATAATCTCGCCGTAAAAATTCATTATAGTGGTTTCATCGGGATCACTTTCGTCAAGTGTATCTTGGTCGAGCGGATTTATCATATTTTTCTCCACAGTATTGAAAGATCTGCTGACGACGCAGTGGCCTGCGGAGGTGGAAGGATACCAATGAAATGGGAAAAGGCAGCAGCAATTGCAAATTTTACCACCCCAGCAGCCAAGTGCAACACGAGTTTGCAACCCTGGTCTCTCCAGCAATCCCATGTCCACCAATACTCCCCTATGATTAGTAGGCATTTGCCATACAGCCGAATCAAAAGGTATCCTAGAAAGCCTGTGCGCGAAGGTTCTCCCGCAGGCTATTTCCAGTCCAGTACTAATATCGTCAGCCTACCTACGGCATCTGGCAGCTAGCTAGGGTGCAGTGATTTCACTTCGACCAGATGCTCTCATTAATCAAGCAAATCTTTTACTCCCATGCTCTTGTGCCGACACGAGTATGTCAGATACCGGCCAGCGCTGTTGGGGAACGTGATCATTAGTCTGACATCTGTATCTGAACGAGCCATTACTCGGTAGCTAACAGCCTCGGGGTAGGGCGCTTTCCACCTTTCAATGCGTTTTATCTGCATGGTGACAGCTTGAGTCCAGGTAAGCTAGGACTCTGCTATTAGCTGTTCGTTCACGTGTGATTATGTACCCAAAAGGAGCAAACCTCATCTGACGTGTCCGGGACGCGCGACCCCGGCCCTAGCTCCACCGTTCATTCGAAGTACTCGTTGCCGATGCACATCCACCTGCACAAAAACGCGCGCACTACACCGGCGATCCGTCGTGAGCTTGCAAGCCTCGAACGAGCCAACCAAGGTCCTCGCACGACGCTACCACCTCAGCCCGATCACGGTGCGTATGTGGCGCACGCGCGCGGCGGTCGAAGACGCCTCGCACCGGCCCCATACCCTGCATGCCACCCTCTCGCCGGCCCAAGAGGTCCTGGTGGTGGAACTGCGGCGGCTCTTGCTGCTGCCGCTCGATGACCTGCTCGCCGTGACCCATGAGTTCATCAACGATCAGGTCTCGCGCTCGGGCCTGGACCGCTGCCTGCGCCGCCACGGGGTGTCCCGACTGGCGGACCTGGTGCCGCGCGAAGCGCCCGAGACCACGCCGTCCAAGGCGTTTAAGGACTACGAACCGGGGTTCGTGCACGTCGATGTGAAGTACCTGCCCCAGATGCCCGATGAGGACAGCCGCCAGTACCTCTTCGCCGCCATCGACCGCGCCTCGCGCTGGGTCTACGTCGAGATTCTGCCGACCAAAAGCGCCGACCATGCCAGCGCCTTCCTCAACCGCCTGATCAAGGCCGCGCCGTTCACGATCACCACGGTGCTCACCGATAACGGCAAGGAGTTCTCCGACCGCTTCTGAGCCACCGGACAACGCGCACCGACCGGCCGCCATGCCTTCGATCAGGTCTGCTCCAGGCACGACATCACGCACGGCCTCATCAAGCCGCGACACCCCCAAACCAATGGCATGATCGAGCGTTTCAACGGTCCTATCAGCGAGGTGTTGGCCACCACCCGCTTCCGCTCCGGCGAGCACTTGCACGACACCCTGTCGCGCTACGTCAAGCTCTACAATCAGCATATCCCGCAGCGTGCACTGAAGCATGTGTCCCCCATCGAGTGCCTGAAAAATTGGTACCGTGAACGACCCGAGTTGTTTAACAACCGGCCATACAACCCCCGGGACTTGACATTCGACGGAGGTTCTCCAATTTTTTGCCACTTGCGACTTCCGATTTTAGTCATTCACAAGGCAGGCTAGAAAGCAATCAGATTGAGATGTAGCTGATAGTGATCGAGGAGTCCGAAGGTTAATGAACGCGCTTCAACGGCCTGAAGTGGGGAGCATAGACCCTCTAAGACAACTTTCAACGTCGCCCTGGGTAGGCATCGACGGTAGTATTCCCTCGCGTACTTAGGTACGAGCGCGATCATAAGGTCAAATGCCAAGATGGCTACTACCTGGCGTTAAGGTTGTCCATCATTTGCCCGGGATCAGATACCTCAGGCGTGATCCTCGCTGAGCCGCATGGTGGTTGAAAGGAGTGAGGGGAGGAAAAACTGACTGCGGAATACTAAGGGCCTCTAAACCGCTGGTGGGTCTAGGATGCATGCGGTATCCGCGATCCCCATCACTGGGGTGGTGGAGTCGACAGAGCAATGCGAGCAGATCATAGCGGCCCTGGTAAATGGGGCTGCGGCTTAGGATCGATAGGATATGGTCGGTCGCTGTAAGCGTTCTGATCGGCCCTGACGGGCGATCAGGGTACTTCGAGAGGTGGGGAGTGACTTCTTGGAGATTGGAACTGACCTATGGCTTTGAGGATGCGCGGTGCGTTCCAAACCATAAGCCGAGTTCATGGGAACATTCCTGGTAAGCAATAAACCGACGGTGAGGCGTGTAGGGAACTACACTTAAGCGATGCGCGCGGAGGAAAGGCGGTTACCTTCCCTCCGGTTGGGGGTGTCAATCGAGTAGGAGGTTTAGGAATCAGTGCGTGTAACTGGTTTTCGACCCCTGGCCATAGGGCTTCCAGCCCCGGCTGCACATCTCGCTATCGAGAGCGGTTCTCAGTTTTGGCCGTCTGCTGGCCAAGGTTTGAGCATTCGACCGTGGCAATATTTTACCTAGGTTGACATCGACGACCGTCTGATTTTTTCTCCATGTCAGATGAGGAACCGGCTTATGGGCAACAATCTCATTGGCAACCTTCGTCGCAAGTTGAGCCATCACGCTCTTTGTCATTGACGGTGAAGCCGGTAAGACCGCACGTTTGCGCATATTCTCGATTTTAGCGGTCATTGTATTTAGGTCGACTGACCATTCGTGCAGGCGTCCCCATCTTGAACCTCTCACTACATCCCAATGACGTTCCACGCCGAAAAATAGCTTGGGGGGCTGCCAAAAAAGTTGCTCCGCACGCTCTGCCACCTTGTATGCGAGTGTCTTTTCGGCTTCTGATCCGTCCAGATCCATCCATGCCGCAGCCAAGGCCGAAATTATCGCCTTGCCATGCGCACTGTCCTTATCAACGGGTCCACATGGTGTCTGATCGAGTAGTGCCTGTAATGAGGTTGTAGCTGGTGTTGGCATTGTTTAACTCCTTCTTGAAAATGATGACTTATACCGTTGTGCCCGGACCATGCCGGGCATCATGGTTGTTAGAATGATCCGCTGACGGTTACAATTTTTCGACTTCGCCCATGTTTTGCATCACGGCGTCGCTGATGACTTTGAATTCGGCAAGGAAAAACTCACGTTCCGAAAAGGGTATGCGATCATTCGCGCCCGTAAGACTGAGTTTGGGCAGTTGACCGATTCTATCGCTCAGGATCTGAGTCAGCATTTCGAGGCGCTGCTTGTTATTGAATTGCGGGCCAAAAAAGAGGTCATCCTTGTCATAAGTTGTTATAGTTCGGCCTTCGCAAGGTATTTCGAGGATTGACTGCGTATAATGAGTTGACTCCTTGAGCAAGGCCAACGCGGCTTTAAAAAGTGCCCTGCCATTGGGGTCGTCGGTGTTGTTGATGACGTAGCTCGGAATGGCTTTGACACAGCCGCAGAATGCCTTGAGCAACTTGAAGATGATTGTGAAAATCAGATACTCGGCCTGATCCAGAGTGCCCATCTCGCTGTCCTGATCAGACTTTGAGCGAATGAAAAATGCTGAATTACGGCGATGTTTCTTGGATGGATTTTTCTTATCCATTTGCTGCCTCGTTAAGTTGTTAAGGAAATTAAATCGTCATCCTGACACCCACTCCTTCTGACGCCGGCAAAGTCGATCGAGCCGGGGTTCAAAGAGCAGTTCGATCAAAAGGGCTTGCTCAGCGTCATGGCCAATTTTGTTATGCTGGGAGGAGGATGTCAATACCATTTTTCTGGAGCGAATCGAGCATGGGATCAACGCCGGACATTAATTCAATGTGTCCGTCACTCTGTTAATATCCGATGAATGACCTATTAGTTCGTTGGGTTCATTGATGAGTGCCGTTTGGCTTGGTCCTAGCCATTGGCACCATCGCCCCCAAAAAAATTTTCTGCCAGCGGCCGTCGTACCAATTTTCGCGATCCCTCCGTGCGGAGTCGGGCGTGTGAGGTCCCGGGAAACCGGCCTGCCCTCTAATGTCCTCCAACCCCCTGGCTGACCCCGCACACCCGATCCTCGTCGGACCTAGCCATTTTATGGACCATGATCCCTCGCATCACGAACTGATACCAATCCGCAGTCGCTGACCGCGTGAGATGCGGATGGCG
>JADHED010001606.1_pt1 | contig 18326 bp, 17 predicted proteins | sample 8952041 | NCBI WGS metagenome assembly JADHED01 (sample SAMN16124423, study PRJNA663239) | bioreactor sludge metagenome | isolation source: sludge (control) | place: India:Bengaluru | collected 2018-09-08
TCGATTCTTGCTGCGAACTCGCGGCAGATCTCGGTCTCTACACTCAGCCGGATCCCATCGGGCTCAAGGGCGGGCTGAACCTGTTCGGATATGTCTCGGCGAATCCCCTAACAGCCGTCGACCCGACGGGCTTGACCTTGATGCGTTGCACTCGCCCGCTGCGGCCGCGTGCTATCGGCTCGGCCAAGCCAGGGAGTTTCTATCAGCACGTCTTCATGTACTCCACGACGCAGGGGAGAGGCTGTGGCATCGCTGCTAGGAATCCAGTACTCGGTCTGCTGTCGTGGCCATTCCCGATCTTCGTTCCGGGAATAGTCGAATCCGACGATCCATACCTTCCCGGTGGGGCGCTGAAGCCGGACTACGACTGTCAACCGTTCTCGAATGATCCTGCCATTGAGGAGTGTGCGATGAGGGCGTGCGACGCACCGGCTCCACGCTATAACCTCTGTAAGGGTCCGGCGTGCTTTGACTGGCCGGAGCAGGTCGTCAAGGGCTGCGAGTGCCCGACGCCGAAAGACAACCGATTCATGAGTCCAAAGGCATGGAAGCCCGTGGACTTCAATACTTACCCGATGACAGTTCCGTGGGGAATCTGATCATGAATGACGTCCGGCCGAGCGTCAGATTGATACGCGGACCACGCTTGGGAGCAAGCACCCTTCTCGTCGGCCTCAGCGCAGTAGTGCTCCTAGCGGCGTTGGGGTTGCGAGCGATAGATGACGCCAGGGGGAATCTGGCATTCGACTCTCTCTCGGCGGTCCTCTATTTCGCGGTCCTTCCGGTTACCACAATCAGCGGAGGTGTATTGGCGCTCATTGCTGCCGCGAGGAGGAGAACGCTTCAGTCGTTTGTGGAGCTTGGGATCGCCTTCGCGATCCTGCTTCTGTTAGCTCGAACACGATAACGTTGAGTGGGATCGATTGGAGTCTTGACCTTCCGCTATAGCGATCGGCCTCCGATCGCTCCGTAGAACACGAATCGAACCCCAAAGCCGCCGGGGGAAGCCCCGAAAGGGCGCCCCCGGCGGCTTCGTCGCGCGGGGCGAGGAAGGTACGGGCGCGAACACGGCGCGCGCCAGAGGCACCTCCTCGGCCCTCCTCCTGTCGCGCGCCGTGCAGCGCCCCGCGGCCCAAAGCGCTTTGGGACCGCGCCGGCTGTCGATGAGGCGCTTCGTTTCACTTCGCGCAGGCCCCGCGCGCCTCCGGGGCCTCGCCTCCGCTTCGCTGCCGCTCGCTGCGGCGAGCCCTGCGGCCTAACGGAGTTAGGCCGACACCGCCGTGGTCGTGCGGTGCGCGCGCCGATGCCCCCCCATTCTCCGGTTCGTTCACGGCGCGGACCGCCGAGATCGCATTCCGCCTCACTCCAGGCGCCCAGAGCGAGTTGAACCCTCGCCCCCGTTCCGAGAACTCGGTTCGCCTGGCAGCCCGATCGCGGAGCCATCGCACTTCCCCCGCGACCTCGACGAGGCATCGCGGTTCGACGGACGCCGGCAGCGATGCCGGCGTTTCGCGTTTCCGGATGCCGATGCCGGCATGGGCTTCCCTGTTCGGGCCTCCGCGCTCCCGCCCCCTACGAGGCTCGCGGCGACGGCCGTGACGGTCGCTCCGGGTGCGTGCTTCGCATAGGCGCACCGAACTGTCGCGACGAGAGCCGGATCCGGACCTCGTCGCCCTCCAGTCAGCCCCGCCTGCCTGTGACTCGGACGGCATCCCGTTCTTCGACACGCTCGCCGAGTGCCCTCGGGCCAGGACTTTTCTTTCGAGCCAGGGGCACTTTCACCCCCCCAGATCCCTCATCAGAGGTAGGGGGACTGCGAGGCCTGGGGCTCGCTCTCCAGACGGTCCCCCTGGAAGGGAGCTGTGTGTGCATTTCAAGGACGACCCGCCCCGGCCGCGAGAAGCCTCGAGATCGATTCCGATAGCCGGCCGCTCGTTCGCGTTCGCGTGCGGGCTTCCGGAGGCGGAGCTTCACTTTCTAGAGGAGCAGGTGCGATCCCGGGGCGGACGAATCGACCCAGACTTGAGCCCCGCCACCGACGTCCTGGTCGTCGCCTCGCTCCCCGGCCTCGGCCGGCTCGCCGAGACCGGCCGGGAAGTGATCCTCCGCGGCGAGCTCTATCGGGACCGGTTGGGACTGCTCGAGTTCGTGACGGAGGAGGCGTTGAGGGCCGTTCTCGGGACGAGTCCTGGCGGTGACGCGTGATCTGCGAGATCGCCTTCGCGTCGATCTCCCGGCCCACTGAGGTCCGGATCCGCGCGCCTCGCTCGCGGCCGCCGCCGGCGAGGGCGCCGGCGAGGCCGCTCTTCGACAACCGGCAGTTTCCCAGGAGGCGAGCGCGCGCGTCGTCTACGGTGTCCAGGCGAGACGGAAGCCGGTGTTGTCAGAGTAGCCGGTCGTGCGTTCACGATTCGCCGAGCGTGCCGTCGCCAGGCCTCCCCAGGTTCCCCAGCTGCCGCCCCGGGCAACCCTCTGGAGCCCGCTCGGAGGTCCGGTCGGATCCGATTGCGCCCCCGTCGGGTAGGGCCCGTACCAGTCCTCGACGAGCTCCCACACGTTCCCATGCACGTCGTGCAGCCCGTACGGGTTTGCGGCCTTCGTGCCCACCGGCTCGTTGATCCACGCATTCCAGCACCACCAGACGAAGGGGCTCGCTTCGTCGTTCCTGCCGCAGTCGTCATCGCCCGAGACGGCATTCCCGAACGAGAAGCGCGTCGTCGTCCCGCCCCGCGCCGCCCGCTCCCACTCCGCTTCCGTCGGAAGCCGGAACCGGTTCGTCCCCAGCAGCTGGTTGAGCCTGGCGACGAACCCGTCGTCCCCGCGGACGTCGGACATCTGGAAGCAGGTCACCGGATAGTCGTCGCCCCTGCGCAGGGGGGTGCCGTGGTCGCAGTACTGCGCCATCGGCCGCCCCATGACCGCCTGCCACTGCCCCTGCGTCACTTCGTACTTCCCGATGTAGTAGTCGCGCGTCAACGTCACTTCATGCTGAGTCTCGTCGTCGCCTCGGCCACGTTCCTGCACGGGTGAGCCCATCTGGAAGGTCCCCGCGGGGATCCTCACCATGACGAGCGGGACTCCGCCCGGCAGGTCGAAGGTGATCTCCGCGTACGGGGCATCGACCGTGACGGTCGCCGGTGCGAGCTTCCGCCCCGTCGGCGCCTCGACGGTCAGCCAGTAGGTCGTCGTCCGGGCGGGAGAGACGACGACGGAGCCGTCGACCGGGACCGCGCCGACGCCGTTGTCGATGGAGGCCGCGGTCCCGCCGATGCTCGTCCATGAGAGCATCACGTTCTGCCTGGCCGTCACGTTCGACGGAGTCGCCGTGAACGACGTGATCTCGATCGAATCTCGCGGCGGCGCGTCGAGGCTCGGGATCACGGCGTACGGGTCCCCGGATACGTTGTGGATGATCGTCGCGTAGGCCAGGACGGGCTGGTCGCTCGTGAACTCCAGCCACAGGTTCGCGTCGGTCGTACCCGCCACTCCGGGGAACACGTCGCCGTTCAGCGCCACCTGGCGGAATCCGTTCGCCGAGAGCGGTCCGATCTTCCCTGTCGACAGGAGGTCGCCTCTCCCGCGCCGGACCTTCACCGTCGCGGTCGCCGGCTCGTTCCCCGGGTTCATGAACACGAGATTGGTTCGGTAGCCCGAAGTGCTGTTCGCGCTCACGGCGAGCTGCCCGATCACTCCCGCCGTCAGCGCCTTCGACGCCGCGATCCCGGGGAGCCTCTGCCCCGATGCCGCACCCGTTCCGCAGGCGTTCACGTTGTTCACGCTCGCGGTGACGAGAATCGGGGCCGTCGACTCGAAGCGGATCGGGCCGTACGCGCCGTCTTTCCGCGACCTTCCGAAGAGCGAGTGCAGGATGTTGTCGAACGCCGCCTGGTTCCGCGCTTCGATGCGAATCGGGTTCGCGGGGACGATCGCCGAAGCCGCCTGGTCGTAGAAGACGGCGTTCACCGTCACCGCGCTCCTCCCGCGATTCAGGATCCGCACGTCCGTCCGGAACTCGGCGCCGTTCGCTCCCGGCCCGTAGGTCGACGACGGAAGGACGTAAGTCTCCGCCCGCGCCGGCCTCGCCTGAAGCGCGAGGGCTCCCGCCGTAAGCACGACCCACCAACGTACGATCGCCATCTTGCGTATCCCCCCGGTTGCGCCGGCTCGTCGGGTGATGATGCCATCGAGCGGCTCCTCGAGACGGACCCGGTGAGGCGGCCACCGGGGCGCCCTCTCCCCGTTGCCCAAACTATGATGGATCGTCCGCTGGCCGCCACCGGGGTGAACGGAGGGCTCATCCCGATATCACCTTCCGGCGGCGTGAAGGAGGTCCGTTGAGGCGAGAGTCGTTCGTGACGCGGATGGCCGCGGTGCTCGCGGCGGGCCTGATGCTCTGCGCGCGGTCGACGCGGGGAGAGACGTACATTCTGCCCTCGTCGGCCTGGGGCTCCGGAGCGAACGGCGCGGTCTACCGGACGAACGTCTGGCTTCTGAACCTCGGAGAGGACTTCGTGACGGTGAAGGCGAGGTTCGAGGACGTGGAGACCCACTCGTCGTTCGATTCGAGGGAGATCCGGATCGGCGGACGGGCCCAGGCGGTCTTCGAGAACGTCCACGATTCGATGCTCGCGCGGTTTCGGCCGGGACACCCGCTGCCGATCGCGACGTACGGGCCGATCCGTTTCGACTCGACCGGTCCGCTCATCGTGACCGCGAGCGTGGTCAACGTGAACGCCTGCGGCTCGGGAGCGGCGGCGGGCCAGGTGCTGCCCGCTCTGGAGATGTCTGAGGCGCTCCTGGCAGGCGTCATCGGCCAGCTCGCGGTGAGCGCCGACCCGTCGTCGGGTTATCGAACGAATCTCGTCCTGGCGAACCCCGGGCATCTTCCAGCGGCAGCCACGATCCGAGTGAGGTCGGGCGGTGGGGCGCTCCTGGCCAGCGCGCAGATCGGACTGTCCGACCATGCCTTCGGTTTCAAACAAATCGCGCTCGGCAGCCTCCCGGGCCTGGCCGGGGTCACCGACACGGACCTCTGGCTGGAGTTCTCGAGCGATCAGCCCGTGATCGCCTACGCCACGGTCATCCACAACGTGTCGGGCGATCCGTTCGCCGTGATGGCGACCCCGGACCCGGCGCCGCTGGGTCCGAACGAGATCGCGTTCCTGCTCCCGGGCGAAGTGCCGCTGATCATGGTGAAGATCCCGGCCGGGACGTTCCAGATGGGCTCGCCGCCCGGCGAGCGGGGCCGCGTCAACGGCGCGGAGCTGCTCCATGCGGTGACGCTGACGTCCGACTACTGGATGGGAAAGTACGAGGTGACCAGGGCCCAGTGGCGCGCGGTGATGGGATTCGACCCCAGCGAGCAGGAATGCCCGGGTGACTGCCCGGTGGACAGCGTGTCCTGGGAGGACGTCCGCGGCCCGAGCGGCTTCCTCTCGAAGCTGAACGCGCTGCTCGGGACGACGAAGTTTCGCCTGCCGACGGAGGCGGAGTGGGAGAGGGCGGCCAGGGGGGGGACCCAGACGCGTTTCTCGTTCGGGGACGCCCTCGCCGGAAGCGACGACTGCAGGAATGGCGAATCCGAGCCGTACGCCTGGTCCTGCCACTTCCAATCAATGCCGGTGGGGACGAGGCTGCCGAATCCGTTCGGTCTGCACGACGTTCACGGGAACATGCACGAGTGGGTCGAGGACTGGCTCGCGCCCTACACGATGACGGCGCAGACCGACCCGACGGGGCCGGCCAAGGGCACCTCGAAGGTGCTTCGGGGGGGCAGCTTCTCCTCCTCCGACCTCAAGTACGTGCGATCTGCTTCCCGCTGGTCGCACGTCCCGAACGCCGCGCCGGACGACTTCGGGTTCCGGCTCGCGATGTCGCCGTAGTCCGACGGCCTTCGGACCGAGGACGCCGGCGAAGGGAGGAGGTTCTTGGACTGGTCGGATCGGAATTGCGGAATCGGGTCACCTCGGCTCTACGGCGACCTCGCCGAGTGGTACCCGCTCCTGACGCCCGTGGTGGACTACGTCGAAGAGGCGGCGTTCTACCGCCGGCTCTTCGAGACGCACGCGGCGCAGCCGCCCCGGACCCTCCTCGACCTCGGCTGCGGCGCCGGGCACGTCGCGTTCCACCTGAAGGCCTCTCTCGAGGCGACGCTCGTCGACCTCTCGCCCGCGATGCTCGCGCTCAGCCGGCGTCTCAACCCGGAGTGCGAGCACGTCGAGGGCGACATGCGGAGCGTGCGGCTCGGGCGCCTCTTCGACGCCGTCCTCCTCCACGACGCGGTCTCCCACATGACGACGCGCGGCGACCTCGCGGCCGCGGTCGCCACTGCGTTCGCGCACACCGCGCCCGGAGGGGTCGCGCTCTTCCAGCCCGACTGCGTGACGGAGACGTTCGCGGAAGGGAGCGGCACGGGCGGGAGCGACGGCGGCGGGCGGGGCCTGCGCTACCTCGAATGGCGCTTCCGGCCCGACCCGGAGGCCGAGCGGTTCGTCGTCGAGATGGCCTGCCTCCTGCGCGCGGCGAGCGGAGAGGTGACCGTCGCCCACGACCGGCTCGAGATGGGGCTCTTCCCGCGCGCGTTCTGGCTCGAGACGCTCGCCGCGGCCGGCTTCGAGGCGAGCGTCGTCCCGCTCGAGCACTCGACGGCGGCGGGCTACGAGGTCTTCGTCGGGAGTCGCCCCGGATTCTGAACGTCGCCGGGCGCGCGGAGCGCGGCGCCGGCGGGTTCGTTCGTGCGGAACGCGCGCACCGACGCGTACGTGACCGGGCGCCCGGACGCGTCCGCCGAGACGGTGCGCCGGTGAACGTCGTGGCCGGGCTGAGCGGCCGCGCCCGGCGCCCGTTCGTCCGGCCCGGGAGCGGGGCGCGGGTCTCTCAGCCGGCCATCTTCTTCAGCATGTGGTCGATGACCTCGGAGTGCTCCTTCTGCGGGCTGAAGAGGATGATCTCCGCGTCCGAGGTCACCTTCACCGTATGCCCGGGCGGCCAGAAGAAGAGGTCGCCGCCCGCCGGGAGCTCGCGCGTGCCGTCGGCGAAGGTGACGGTCAGCTCGCCCTGCAGGACGTAGCCCCAGTGGGGCGCGTGGCAGAGGTCGCCCGCGAGCCCCTGGAGGAGCGGAGCGATGTCCGTTCCCGCACCGAGCGAGAAGTACTCGCCGCTGATCGGGCCGTACCCCGTCGCGTCGCCGAAGTCCGTCTTCTGCCGGGCGACGGCGCCCGGGACGTCGATTCGAACCGGTATGTCTCTCCTGGCGATTCGCATGGTCGTTCCCCTTTGCGGTCGTGAGGGCGCTGCCTGGTTCGAGCGCGTGATCGGTCTTCACCCCACCGGGCCGAGGCCCAGCGCCACCCGCCCGCTGAACGTCGTCTGCCGGGCGCGCGGGAGGGGGTGGAAGAGGCACCCGTGGACGTCGCGGTAGAGCCGTTCGAGGTCCGAGCTCCGGGTGTAGCCGACGCCCCCCGTCGCCTCGATCGCGAGGCGCACCGTCGCGATGAGGGCGTCGGAGGCCACCGTCTTCCGCGAGAGCGCGCGGGCCGCGAAGACGTCGGTATTCGGGAATCGGAGGTCCTCCGCGTCGCGGAACATGGCGTCGACGACGTCGACCGCCGTCGTGTGCGCGTTGAGCATCTCGCCGAGGAGCTGGAGGAGGTGCGGCTCGCTCCGCCCCTTCGCGGCTTCGATCGCACGGTCGACGGCCGCGTCGGCGATCCCGACGTAGGCCGCGAGAATGAGCGGCATCGCCGCGCCGAGGATGACGTTCCAGACCGGGTGCCAGACGTCGGCGGGGCGATCGAGCGACACGGCCGCGTCGGGGACGAAGGCTTCCTCGAGGACGACGGTGTGGGAGCCGGTCGCGCGAAGGCCGAGCGTGTCCCAGGTCTTCTCGATCGTCACGCCTTCGGCCGACGTCGGCAGGGCGAAGTGGAGGACGCGTGGCCCTCCGGGGGCGTCGTCCCATCGGACGCTCGTCACGAGGAGCTGGCCCGCCTCGCACCCGCTCGCCGGGGACTTGCGGGCGCTGACCCGCCAGCCGCCCTCGACCTTCCGGGCGCGGCCGTTCGAGCCGATCCAGTCGGAGGCGCCGGTGCTGATCAGGACGGCCCGGTCGCCGGCCACCTTCCGGAAGAACGCCGCGACGTCCATCCCCTGGTGGTGCCGCCAGACCTGGGCGGCGACGAGGTGCATGTGCATCGAGAGCGCAACCGCCGTCGCCCCGTCGTGCCTCCCGAGCTCGCGCAGGAGCCGGCCGACCTCGGCGTGCGACGCCCCGCCGCCGCCGGCCTCGACCGGAACGAGGGCGGCGGTCACTCCGCTCGCCCGGAACCTCTCGAACGCCTCGTGGCAGATCTCGCCGAGGCGGTCGCGCTCCGCCGCGTCCCTCTTCAGCGTTTGGCCGATCTCGCGGGCGAGCCCGACCCAGTCGGCCCCGGTCTTCGTCGCTCCGGGGTGCGTTGTCGTCGTCATGTCGACAGGATGGGGAGGTCTTTCGCCGGCGGCCAGTTCAAAAACAAGACCGATCCGGTCCAGAATGCGGACCGAACCGACCGGCCGCGAGGTGACGACGTGAGCGAACGAAAGTCCGGCTACGGTCAGTACTGCCCCATCACCCGCGCGCTCGACCTCCTCGGCGAGCGCTGGACGCTCCTGATCGTGCGGGACCTCCTCGTCGGCACGACCCGTTTCAACGACCTCGCGCGCGGCCTGCCGGGGCTCTCGCGAAGCCTCCTGTCGCTGCGGCTCCGCCAGCTGGAGCGGGCCGGCGTCGTCGAACGAGCGAACGGCGAGTACCTCCTCACCGCGGCGGGGCGCGAGCTGGAGCCGATCGTCTTCGGTCTCGGCGTCTGGGGCGCGCGCTGGTCCTTCGGCGACCCGCGCCCCGACGAGCTCGACGCGGAGCTCCTGGTCTGGTGGATGCACACGCGGCTCGACGCCTCCGGGTTCCCGGGGAGACGCCAGGTCTTCCGCGTCCGATTCACGGACGACGCGCGGCCGTTCTGGATCGTCGTCGAGGCGGGCGGCCCCTCGGTCTGCCACGTCGACCCGGGCTTCGAGACCGACGTGACGATCACGTCCGACGTCGCGTCGCTCTACCAGGTCTGGCTGGGTCGCCTCCCGCTCGAGGACGCGGTCCGGTCGGGCCGCGTGTCGTTCACAGGGCCGGTCGCGCTCACGCGCCGGATGCCTGCGGTCCTCCGCCTGAGCCCGGTGGCCGAGGCCGTGCGCTCCGCGTAGCTACTCGTCCCGCCCGCCGGGGGGCGGGAAGAGGCCCTTCGGACGGTCGAGGTCGACCCGCGCGACGTCGGCCCAGGGAACGAACTCCGGAGCGGGGCGGTCCGCGGCGAAGACGAGGAGACCGGCGTTCCTCGCCCCGAGATCGCCGGCGAGTTCGAGGCGCAGCTCCTCCCCGCCGTGGAGGGTGACCCGGGCGCGGGGCTCGCCGGTGTCGGCGGGCGCCGGGAGGACGATCGAGGCGACGAGCCCGAACGGCAGCATGTAGTCGACGCCCGCCGACGGCGCGTCGAGCGTCTCCGTACTCTCGCTCTCGTCGAGGTCGTAGACGAGGCGACCCGAGAGGCGGCGGCCGTCGCGGGTGAAGACGGTCCCCGAGAGCGGCGCGCCCGGCGGGAAGTCGTCGTAGGAAGGACCGCTGCCGCCCGGCTCGAAGTCGACGCGCTCGAGGGCCTCCCACGGGACGAGGACGCGGCCGTAGCGGGGGTCGTCGACGTACGTTCCACGGCCGCCCCAGCCGCGCTCGGGCGCCCGGGCGAGCGACAGCTGCCGGCCGTCGTGGTGCGTCACGAGGAGGACGGCCCCTTCGCGCCGCTCGAGGGAGCGGATCGCGTCGAACCGGACTCTCCGGACGCCCTCCGCGGTCCGCCCCGGCAGCTCGTCCGTGCCGACGCAGCTCTCCCGGTCCCACTGGAGGTAGCCGCGGAACGAGCCCTGCGCGGTCCGGACCGTCCCCTGGAGGCGCGTGGGGACCCGTCCGGTGCGCGGGCCGGGGAGGAGCTCGATGACGCGGATCCGCGCGGAGTCGAGGTCGGCCACGCCGCGCCGCGGGTCCCACACACGGACCCCGTCGTCGAAGTCGCTCGCCTCGAGCCGGTCGAGGTCGACGACGGTGCCGCTCTTCAGCGTCACCCGCACCCTCCCGCCGTGCGCCTCGATCCGCGAGAGGTCGCCGAGACGCGCCATGAAGAGCCGGACGAAGCTGACCGGGCGCTCGCGGCGGCCGAGCTCCAGCCCGAAGACGGAGAAGCCGCGGCGCTCGCGGGGGAGCCGGTCGGGAGGAACGTGGCGGACCCAGGCGTTCTCGACCTTCCGGCCGTTGAAGGCGTCGCTCCAGAACGCCTCCTGATCGCCTCCGAAGCGGAGCCTCCCTTCCCACGTCGCGCCGGTCAGGGTCGTGACCCGGCCGTGGAGGAAGCCCTGCGCGTCCCGCTCCTCCATCGGCTCCGCCGTTGCGGAGGGCGTCGGTATCGTCGGCGTCGCGCGCGGCGAGGAGCCGGGCGCAACGGCCCCGCGACGGACGACGAAGACGAGGGCGAGCAGGAGGAGCGCGGCGGCGAGGACCCCGCCGGCGAACCGGGCTTTCGTCATGTTCGGCTCTCCGGCGGCGGCTGGGGCTGATGCGTGGATCGCGTCGCCCGGTCCATTCGGCGACGGGAGATTACTCCCGCGGCGGAGCACGGCCGGCCCGGCTGCGGCTCCGCGGTCCCTCCACCGGACCCGCGCCCGCCGGAGCGGCCGGCCTCGCCTCTTGACCGAGAGGGACGTTCGCCCAGACTAGGAGAGGCGCGATGGGGACACGCGGGACGTGCACCGCGCCGGAGAGGGGCTGCGTTCGTGGGATCCGAACAGGGGAACGACTCCGCCGCGCCGACGCCGAGCCAGGAGCGGCTCGACGCCCTCCGCGCCGCCGAGCACCCGCGCTGCTTCCTCTGCGGCCCCGACAACCCCGCCGGGCTGAAGCTGAAGTTCCGGGTCCAGCCCGACGGCTCGGTCGCCGCGTTCTTCCCGTGCCGCGAGGTCTTCCAGAGCTATCCGGCGACGCTCCACGGCGGGATCGTCGCCGCGCTCCTCGACGCCGCGATGGCGAACGCCCTCTTCTCGATCGGGGTCGTCGCCGTGACCGCCGAGCTCGACGTCCGCTACCGCGCGCCGGTCGTCCTCGAGCGGGGCGTCGTCGTCCGTGGCCGGGTCGAGAAGACGACGGCCCACCCTCTCTACTACGTCCGCGGCGAGGTGGAGCAGGACCGGAAGGTCGTTGCCCGCGCCTCGGCCCGATTCCTCGTCCGCGACGCCGTGTAGGGCGCCCGGCCGGAGACGTCAGGGCGCCGGGAAGAGCGCGAGGTAGCGCGCCGTCACCCCCGCGTCGAAGAGGACGAGGAGGAGGACGGCCGCGGCGGCGACGAGGTCCCGTCCGGTAAGGCGCGCGAGCCCGCGCGCCGGGATGCGCTCGAGTCCCCGCGCCGCCGCGAAGGCGAGGACCGGGAAGAGCGGGAGGTAATACCGCGCGTGCATGCCTCCGAGGCGCTCCGTGGCGAGATAGCCGTCCCGCGCCCACGCGAGGTTGACGAGGAGCGTCCCGGCGAGCGCGACGGCGCCGGCCCGGACGAGGTCGTCGAGCGGGGCTTCGGCGGCGCCGTCCGAGCGCCGACGTCGCAGGAGCCCGAGCGCCGCGAGGAGCGCGGCGAGGGCCGGCCCGGCGAGCGTCGGGAGCGGGCCGACCGGGAGCCAGACGTGCGCGATGAGCGAAAGCCACGTCGAGCCGAAGACCTTCAGGAGCTTCATCGCCCACGGGACGACGGCGAGGCGCGACGCGCCCGGCGCGTCCACGAAGGCCGAACGGGCGAACGCCTCCGGGTCGACGACGTCCAGCGAGGGGACCGGCGTGCCGTAGCGGAGGAGGATCGGGACGTAGTGGAGCGCCGGGAGGAGGAGCCACGAGAGGAGCGCGAGGAGGAAGCGGGGATCCCGTTCCCAGCGGACGGTGCGCCGCGCGAGGGCGAGAGCCGCCGCCACGGCGAGGAGGACGAGGAGGCCGGCCGTCGCCTTCGCGAGGAGCGCGAGCGCGAGGCCCGCGCCGACGAGCGCTCCGGTCGCCCCGCCGGCGCGCCCCTCGAGGAGGCGCGCGAGGCCGAGGAGCGCGAGGCCGCCGGCGAGGAAAGCGAGGACGTCGTTGTTCACGGCGGAGCCGACGAAAGCGAGCGGCGGCACGGTCGCGATCGTCGCCGCGAAGAGAGCATGCGCCGGGAGCGGCGCCGCGCGCCGGAAGCCGAGCCACAGGAAGAGCGCGGCGGCGGCCGCGAAGAGCGGCGCCGAGAGAGCGCGCAGCCGGCGGGTCGCCGCGTCCAGCGTCCCGGCGGGGATTCCGCCCGTGGCGCGCGCGAGGCCGCGGAGGAGGTGGTAGTAGGCGGGCGGATGTGCGAGGTACGACGGCTGAGCTCCGAAGCGCCCGTCCGCCTCGAGGAGGTGCATCTCCTCGTAGCGCGGGAGAAGCGCCCCCGACGCCTCGAGCCACGCGACGTAGGAGACGTGGACAGGCTCGTCGGGCGGGACGCCGGGCGGGACGCGCTCGCGGAAGAGAGCCGCCTTCCCGAGGATCCAGACGAAGGCGAGGAGGTAGACCGCCGCGACGGCGGCGCTCCTCCGGGGCCGGTCCGCGGGCCCGTCGATCATCGCGTCGGTCAGGCCGGCGAGGCCCCTGCGAGCGCCGACCGGAGGTGGGCGAGCGTCGCCTCGGCGGCCGCCGCGAGATGCGGCGTCGGCCCGGCGAACGGGTGGACCGCGCCGAAGGTGTGCCCCGCCCCGTCGAGCGGGAGGAGCCGGGCGGGTCCCGCCGCCGCCGCGAGAAGGTCATTCGCCTCGTCGAAGGCGACCGTCGGGTCGGCCGTCCCGTGAACGAGGAGCCACGGAACGGCGAGGCGCCGGGCCGCCGCGGAGAGGTCGAGGCGGGCGAGGTTCGCGAGGACGTCGTCCAGGAACGCGACCCCCATCGGGAGCTTCTGCCCCGTACGCGAGTTGACGACCTCGAAGACCCCGGTCCGCCGCCACTCGGCGAGCGCCGCCTCGTCGGCGATCCGGTCGAAGTGCGAGACCGCGGCCCAGGTGACGAGCGCCTTCGCCTCGGGGCGCTCCGACCCGCCGAGGAGGGCGATGCCGCCGCCGCGGCTGTGCCCGAGGAGGCCGAGCCGCGCCCCGTCGAGCGAAGGATCGATCGCCCCCGACAGGGCCGCATCCAGGACCGTGTCGAGGTCGTCGCGCTCGATCGAGAGGGTGTTCGAGCGGAAGGCGTCGAGGTCCTGGATGTCGCCGTCCGCCGCCCGGACGCCGTTGCGCGAGAAGTTGAAGTGGAGGGCCGCGAGCCCCGCCTCCGCGAGGCGCGCGCCGAGCCAGGGGTGGAATCCCCAGTCCTTGAAGCCCTTGAAGCCGTGACAGCAGACGACGACGGGGTGCGGGCCGGAGCCGTCGGGGAGGCGGAGGTCGCCGTGGATCGAATCGCCGAGCCGGCTCGCGAGGGTGAAGCGGCGGTGGATCACCGCGCGATTGTGGCTCACGCGGACGGGAGGAAGACGCGCAGGTCGAGCCCGTCGTCCGGAGCGGGGAGCGCGACGGCGCCGCGGACGCCGGGCGTCAGGATCTCGAACGCGACGGGCGCGCCGGCGTCGAAGGAGACCTCGGCGACGGGGAGGCGCGAGAGGTTCGTCAGGAGGAGACCCTGCGTCGGATGGACGACGTGGCACTCCTCCATCGCCCCGAGCCCTTCGGAGCGGCGGAGCGTCTCGAGCGCGGCGAGGGAGCGGCGCGCGGCCTCGGCGTCGACCGCGTCGACGGCGCGGCGGATGCGCGTCGCGAGCTCTCCGAGCCGGGCCGCGGCGAGCTCCCCCTTCGGGATCGAGGCCTTCGCGAGGGCGACGGCGTTGCCGAAATAGGCCGGGCCGGTCGAAGGAAGGAGCCGTCGGAAGTCGACCGGGCAGCTGACGTACGTCTCGAGCGACGGGTCGTCGCCGGACCACGCCGCGAGGCGCGTCTTCCAGAGCCAGGCGGCGGCGGTGTCGTTGTGCGAGAGGCGCAGGGGGTTCCCCTCCTGCGCCTCCGCGTGCCGCGCGACGAGCTCGGCCCGCGAGAGGACGTGGCGGTGGATCGTCAGGTGCGCACGGTCGACCTCGGGGCGCGGGCCCGCCCGGAAGAGGCCGGCGGCGTCGGCCGCGTCCCCGTCCGGCGCCCCGTCGAGGCCCGCGGCGAGCGCGGCGCGGTCGTGCGTCGGAGGGAGGATCGGCTCGCCGCGGAAGACCCGCGCCCAGCTGGTGAGGAAGTGGAAGTAGGAGTAGCCGTCGGCGACGGCGTGCGAGAGGCTGAAGCCGAGGACGCAGCCGGAGGGCGTCCGGGTCAGGAGCGCTCGCCCGAGCGGCTCTCCCTCCCTCCCGCTCACCGGGTCGAGGAAGGCGTCCTTGCGCGGCGTCGCCGCCCACTCCGTCGGCGAGGCGGCCGTCGAGAAGACGCACCCGCCGTCGTACGGCTCGAACGCGAGGGAGGCCTCGTCGAGGCGGACGAAACGGCTCCCGACCGGCGGGAAGGAAACGATCGTCTTCCGGAGGCTGGCCTCGAGCCGTCCCGCGTCGATCGTCCCTTCGTACGCGAAGACGAACTCGATCGGGTAGGCGCCGCGGCCGGTGAAGACGTGGTCGATCGGCGAGAGGGGGAGGAGCGTCATGCCGCGGATGATCGCCCGGACGCGCCTCCTCAGCGGGCGTCGAGGACGCGCATCCCGGGGAGCTCGATCGCGGAGAGGAAGCCGCCCATCCCCGCCCCCGTGTCGATGCCGGCGAGCGAGGCCGTGACGTAGACGTCGAGCGGGTCCCCCGGCGTGTGGACCGACTGGTCCTGGGGGAGCTTCCGCACCGGGGTGTGGCCGAAGACGACCCTCTTCCCCGCGTAGCCCTCGTAGAACGCCCGGCTGCGCTGCCAGAGGAGCGGGCGTGGGTCCTTGACCTCCGACGGATGGAGCCAGCGGCGGCCGTCGTGAGGGAGCCCGGCGTGGACGTAGATCGCGTGCTCGTCCTCGTGGAAGAGGGGGAGCCCCTCCATCCACGCCACGACGTCGGCCGGGAAGAACGTCCCGGAGGCCATCGCGCGCAGCTCCTCGGCGGTCGGGTTCTCGCCGGGGCCCGGAACGGGTCCGCCCGTGAACGATCGGTAGGTCGAGTAACAGCCGTTCCCGCGCGGCAGGACGAACTCCGGGGCGCCCTCGCGGCACGCCTTGAGCCAGGCGTCCTCGTGGTTCCCGCGGAGGAAGACGACGCGGGCCGCCGTCTCGGACGGCAGCGACCTCACGCGCCGGACGACGGCCGCCGGGTGCGGCCCCCGGTCGACGTAGTCGCCGACGAAGAGGAGCGTGTCCTCCGGGAGGAGGACCGGCAGCCTCGAGAGGAGCCGTTCCAGCCCCTCGAGGTCCCCATGCACGTCTCCGATCGCAATCGTCCGCCCCGCCATCGTGGTCTCGTTCCGCGCACGATACCGGAGGACGGCCGGGAACGGACGTGGCCGCCGCGCCGGGACGCGTCCGGACGAAGCCCCTCCCGACGCAGAGGGGTCCGGCGGCTGCTAACCTGACGGGCCGGACCGTACCGGCCAGGGAGCCGCGGTCCCCGGGGAGGATTCCATGCGTGCACGGTCCGGGCTGCTTCTCCTTGCTCTTCCCCTCGCCCTCCTTCTCCCTCCCGCCGGATCGCTCGCCGACGACGCCCCCGACGCCGCGGCGCGCCTGAAGGCGCTCGAGGAGCGGATCGAGAGCCTCGAGTTCGACCTCGACCAGGTGAGGAAGTCGAGCGACGACGCGCTCTTCTGGCTCCGGCTCGGAGACGTCGCGGAGATCGACAAAGTGAACGTCGCCGGCCCCCCGAACCCGCGCGCGAAGGAGCGGTACGGCATCTCGAACGAGCGTCACCCGATCCGCTTCGCGCAGTACGTCTTCGCGCCGAAGGCGCGCGAGGCGGGGCGGAAGTACCCGGTCGTCGTCCTCCCGCACGGAGGGGTCCACGGCGACTTCGGGACGTACCACGTCCACATCGTGAAGGAGATGCTCGAGCAGGGGTGGGTCGTCCTCGCCCCCGAGTACCGCGGCTCGACCGGCTACGGGAAGGGCTTCTACGAGGCGATCGACTACGGCGGCCTCGAGGTGGACGACGTGATCGCCGGCCTCGACTGGGCCGTCTCCGAGCTCCCGTACGTCGACGGCTCCCGCGCCGCGATCGCCGGCTGGAGCCACGGCGGCCTCATCGCCCTCCTCGCCGTGACGCGCCACCCGGAGAAGTTCCGCGCCGCCTACGCGGGCGTCCCGGTGACCGACCTCGTCGCGCGGCTCGGCTACCACGAGCAGAGCTACGAGGACCTCTTCGCCGCGAAGCACCACGTCGGGAAGAAGGTCGCCGAGGACGTCGACGAGTACCGGCGCCGGAGCCCCGTCTTCTGGGCGTCGAAGCTGAAGACGCCGCTCCTCGTCCACGCCACGACGAACGACCGCGACGTGAACGTCCTCGAGGCCGAGAACCTCATCGCCGCGCTCAAGGCCGAAGGGAAGAGCTTCGAGCACAGGATCTACACGGACGCCCCCGCCGGGCACTCCTTCAACCGGATCGACACGCGCCTCGCGAAGGAGTCCCGGAAGGAGATCTGGGCGTTCCTCCGCAAGCACCTCGGCCGGTAGCGGCTCGACTAGACTGAACGGCACGATTCCGAACGGGAGGTCACGTTGGCCGGACTCGGCATCTCGGTCCCGGGGTTCCTCCTGCGGCTCCTGGCCGCGGCCCTCCTCGTCTTCGCCACCTACAACCCGTCGGGCTGGTCCTTCCTCCACTGGGTCCGCCACGGCGGCAACGGTCCCCTCCCGCTGAAGGTCCTTGCCGGAATCGCCCTCGCCGCGGGGTGGATCTTCTGCGTGCGGGCGACGCTCCGCTCCCTCGGGCACGTCGGGACGGCGCTCGCGGCGGCGTTCTTCGGAGTCCTCATCTGGCTCTTCGTCGACCTCAGAGGGACCGACGTCGCGGGCTCGACGCTGGCATGGATCGTCCTCTCCTGCCTCGCCGCCACGCTCGCGGTCGGGCTCTCCTTCTCCCTCGTGAGGCGTCGCGTCACCGGGCAGATCGACGACACGGACGAGGAGTGAGGCGGGATTGAGCCGCTCCGTCCTGCGCGCCGAGATCGGAGAGCAGCCCGACGTCCTGGCCCGGCTCCTCGTCCGCGAGGGGCCCCGCATCCGGCGGATCGCCCGCGACCTCGCCCGCCGCGACCTCCGGTTCGTCCTCGTCGCCGCGCGCGGCACCTCCGACAACGCCGCCCGCTACGCCCAGTACGCGCTCGGGCTGACCTGCCGGCTTCCCGTGGCGCTCGCGGGGCCCTCGCTCGTCACGCTCTACGACAGCCCGCCGCGCCTGAAGGGGGCGCTCGTCGTCGGCATCTCGCAGTCGGGGCGCTCGCCCGACGTCGTCGAGACGATCGCCTCGGCCCGGCGCGAGGGGGTGCCGACGCTCGCCCTCGTCAACGACCCCGAGAGTCCGCTGGCGCAGGCCGCGGCCGAGGTGATCCCGCTCCACGCCGGCGTCGAGCGGAGCGTCGCCGCCACGAAGACCTACACCGCCCAGCTCCTCGCCGTCGCGCTCCTCGCCGCGGGCCTGTCGGGCGCGCGGCGTCATGCGGAGGGGCTCGGGGCCCTTCCCGACGCCGTCGCCGACGCGCTCGGGACGGAGGGCGCGGCCCGGCGCGCCGCCGCCCGCCTCGCTGAATCGACCCGAGTCTTCGTCCTCTCCCGGGGCCTGAACTACCCCACGGCCCACGAGCTCGCGCTGAAGCTGAAGGAGCTGGCCCTCCTCGAGGCCGAGGCGCTCTCCGGGGCCGACTTCCAGCACGGCCCGATCGCCCTGGCCGGGCCGAACCTCACGGCGATCGTCGTCTCGCCTCCCGGGACGGCGACGGAAGCGGACCTCGCCGGCCTCGTCACCCAGCTGCGGAAGCGCGGGAGCCCGGTCCTCACGATCGGTCCGCACGGGAGGGGGTCGCTCCCGGTTCCGCGGCTCCCGGAGCTCCTCTCCCCGATCGTCGCGATCGTCCCCGGCCAGCTTCTCGCCTTCCACGCCGCCCGGGAGCGGGGCCTCGACCCCGACGCCCCTCGGGGGCTGGCGAAAGTCACCGAGACCCGTTGACCGAATCGGCAGTAATCTATCGGGTGGCCCGCGCAAGGGCGCGGAAGTGAAATCTCGAAGGAGACGTTCCATGAAGAAGTCCTTTGCCCTCGTCGCCTGCGCTCTGCTCGTGGCGAGCCTCGC
>JADHED010001577.1_pt1 | contig 18315 bp, 11 predicted proteins | sample 8952041 | NCBI WGS metagenome assembly JADHED01 (sample SAMN16124423, study PRJNA663239) | bioreactor sludge metagenome | isolation source: sludge (control) | place: India:Bengaluru | collected 2018-09-08
CGGTGCCGTTCGTCCCGCCGCTGCAGCTCGGCCGCCGCCCGGAGGCGCTCCGACGTCCGGATCGCACGGATCGTCGCGGCCGCCGCGAGCGCGAGAGAGACGAGAGCGAGGGACGCCCAGCGCCGGCCGGACGCGAGGCCGTGGAGCGCCTCGGCCCGGTCGATCTTGACGACGAGCCCCCAGCGCGTCCGCGCGATCCGGCGGACCGCGGCCCAGACCTTCTCCCCGCGGTAGTCGACGAACTCCCCGAAGCTCTCCTCTCCCTCCAGCGCCCGGCGCGCGGCGAGGCCGCGAGCCGCGAGCGCCTCGGGAGCCGGCCGGACGCCGGGGGGGAGGCCCCGCAGCGGCGAGAGGAAGGCGGGCGAGCCGCCTCCGTCTGCCACGAGGAGGGCTTCGCCCGTTCGCGACGTGATCGGCTCGCGGCGAAGGATCCTCCAGAGCGACCTCGCCGGGTCGTCGACGAAGAGGACCCAGCCGCGCAGGTCGCCGTCCGGCGCGCGAACGCGCGTCGCGACCAGGAGGCGCGAGCCTGCCCCCTCTCCGGCGAGGGTGACGACGACCGCACGCCCGCCGGCATTCGCGAGGAGGGCCGCTGCCTCCGGCAGCTCCGGCCCCGATCCGGCCCGAAGGGCGCCCTCCGCGTCGAGCACCTGGACGGCGACGCTCCCCCACTCCGTCCGGCCCGCCTGGAGGACCGTGGCGAGATGCTCCTCCAGCTCGCCCGACAGCGGCTCGTTCGGAGCCACGGCCGCACGGACGGTCGGGAAAGCCGCGAAGACGGCGGCGTCCGCGATCCGCTGGTCGAGGTACGCCTCGATCGCGGCCCGCTGCTGGTCGGCCATCGTGGAGAGGAGCTTCTGGAAGTCCCGGCGCGCAGCGTTTCCGAAACCGAGGTGAACGGCCACGAGGCCGGCGCCGAGGAGGACGAGGAGCAGGACGTAGGGCCACCCGGCGCGGATCGCCCCGGTCCCGCCCGAGCCCCCGGCTGCAGCAGCAGCGTCCTTCTCTCGCGGAGTGCGCACCATGTCGAGACCTCCCCCGAACCGCTCGAGGAAGAATATCGCCGAGCCCGCGTGATCCGGCGCGGATTCCGCATCGCGTGAGCGCAGCGCCCGAACCCTCCGCTGGCGGCATCCGTACCTCTCGGAGGGAGGGACGCCATGAAGCCTCCGAAGGTCCGCGTCGAGGAGCTCGAGGTCACCGGCGAGAAGCTGCTGGCCACCGTCCGCGAGCTCGTCCACCAGGGGAACGTCCGGCGTATCGTCATCCGCAACGCGAAGGGGGTGACGCTCCTCGAGATCCCGCTCGTCGTCGGGCTCGCGGGGGCCGTCCTCGTTCCGGTCTGGGCCGCAGATCCCGCTCGTCGTCGGGCTCGCGGGGGCCGTCCTCGTTCCGGTCTGGGCCGCGCTCGGCGCCGTCGCGGCGCTCCTCGCGAAGCTCACTCTCGTCGTCGAACGGGTCCAGGACGCCCCCGAGGCCGCCGCCGACAGGCCGAAACCGCGCGGGAAGTCGCCCCGCCGCGGGGCCGCGTCCGGCGACTGACGGAGGTCGCCCGTCCCGGCCGGTGCCGTCGGCCCTGCTCGGCCCGCTCGTCGGGGCGCGGTGCCAGAATGGAGCCGACGGGAGGGCCCGAGGCGATGTCCGAGACTCCGGGAGCGGTCGACCCCGAGGAGGGAGCGCTCCCTCTCGCGGCCGACTGGGCGCTCGCGGCGTTCGAGAACGCGCCGATCGGCATGGTGGTCACCTCGCTCCGGGGCGGCATCCTCCGTTACAACCGCGCGTTCGCCGCCCTGCTCGGCTACACGCCCGAGGAGCTCGGGACGGTGACCTGGGCCGCCCTCACGCACCCCGACGACATCGGGCCTTCGCAGGAGCTCGTGACGAAGCTCGCCTCGGGCGAGGCCTCCTCGGGGCGTATCGAGAAGCGCTACGTCGGCAAGGGAGGGCGCGTCGTCCACGCGGACGTCTCGACGAACCTGCTTCGCGACGAGAAGGGGCAACCGCTCTACCTCGTTACGCACGTCGTCGACGTGACGCGCCGGCGCGAAGAGGAGGAGGAGCGGGAGCGGTCGGCCGCGGAGATCCTCGACCTCTACGAGAACGCCCCGTGCGGCTACCACAGCCTCGACTCCGACGGCGTCTTCGTCCGGATCAACGCCACCGAGCTCGCGTGGCTCGGCTACCGGAGGGAAGAGATCGTCGGCAGGAGGAGCTTCGCCGACCTCCTGACTCCGGCGGGCCTCGAGACGTTCCACACGAACTTCGCCCTGCTCAAGGAGCGGGGCTCGGTCCGGGACCTGCTCTTCGACCTCGTCTGCCGGGACGGGAGCCTCCTCCCGGTCGTCCTGAGCGCGACGGTGGTGCGGGACGGAGCCGGCGCCTTCGTCATGAGCCGCTCGACGATGATCGTCGACACGCTGCGCAAGGAGGCCGTCCGGGAGCTCGCCGAGAACGAGGGGATCCTGCGGCAGGTGCAGGAGCTCGCCGGCCTCGGGAGCTACCGCCTCGACGCCCGGACGGGAACGTGGACGAGCTCGGCGGTCCTCGACCGGATCTTCGGAATCGGGCCCGCCTTCCCGCGCGACGTGGAGGGGTGGCTGTCCCTCGTCCATCCCGCCGACCGCGAGGAGATGGGGGCGTATCTCCGCGACGAGGTCCTCGGCCGGGGTCGTCGGTTCGACCGCGACTACCGAGTCCTCCGGCGCTCCGACGGCGAGGAGCGGTGGGTCCACGGCGTCGGCGACCTCGAGCGCGACGAGGCGGGCGTCGTCGTCCGGATGCTCGGCGCGATCCAGGACCTCACCGACCGGCACCGCGCCGAGGAGGAAGTCCGGGAGGGGCGCGAGCTCCTCTCCCGGTTCATCCGCCACTCGCCAATCTACGCCTTCGTGAAGGAGGTCACCGCGACGGAGAGCCGCGTCCTCGTCGCGAGCGAGAACTACGACCGGATGATCGGCGTCCCCGGCTCGCAGATGGCGGGCAAGACGATGGAGGAGCTCTTCCCGCCCGAGCACGCCGCGAAGTTCACGCGCGACGACCAGGAAGTCGTCACCCGGGGAGAGGTCCTCCAGCTCGACGAGGAGCTGGGGGGCCGGAGCTACACCACGATCAAGTTCCCGATCCCCCTCGGGGAGCGACGGCTGCTCGCCGGCTACACGATCGACATCCAGGATCGGAAGGACGCGGAGGAGCGCAGGCTGGAGGCCGAGCGGCGCTTCCGGCTCCTCGCCGAGGCGACCTCGGAGGGTGTCGTCCTGATCGACGACGGCCGGATCCTGGAGTGCAACGCCCGGTTCGCCGCCATGCACGGATTCGAGGCGCCCGCGCTCCTCGGACGCCCCTTCCTCGAGCTCGTCGCCCCGGAGTCGCTGGAGCTCGTCTCCGCCCGTCACGCCTCGGACACGACCGACCGCCATCGCTGGACCGGCCTCCGGGCCGACGGCTCGACGTTCCCCGTCGAAGGGGACGCGCGGCTCGTCCCCTGGGAGGGTCGGACCGTGAGGATCAAGGCGTGCCGCGACCTCACGGAGGAGCTGCGCGCGGCGAGCGAGGTCGCGCGCGTCGCGCGCCTCTACGCCGCCCTGATCGAGATCAACGAGGCGGTCGTGAGGGTCCGGACGCCCGAGGAGCTCTTCGAGGAGGTCCCGCGGATCCTCGTCGAGACCGGCGGATTCGGGATGGCCTGGATCGGCCTCGAGCAGGAAGACTCGCCGAGAGTGGCCGTGGCCGCCCGGCACGGGGACGAGACGGGCTACCTCGACGGCATGGAGATCCGCGTCGACGACCGGCCCGAGGCTCTCGGGCCGACCGGCCGGGCGATCCGCGAGGGGCGGGCGCAGGTCTGCAACGATTTTCTGAGCGACCCGTCGACGCTCCCGTGGCGCGATCACGCGAAGAGCGCTTCCTGGCGCGCTTCGGCGGCCCTCCCGATCCGGAGGAAAGGGGTCCCCGTCGGCGCGCTCTCCGTCTACGCCCACGAATCCGGGTATTTCGGCGAGCGCGAGAGGGTCCTCCTCGAGGAGACCGCCGCCGACGTCTCCTACGCCCTCGAGCACCTCGACCAGGTCTCGGAGACGCGGCGCGCCGAGGCGGAGGTGCGGGAGCTGAACGCCGAGCTCGAGCGGCGCGTCGAGGAGCGGACGGCGCAGCTCGAGACGGCGAACCGCGAGCTGGAGGCCTTCTCCTATTCCGTCTCGCACGACCTTCGCGCCCCTCTCCGCGCGATCGAGGGCTTCGCCGGCATGATCGTCGAGGACGCCTCCGGTACGCTCGCGGAGGAGACCCTCCGACGGCTGGACGTGATCCGGGCGAACGCCCGGCGGATGTCGGCGCTCATCGACGCCCTGCTGCGCTTCTCCCGCCTGGGCCGACACGAGCTGCGGCGGGACCGTGTCGACATGGCGGAGCTCGCGCGCTCGGCCTTCGAGGAGGCGGTCGCCGATGCCGCGGCGCGCGCCCGGATCGACCTCCGCATCGACGAGCTGCCGGACGCAGAGGGAGACGCCTCCCTCCTCCGACAGGTCTGGGTCAACCTGCTCGGGAACGCGGCCAAGTACGCCGCCGGGCGGGAGCGGCCGGTCGTCGAGGTGACGGCCATCCCGGGCGCGGCGAGGACGACCTACAGGGTGAGGGACAACGGCGTCGGCTTCGACCCGAGGTACGTCGACAAGCTCTTCCGGGTCTTCGAGCGGCTCCACGCGCCCGACGCGTTCGAAGGGACCGGGATCGGCCTCGCGCTCGTGAAGCGAATCGTCCAGAGGCACGGAGGAGAGGTCTCGGCCGAGGGACGCGAAGGCGAGGGGGCCTCCTTCTCCTTCTCCGTTCCGTCGGCGGCCGGCGGGGCCTCTCCTCGCGGGCCGGAGTAGCCGCCGTTCTCCCGGCGTCCCTCCCGCGGCTTCCGGCTCGCGGCGTCAGCCCGCCCGTCCCGGCAGGTAGAGCGAGCGGGCCGTCAGGGTCCGGTGGTCGAGCCCCGCGGCGCGGTCGAGACGGGCGACGAGCGGCGGAAGCGCCGCCGGGAAGCGCCAGAGGTCGCTGCGGCCGCCGTCCGCGGCGAACGCCTCCGCCCACTCGTTCCACCACGGGACGGGGCGCGCGGCGATCGGCTCGACGACGAGGACGCGAGCGCCCCGGCGGGCGGCCTCGAGGAGCCGCGGGAGGAGGGCCGCGCGCGACGCGGCTTCGAGCTCGTTGACGACCCACCCGAGGAGGATCCCCGCGCCGCGGCCGGGCAGTCTCTCCCGGAGGAGGTCTCCCGCCGCCGCGCGCCCGCGGAGGGAGAGCGCGGCGTACGTCTGACGCGCCTCGTTCGCCGCCCAGCCGCTCCTCTCCACTCCGGCGACCTCGGCCCCGGCGGCGAGGGCCCAGGCCGCGCCGGCGGCGCCGGTCCCGCACCCGAGGTCCACGACGCGCGCGAGACCGGGCTCCGCCGCTCCCAGGAAGGCGACGACCCCGCCGACGACGAGGTGGTGGAGCGGGCCGTAGAAGAGCGCGAAGGCGGCCCGCTTCCCCTCCCCGTCGAAGACCGCTCCGGAGCCGATCCTCCCTCTCCGCTCGACGTAGAGCGACGAGACCGCCTGGAGCCCCTTCCGCACCTCCACGAAGGAGAGCTCGGCGAGGTGACGTCGCTCGAGGTCTTCGAGCCAGCGGTCGAAGGGTGTGCCGCTCATCCGGTCGGTCGTCCGTTCCGCGTCAGGGCTCCCCGAGCTCCTTCGCGACCGCAGCGGCCGCGGCCTCGGAGGCCGCGAGAGCGCGGGCGGCGGCCGCGTCGGAGAGCCTCGCGGCATCGCCGGGAGCGGGCCGGGACCGACGCCACGCATCCCTCGCTGCCTCGACCGCGGCCCGCGTCTCCTCCTCGGCGGCGAGGATTCCAGGGAGCGCGCGGGCCTTCACCGCCGCGAAGGCGCGGCGATCCATGTATCTCCGCTTCTCGCCGCGCCCGTCGGGATAGAGCCGCTTCCTCTGCTCGAGGGCGCGCGCCGCGAGCGGCGCGGGGCCGCGGCCTGCAGCCAGCGGGGCCGGCACCGACCCGGCGTAGGGGAAGACCGGCACCGCCGCCGCTGCGAGGGGAAGGCTGGGGACGACCCACATCGCCGCCGCCTCCGGCCCTTCCCCCGGAGCGGGCGCCTCGAGGACGATCGCGGAAACGGTGTCGAGACGGCAGATGCTGTCGCCCGTGTAGACGAGCGGCGGGCCGGGTTCGTCGCCCGCCTGGCCGATCCCGGCATTGGCGACGTCGCGGGCGGCGCGCAGGATCGCGGCGAGATCGAGCCCCCTCGCGGCCGCCGGCCCGAGGAGCTCGATCGCGCGGGCCTCGCGCAGGAAGCCCCCTCGCGGCCGCCGGCCCGAGGAGCTCGATCGCGCGGGCCTCGCGCAGGAAGCCCGTCCCCGACTCTTTCGCCCCGCTGTGGCTGTAGTTCGAGCGGACGACGAGGCCCCGAGCGCCGTCGCTCGACGGGGCTGCGTCGACGCGGACGTAGCCCTTCGCCGACGTCTCGAAGAGGGCCGCGCCCCCCTTCGCGTCGATGACGCCGAAGTTCGCCGAGACGTCCCGCCCGCCGGCGTTCGAGCGCGCGAGCAGCGCCTCGAAGTCGTCCACCGTCGCGCACGACTGGAGGGCGAGCTTCATGAAGGTCCCCTCGCCGGCCGTGTCGCCGCCCTCGAGGTTGTAGGACGCCGAGTTCATGACGCCGAATCCGGCGGCATTGATGCCCGCCCAGGCCTGGAGCCCCGCGACGTCGCCGCGATTGACGACGGCGACGTAGGGGTAACGACCGTCGGCGAGGAAGACGACCTGGTTGTCGCTCCCGTCCGCATCCCGGTTCTTCCAGAGCATGGGGCGCCCGCTCCGGGACGCGGACGGCGCGACCACGGCGGTCGTGCAGGCCTCCGCGGAGGCGGGGGTGAGAGACGTCGCCAGGAAAGCGAGCGCGGCTCCTGCCGAGAGCCGCTTCGCGAGAGTGCGAGAGATCACGAGGGCCTCCTCGACCGGCGATCGTAGCCGAGGACGCGGCCGGCCGATCCGGTCGCGCCGCGCCCCGTCTTGCACCGGCCTCCCCGAACTCCGCTCCCCGTCGCCGTCGGCCCGTGGCAGAGTGGGCCCATGCAGGACCGTCCGCGCCGCGAGAGCTTCCTCCCCTTCTCCCGTCCCGCGATCGGCGAGGAGGAGATCGCCGGGGTCGTCGAGACGCTCCGCTCCGGCTGGATCACGACCGGCCCGCGGGCGGCCCGCTTCGAGGAGGCGCTCTCCGCGTACAACGAGGTCCCCCGCTGCCTCGCCCTCCTGAGCGCGACGACCGGCCTGGAGCTGGCGCTCTCGGCCCTCGGGATCGGCGAGGGGGACGAGGTGATCACGACGGCGCACACGTTCGTCTGCACCGTCTCGAACGTCGTCCTCCGCGGAGCCGTTCCGGTCCTCGTCGACGTCGAGCCCGACACGATGAACCTCGACGCGGAGCGTATCGAGGAGCGGATCACGTCCCGGACGAAGGCGATCCTCCCCGTCCACTACGGCGGCCTGCCGTGCCGCATGGAACGGATCTGGGAGATCGCCCGGCGCCACGGCCTCGCCGTCGTCGAGGACGCCGCGCACACGATGGGCGCGCGCTACGCGGGTCGCCGGATCGGCTCCGACGCGCGCTCGGCCTTCTCCGTCTACTCGTTCCACCCGAACAAGAACCTGACGACGATCGAGGGGGGCGCGATCGCCTTCCACGACCTCCGTCACGAGGCCTACCTGAAGCTCCAGCGCTTCCACGGCATCGCGCGCGGCGCCGGGACCCCCTACCCCGACGGCTCCCCGCTCTACGACGTCCCGATGCCGGGCCGGAAGTCGAACTTCACCGACGTCCAGGCCGCGGTCGGCCTCGCCCAGCTCCCGAAGCTCGACGCATTCGCCGCGCGCCGCCGCGAGCTCGCGCGCCTCTATCTCACTCTCCTGGCCGACCTCCCCGAGGTGGAGCTCCCCGCGGATGGCGACGCCGAGCGGGAGCACTGCTGGAACCTCTTCGTCCTCCGGAACCGCCCCGAGGCGACCGGTCTGACGCGCGACGCGATGACGGCGGCGCTGAAGGCCGAGAACGTCGGCACCGGCATCCACTGGCAGGGGCTCTTCGCGTTCTCGTTCTACCGCGACTACTTCGCGCGGCACCCCGAAGGGCTCCCGAAGGACGGCCTGCCGCACGCGACGCGGACGACGGAGAACCTGATGTCTCTCCCGCTCTTCCCCGCGATGACGGAGGAGGACGTCCTCGACGTCGTCTCGGCGCTCCGACGGATCGTCGCCGCGGGAAGGCGGCGCGCGCGGAGCTGATGCCCGTTCTTTCCCGGAACGGGCGGCCCGGACGCTCCGTGCCCCGTCGCGGACGCGGCCGGCGCGGGGTCAGTCGGGCAGGGGGGCTTCGGCGGCCGGCAGGCGGCGGAGGATCCGGTAGAACGAGGAGCGGCTGATGCCGAGGAGCCGCGCCGCCTCCAGGCGGTTCCCGCCCGTCTTCCGGAGAGCCTCCTCCAGCCGGGCCGGGGTCACGTCGACGATCGGGCTCCGGCCCCCCCGGATCTCGCTCGCCGGGAGGAGCATCTGGGAGCGGCCCCAGAGAGCCCGGAAGTCCGTCGGTCCGAGCACCGCCCCGTCGCCGAAGACCGCCGCCTGCTCGACGGCGTGCTTCAGCTCCCGGACGTTCCCGGGGAACGGATAGCTCGTCAGGAGCTCGAGGGCTTCCGGCGAAAGCGTCCGCTCCGGTCCGCCCTGCTCCCGGAGCATCCGGAGGAAATGCTCGGCCAGGAGAGGGATGTCTTCGGGGCGCTCCCGGAGCGGCGGGACGAGGAGCTCCAGCGCGGAGAGACGGTAGTAGAGGTCCTCGCGGAACTCCCGCCGCCCGATCGCCGCCTCCATGTCGAGGCTCGTCGCGGCCAGGACCCGGACCTTCACGTCGGTGACGCGGTTCTCGCCCACCCGGCGGACGCGCCCCTCCTCGAGGACGCGGAGCAGCTTCGCCTGCGCTGCGAGAGGGAGAGCGCCGATCTCGTCGAGGAAGAGCGTCCCCCGGTTCGCCTCCTCGAAGAGGCCCCGGCGCGCCTCGGTGGCTCCGCTGAAGGAGCCGCGGGCGTGTCCGAAGAGCTCGCTCTCGACGAGGGTGTCGGGAAGCGCCGCGCAGTTGACCGCGACGAAGGGCGCCCCCTCGCGGTTTCCGAGGGCGACGATCAGGCGGGCGACGACGTCCTTGCCCGACCCCGTCTCGCCTCGAATGAGCACCGTGACGCCGAGCGGGGCGACGCGGGTCGCCCGCTCGACGAGCCGACACCAGGCTGCGGACCGGCCGACGGCGAACGCCGCCGCTTCACCGGGGACGATCATTCGGGCGAGTCTAGCCTCTCGGCGGGCGATTCGCGTTATCGTCCGCCCGTGTCGAACGTCCGCTACGGCCCCTTCGTCCTCCGCCACCACGAGAGGATCGACGGGTCGGGCTATCCGGACGGCCTGCGGGGCGCCGAGATCCCGCTCCCGGTGCAGCTCGTCGCCCTCGCCGACGCGTTCGACGCGATGACCTCCTCGCGCCCGTACCGCGCCGTCCGGGACGACGGGCAGACGCTGAGCGTCCTCGAGGGGGAGGCGCGCCGCGGCCAGTGGGACCGCGCCCTCTTCCCTCTCCTCGTCGCCGAGGCCGAGGGGGGCTGACGGCCCCTTTTGACAAGGGGAGGCCCCCGTTGGGAGACTCCCCGCCCGGGCGCTCCCTCCCGCCATCCGGCGCGGGGCGGGCTCCGTACAACGATTCGCCAGGTGCACGACGGCCCGCCCCGACGGGGCGGGCCGGCCAAGGAGAAGCATGAGCACCGTCCTCGACCCGAAGGTCGCCCCCGCGTCCGCCACCCGACCGAAGTTCAAGGTCGCCGACCTCTCCCTCGCCGAGCTCGGCCGCAAGGAGATCCGCCTCGCCGAGCAGGAGATGCCCGGCCTGATGGCCCTCCGCGAGCGCCACCGCGGCGAGAAGCCGCTCGCCGGCGAGCGCGTCATGGGGAGCCTCCACATGACCGTCCAGACGGCCGTCCTCATCGAGACGCTCGTCGAGCTCGGCGCGGACGTCCGCTGGGTCTCCTGCAACATCTTCTCGACGCAGGACCACGCGGCCGCGGCCGTCGTCGTCGGCCGCCCCGAGAGCGGCGGCACCGTGACGGACCCGAAGGGAACGCCGGTCTTCGCCTGGAAGGGCGAGACGCTCGAGGAGTACTGGTGGTGCACCCGCGAGGCGATCGAGTGGCCCGATGGAAAGGGCCCCACGCTCATCGTCGACGACGGCGGCGACGCGACGCTCCTCGTCCACAAGGGGCTCGAGTTCGAGACGGCCGGGAAGGTCCCCGCGTTCGACCCGAAGAACGACCCGGAAGAGTGGGGCGTCATCCTCGAGCTGATCCGCGCGGAGCTCGCGAAGGACGGCAAGGTCTTCTCCCGCCTCGCGAAGGCGATCCGGGGCGTCTCCGAGGAGACGACGACCGGCGTCCACCGCCTCTATCAGATGGAGAAGGACGGCACGCTCCTCTTCCCGGCGATCAACGTAAACGACTCCGTGACGAAGTCGAAGTTCGACAACGTCTACGGCTGCCGCCACTCCGTCGTCGACGGCCTGAACCGCGCGACGGACGTCATGCTCGGCGGGAAGGTCGCCGTCGTCCTCGGCTTCGGCGAGGTCGGCAAGGGGTGCGCCGAGGCGCTCCGCGGGCAGGGCTGCCGCGTCGTCGTCACCGAGATCGACCCGATCTGCGCGCTCCAGGCCGCGATGCAGGGCTACGAGGTGAAGACGCTCGAGGACGTCGTCGGGACGGCGGACATCTTCATCACCGCGACCGGGAACCTCGACGTCGTCACCGCCGAGCACATGGCGAAGATGAAGGACAAGGCGATCGTCGGGAACATCGGCCACTTCGACAACGAGATCGACATGGCCGGACTGAAGAAGGTCCCCGGCGTCACGCGGATCAACATCAAGCCGCAGTACGACGAGTTCCGGTTCGCCGACGGCCACTCGGTCATGATCCTCGCCGAGGGGCGCCTCATGAACCTCGGCTGCGCGACGGGCCACCCGAGCTTCGTCATGTCGTCTTCGTTCACGAACCAGGTGATGGCGCAGATCGCCCTCGCGAAGAACCAGGGCGAGTACGGGAAGAAGGTCTACGTCCTCCCGAAGAAGCTCGACGAGGAGGTCGCCCGCCTCCACCTCGCCCACCTCGGCGTGAAGCTGACCACGCTCACGCCGAAGCAGGCCGGCTACCTCGGCGTTCCCGCCGAGGGGCCGTACAAGCCCGACCACTACCGCTACTGATCGCCGCGAGGCGCCCACGAACGACCGAAGGCCCGAGGCGACCCGGGCCTTCGCCGTTCCGCCCCCCGGCCCGGGGCCCGCCCTTCACCGCTCGCGCGAAGCGAGCACCATCCGCCCGAGAGTCGGCGGCTCCGCCGGACCGCCTCGAGAGAGCCGCCGGAGGTGCTCCGCGAGGAGGTCGGCGTCGACCGGCTCGACACCCTCGAGCCGCCGCCCGCGTGCGAGCTCGGCGTGTCCGTCCCCGCCTGCGGCGAGGAAGCTCGAGACGGCGACGCGGTACGTCGCGTCGTCCCGGAGCGGCGCGTCGGCGACCCGGACCGCGAGAAGGCGGTGTCCCGCCGGCGCACCGAGGTCCGCCTCGAGCGTCACTCCCGAGAGCTGCAGGAGGCCGCCCGTCCTTCGTCCGATCGCCGCGAGGCTCCTTTCGAGCACCGCCCGGAGCTGGGTCCCCGCGAGCTCCAGCGTCGCCACGCGGTTCCCGAACGGCAGGACCGCCGCGACGTGCCGCATCGAGACGGGTCCTCCGGGGAGAGGGGCGCGCAGGCTCGAGCCGGGGACGAGCGCGGCGTCCGAGCCCGTCCCGGCGCGGAGCGCGTCGGCCACGAGGTTTCCGAGCGGCGTCTCCCGCTCCGCGCTCCCGGTCTCTTCGAGCGGGGCCGCGAGGGCTCCGGCCGGCGCCGCGAGCTCCTTCTCCAGCCGCGCCATGAGCTCCCTTTCCATCTTCGAGAGCTCCGGGTCGGGAACGACCAGCGCGTCGACCGGGTGTACCGCGACGCTCGAGGAGACCCGCCCTCCCCGCTTCTCGAGCGTCAGCTCGACGAGCGATCCGAGGTTTCCGCACGGCGCGGCGATCGGGCGCCCCCCGATCCAGCGGGCGACCGAGACCGTCTCGGACTCCTCTTCCGTCAGGAGCGCGTCGACCTCCGGGACCTCGGCGAGGAGCCGCCGGTTCACCTCGAAGCCGGCCTGCGTCAGGGCGACGACCGCATCGGCCCCTTCCCGGCGCAGCGCCGCCGCCTCGCGCGCCGCCGCCTCCACGAGCTCCGTCTGCCGTACGGCCCTCTCGGGCGTCGTCGTGCCGAGGTCGTCCGTGACGCCGAGGAACCCGACGGCGAGACCTCCGATCCGGACGAGCCGGCTCGTCGCGAGCGCCGCGAACGGGCGCCCCTCCTCGTCGACGAGGTTCGACGTGATCCAGGGGAACCGGGAGCGCCTCACGAGGCGCTCGGCGTGCGCCGCGCCGAAGTCGAAGTCGTGCTGGCCGAACGTCGCGAGGCCGGCTCCGACCCGCCCGAGGGCGTCGACCATCGGCTCTCCGCGGAAGACGCCGCCGAAGAGCGTGCCTCCGGCGAGGTCGCCTCCGAAGACGAGCAGGGCGTCCGGCCGCCCGGCCTCGAGGCGGTCGACGACCGTCTTCAGGCGTGCGACCCCGCCCCTCTCGCCGTGCCGGTCGACGACCGGCGCGATCTCGTGCGCGTCCGTGACGTAGAGGATCGTCGCGCGCGGCGCGGACGTGCAGCCGAGCCAGAGCGGCAATCCAAGAAGGAGGAGGGCCCCGCCGACCCTCACGGGAGGCGGGACCCCGCGCCGCCGCAGGCCGGCACCGGCCTCAGCCCTTCCGCGGCCAGTACTCCGGCTCGACGTCGTCCCGGACGACCGTCGTCCCGGCCTCTCCCCGGAGCATCCGGGCCGTGTCCTCGAGCGCTCCGATGCAGGCCGCCTTCCCGGTCGCCTCGGCGAACTCGCACGCGGCCTGGACCTTCGGCCCCATCGACCCGGCCGGGAAGGAGTACTTCTTCAAGTCGCCGATGGAGACCGTCTTCAGCGCCCGCGCCTCGGGAGTCCCCCAGCCGACGTAGACGGCGTCGGCGTCCGTCGCCATGACGAACGCGTCCGCGCCGACCTCGCGCGCCAGGAGAGAGGAGGCGAGGTCCTTGTCGATGACGGCCTCGATCCCCTTCAGCTTCCGATCGGGGCCGTACATGGTCGGGATGCCTCCGCCGCCGGCGAAGATCACGACCGTCCCCTTCTCGAGGAGCCACTTCACCGGCCGGATCTCGAAGATCCGCTTCGGGTGAGGCGACGGGACGACCCTCCGCCAGCCGTTGCCGTCCGGCTTGAAGGTCCACCCCTTCTCGGCCGCCATCCGGTCGGCGTCTTCCTTCGTGTAGACCGGCCCGATCGGCTTCGTGGGGTTCCGGAACGCCGGGTCGGCGGGGTCGACCTCGGTCATCGAGAGGATCGTCGCGAAGGGACGCTCGAACGGGAGGAGGTTCCCCATCTCCTGCTCGATGACGTAGCCGATCATCCCTTCCGTCTGGGCGCCGAGGACGTCGAGCGGGTACGGCTCGACGTGGGCGTAGGCCGACTGCTGCAGGGCCAGGAGCCCCACCTGCGGTCCGTTCCCGTGCGAGATGACGATCTCGTTGTCGTTCGCGACCGGCGCGAGCGCTTCGCAGGCCCTCTTCACGTTGGCCCGCTGGTTCTCCGCCGTCATTGGCTCCCCGCGCTTCAGGAGGGCGTTCCCCCCGAGGGCGACGACGACGCGCACGGCTCGCTTCCTACCCGGCCAGCGTCGCGACGAGGACGGCCTTGATCGTGTGGAGACGGTTCTCGGCCTGGTCGAAGACGACGGACGCCGGCGACTCGAAGACGTCGTCGGTCGCTTCCATCGCGTCGATCCCGAACTTCTTGAAGATCTCCTCGCCGATCTTCGTGTCGCGGTTGTGGAACGACGGGAGGCAGTGGAGGAACTTCGCCTTCGGGTTCCCGGTGGCGGCCATCAGCGCCGCGTTCACCTGATACGGGAGGAGGAGCTTGATCCGCTCGGCCCAGACCGAGTCGGGCTCGCCCATCGACACCCAGACGTCGGTGTGGACGAAATCGACGCCCTTGACGGCCGCGCTCGGGTCCTCGGTGAGCGTGACCTTGCCGCCGGAGGCCGCCGCCAGCTCGTTCGCCTTCGCGACGAGCTCCTCGACCGGCCAGAGGTGCTTCGGAGCGCCGAGGCGGACGTCCATCCCCATCAGCGCGCCGCCGAGCATGAGCGTGTTCCCCATGTTGTTCCGGGCATCGCCGAGGTAGGCGTAGGAGATCTGCCCGAGCGGCTTGTCGCTGTGCTCGCGCATCGTGAGGAGGTCGGCCAGGATCTGCGTCGGGTGGAACTCGTCGGTCAGGCCGTTGTAGACGGGGACGCCGGCCCACTTCGCGAGCTCCTCGACGATCGCCTGGCCGTAGCCGCGGTACTCGATGGCGTCGTACATCCGCCCGAGGACCCGCGCCGTGTCCTTCATCGTTTCCTTCTTCCCGATCTGGGAGCCGGAGGGGCCGAGGTAGGTGACGTTCGCCCCCTGGTCGTAGCAGGCGACCTCGAAGGCGCAGCGGGTTCGGGTCGAGTCTTTCTCGAAGATGAGCGCGACGTTCTTCCCGCCGAGGCGCTTCACCTCGGTCCCCGCGTACTTGGCCCGCTTCAGGTCGCGCGCCAGGTCGAGGAGGTAGAGGATCTCCTTCGGGGTGAAGTCGTGGATCGTCAGGAAGTGGCGGTTCTTGAGATTGAACGACATGGGTCCTCCGGCGACGGCTTTCCCCTGGCGGCGGCGGGACCGCTCCGGGCACCTCCCGCGAGGCTCCTTCCGGACGTCCGTCGAGCGCGCGCCGCCCCTCCCCGGGGCGAATTTCGGATTCTAGAATGGAAGACCGTTTGACCGCGCCCCCCGTCCGGAAATACGCTTACCGGCTATGAAGCGGGACTTTGCGATCTCCGGAATGACCCTCGTGCTCGCCGCGGCCCTCGGCGGCGCCCTCCTCACCCAGGCGGCCTGCAAGAAGAGCGGACCCGACATCAAGATCGGCGTCATCGCCGAGCTGAGCGGGGACATCTCGGCGATCGGCGACGCCTGCAAGAAGGCCGCGGAGCTGGCCGTCACCGAGATCAACGAGAGCGGCGGCGTCGAGGTCGCCGGCACGAAGCACCTCCTCCGGCTCGTCATCGAGGACAGCCAGGGGGCGGCCGAGCCGGCGGCGGAGGCGGCGAAGCGCCTCATCGACCAGGAGAAGGTCCTCGCCATCGTCGGACCGAATGCGAGCCTCGGCGCGGTCCCGGCCGCCCAGGTGGCCGCGGAGAAGAAGACGCTCCTGATCTCGCCCTGGGGGACCGCCCCCCGCGTGACGGTCGCCGATGCCGGGGCGCCGCGGCAGTGGGTTTACCGAACCTGCTTCACCGACGCCTTCCAGGGATCGGCGCTCGCCAAGTTCGCGGCGGCGTACATGAAGGCGACGAAGGCCGCGGTCCTCTACAACCCGGCGTCCGAGGCCCCGCGCAGCCAGGCCGAGCTGATGAAGAAGGAGTTCGAGGCGCGCGGCGGCCAGGTCGTCGCCTTCGAGACCTACGCCTCCGGCGACAAGGACTTCTCGGCGCAGTGGAAGAAGATCGCCGAGGCGGCGCCCGACGTCGTCTTCCTCCCGAGCTACTACGGGGAGATCCCCGAGCAGATCCGTCAGGCCCGGGCGGCGGGGGTGAAGGCCCCCTTCCTCGGCAGCGACACCTGGACGAACTCCGAGCTCCTCAAGAGCGCCGCGGAGGTGGACGGCGCGTTCTTCTGCGCCCACTACAACCCGGACGCCATGGAGGACAAGGTCGGCATCTTCCGCGGGGCCTACGAGAACAGGTACGACAAGGAGATTCCGGACGACGGCGCCGCCCTGACCTACGACACGCTCTACCTCCTGAAGCAGGCCCTCGAGACCGCCTCCGGCAACGACCGCGAAGCGGTCCGAGAGGCCTTCTCGAAGATCGCGAGCTTCGACGGCGTGACGGGCCGGATCGCCTTCAAGGGCGGGGCCCCCGACCCGGTGAAGAGCGTCGTGATCAAGCAGTTCAAGGCGGGGAAGATCGCCTTCGTGACGTCCCCACCCGGGCCTCCGGCCCTTCCCCGTATCGACCCCGACGGAACGAGGCCCTCTCCGCAGCCCGTCGAAAGGCCCGCGCCAGCGGGCCTTTCGAGTCCTTCGCCTCCCCTCCCGGAGGCGACCGGGACCGGAGAGCCGGCGACGTGCGAGGATCGGCGGGACGGACGCGCCATGAAGTACACGAACCTCGGCCGCACCGGCCTCGTCGTCTCCCGCCTCGCGCTCGGCTGCATGAGCTACGGCGACCCGCGCTGGCGCCCGTGGGTCCTCCCGGAGGAGGAGGCGCGCCCCTTCTTCCGACGGGCCCTCGAGGCGGGGATCAACCTCTTCGACACCGCCGACATGTACTCGCTCGGGTTGAGCGAGGAGGTCACGGGACGTCTCCTCGGCGAGATGGGGCGCCGCGACGAGCTCGTGATCGCGACGAAGGTCCACTTCCCGATGGGCCGCGGCCCGAACCTTTCGGGGCTCTCCCGCAAGCACGTCGTCCAGGCGTGCGAGGCGAGCCTCCGGCGCCTCGGCGTCGAGACGATCGACCTCTACCAGATCCACCGCTTCGACCCCGCGACGCCGGTCGCAGAAACTCTCGAGGCGCTCGACCTCCTCGTTCGCCAGGGAAAGGTCCGCTACGTCGGGGCGAGCTCGGGAGAGGCCTGGCGACTGGCGAAGGCGCTCGCGACCTCGGACGTCCGCGGCTTTCCGCGCTTCGTCTCGATGCAGAACCACTACAACCTCCTCTACCGCGAGGAGGAGCGCGAGATGCTCCCGCTCTGCGCCGAGGAGGGGCTCGGCGTCCTCCCGTGGTCCCCGCTCGCCCGGGGCCTTCTCGCCGGGACGCGCGCCACGCCGGCCGACCGCGAGGCGACGCCCCGCGCCGCCTCGGACGATTACGCCCGGCAGCTCTACGACCACCCTTCGGACGCCGACGTGATCGCGGCGACGCGCGCCGTCGCCACGGCCCGGGGCGTGCCGATGGCCCGGGTCGCGCTCGCGTGGCTCCTCGCGCGCCCCGGCGTGACCGCGCCGATCGTCGGCGCGACGAAGCTCGCCCATCTCGAGGACGCGCTCGCCGCGCTCGACCTGACGCTCTCCCCGGAAGAGACCGCCGCGCTCGAGGAGCCCTACAGGCCCCACGCCGTCCGGGGCTTCGCCTTTTCGCCGCCCGCCCGCTGAGACGGGCACGGCCTATCATCCGGACCCGTCCCGGAGGAGGTCCACATGAGAGTCTTCGTCACCGGAGCTACCGGACACATCGGCTCGGCCGTCGCGGCCGCGTTCGCCCGCGCGGGGCACGAGACCTGTGGTCTCGTCCGGGACCCTCGGAAGCTCGCGTCGCTCGAGGCGGCAGAGGTCGTCCCGGTCCTCGGCACGATGGAGGAGCCCGACGCCTGGCGGGAGGTCGCCGGACGCTGCTCGGTCCTCGTCCACTGCGCGGTCGACTCCTCCGACCGTTCGTGGGACCTCCACCGCGCCGCGCTCGGGGCCCTGCGCGACGCCGCTCGCGATCGCGTCGACCGGGTCCTCCTCGCCACCAGCGGCGTCTGGGTCTACGGGGACACGGGCGAGGCCGCGGTCGACGAGTCGACCCCGCTCGACCCGCCCACGTTCTCCGCCCCTCGGCCGGCCGTCGACGCCGCGGTCCTCTCGTGGAACGGCGCAGGCCTGAGGACGATCGTGATCCGGCCCGGATGCGTCTACGGAGGCGGCGGGAGCCTCACCGCCGCGTGGTTCGAGAGCGCCGCGCGGGACGGCGCCGCCCGGATCGTGGGAGACGGCGAGAACCGCTGGGCGATGGTGCACCGCGACGACCTCGCGGACCTCTACGTCCGGGCCGCGGAATCGGGTCTCGGCGGCGAGGTGCTGAACGCGACGGATCGGAGCCGGGCCACCGTCCTCGAGTGCGCCCGCGCCGCGAGCCGCGCCGCGGGGGCGGAGGGACGCGTCGAGCACATGCCGGTCGAGCAGGCGGTGGCCGCGATGGGTCCGTTCGCGACCGGCCTCGCCCTGAATCAGCACGTCGCGTCGTGGAAGGCGGTTCGGCGGCTCGGGTGGACCCCCCGCCACGCCGGCTTCGTCGACGAGGCGCCCCGCCTCTTCG
>JADHED010001608.1_pt1 | contig 18309 bp, 12 predicted proteins | sample 8952041 | NCBI WGS metagenome assembly JADHED01 (sample SAMN16124423, study PRJNA663239) | bioreactor sludge metagenome | isolation source: sludge (control) | place: India:Bengaluru | collected 2018-09-08
ATGTACTGGCAGATTTTGAGTACGATACCCTTTTCAAAAAACTGCAACACCTTGAAGAGCAATATCCTGAGCATGTAACAGGAGACTCTCCTACACAACGTGTAGCAAAAGGCCTGAGTGAAAAATTCCCTGCTGTCAGCCACCTGGTACCTATGCTGAGCCTTGACAATACTTACAATGCAGACGACCTCCGCGATTGGGACAGGCGCTGTAAAGAACTGGCAGGTACTGATGAAATAGAATACTGTGCAGAACCGAAGTATGATGGTGCCAGCATATCGCTGATATATGAAAACGGGCAACTGGTGCGCGGCGCTACACGCGGCGATGGTGTGATGGGCGAAGAAGTAACCATCAACATCAAGCAGATACGTTCTATACCATTATCTACAGCATTTACCAAAGACAATGTAAACCAGATAGAGATACGTGGCGAGGTGGTTATTAATAAAGATGTGTTTGCTGCCTACAATATACAACGTATTGCAGAGGGCTTATCGCCTTTGGCCAATCCACGCAATGCTGCATCGGGCACACTCCGCATACTGGATCCTAAAGAAGTAGGCAAGCGCAAACTTTCTGCTGTACTGTATCACATCAGTTATTATACGCAACCCAATGGTGCAGATGTACCATCATCATTACATACTCACTACGATTCGCTCAACTGGCTATATCAACTAGGCTTCCCTACACCTGTTAAGGAAATGAAACGCTTCACAAGCATTGACGAAGTAATAGCATTTTGTGAAGACTTTGAAACAAGAAGAGATGATTTGCCTTACGAGGTAGATGGCCTTGTTATCAAAGTAAACAGCTTTGCTATGCAGGATAAAATGGGCATGACCACCCACCACCCGCGCTGGGCAGTAGCATACAAATTCAAAGCAAGACAAGCCAGCAGCAAGCTATTGCGTGTAGAGTTTCAGGTAGGCCGTACAGGTTCTGTAACACCTGTTGCCAAGATAGAGCCAGTGCCTATTGGCGGTGTTACAGTTAGTTCTATATCCTTATTCAACGAAGATGTAGTACGCGAAAAAGACCTGCACATAGGTGATACAGTATTGGTAGAACGTGCCGGTGATGTAATACCATACATCGTAAAACCATTAGCAGAACTGCGCGATGGCAGTGAAGAAAAAATCATCTTCCCTACCAACTGCCCTATATGCAATGAAGAGTTGGAGAAGCCCGAAGAAGAAGCCGTATGGCGATGCATTAACATCAGCTGCCCTGCACAGGTAGTAGAGCGCATTATACACTTTGCAAGCAAAGATGCTATGGACATCCGCAGCATGGGCGATGCCAATGTGCGCAAGTTTTATGAGCTTGGACTTTTACCAAACATCCCAAGCATTTACAACATCAACTGGGATGAAGTGCGCAAGCTGGGTGGCTTTGGCGAAAAGTCCATCACCAATCTGCAAACAGCTATCAACAACTCTAAAACTCAACCACTCAATCGCGTAATATTCGGGCTCGGCATTCGTCATGTAGGCGAAACAATGGCCAAGACGCTTGCCAATGCAGTAGAGCATATCCGCGATTTGTATAACTATACAGAAGAACAACTGCTGGCGCTCGATGATGTAGGCCCTAAAGTAGCCGCATCTGTTTTGCACTTCTTCCATACACCTGAGAACAGGCATATGATAGACTTGCTGGATGTGGCAGGCGTTAACCTCATCAACCAGAAGAAAAATACACAACAAAGCAGTGGTGAGCTGGCAGGTAAAACATTCCTGTTCACAGGTACACTTAGCCGCTTTAAGCGCAGCGAAGCCGAGGCGATGGTAGAAGAAAAAGGCGGCGCGTTGCTCGGCAGCGTTAGCAGCAAGCTCAACTATCTGGTAGTGGGCGAAGATGCAGGCAGCAAGCTGGAAAAAGCAAAGAAACTGGGTACTGTAGCTATACTTACCGAGGATGAGTTTTTAACATTGATAAATGGCTAATATCATGGCTTTATCCTATATTCATTCTATGAAACGTACCCTCTATATAGCATTGATGGCCTTAGCTGTTGCATCGTGCAACTCTGCCAATAGCGAGCGCCCTTCAGATAAATACGAAGAAAAGAAGAAATCGCTGGAAGAGACAGAGCGTGAGAACCCTTTACAGTTTCTGCGTATTCAAGGCGATAACCATGTCAACCTGCTGAATCAAGAGGTTGTAGAGGGCGAGATAACCAACAAAGCCACGCTTGCGTCTTTCAAAGATGTAGAGGTTCGCATCACCTTCAAAAGCAGCAGTGGCAGTACTATAGAGAAAGCCATTAAGACGGTGAATGATGTTGTAAGGCCGGGCAAGTCTGTATCCTTCAAGTTCAAGATGAAAAAGCCTAAAGGCACTGCATCTGTAGCCGTAGATATTACCGGAGCTACTGCCGATAAATAACACATACGCATATATTCTTTACAAAAGCCGTTCCTGAACGGCTTTTTGCATGTATTGACCTCACATTATATTACCTTTGCAAACGTTTTTAGCACATACCAACTAACTGATGTCTGAGATTAGGCCATATTTAAGATTGAGCGGGCTTGAACCTTTAGTGGTTCGTCCCGAAACCAACTTTGTAAACGTGGGTGAGCGCACCAATGTTACAGGCTCTAAGAAGTTTGCAAGATTAATTAAAGAGAACAAATATGAAGAGGCTTTATCTGTTGCCCGCCAACAGGTAGAGAACGGCGCGCAGGTACTGGACGTAAACATGGATGATGCCCTGCTGGATGGTGAAAAAGCAATGACTACTTTCATCAACCTGTTGCAGAGCGAGCCCGATATCGCCAAGATACCCGTGATGCTCGACTCTTCTAAGTTCTCCATAATACTCGCAGGCCTTAAATGCATACAGGGAAAGTGTATCGTAAACTCTATATCGCTAAAGGAAGGTGAAGAGAAGTTTATAGAGCAGGCTATTATATGCCGCAGCTTTGGTGCTGCAGTTATCGTAATGGCTTTTGATGAGCAAGGCCAGGCAGACAATCTGCAACGCCGCGTAGACATCTGTCAACGTGCATATGATATACTTACACAGCAAGTAGGCTTTGCTCCGCAAGACATCATATTCGACCCCAACATTTTTGCGGTAGCTACAGGTATCGAAGAGCACAACAACTATGCTATCGATTTCATTGAGGCTACACGCATCATCAAACAACGAATGCCGCTTACCAAAGTAAGTGGTGGTGTCAGTAACGTATCATTCTCTTTCCGTGGCAACGACCATGTGCGCGAGGCAATACACAGCGTATTCCTGTATCATGCCATCAAAGCAGGTATGGATATGGGCATTGTGAACGCAGGACAATTGGTAGTATACGATGAGATAGAACCACAACTGCGCGAGCTGTGTGAAGATGTAATACTTAATCGTCGACCGGATGCTACAGAACGACTTGTTGCTTTCGCTGAAACAGTGAAAGCTACCGGCAAAGAAGAAAAGAAAGATGAAGCATGGCGTAGTGCAAGTGTGGAAGAACGCCTGAAACATGCACTGGTAAACGGCATTACCGAATATATAGATGAAGATACAGAAGAGGCTCGTCAAAAATATCCAAAACCATTGGATGTTATTGAAGGTCCACTGATGGACGGCATGAATGTAGTGGGCGATTTGTTTGGTAGTGGTAAAATGTTTTTGCCGCAGGTGGTAAAGAGTGCTCGCGTAATGAAGAAAAGTGTAGCAGTACTTACTCCATTCATTGAGGCTGAAAAAGAAGAACGCCGTCTTGCGCATCTGGCAGCAGGCACTGAAAACAAAGAAGGTACCGGCGCAGCCAAAATACTGATGGCTACCGTAAAAGGTGACGTGCATGATATTGGTAAAAATATTGTAGGTGTAGTACTTGGCTGCAATGGCTATGATATCATAGACATGGGCGTAATGGTACCTGCAGATAAAATTCTGGATACCGCGCAAAAGGAAAATGTAGATATCATCGGGCTTAGTGGTTTGATTACGCCATCGTTGGATGAAATGGTGCATGTAGCTAAAGAGATGAAGCGTCGTGGCATGAAGCAACCACTGCTGATAGGCGGTGCAACTACATCGCGCACACACACGGCAGTGAAGATTGCACCTGAATACGATAATGGTGTAGTATATGTACTGGACGCAAGCCGCAGTGTAACAGTTGCCGGTAGCCTGCTGAGCAATGAACAAAAAACTGATTTCCTTAGCAGTATACAAACAGAATACACAAAAATACAGGAAGACTTTGCGAGCAAACGCGCTGCAAAAGAATATGTAACGTTTGCAGAAGCGCAACAAAACCCTATTAAAATAGACTGGAATAACTATACACCTCCTACACCTGAATTTACAGGTGCGAAAGTATTTGAAGACCACGACCTGTCTGAAATACGTCAGTATATAGACTGGGGGCCGTTCTTCATAACATGGGAAATGAAAGGTAAGTATCCTGAAATACTGAAGGATGCAAACGTTGGCGCAGAGGCCACTAAGTTGTTTAACGATGCCAACGCAATGCTCGATAAAATAGTAGCAGAGAAATGGCTGCATGCAGAAGGTGTTATTGGTTTCTGGGATGCTGTAAAAACTGCTCTGGATACTATCGTGCTGAAAGACGATGCAGGCAATACACTGCAGACATTAGAATCGCTGCGCCAGCAACAAAAGAAAGCGGCTAACCAACCGCATTTCTCTTTAGCAGATTTTGTAAGCCCTGTTGCAAAAGACTATGTAGGTGCTTTTGCAGTGAGCATACACGGCATAGAACCGCATCTGAAAGCCTTTGCTGATAATCACGATGATTATAACAAGATAATGCTGCAAGCCATTGCAGACCGTCTGGCAGAGGCATTTGCAGAATTGTTGCACAAAAAAGTTCGTACCCAATACTGGGGTTATGCAAAGGATGAAAATCTGAGCAATGAAGAACTGGTAAAAGAAACCTATCAAGGTATACGCCCTGCACCGGGTTATCCTGCCTGCCCCGACCATACAGAAAAGCATAAGCTATTCAGCTTGCTGAATGCGTCTGAAAATGCGGGCATACAGCTTACAGAATCGCTGGCTATGTATCCTGCGGCTTCTGTATGTGGTTGGTACTTCAGCCATCCGCAAAGCACGTATTTCGGCATCAATAAAATCATGCCCGACCAGTTAGGAGACTATGCCAAACGCAAAGGCATGACGATTGAAGAAATGACTAAATGGCTCAGGCCGACATTAGAAGCATAGATAATGAGCGAAATAAGAAAAGACGCAACAGTAGCAGGCACACAATCAAAGCCGTTAAGGATATTGGCAAACATCATATCGTTTGTTTTCCATCCGGTATTTATGCCCACGGTATTGTTTGCATTGTTGTACAAACTGGCGCCGGCAGGTTTTGCAGGTGTAGATAGCAAGATGTTTTCAAAGCTGCTTGCCATTGTAGCTATTAATACATTGGCATTCCCACTGCTTACAACATTGCTGCTGAAAGGGCTGGGCTTTATCCAAAGCATCTACATGCACGATCCTAAAGATCGTATCATACCTCTCATCGGTACTATGATCTTCTATTTCTGGGCTTACCATGTATTTAAGAATATAGATGCTCCGCTGATACTTCGCGTCATGTTGTTGGGCAACTTCTGGGGTATTATTCTGTTATTCATACTCAATATCTTCTTCAAGATAAGTATGCACACTAGTGCAGCAGGTGGCTTCCTTGGTGTGATGATTGTACTATTACTTACCAATCCTGTAAACATGATGCTCCCATTATTTGTATCGCTTATTGTATGCGGCATTATAGGAACAGCTCGTTTGCTGTTGGGCGCACATAAACCTGGCGAAGTATGGACTGGTTATGTATTGGGCATTATATCACAGGTAGCAGCTTATATTTATATTATCTGGTAGGCATTGAATCTTCTTTTTATTTGTAGCCGCAACCAATGGCGCAGTCCTACTGCTGAGGCAGTATATAAGAACGTTTCGGGAGTAGCTGCAAAGTCGGCAGGTACATCTTCATCCGCCCGAGTAAAGGTTAATGAATCCTTGCTCTTATGGGCAGATATTGTCTTTGTAATGGAAGATAAGCACAAGGATATCCTGCAATTACAATTCCCCTCTGCCATGCAAAACAAGCAGATTGTCGTTATGCATATTCCTGACGAATACCAATATATGGACGAAGAACTGGTTGAGATGATACAGGATATTGTACATCCATACATCATATAAATAGCGTAAATTTGCAGTAGTAATATTGCTCTTTGACATACTGTATAAACCCGACTGCTATCCCTGCATTTTTACCACCCGAAACAATTTTACCCGTGTGTAAAATTGGAAACAAAATTGCACCCAACTAATTGATTTTCAATAAAAATTATTACTTATTGCTTGTTCCGCAACAAAAAATGAAGGCTCCCGATTGGAAGCCTTCATTGATATAATCGAGTCTTTATAATCGACTAGTAACGGTACATTTCAGGTTTGAAAGGACCTTCTTTAGAAATACCCAGATAGCTAGATTGCGCATCTGTCAGTACATCCAGTTCCACACCAATTTTAGCAAGGTGCAGGCGAGCTACTTTCTCATCCAGATGTTTAGGCAGTACATACACTTTGTTTTCGTAGTTGCTGTGGTTGTTCCACAGTTCTATTTGTGCCAGTGTCTGGTTACTGAAAGAGTTGCTCATCACAAATGATGGGTGACCGGTAGCACAACCCAGATTCACCAGGCGGCCTTCTGCCAGTACGATAACGTCTTTACCATCTATTGTGTACAAATCAACCTGCGGCTTAATAGTATTTTTAGTGTTACCATAAGCATCATTCAACCATGCCATATCGATTTCAATATCGAAGTGACCGATGTTACAAACGATTGCTTTGTCTTTCATCAGGCGGAAATGTTGCTCTGTAATCAAATCGCGGCAACCCGAAGCTGTAACGATGATGTCTGCTTCTTTCACAGCATCAACCATTTTCTTTACTTCAAAACCGTCCATTGCAGCTTGCAGCGCACAGATAGGGTCGATTTCTGTAACGATAACGCGAGCACCGGCACCACGCAGCGATTCTGCAGAACCTTTACCTACGTCGCCATAACCACCAACAACAGCTACTTTACCAGCCATCATTACGTCTGTAGCGCGGCGGATAGAGTCAACCAGAGATTCTTTACAACCGTATTTGTTATCGAATTTAGATTTTGTAACAGAGTCGTTTACGTTGATAGCAGGCATTGGCAATGTACCTTTCGTTACACGCTCATACAAACGGTGAACACCTGTAGTAGTTTCTTCACTGATACCTTTAATGTGCTGTATCAGTTCGGTGTAATTGTCCAATACTATATTAGTTAAATCACCACCGTCATCCAATATCATATTCAAAGGGCGGTCTGCACCACCAAAGAACAGTGTTTGTTCAATACACCAGTCAGCTTCTGCTTGTGTTTGCCCTTTCCATGCAAATACACCGATACCTGCAGCAGCAATAGCAGCAGCTGCGTGGTCTTGTGTAGAGAAGATGTTGCAAGAGCTCCATTTAACTTCAGCACCCAAAGCAACCAGTGTTTCAATCAACACCGCGGTTTGGATAGTCATGTGCAAGCAACCTGCTATACGAGCGCCTTTCAATGGTTGAGACGGTCCATATTCAGCACGGATAGCCATCAGGCCCGGCATTTCTGCTTCAGCCAGTTTTATTTCTTTACGGCCCCATTCAGCAAGGCTCATGTCTTTTACCTTGTAAGGCAGTTTAAAGTCGATTTCAGAACGAGTCATTGTGCTCATATTCAGTCTATTATTTACAATTTATTTTTTCGAAGCGCAAAGTTAGAAAATCAGCTATTATTAACCAAATAAATAATATGTGGTTAAGTATTGGCTAATCGAGTAACTATAACAGTAAACAATTAATAATTGTTCTTCAGGTATTGAATGATTTTTTGTTCAGTTTCGGCACTTACGTTTACCAAAGGCAGTCGTACAGTGTCTTTGCAAATGTTCATGTGTTTCAATACACATTTTACACCTGCTGGGTTACCCTCAGCAAACAACAGCCTGATGCCTTCCAGCATTTTATAATGCAATTGTTGTGAATTGTTGTAATTACCCGCAATTGCATCATTTACCATTGTTGTAAAATCTTTGGTAAAGCAGTTGGCAGCAACAGATATTACACCTTCCATGCCAATGGCTACTTGTGGCAGTACCAAATCATCATCGCCGGAAAGAACAGCAAAATGTGATGGCTTACCCTGCACAAGGTCCATGCACTGGCTCATGTTGCCGCTTGCTTCTTTTACAGCCACTATATGCTTAAACTCATTAGCAAGGCGCAATGTAGTAGCAGGCAGCATGTTGGTAACAGTACGGCCGGGTACATTATAAAGTATGATAGCTTTAGTAGTAGCTTGTGCTATTGCTTTAAAGTGTTGGTACAAGCCTTCTTGTGTAGGCTTGTTGTAGTATGGTACTACAGTAAGGATACCATCAACACCACTCAGGTCATATTCACCGAGTTGAGCAATAACTTCGGCAGTATTGTTACCACCAATACCACACACTACGGGTACGCGTTTATTGCATTTATCTACAATAAACTTCAACACCTGTTTTCGCTCATCCACACTCAAGGTAGGCGCCTCGCTGGTAGTACCTAATGCCACCAGATAATTAACGCCACCCGTTATCACATGATTTACCAGCGTTTCCAGCGCTGCGTAATCTACACTGCCGTCAGTGTTGAAAGGTGTTATCAATGCAACACCTGTACCACGAAATTGATTCATATTAAAGGCCGGGGATTTTAATCCTTTTATGCCCGGTTTTTTTGTTGTGTTTAGTGTACTATTCGCTTACCTCATCATAGAAGCCCATTTTAGAGAACTTCTCTATACGCTCTTCTATACGTTTATCTGCGTCTTTCTTGTTCAGTTCTGCAAGTGCGCCCAGCAGGTATGTTTTCAGCGTAGCTGCCATTTCTTCCGGCCTTGCATGTGCGCCACCTACAGGTTCTGCCACTACATCATCTACCAGATCAAAGTTTTTCATGTCTGTAGATGTAAGCCTCAATTGTTCGGCAGCTTTCACTTTATAATCCCAACTACGCCACAGGATAGTAGAGCAGTTTTCAGGAGAGATAACCGTGTACCATGTATTTTCAAGCATAGCTACTTTATCGCCAATGCCTATACCTAATGCACCACCTGATGCACCTTCACCTATAATAACACAGATAACCGGTACTTTCAGGTTAATCATTTCGAACAGATTACGGGCAATAGCCTCTCCCTGTCCACGCTCTTCCGCTTCCAGACCCGGGAATGCACCCGGCGTATCTATAAATGTGATGATTGGCCTGTTAAATTTTTCAGCCATTTTCATCAGGCGCAGTGCCTTGCGGTAGCCTTCGGGGTTGGCCATACCAAAATTGCGCAACTGGCGCATTTTAGTATTGATACCTTTCTGCTGACCCATTACCATTACAGGCATGCCATCCAGCTCTGCCATACCGCCCACCATAGCTTTATCGTCTTTTACCTGACGGTCGCCATATAGTTCAGTAAAGCTGTTAAATATCTTTTCTATATAATATAATGTATACGGACGCTCAGGATGGCGGCTTAGTTGTACACGCTGCCAAGGTGTAAGCTCTGTATATATCTTTTCTCTTGTTTTTTCTATTGAAGCCTCCAGTTCGCGAACGGTTGCAGATACATCTACCTGATTCTTGGCAGACATCTCTTTCAGCTTGTTCATTTGCTGATATAACTCTTCTAACGGCTTTTCAAAATCCAAAAACTGCATTACAGTACGATTTAGGGATACAAAAGTAAGCTATTAGCCGCCAAATACTATGCTTTTTGACAGCTTTCCAAACCCATAAAACAAACATACAATATGTTTGTCCAACAAGTATTCTTAACTTTATAGTCATCAACCTCATGTGGCGTGCCGTGCTACCTTTGATACACAAGCTGTGCGTCCTTAATATTATATTACAGCGTGAATACAGATAAAGTACAAGAGTTTAACGCACTCTTCAATAATGCTGCAATCGGCATTATTATCACCAATCAGGTGGGGGAAATACTATCTATCAACAATTTCGGGCTAAAACAGTTTGGGTATGAGGAAAAAGACCTGGAAGGAGAGAAGATTGAAATACTTATACCACAGCGTTTCAGAGCCAATCACATAAAACACAGGGACAACTATCACGGTAAAAATGCCAACAGCCGACCAATGGGCATGGGCATGGACCTTTTTGCCGTAAAAAAAGACGGTTCTGAATTTCCTGTAGAGGTAAGCATTAGCCCTTATATGACTGTTGAGGGGCAATATGCCATCGCATTTATTAGTGATATTACTATACGTAAGCAGTCTGAACAAGCATTGTTGGACCTGAATGCAGAACTGGAGCAAAAGGTAAATGAACGTACGCAGTCGCTGTCTGAAGCCTTGGAGAAAGAAAAAGAACTGAATGAACTGAAATCGCGCTTTGTATCTATGGCCAGTCACGAATTCAGGACACCACTCAGTACGGTGCTTTCTTCTGCTTATCTGCTTTCTAAATACAGCCAAACAGAAGAGCAGCCAAAACGCGATAAACATATTCAACGTATCGTTTCTTCTGTTAACATGCTGAATGATATTCTGAACGACTTCCTGTCTGTAGGCAAAATAGAAGAAGGACGTATACAGGTTCGCTTTGCGGAAGTGAATATCACCACGTTGATTAATGAGTTATTGTCTGAACTACAGCCAATCTATAAGAAAGGACAGCGAATTGAGTATAATCATACAGGCGAAGAATTAGCTATGCTGGATGTTTCGTTATTGAAACATATTGTGATGAATCTGCTTTCCAACGCTATCAAGTTTTCATCAGAAGATGCTGTAATTCATATATCTACAAGCAATACTGATGGTAGTGAACTGACACTGAAAGTAAAAGATAACGGTATCGGCATATCAAAAGAAGATCAGGAACATTTGTTTGAACGTTTCTTCCGAGGTGCCAATGTTACAAATATACAAGGCACTGGGCTTGGCTTGCACATTGTTGCCAAATATGCAGAATTGATGAACGGCACCATAAAAGCTGAGAGTGAATTAGGGGAAGGCACAGAATTCATTATTACATTTAACCTCAAAAACGAAGAATAAATATGAAGACTATATTACTGATAGAAGACAATGAGGACATCCGTGATAATATGTCGGAGATACTGGAGATGTCGAGCTATAAAGTACATACAGCTTCTGACGGTAAGGAAGGTGTGGCTGTTGCTATGCAGCATAAACCCGACCTGATAGTATGCGACATTATGATGCCTGTACTTGATGGCTACGGCGTCTTGCACATGCTGCAAAAGCATCCCGATACACAAAATATTCCATTTATATTCCTGACAGCCAAGTCTGAACGTGCCGAAATACGCAAGGGTATGGATTTGGGTGCTGATGACTATATCACTAAGCCTTTCAGCGGCACAGAGCTGCTGAATGCTATTGAAACACGTCTGCGTAAGTCTGAATTGCTGCGTATGGAGATTGCCGCTGGCATGACGGGGTTGGGGCAACTGATAGAAACAGTAGCAGGCCCCGATGCTTTGAAGACATTTGCACAAGACAGAAGTACTAACAACTTTAAGAAGAAACAAATAATATACTCTGAAGGCAGCAAGCCATACAGAATGTACTTTGTAGAAAGCGGCAAAGTAAAAACATACAAAACCAACGAAGACGGTAAAGAATTTGTAATAGGCTTATATAGCGCAGGAGATTTCTTTGGCTATATGCCCTTTCTGGAAGGAGCTAACTACAAAGATACTGCCGAGGCACTGGAAGAAACTGAACTGGCAGTTATCCCTAAAGAAGATTTTGAGCAATTGCTGAATAACAATAAGGAAGTAATGTACCAGTTTATAAAACTGCTGGCCAACAACGTTTCTGAAATGGAGCAACAACTACTAAACCTTGCCTACAATTCGCTACGCAAAAAAGTAGCAGATGCGCTTATTACCATACATAGGAAATATGGTGAAGGTGTGCCTAATTTCAAAATAGATATGAGCAGAGAAAATCTTGCCAATATTGCAGGTACAGCCAAAGAGTCTGTAATACGCACCCTGAGCGACTTTAAAGATGAAAAGCTGATAGACATCAATAAAGGAGACATTATCATACTGGACGAAAAGAAGCTATCTAATATGATGAATTAAAGTCTGTTTGTTACGGGTAAACTATATTGAAATCATTTAGCAAACGACTGAATTCTGCTTCCATCATTTGCATATCGCTACGCAGTTTTTCGTGCTTTCGGGAAACTGCGTTTTCGTTTTCTATAGTAGTAGCTATTTTATTTTGCTTGATGATGTCATAACGCAACAAAGCAATCACTGCATCTTTGTGCAGCAATTCGTTGTGGTAGTATTCAGCCTTTTCGAGCGAGGAGGCAGTGATATCTTCTTTGATGATTGCTGCCAGCCTGTTCTTCATATATATGTTATCCTGCAGCATTTGCTCTAATGTCTGCAGCCATAATTCTCTTTCTTCTTTCAGATTAGCTACTTTAATCATGGTACTTAGCTACCATACCTGAATAAGTATAGTTAGCTGATGGTAAAAGTACCCGTACTATTGGTTGCAAAGAATAACCCTCGTCAACCATATACGTGACATTTATCATCAACGCAATTTAGCCCTACCCTTTATTTCAGATGATGACCAAAATCATCTTTTGCAAGCTACCACCGTCATGTTTTAGGCTTGTATGCCTCGATACTTTTACAGTATGAGCCAACGCATATTTAGCACATATATAAGTTATAACCTGCCGGAAGTAGCCAACAGGCTTGACATGGAATATTACGACCTGGCGCACCGCCTGTGTAGCAACGCAGAGGGTTATATAGACCATCTGACAACCAATACAGATGTAGACACACTGACTTACAACAACTACTTCAATACATTCAAAGACCACCTGCTGAGGTTTGTAGAAACCCGCAAGGTAGTTTTTCTGCCATATATAGATGAGCTGTATAACAAAAGTGCTACAGGGCATAATTGTGCTACATGCTCCGGCAGGTGCGAGGTACAGCACGGCATTAAACTGCTGGAACTGAATACCTCACTGGAACAGCTTCGCAATATTGCCACAGGGCTTAAAACATCTTTGCCATCATTGGCAAATACAGCCTACAAAGGCGAACTGAAAATACTGCACAACGAGGTAGAGCTATTGCACAATGTCATTAACGAGCTTCTTTACCTGGAATCTGAGGTACTTATTCCAAAAATAAAAGAGGCACAAAACTCAATCCATGCCTACAACTGAGCAAGAACGTAGCACCATCATCATCAGCAAACCCGTAAAAAAAGAAGCCACAAAATGTTATCACTGCGGCACAGACTGCATCACCAATACCATAGCTATCGAAGACAAAGTATTTTGTTGCGAGGGCTGTAAACTGGTATTTGAAATACTGAACGAAAACGGCCTGTGCGATTATTACAATCTGCAATCTCACCCCGGCCTGTCGCAAATAAAGCCCACACGTAGCGATAAGTTTGCGTATCTGGATAATGAAGAAATAGCATCGCGACTATACAAGTTTACGGATGGTAATAATACCATGGTTACCTTTTACATACCAGGTGTACACTGCGCATCGTGTATGTGGCTGCTGGAACACATGAACAAGCTTGATGCAGGCATCACAGAAAGCAGGCTGAACTTTACGAATAAGGAAGTGACTATCCGCTTTCAGCAACAGAAAATCAGCATTCGCAAGATAGTAGAGCTCCTTACCACAATAGGTTATGAGCCATACATAAGCCTTGACGATTCGGAACAAAAGAAATCTAAAAACTACAATAAGAAACTAATATATAAACTGGGTGTTGCAGGCTTTTGCTTTGGCAACATCATGCTGATGAGTTTTCCCGAATACCTGTCTACGGACAAGGGTATTGAAAACCAGTATGCATTTCTTTTCAGGATATTAAATCTGGTACTATCATTACCTGTTTTCTTTTATTCAGCATCAGAATTCTTCAGCTCTGCATGGGCGGGACTGAAACAAAAGATTCTGAACATAGACGCTCCTATAGTACTTGCATTAATTATCACATTCAGCCGCAGTATATACGAGATAGCCACTAACACAGGTAGCGGTTATCTGGACAGTATGAGTGGCATTGTATTTTTCATGTTGGTAGGCCGTGTGGTACAAGAGCGGACATACAGATCTATATCATTTCACAGAGACTATAAGTCTTACTTCCCGATAGCAGTAAACGTCATTACCAAAGATGGCATTGTATCTAAAAACCTGCAAGACCTGCAAGAGAAAGATATTGTAGAACTGCACAACGACGAGATAATACCTGCGGATGCAATAGTTGTAAAAGGCAATGCCCGTATAGATTACAGCTTTGTAACAGGCGAAAGCGAACCCGTGATGATAGAAACCGGCAAACAAGTGTATGCAGGCGGCAAACAAACAGGCGAAAAGATAACTATTCAGATAGTAAAACCTGTAGCAGGCAGCTACCTTACATCACTCTGGAATCACCACTCATTTACCAAAAACAAAATAGAGAAAAACAATCGTGATAGCATCATTCATGTAATGAGCAAGTACTTCACAATAGTACTGTTTGTGCTTGCAGCAGCTACAGCCATCTATTGGTGGATGAATGATCCGAGCAAGATACTACCAAGCGTATCAGCTATGCTGATAGTAGCATGCCCATGTGCATTGCTGCTGGCAGCTACCTATACAAACGGCAATCTATTACGTCTCCTCAGCAACAATGGCCTCTATCTGCGCGATGCTACTATCATAGAACAATTGGGCGATGTATCTCACATAGTATTTGATAAAACAGGTACACTAACGCAGGGCAGTAAACAGTTTCACAGCAGCGGGCACCAGATGACAGAAACTGAAAAGTCTTGGATATATAATATTGCTTCGCATAGCCAGCACCCATATAGCAAGGCTTTGGTAAAGTTTTTAGGTGCGTACCCTATCATAACAGCTGAAAAATGGGAAGAACATACAGGTAAAGGTTTGTATGCAGAAGTAGCGGGCAATACCATCAAAATAGGTTCGGCTGCCTTTACAGGCGTAGAGATGGAGAATGAAAACAACAAACCAGCACTTTACATCCGTATAAATGATAAGATAACGGCATTCTATATTACTACAGAATTCAGGGACGATATACCGCAGATGATACCTGTACTGCACAACAGGTATGGCTTATCGCTACTTTCCGGTGATAACGACAGACAGCGCGAACGTCTTGAAGGCATTTTCGGGCAAAGCAGTAGACTATTGTTTGAGCAGAAACCTATTGACAAGCTGCAATACATTGAGCAACTCCAAACAAACGGTGAAAAGGTATTGATGATGGGTGATGGGTTGAACGATGCGGGTGCATTACAACAAAGCAATGTGGGTATAACCTTGGCTGATGACATCAACAACTTCACCCCGTCCTGCGATGCAATACTGGATGCACGAAAGTTTGGCAAGTTCCCTGCATTGCTGCGTCTGGCACATTCCGGTAGGTATATTATTTATTTCAGCTTCTTTATTTCTATTCTATACAACATAGTAGGGCTTAGCATATCTATGCAGGGTAAAATGAGCCCGATGATAGCAGCCATCCTGATGCCTGTCAGTACACTTACTATCGTACTGGTAACCACAGGGTTAGGAAGCATTATTGCAAAGCGCCTGCACCTCTCTTTCAAAGCATCGTAAACAACATGACAAAAACATGACTACAATCATGTTTTTGTTTGAGCGGCGTCATAGCATGCCGCATGGTGCGATGGTAGTTTTGGACATTCAAACTCAATACCTCACATGAGTGCACTTTATCTACTGGTTTTGGCAAGTATAGTAGTTGCCGGCTTTTTCCTGATGGCGTTTATATGGAGCGTTCGTTCCAATCAATACGAAGACAAACAAGGCGCAGCCATCCGCATGTTGCAAGACGACGAAATAAAATCAATCAACTAAACAGGAATTTCTTAAACAACAAAATACATGAGTAACACACTGCAAACAGACAAATTCTTTTACGACAATAAGATCGTAAAATGGTTTGCGTACGCTACAATCCTCTGGGGGCTGGTGGGCATGCTGGTCGGTGTACTGGCGGCATTTCAGCTGGTATTCCCGGTCCTAAACCTTAACACTGCAGAAACCACATTCGGCCGTGTGAGGCCCGTTCACACAAATGCGGTGATTTTCGCATTTGTAGGTAACGGTATCTTCATGGGAGTTTACTACTCGCTGCAAAGGCTGTTGAAAGCCCGTATGTTCAGCGATTTTCTGAGCAAACTCCACTTCTGGGGTTGGCAGCTTATTATTGTACTTGCAGCAGTATCATTACTTGCAGGTTATACCACAGGTAAAGAATATGCAGAGCTGGAATGGCCAATTGATATCCTGATTACCCTGATATGGGTAGTATTTGGTATTAACATGTTCGGCACCATCATCAAGCGCCGCGAACGCCACCTGTACGTTGCTATCTGGTTTTATATAGCAACATTTGTGACAGTAGCGATGCTGCATATTGTTAACTCATGGGAAATACCTTTCAGCGCATTTAAATCATACTCTTGGTATGCAGGTGTACAAGATGCATTGGTACAATGGTGGTATGGTCACAACGCGGTTGCGTTCTTTCTTACTACCCCTTACTTGGGTATCATGTACTATTTCCTGCCTAAGATTGCTAATCGCCCTGTTTATTCATACAGGCTTTCAATCATCCACTTCTGGGCATTGATATTCATCTACATCTGGGCGGGGCCTCACCACCTGTTATATACTGCACTACCAGACTGGGCACAATCACTTGGTACAGTATTCTCTGTTATGCTGATAGCACCATCTTGGGGTGGTATGTTGAATGGTTTGCTAACACTGCGTGGTGCTTGGGACAAAGTAAGAGAAGATGTAGTACTGAAATTCCTTGTTGTCGCAGTAACTGCATACGGTATGGCCACTTTCGAAGGGCCGATGCTGAGCTTGAAAAACGTAAATGCTATCAGCCACTTTACTGATTGGACTATTGCACACGTACACGTTGGTGCACTGGGTTGGAACGGCTTCCTGACATTTGGTGTGCTGTACTGGCTGATACCAAGGATATTTAAAACAAACCTGTACTCTCAGAAAATGGCTAACTGGCACTTCTGGATTGGCACATTAGGTATCGTATTCTATGCAGTACCTATGTATTGGGCGGGCTTTATGCAAAGCCTTGCATGGAAAGAGTTTACAGCTGAAGGTCAACTGAAATACCAGTTCATGGAAACAGTAACGCAAATGCGTCCGTTCTTTATGATGCGTGGTATAGGTGGTGTATTGTTCTTGCTCGGTGCTATTATGATGACATATAACCTGATTAAAACAGTACGTCAAGGTAAAGCAGAAAATGACGAAGCAGCAGAAGCAGCTCCATTGGCAAAAACTTATGTAGAACACGGCAGTAGCCACTGGCACCGTTGGATAGAACGCCGTCCTGTACAAATGATGGTATTCAGTTTGATAATGGTAGCTATCGGCGGTCTGATAGAAATCGTACCAACATTCATGATCAAATCAAACATCCCAACCATCACAAGTGTGAAACCTTATACTCCACTTGAACTGCAAGGACGCGATATATATGTACGTGAAGGTTGCTATACGTGTCACAGCCAGATGGTTCGTCCGTTCCGCAGCGAGGTAGCGCGTTATGGCGAATACTCTAAAGCCGGTGAGTTTATATACGACCACCCATTCCAATGGGGTAGTAAACGTACCGGACCGGATTTGGCTCGTATTGGTGGCAAATACCCTGACAGCTGGCACTTCAACCATATGTACGAACCATCAAGTATGTCTCCCGGCTCTATCATGCCTGCATACCAATGGTTGTTCGAAAATGAAATTGACACTGCCATTACACCTGCAAAAATCAGGGCTATGCAAACACTGGGTGTACCATACGAAGAAGGGTATGATGCTAAAGCAAATGCAGACCTGATGGCACAAGCCGAAAAAGTAAAAGGCAATCTTGCCAAAGACAATATACAGGTGAAGAGCAATAAAGAAATCGTTGCACTGATAGCTTACCTGCAACGTGTAGGTACAGACATTAAACTGGAACAGAAAACAACAGCATCAGCCAACTAATTAAGTAACGTTCAAAAACTGACAGACAATGAAATTCAGGCATTATTTAGAAAGCATAACAGGTGTAGGCATCTACCCTATGGTTTCGCTCTTCCTATTCTTTGTGTTTTTCACGTTG
>JADHED010001609.1_pt1 | contig 18285 bp, 25 predicted proteins | sample 8952041 | NCBI WGS metagenome assembly JADHED01 (sample SAMN16124423, study PRJNA663239) | bioreactor sludge metagenome | isolation source: sludge (control) | place: India:Bengaluru | collected 2018-09-08
ATGTTGCCAAACAGTCGCATGCCGTGCGAGACCGTCTTGGCAAGGTATTCGATGATCTGCATGGCAAAGTTCACCACGCCGAGAATGACTGCAAACAGCGGATTCTTGCTGGTGCCGAACGGCGCCGTGAACAGCTCGTGAATCCAGCCGCCGAGACCCTTGATCTTGATGCTGTAATAAAAACACAGCAGCAGCACGGCCGAGGACAGACCCAGCGTGGTGGAGAGATCGGCCGTGGGCACAACCCGCAGGTAAGCATGGTGATCGCCAGTCGCACCCTGCCAAAGGACAGGAAGCAGATCGACAGGCAACATGTCCATGGCATTCATCAGAAAGATCCAGACAAACACCGTGAGCGCCAGCGGCGCAATGAACTTGCGGCTCTGGGCATTGTGGATGTTGGCCTTTGCCTGGTTGTCCACCATCTCGACCAGAATCTCTACCGCTGCCTGAAAGCGGCCGGGCACACCCGAACTGGCCTTGCGCGCCGCCGACATCAGAATGAGCAGCATCAGCACGCCCAGGATCACGCTGACGGCGATGGAATCCAGGTTAACCACCGAAAAGTCAACGATGAAACCCTGTTTGACGTTCTGCAAATGCTGCAGGTGGTGAACGATGTATTCACTGGCGGTCGGTGCGTTCGCTTCTGCGGCCATCGGACAACTCTTCTCTCAAATATCAATCGGTTCGTCGGACACCGGACCGCGCCAGGAGCGCGATCCAGTACGTTTTCATAGTTACCACCATGCCAACCAACAAGGCCGGCCAACTCAGCCCCGGCACCAGCCTGGGCGCCGCCGCCAACATGGCAACGGTCACAATAATCTTCACCAGCTCCCAGCCCATCAACCCCGTCAGGGCAGCCCCTGCGGAGTTCCGTTTGCGCACCATGCCGCGCGCAAACAGTGCCGCCGGCACCACCACAGACAAAGCCCCGTACCCGACAGACCAGGCGATCTGCGCGCTTTTCGTCAACAACCACGCCAACAGCGCCAACAGAAAACCCGCCAGCACCTGCATGACAACAACGCGCCACACCGACAGGTGCGGCTGACGACTGCGCCATTGTGCAGCCTGCTGCGCAGTCAGGGGCTTGAAGTTTGCATCTTCATCCCCAGGTTCTGCCCCGAGGGAGGATGCTTTCTCGCGGGTTGGTGCCTGCGCCACGGATCGAGGTTTTAACAAAGCCCCTCATTATAGGTAAAAACCCCGTCCACGCCAAAATTTGGGGCGCCGATCGCAATTTGCCCGTAAACGTGCCGTATCCGCCACATCACGGAACGGCGATCAACACCGCCTCTGACCGACCCACACCGCTCGGCGCCCCGCGCTGACGCCTTGTTGGGCCCGAATGTCCATCCACGAAAGCTGCTTCATGACCTCCCCCGCCGACACCGGAACACCTGACCCGCGAAAAGACTCTCTCATTACCTACCCATCGCGTTTTCCCATCAAGGTGATGGGCGCGAAGGTGGATGGTTTCGTGCACGCCATCACTGAGCTGGCGCGGCTCCACGATCCAGACTTTGACGCATCCACCATCGAGCTGCGCGACAGCCGCGCCGGCAACTACCTGGGCGTCACGATTACGATCACCGCCACCAGCCGCGAGCAGCTTGACGACTTGTACCGCGCCCTGTCGTCGCATCCCATGGTCAAGGTGGTGCTGTGAGCCCCCCTTCCCTGCAAGCGCGGCTGCTGGGGCGGGTGGACTACGGCGAAACCGTGGCCGCGATGCAGCGCTTTACTGCAGAACGCGACTGCAACACTGCTGACGAGCTATGGATTTGCGAGCACTCAGCGATTTATACGCAAGGGTTTGCCGGCAAAGATAACCATGTCATTACGCCCGGCAATATCCCGGTCGTTGCCACCAACCGGGGTGGCCAGGTGACCTTTCATGGCCCGGGCCAGGTCGTGGCGTACCCGCTGCTCGACCTGCGGCGCGCAGGCTACTACATCAAGGAATACGTCTATCGGATCGAGGAGGCCGTGATCCGCACCCTGGCGCATTACCACGTGACCGGGCACCGCGTGGATGGCGCCCCCGGCATCTACGTGCGCCTGAATGATCCGGGCAGCCATGCCATGCTGGCGCAGCGGCCGCAAAGACGCCTTCCTGGCAGTGCCCGGCCGCAACCTGAATTCACCGGCCTGGGCAAGATTGCCGCGATTGGGATCAAGGTATCGCATCACTGTACGTACCACGGTGTGGCACTGAACGCAGCCATGGATCTGGAACCGTTTTCACGCATCAACCCTTGCGGCTATTCCGGCCTGCAAACCGTGGATCTGGCCAGCCTGGGTGTTCACACCTGCTGGGATGAGGTAGCCGCCGTGCTGGGCCACCAGCTTGCGACACGCCTCGTGCCGTAACCGGCGCGATGGCGACGGTTGCCACCCTTATGTGGCGTTGATATGGCTGGCGGGATCGTCCGCCGCCAGAACCTGCTGAGCCCAGTCGGTCAGCTTGCGCATGTCGGCACGCAGCACCTCCTGCTTGACGGCCAGGATTTGCGCCGGCTGCATGGAAAAGCTGCGCAGACCCAGGCCCAACAGCAGCCGCGTCATCGCCACATCGCCGGCCATCTCGCCGCACACGCTCACGCTCTTGCCCTGGCGCGCGCCTTCGGCGATCACGTCGGCCACCAGGCGCAGCACGGCCGGGTGCAGCGGGTCATACAGATCGGCCACCGCCTCGTCGGCCCGGTCTATCGCCAGCGTGTACTGGATCAGGTCATTGGTGCCAATGGAGAGATAGTCGAAATACTGCAGAAACTGCCGCACCTGCAAGGCCGCAGCCGGCACCTCGATCATGGCGCCGAGCTGCACCGGCCCATAGGCCGCGCCGCGTGCATCCAGCTCGGCACGCGCCAGATCCACCTGCGCCAGGGTCTGGCGGATCTCGCTCACATGCGCCAGCATGGGGAACAACAGCTTCACCGGCCCGTGCGCGGCGGCGCGCAACACTGCGCGCAGCTGGGTGCGGAACATGGCCGGGTCGGCCAGGCTCCAGCGGATCGCGCGCAAGCCTAGCGCCGGGTTCAGCGAACTGTCCTTGTGCCCCTTGTCCAGCGGCTTGTCGGCACCCACGTCGATGGTGCGTATGGTCACCGGCAGGCCTTGCATGCCTTCCACGGCCTCACGGTAAGCGCGGTATTGCTCCTCCTCGTCGGGCAGGTGGCCGCTGCGCCCCATGAACAAAAACTCACTGCGGAACAGGCCCACGCCCTCGGCACCCGCCCGCAGGGCTGCGGCCACGTCACCCGGCTGCTCGATGTTCGCCAGCAGTTCGATTGCCTGGGCGTCCAGCGTCACCGCCGGCGTGTGGCGCAGGCGCGTCAGGCGTTCGCGCTCAAGCGCGCTCTGCCGCTGGCGAAAACCGTACTCGGCCAGGATGATGGGCGACGGGTCAACGATGACCGCGCCCGCATCCCCGTCGATGATGATCCAGTCGTCCTGACGCGCCAGCTGGCTCGCGCCGCGTGCGCCAACCACCGCCGGGATGTCCATGCTGCGCGCCACGATGGCGGTATGGCTGGTCTTGCCGCCCACGTCGGTGATAAAGCCGGCGAACACGCTCTGCCTGAACTGCAGCATGTCGGCGGGCGACAGGTCGTGCGCCACCAGCACCAGCGGCGTATCGGCTGCGTCGCCCTGCAGGAACTCGGCCTCGGCGCCGGCCTCGGCCTGACGGCGCGGGCTCGCTGGCGGCGGCGCAACCGGGCCGGATACGCCTTTCATGCGCAGCAGAATGCGCTCGACCACCTGCTCCAGATCGGCCTTGCGTTCGCGCAGGTAGTCGTCTTCCATCTCGTCGAACTGGCGGCTGAGGACCTCCAGCTGCGTGGTCAGAGCCCATTCGCCGTTGTACAGCCGATCGGTGATCCAGTGCTTGACGCCGCTGACCAGCATTTCATCCTGCAACAGCAGCAAATGCACATCGAGCAAGGCCGCAAGTTCCGACGGCGCGTCCGGCGGCAGGTCCGCACGCAGGCGTTGCAGTTCATCGACCACGGCGTTGCGGCCCGTGCGCACGCGTGCAATTTCCGCCTGCACCTGCGCGGGTTCGATGAAGTAATGCGCCACCTCCATGCGGCTGGACGTGATGACCACAGCACGCCCGATGGCAATGCCGCGCGCAACCGCCAGACCGTGAATGGAGAAAGTCATGTGCGCCTCGCTCGGGCCTATTCGCCTTCGCCGAACTTGTCGTCAATGAGGGCAAGCAGCGCCTCCATGGCCTCCTGCTCCTGCGCGCCATCGGTCTCGACCTCGACCTGCGAGCCCAGGCCGGCTGCCAGCATCATCACACCCATGATGCTCTTGGCGTTGATACGGCGCTCGCCACGGCTCATCCAGACTTCGCAAGGAAAACTGCCCGCAAGCTTGGTGAGCTTGGCCGATGCCCGCGCGTGCAGACCCAGCTTGTTGCTGATGGTGATGTTGTTCTTGATCATGGATGGCAGCTTGGATGTAAGGCCTCGGCACTGGCGGCGCTCACTTGAGTGACGCCCTGGGTCGCCCCCGCCAGGGCGCGCTGCACCAGCGCATCCACGGGCTCGGCGCGGTAGCACCAGGCGCGCAGCAGCATGGGCAGGTTCACGCCGGCAACCAGGCGCGAATGTGCATCATCGACCAGGCGCCGCGCCACATTGCATGGCGTGGCGCCAACCACATCGGTCAGCACCAGCATCGGTGCGCGGCCCAGGGGCGCCAGCAAGGCCTGGGCCGCGGCCAGGGTCTGCTCCGGCGGCTCGTGCGGCGGCACATCCAGCGCCAGCAGGTCATCCGCGCAATCGGGAAACACATGCATGGCACATTCGCGCAGCGCGTGGGCCAGGGGGGCGTGGGCAATGATGAAAAGACGGGTATTCATAGCGTAGGGCTGTGCCGCTCATTATCGCCAAACCATGCAGAAAGCCAGGCCTGGCAGCAATGCACTCTCACGGCTGCAATGCCAGGCCGGCGAAAAACGCATCGGCCAGCGCCTGGCGCGGCTGGCGCGCATAAACCACCGCGTGGTACAGCCGCGCCCGTCCACCCTCCAGGCGCGCAAACCACACACCATCGGCAACGATGGCGCTGCCGTCCGGCGCCCGGCCCTGTGCGGTCATGCGCACCGACTGCGGCACGGCCAGGGCGTGGAGGGGCACAAAGGCGGCATCGTCCGCCGCGTCCGGCCCCGCCCGCATGTGCATGCGCACGGCGCTGCGCCAGCGCGCCAGCGCGTCACCCACATCGCCCGCCCGCAGCAGCGGCATGTGCGACAGCGCAAAGGTGGCGTCGTCGGCCTCGCAGCCCACCATGGCCAGTTCCACCGCCCCCGCCCCCAGATCGACGCGGCGCGTGGCGCGGTCGGGCTTGCAGGGCAGGGAGAGGGTCAGGCCAGCCTCGGGCAGCGCCACGCTGCGCCAGTTGAGTGCCGGACTGCAGGCGAGCAGTGCCAGCGCCACGGCAAGCACGAAAAGTTGGCGCAGGTAGAGCAGAGGGCGATCCATGTACGCGATTATTCCCATGGCCGCCCGCAGCAACAGGCGGCGCTGAAACTTCCTGCCGCTGGCGCAATCCCATGCGCACGGCGGCTCATCTGTCGCTGCGGCACAATCGCAACGCAACTGGCGCCCGCACCGGGCGCGGCATGGGGAACAGGGTATGCAGATCAAGAAATGGCTGGCGGCGGGCGTGGTGGCGGCAGGCGCAGCCATCGGGGCAGTGGTGGTGATGGGTTCGGGCACATCGGTGGCGCCGCAATCGACCTTTGTGCTGCTCGACGGCTCGCAGCAGACCACGGCCGACCTCAAGGGCAAGGTCACGCTGGTGAACTTCTGGGCCACCAGCTGCACCACCTGCGTGGCCGAGATGCCCGAGATCGTGGCCACCTACGACAAGTACCACAGCAAGGGCTTCGAGACCCTGGCCGTCGCCATGAGCTACGACCCGCCAAGCTATGTCGTGAATTTCACCGAAACGCGCAAGCTGCCCTTCAAGGTGGCGATCGACAACACCGGCGCGGTGGCCAAGGCCTGGGGCGACGTGAAGCTCACCCCCACGACCTACATCGTCAACAAGCGCGGCGAGATCGTGAAGAGCTATGTCGGGGCCCCCGACTTTGCCGAGCTGCATCGCCTGATCGAGAAGCTGCTTGCCGAAGCCTGAGGCACGCACAAGAAGGCCGATTTTTTTGAGCCAGATCGGCCTTTAGCGCTTATCCATAAAGCGCTACAAGCTATTAATTTTATAGCTTATCAGCGGTTGCGAAATGCATCGTGGCAGGACTTGCAGGACTGCGCCGCTGGGCCGAAGGCGGTCTTGATCTGATCCAGGTTGCCGCTCTTCGTGGCGGCGGCGAGCTTGCCGGCTTCGGTCTGGAAGGTTTGCGCATGCTCCTTGAACTTGGCCTGCTCGGTCCACACACCCGGTTTGGCCTTGTGCTGTGCGCCCTTGTCCGTACCCGGGCCAAAGCCCGCCCAGGGAAGCGCCGCCATGGCGGCCACGATGTCGGCGTTCTCTTGCGCCGCCTTGGCGTCAAACGGCATCTTGCCGTTGACCATGGCACCGATGCGGCCGAAATGCTCGCCAATCACGAACAGGCTGCTCTGGCGGTACTTGATGGCGTCCTCGGCCTTGGCAAACTGTGCACTGGCTGGCAGGGCCAGCACGGTAGCGGCTGCTGCGGCTACGGATACAACGAGGGTCTTGAACTTCATGGGGATGGTTTGTTGTTGAGATGGAGATAGGCAGGGCCGTTTGCCGACCATGCCCGACAGAGTTTCGGCACGCAACGTAAAGCGCATGTGTCCGCCCCCTGGCTTTTCTCGGATATCCGGACAAACACCGCCGGCTGGGCACAATTCGCATCATCTTTCGCCTTCTTTCAGCAACGCATGCAGCACAAGGTTCGCGTCTGGGATCTGCCCACCCGTTTGTTTCATTGGACGCTGGCCGCTACCGTGGTGGCCCTGTTCATCACCGCCAAGGTCGGCGGCAACGCCATGCAATGGCATCTACAGCTCGGCCATCTGATGCTGGCATTGCTGGCATTTCGCCTGATCTGGGGCCTGGTGGGCGGACATTGGTCGCGTTTTGCCACCTTTGCATACTCACCGGCACGTCTGTGGCGCTACCTGCGCGCCGCAGGCGGCGACGAAGCTGTGGGGCACTCGCCGCTGGGCACACTGTCGGTTTTTGCGCTGTTGGCGGTGTTGCTGGCGCAGGTGTGCAGCGGGCTGCTGAGCGACGACGAAATCTCGTTCGCCGGGCCGCTGACGCGCTTTGTCTCTGGCGAATGGGTGGGGCTGGCCACCTGGTTTCATTCCGACATAGGGCAATACCTGCTGATGGGACTGGTGGCCCTGCACCTGCTGGCGATCGGCTTTTACGCGCTGGTGCGCCGCCGCAACCTGGTGCGCCCCATGCTTGGCGGCGACAAACTGCTGGATCGGCCTGCGGCGAACTCCCGCGACGACAAGGCCAGCCGCGCTGGTGCGGCGCTCGTGGCGGCGCTGTGCACCGTACTGGCATGGTGGGTATTCCGGCTCGGCATGGCCTGACTTGCCACTAAACTGAGCCTTGCCCCACCACCCACCCCGTCGCACGCAGTGGATCCGTCGCCCTCCATCCGTTTATTCACCCCCGACCAGCCCCAGGAATGGGCGGACGTACGCACCATCTTCCAGGAATACGCGGACAGCCTGGACGTGGATCTTGCTTTCCAGAACTTTTCAGAAGAATTGTCCGAACTGCCGGGCGAGTACGCTGCCCCGCGCGGCGTGCTGCTGCTGGCCGAGGTCGATGGCAGCATCGCCGGCTGCTGCGGCCTGCGGCCGCTGGACAACGTGGACTACGCCAATGCCTGCGAGATGAAGCGCCTGTACGTGCGCAAGGCGTTTCGAGGCTTCGGCCTGGGCCGCCAGCTGGCCGAGGCGATTATGGATGCCGCACGCCAAGCAGGTTACGCCTGCGTGCTGCTGGATACGCTGGACGGCATGGAGGCTGCGCGCGCACTTTATGCCGAGCTGGGCTTCTTCGAGATTCCGCCCTACTACCACAACCCGCTGGCTGGATCGCACTACCTGAAGGCCGACATCGGCTGAAAGTCGTGTGCATTTTGAGCCGTACCGCACGCCAAACAAGCGCATACAGCTGCATATTAAATAGCAAAATACCGCGCAGACCTATCGATTTGCGCGGTATTGGTCACTGGTATTGCACCTGTGGCGACCCTGCCCTCACCCCTTGGCTTGGCCCAGCAGAGTGGTGGCGTCGCTCACCTCGAACTTCCCCGGCCCTTCGACGTTCAGGCGGGCCACCTTGCCATCCTTGACCAGCATGGAGTAGCGGTTGCTGCGCAAGCCCAGGCCCTTGCCGTTCAGGTCCAGCGTCAGGCCCGTGGTCTTGGCGAAGGCCGCGTCACCATCGGCCAGCATGCGCAGCTTGCCAGCGGTTTTCTGGTCGCGGGCCCATGCGCCCATGACGAAGGCATCGTTGACCGACAGGCACCAGATCTCATCAACACCGGCAGCCTTGAGTGCATCGGCCTGCTCCACGTAGCCCGGCACATGCTTGGCAGAACAGGTGGGCGTGAACGCACCGGGCACGGCAAAGAGCGCAATGGTCTTGCCTGCGGCCGCCTTCTGCACGTCCACGGGGTTCGGGCCCAGGCTGCAGCCGTTGCCCTCCACCTCGACATACTCCATCAGCGTGGCGGCTGGCAGTTGGTCACCGACTTTGATCATGTTCGACTCCTTGGAATAAAAAAAAAACGACCCACATTGTGGGTCGTTTTCTACGGCATTGCTGCCCTGGAGCCGATAAGGCTTAGACCAGTGCGGCCTTTTGCACCAGGCGAGTGGCCACCCAGTTCTTGGTCTTGGAAAGCGGGCGGCTTTCCGTGATCTCGATGGTGTCACCCGTCTTGTACTCGCCATTTTCGTCATGGGCGTGGTACTTGCTCGACTTGATCATGATCTTGTCGTAGATGGGGTGCTTGACGCGGCGCTCGACGAGCACGGTCACAGTCTTGGTACGCTTGTCGCTGACCACCTTGCCAACCAAGGTGCGCTTGAGGGAGGGTTTGGCTTCCGTCATGTTCGCTCCTGGATTACTTGGCGGCTTGCTTTTCAGCAAGAATGGTCTTGGCGCGGGCAATGTCACGGCGCGTGGTACGCAGCGTGTTGGTATTGCCCAGCTGTTGCGTGGCCTTCTGCATGCGCAGGCCGAAATGGGCCTTTTGCAGCGACTTGATTTCGGCTTCCAGGCCGGCCACGTCCTTTTCGCGGAGTTCAGCAGCTTTGGTCATGTTGATTCTCCTTAGGCGCCAATCTGACGGGCGACGAACGTGGTGCGCAGCGGCAGCTTGGCGGCAGCCAGGCGGAACGCTTCGCGGGCCAGTTCCTCGGGCACGCCAACGATCTCGAACACCACCTTGCCGGGCTGGATCTCGGCCACGTAGTACTCGGGGTTGCCCTTGCCGTTACCCATACGCACTTCGGCGGGCTTGGTGGAGATCGGCTTGTCGGGGAACACGCGGATCCAGATGCGACCGCCACGCTTGACGTGACGCGAGATCGCACGACGTGCGGCCTCGATCTGGCGGGCCGTCAGACGGCCACGATCCGTGCACTTCAGACCGAAGTCACCAAAAGCCACCGAATTGCCACGCGTGGCGATACCGGTGTTGCGGCCTTTTTGCTCCTTACGGAACTTGCGGCGAGCAGGTTGCAGCATGTTTATTCTCCTTTACCGTCCGCAGCTGTTGCGGGCGCGTCTTTACGAACGCGCTTAACGGAATCCGCACCAGCGCCAGCGGGCTTGTCGCTACCGTCGGCAGGTGCTGCGTTGGCGCCCATGGGGCGGCGTGGGCCACGGCCGGCGCCATCACGGCGGCCATCACCACGGCCGTCGCGGCGCGGACCGCGCGGGCGGCGCTCTTCTTCGGGCCGCGGCGTCTCGGCGGCCGGCAGGTCGCCACGACCCAGCGTGTCGCCCTTATAGACCCACACCTTCACGCCGATCACACCGTAGGTGGTCTTGGCTTCGGAGGTGCCGTAGTCGATGTCGGCACGCAGGGTATGCAGCGGCACGCGGCCTTCGCGGTACCACTCGGTACGTGCGATCTCGATGCCGTTCAAACGACCAGCGGACATGATCTTGATGCCCTGGGCACCCAGGCGCATGGCGTTCTGCATGGCGCGCTTCATGGCGCGGCGGAACATGATGCGCTTTTCCAGCTGCTGGGTGATCGAGTCGGCGATCAGCTTGGCATCGATTTCGGGCTTGCGCACTTCCTCGATGTTCACGGCCACCGGCACGCCCAGGCGCGTGGCGAGTTCCTTCTTCAGGTTCTCGATGTCCTCGCCCTTCTTGCCGATCACCACGCCCGGACGTGCCGAGTAGATGGTGATGCGGGCGTTCTTGGCGGGGCGCTCGATCAGGATGCGCGAGACGGCGGCGTTCTTCAGCTTGGCCTTGAGGAACTCGCGCACCTTGATGTCTTCGGCCAGCATGCCGGCGAAGTCACGGTTGCTCGCGTACCAACGGCTGGCCCAGTTACGGCTGACCGAAAGGCGGAAGCCGGTAGGATGGATTTTCTGTCCCATATTCTTCCCTTTGGCCTTAGTTGCCCACGGTCACATAGATGTGGCACGTCGGCTTGCTGATGCGGTTGCCGCGGCCCTTGGCGCGCGCGGTAAAGCGCTTGAGCGTGGTGCCTTGCTCGACGAAGATGGTCTTGACCTTCAGTTCGTCGATGTCGGCGCCGTCGTTGTGCTCGGCGTTGGCAATGGCGGACTCCAGCACCTTCTTGACGATGCCAGCAGCTTTTTTCTGCGTGAACGTCAGGATGTTCAGTGCTTGATCCACCTTCTTGCCGCGGATCAGATCTGCGACCAGGCGACCCTTGTCAACCGACAAACGAACGCCACGCAGGACTGCACGTGTTTCAGACATGGTGGTTCCTTACTTCTTGGCCTTCTTGTCGGCGGGGTGACCCTTGAAGGTGCGCGTCAGGGCGAATTCGCCCAGCTTGTGGCCCACCATCTGGTCGGTGACATAGACCGGCACGTGTTGCTTGCCGTTGTGCACGGCAATGGTCAGACCGATGAAATCGGGCAGAACCATGGAGCGACGCGACCAGGTCTTGACGGGTTTCTTGTCCTTGGTGGCGATGGCCTTTTCGACCTTGGCCAACAAGTGATGGTCAACGAATGGACCCTTTTTGAGAGAACGAGTCATTGGCTACCTCTTACTTCTTGCGACGCGACACGATCATGGTCTGCGTGCGCTTGTTGTTGCGGGTGCGGTAGCCCTTCGTCAGATTGCCCCATGGGTCAACTGCGTGACGGCCTTCACCGGTACGGCCTTCACCACCACCGTGCGGGTGGTCGATCGGGTTCATGGCCACACCGCGCACCGTCGGGCGAATGCCCATCCAGCGCTTGACACCGGCCTTGCCGAGCTGACGCAGGCTGTGCTCTTCGTTGGCGACTTCGCCAATCGTGGCACGGCACTCGATATGGATCTTGCGCACTTCGCCGGAACGCATACGCACCTGGGCATAAACGCCTTCACGCGCCAGCAGCGTGGCCGACGTTCCTGCGGAGCGGGCGATCTGGGCACCGGCACCGGGCTTGAGCTCGATGCAGTGAATGGTCGAGCCCACCGGGATGTTGCGGATCGGCAGGGTGTTGCCGACGCGGATCGGGGCCTCGGAGCCGCTCACGATGCTTGAACCCACTTCCAGGTTGCGCGGGGCGATGATGTAGCGACGCTCGCCGTCGGCATAGCACACCAGAGCGATGTGGGCCGAGCGGTTGGGGTCGTACTCGATGCGCTCCACCTTGGCGGGGATGGCGTCCTTGTTGCGGCGGAAGTCCACCACGCGGTAGTGGTGCTTGTGGCCACCGCCCTTGTGACGGGTGGTGATGTGACCGTTGTTGTTGCGGCCGGCCTTCTGGAACTGAGGTTCCAGCAGGGCTGCGAACGCCTCACCCTTGTGCAGGTGGTCACGCGAGATCTTCACCGTGCCGCGACGGCCCGGGGAAGTCGGTTTGATCTTGATAACGGCCATGGTTTACGCAGCCTCCCCGGACAGGTTCAGCTCTTGACCTTCCTTGAGCAGCACATAGGCCTTGCGCACGTTGTCGCGGCGACCCATGGTCTTGCCAAAGCGCTTGGTCTTGCCTTTGGTGTTCACCACAGAAACGCCCTTGACCTCGACCTTGAACAGCAGCTCGACAGCGGCCTTGATCTCGGGCTTGGTTGCGTTCTGCAGCACCTTGAACGTCACGGCGTTGGACTTCTCGGCAACCATGGTGGCCTTTTCGGACACGATGGGAGCGACCAACACCTGCATCAGACGACCTTCGTCAAACTTGAGTGTGCTCATGCGAACATCTCCTTGAGTTTGTCGATCGCGCCCTTGGTGACGAGCACTTTCTTGTAGTGCACCAGCGACACGGGGTCTGCATAACGCGGCTCGACGACGAACACGTTCTTCAGATTGCGCGAAGCGAGGTACAGGTTTTCATCAACCTCATCGGCGATCACCATCACCGATTGCAAATTCATGGCCTTGAACTTGTCGGCCAGCACCTTGGTCTTGGGGCTTTCCAGCTTTAGCGAGTCCACCACAGCCAGGCGGCCTTCGCGGGCCAGCTGCGACAGGATGGCAGCCATGCCGGCGCGGTACATCTTCTTGTTGATCTTCTGCGTGAAGTTTTCTTCAGGCAGGTTCGGGAAGATGCGACCGCCCCCACGCCACAGAGGCGAGGAGGTCATACCAGCACGTGCGTTGCCGGTGCCCTTTTGCTTGAAGGGCTTCTTGGTCGAATGACGCACCTGCTCGCGATCCTTCTGGGCGCGCGTGCCTTGGCGTGCGTTGGCCTGGTAGGCGACGACGATCTGGTGGATCAGGTCTTCGTTGTATTGGCGATCGAACACGGTCTCGGGCACATCCACCTTGGATGCCGCCTGGCCTTGTTCATTCAGGAGTTCGAGCTGCATTAGTTCGCTCCTTTGGAAGCTGGCGCCTTGATGGCGGGACGCACCGTGACGAACCCACCCTTGGAGCCCGGAACAGCACCCTTGATCAGGAGCAGTTGGCGTGCTTCGTCAATGCGAACCACGTCGAGGTTTTGCGTAGTGACCGTGACGTCACCCAGGTGACCGGTCATCTTCTTGCCAGGGAACACGCGGCCCGGATCCTGCGCCATACCGATGGAGCCAGGAACATTGTGCGAGCGGCTGTTGCCATGCGATGCGCGCTGCGAACCGAAGTTGTGGCGCTTGATGGTGCCGGCGTAGCCCTTGCCGATGGAGGTGCCTTGCACGTCCACCTTCTGGCCCACGGCGAACACGTCGGCCACAGGCACGGTAGCGCCTGCGGCGTACTTGCCGGCGACTTCGGCCGTCACGGGGAATTCGCGGATGATTTCACCGGCTTCGACACCCGCCTTGGCGAGGTGGCCGGCTTCGGGCTTGGTCACGCGAGATGCCTTGCGCGAACCGAACGTGACCTGCAGGGCCACGTAGCCATCGTTCTCTTGGGTTTTGACCTGGGTCACGCGGTTGTTGGACACATCCACCACCGTGACGGGCACTGCGTCCCCGTCATCGGTGAACAGACGCATCATGCCCACCTTGCGGCCCAGCAACCCGAGGGAGTTGCACAGACTCATTGGTTTTCTCCAAAACTTCCACCGCCTTGACTGCAATTGGCCAGGGCGTTTGCACCACCTGACTTGCAAGGGCGCGTGAAAGAAGGTTGATAAAACTCCGCGCAGCACGCCCAGAAAATGAGGCGCAAAAACGCGAAGCCGCAAAGTATAACGCGAGCTGCTTTTTCAAGCAAGCCCGCGTTATGCAAAGGTTGCCCAGCGCCCTTGCGGGTGCCGGGCTGCGGCATTACTGCAGCTTGATTTCGACGTCAACGCCTGCGGGCAGGTCGAGCTTCATCAGTGCGTCCACCGTCTTGTCCGTGGGATCAACGATGTCCATCAGGCGCTGGTGCGTGCGGATTTCGAGCTGGTCGCGGCTGGTCTTGTTGACGTGCGGCGAGCGCAGGATGTCGAAACGCTTCATGCGCGTGGGCAGGGGCACGGGGCCCTTGACGATGGCGCCGGTGCGCTTGGCGGTTTCAACGATCTCGGCAGCGGACTGGTCGATCAGCTTGTAGTCGAACGCCTTCAGGCGGATGCGGATTTTTTGCTTGGACATTGGGTCTTCCTTGTTCTTGCAGGATTACGCAATGATCTTGGCCACCACGCCGGCGCCCACGGTGCGACCGCCTTCACGGATGGCGAAGCGCAGGCCTTCTTCCATGGCGATAGGGGCGATCAGCTTGACGGTGATCGACACGTTGTCGCCAGGCATGACCATTTCCTTGTCGGCCGGCAGCTCGATGGAGCCGGTCACGTCGGTGGTGCGGAAGTAGAACTGCGGACGGTAGTTGTTGAAGAACGGCGTGTGGCGGCCGCCTTCGTCCTTGCTCAGCACGTACACCTCAGCCGTGAAGTGGGTGTGCGGCTTTATGGAGCCGGGCTTGCACAGCACTTGGCCGCGCTCGACGTCTTCACGCTTGGTGCCGCGCAGCAGCAGGCCCACGTTGTCGCCAGCCTGGCCCTGGTCCAGGAGCTTGCGGAACATTTCCACGCCGGTGACGGTGGTCTTTTGCGTTTCGCGGATGCCGACGATTTCGATTTCTTCGCCGACCTTGATGATGCCGCGCTCAACACGGCCGGTCACCACGGTGCCGCGGCCGGAGATGGAGAACACGTCTTCCACGGGCATCAGGAAGGCGCCGTCAATGGCGCGCTCGGGCGTGGGGATGTAGCTATCCAGGGCTTCGGCGAGCTTCATGATGGCGGGCTCGCCCTTGTCGGACTGGTCGCCTTCGAGGGCCAGCTTGGCGGAGCCGCGGATGATGGGGGTGTCATCACCAGGGAAGTCGTACTTATCCAGCAGTTCGCGCACTTCCATTTCGACGAGTTCGAGCAGCTCTTCGTCGTCCACCATGTCGCACTTGTTCAGGAACACGATGATGTAGGGCACGCCCACCTGACGGGCCAGCAGGATGTGCTCGCGCGTCTGGGGCATGGGGCCGTCAGCGGCCGAGCACACCAGGATGGCGCCGTCCATCTGGGCAGCGCCGGTGATCATGTTCTTCACATAGTCGGCGTGGCCGGGGCAGTCCACGTGGGCGTAGTGGCGGTTGGCCGTTTCGTATTCCACGTGCGAGGTGTTGATGGTGATGCCGCGGGCCTTTTCTTCGGGCGCGTTGTCGATCTGGTCGTAGCCCTTGGCTTCGCCGCCGAACTTCTTGGACAGCACCGTGGCGATGGCCGCCGTCAGCGTCGTCTTGCCATGGTCCACGTGACCGATCGTGCCCACGTTCACGTGGGGCTTGGTACGTTCGAACTTACCTTTTGCCATTTCAATCTCTCCAAAGAGCAATGCCTGTGTAGTGGTTTAACGTCTGCACCTGGTTGCTGGATCGTCCCGCACAGGGCGACAGGACGGCACCAGATCGCAGATTGCAAGAAACTTGCTATTTTTAAGTGAGCTGTCAGCGCTTAGTACATAAGCGCTGACGACCAATTTCTCTACTCAGATGTGCTAGCCCTTACTTGGCGCGCGCGGCGATGATGGCCTCGGCCACATTGCGCGGAGCTTCAGAATAGTGCTTGAACTCCATCGTGTACGTGGCACGGCCCTGCGTCATCGAGCGCAGCTGCGTGGCGTAGCCGAACATTTCGGACAGCGGTACCTCTGCCTTGATGGCCTTGCCACCGCCAACCATGTCGTCCATGCCTTGCACCATGCCGCGGCGGCTGGAGAGGTCACCCATCACGGTACCGGCGTAGTCTTCCGGCGTCTCGACTTCCACGGCCATCATGGGCTCGAGGATGACGGGCTGGGCCTTCTTGGCGGCTTCCTTGAAGCCGAAGATGGCAGCCATCTTGAACGCCTGCTCGGACGAGTCCACGTCGTGATACGAACCGAAGGTCAGGGCAACCTTCACGTCCACCACGGGGTAACCGGCCAGCACGCCGCTGGTGAGCGCTTCTTCCACGCCCTTTTGCACGGCGGGGATGTACTCGCGCGGCACCACGCCGCCCTTGATTTCGTCCAGGAACTCGAAGCCCTTGCCCGGCTCGTTCGGCTCCAGACGGAACACCACGTGACCGTACTGGCCCTTACCGCCGGACTGGCGCACGAACTTGCCGTCCACGTCCTTGACCGTGGCGCGCACGGTTTCGCGGTAGGCCACCTGGGGCTTGCCGACGTTGGCTTCCACGCCGAACTCGCGCTTCATGCGGTCGACGATGATTTCCAGGTGCAGCTCGCCCATGCCGGCGATGATGGTCTGGCCCGATTCTTCGTCGGAACGCACGCGGAAGGACGGGTCTTCCGAGGCCAGGCGCGACAGGGCGATGCCCATCTTTTCCTGGTCAGCCTTGGACTTGGGTTCCACGGCCTGGGCAATCACGGGCTCGGGGAACACCATGCGCTCCAGAATCACGGGGTTGTCCACGTCGCACAGGGTTTCGCCGGTGGTCACGTCCTTCAGGCCCACGCAGGCGGCGATGTCGCCGGCGCGGATTTCGTCCACTTCGATACGCTCGTTGGCCATCATCTGCACGATACGGCCGATGCGTTCCTTCTTGCCCTTGACCGAGTTGAACACCGTGTCGCCCTTGGAGAGCACACCAGAGTACACGCGCACGAAGGTCAGCTGGCCGACGAAGGGGTCGGTCATCAGCTTGAACGCCAGGGCGGAGAACTTCTCGCCGTCGTCGGCCTTGCGCGCCAGCTTCTTCTCTTCTTCATCGGGGTCGGTGCCTTCCACGTCCGGGATGTCCACGGGCGAGGGCAGGTAGTCGATCACGGCGTCGAGCATGCGCTGCACGCCCTTGTTCTTGAAGGCGGTGCCGCACAGCATGGGCTGGATTTCAACGGCCAGGGTACGGGCACGCAGGCCGGCCTTGATCTCCTCTTCAGACAGCGTACCTTCTTCCAGGTACTTGTTCATCAGCTCTTCGCTGGCCTCGGCCGCGGCCTCGACCATGTTTTCGCGCCACTTGTCGGCCACTTCCTTGACGTCGGCGGGAATGTCGGCGTATTCGAACTTCATGCCCTGCGAGGCCTCATCCCACAGGATGGCTTTCATCTTGAGCAGGTCGACCACGCCCTTGAAGCTGTCTTCGGCGCCGATAGGCACCACCACCGGCACGGGGTTGCCCTTCAGGCGGGTCTTGATCTGGTCCACGACCTTGAAGAAGTTGGCGCCGGTGCGGTCCATCTTGTTCACAAAGGCCAGACGCGGCACCTTGTACTTGTTGGCCTGGCGCCAGACGGTTTCAGACTGGGGCTGCACGCCACCCACGGCGCAGTAGACCATGCAAGCGCCGTCGAGCACGCGCATCGAGCGCTCCACCTCGATGGTGAAGTCCACGTGGCCGGGGGTGTCGATGATGTTGAAACGGTGCTCGGGGTAGGACATGTCCATACCCTTCCAGAAGCAGGTCACGGCAGCCGAGGTGATGGTGATGCCGCGCTCTTGCTCCTGCTCCATCCAGTCGGTGGTGGCAGCGCCGTCGTGCACTTCACCCAGCTTGTGGGTCACGCCGGTGTAGAACAGGATACGCTCGGTGGTGGTGGTCTTGCCGGCGTCGATGTGGGCCGAGATACCGATGTTGCGGTAGCGCTCGATGGGGGTTTTGCGGGCCATGATGATGGTCTTTCGTTAACGGCCAAGAGCCCGGTCGTCGGAATGCTGACGAGCGGGCTCCCGGCCTTCGAGGGGATACGAGAATTAGAAGCGGAAGTGGCTGAAGGCCTTGTTGGCTTCGGCCATGCGGTGCACTTCGTCACGCTTCTTCATGGCGCCGCCACGGCCTTCGGTGGCTTCCATGAGCTCGTTGGCCAGGCGCTGGGCCATGGACTTCTCGCCACGCTTGCGCGCGGCTTCCTTGATCCAGCGCATCGACAGGGCCAGACGACGCACGGGACGCACTTCCACGGGCACCTGGTAGTTGGCGCCACCCACGCGGCGGGATTTCACTTCCACCATGGGCTTGACGTTGTTGATGGCCGTGGTGAACACCTCCAGGGAGTTCTTCTCGGGCTGCTTCTTCTCGATCAGTTCCAGGGCGCCATAGATGATGCGCTCTGCAACCGCCTTCTTGCCGCCTTCCATGATCACGTTCATGAATTTGGACAGCTCGACATTGCCGAACTTGGGATCCGGCAGGATTTCACGTTTGGGGACTTCGCGACGAC
>JADHED010001611.1_pt1 | contig 18278 bp, 11 predicted proteins | sample 8952041 | NCBI WGS metagenome assembly JADHED01 (sample SAMN16124423, study PRJNA663239) | bioreactor sludge metagenome | isolation source: sludge (control) | place: India:Bengaluru | collected 2018-09-08
GAAATGACAAAATGCGCTTTTCGCAATTACATGTATTTCAGCGCATTGTATGTGAACATAATGATTCATATCTTTGTACTGTAACAATTAGGGGTTACTACTAATTCGAAATCTTTTTTATCCCTTATTGGGAATAATATAGATCCAAAAACCGCGGCAGACCCTAACTGTTGCGGTTTTTTGTTTTATCGGGTTGAGATCAACGTTTGGGCAAAGAATCAAACTCACGACAAAGGGATAGCACGAAAGTGAGAGGCGGAATAAATCCGGATGCCTGTGCAGCTACAAGTAAGCGAAAAGTCGGAGAAGCGGGTTAACTTGTTAATGATCCACCGGGGCGTAGTACTGCACACTATACGAGCGAGTTACTAAAACCTGCATAGCCAGTAGATTAATAACCTACAAAGGAATGACTATGCAAAACAGCCAGCTCCTTCCGAGTAAGTTTAATTATTAATCAATAGTTTATAATCAAATATTATATTCATTATATGAAAATATACAATGAAACATTGTTTAATTAAAAAAGCTGATCTAAGAAAAACTCAGACCAGCTTAATACATAAATAATGGTTTATCGTATCACCTTCTACCATGATACAATTTCTTCTTAACAGCTATATTCAATCATTGTTCGAAAACTATAGTGGTTTTGATGTAGTTTTATTCTTCGGCAAGATCTTTTAAGTCTTCCTCAACATCATCTTCTTTTTTAACGGTCGCATTTAAATCGACAGCCTGTAAAGTAGGTACAGCAAATTTGATTAGGTCCGTATACATTTTAACCTTTTCTTTATCTTCTAGTCTTTTCCATGCCTTCATGGCTTCATCGAAATTATCATCTAAAAACATGGAAATTCTTTCCCTTAAATCTTTATTTACCTGATTTGGGGTTCCTTTCTTTCTTCCTCCGTATTTTGGTAACCCTTTCGGTCTCCCTACTTTTCCATTTGCCATATTAACCGTCAACTTTTATCGTTTCTGTGCAAAAGTAACTTATGACCTTTGCTTTATAACGATAAAAATAGAAATATGGGACTTCTTGGAGGTATTATAGGTGGTGGTTTATCTGCAATTGGTGGAGTAGTTGGAGGTATAGCAGCTTCTAATGCTGCAAAACAAAATGCAAAGATATTAAATGCTCAACAGCAACGCTCTCAGAATTGGTACGATCAGGAATATAATTCTGACTATACTCAGCGTGCTGATGCGCAGGCGTCTCTTAATGCCGCTAGAACACTTCTAGCAGACAGATACAATAAAGCACAGGGAGCTGCTGCAGTAAGCGGTGCAACGGATGAAAGCGTAGCCCAACAAAAAGAAGCGGCTAACAATACTCTTGCCGATATTACAACCAATATTGCCCAGAATGCAGATGCTTATAAGGACCAAGTTCGTCAGAACTATGTAAATGAGCAAAATTCCGTTGACGCACAGAAAATGGGAGTTAATAATCAAAAGGCTCAAGCTATCTCTCAGGCTGCTGCAGGAGTAGCGCAAGCCGGTCAATCTTTAGGAGGAGTATTATAATGGCTAGAATAGAAAACATAAATAGATACAATAGTCAATCTTCTTCCCAGGTGGATACTAATCCTCCCGGAATTAGTGCGACTGCTGTTCCTCCCGCTCCAATTGATAAATCGTCTCCTGTTTTTACGCCTGCAAAAATGGCTAATCGTTTTGTAGGAGATTCAAAGGATAAACCTATCGAATATAATAACGCACAACAATTGCATGATGCTGTTGTTCCGCGCGTTCGTAGTGAGCAAATACAGGGAATGTCGGAAGACCAAGCAATGAAGCAGGGAAATGTCTCTCCAAAAGAATATTGGACCGAACAATTAAAAAAGGATCCTACCAATGCTTATTCTATTATCGCCAACCAAATGGCATCCGATGAAACTCCGCAAGAAAAAGCTAAGCGTGAGAAATCGGAACGTCTTGGGCAGATATTCTCCAATCTTGGTAATGTAATAGGTAATGCAGCTAATCTTTATTACACAACTAAAGGAGCTCCATCTATAGACCTTAATTCATCCACACAGTACGAGAATCAACGTATGCAGCAAATAAAAGATAAAAGGGATGCTTTACAGCGAAGGAAAGAAGATATCCTTTTGAATGCACGTACAGGTGAAATCGCATATGATCGCAGTCTGCAAGCTGCACGCCAACAGTTGGCAGCAAAACAAGCTGAAAAGGCGGCTGATCGTGCCTATGATGCTACTAAATTCGGTATGCAGATGGATTACAATCGTAGTCGTGATGATGCATCTAATAATTTGAAAGAACAACAACTTGCAGAGTCAAGAAGACATAATGCTGCAGATGAAGGGATAGGTCGGTCAAATGCCGCAACATCTAGGATGAGGGCTAATATAGAGAATGCGGCTCTTCAGGCTAAACTACAATCAAATTCTGACAAGAACAACGATTATCTTCCTTTAGGAGACAATCTTGTTCCTATTCCTAAGTCTCAATCCAAAGCTTTGTATGCAAAGTTATATCAAGCAATGAAGCGAGATCCACAAATACAAGGAGATGCGCTTGAAAATGTACAGTTACAATTCGGGGAGGGTGGTGATCAGGACATGAAGATGATGAACATTGTACGAAGGAGATTGAACGATTCTCCGGCTGCCGTGAATTTGTTACGTGGATATCTTGGAGCACCATCCACACAACCGGTACAAACTAATAGTTTTAATCCTAATGTTTCAACTTCTGCTCCGTGGGTTGAAAGTTCAACAAGTAAAGCCCCTTGGGTAAAATAATATGGATGACAACAGAAAATGGTTATATGACTCTCTGAAAGATAAGGGAGTAGACTTAGGTAGTTATGATGATTATAGCAAGGCTTTAGGATCGGAAGAATATCGTAAGTGGGTGTATGATACTGCTAAAAATAGTGGAGTCGACCTAGGGAGTTATGATGATTATAGCAAGGCCTTAGGAGTTGTTTCCAAACCTGTAGCTAAATCACCGGAAAACAATGTACCTAAATCTGATTATGTAACAGGATCCGGAAAAAACACCCAAATATTTGGTGTGCCTTACGAAACCTATAAACACATGTCTCCGGAGTCTCAGTCATATTATTATCAGCAAGCCATAAATAAGAAAAAGGATGATGAAAATGTGCAATTAGAGGGACAGATACAGGGCATAAAAAAAAATATAAGCAGTGAAAGAGGAAAAAATATCCAAAATCTACAATCAAAGCAAAAAGATGATGTAGGTTTTTTCTCCCGTTTGTTTGGAAATAGTGCGCAAGAAAATCAATCATATAATAAAGCGGCCGAAATTCCCGACATTCAACAGGCTGAAAAGACTCTGTCGGACCTTGATATGTATAAACGTGAACAACAAGATGACGCACAAGGGTTAAATGAGATTCAGAAAGGAATTAATGAAGCAGGTAGACGCTTACCGGAAACACTAAAATCTATAGGAACTTTTGGAATAAGTCGTATCGCTGATGCTATCAAACAAAATAAAGCTAATTCAGAAGAAAATAACGATCTCACAAAGAGAGCGAATGAATTGTACGATCATTATACCACTTTAAATAAGTTAGATGATTCTATTGGTAGAGACATTGCGTCCGGGGCGTTACAATCTGCTGAATATGCATCTCAATTTGCTGCTACAGGTGGATTAGCTGCCGGAGCAACTGAAGGACTAGGGAAGATTATTGCATCAAAGTTAGGTGGTAATTTAGCTGCAAAGGCAATAGGTGGAGCTACAGAGGCGATAGGTAATGCAGTTGCCCGTACTACTGTTATGCCACAGACTTATGCAACTGCTGTTGACATAATGAATCAAACAGGTGCAGGTTTTCCTGACGCTTGGGGTAAGTCTTTTACCCAGAACGTAATAGAGAATTTCTCTGAAATGACAGGTAAGGTAATGCCAGGATTTAATCCTAAAAATAAATTTGTCCGAGAATTTGCGAAGAGGTCCGGTATTCAAGGTTTTCCGCAAGAATTTACTGAAGAGCAAATAGCTACTGTACTTCATTCTATTGCCGGAGACGGACAGGGTAAATGGTCAGATCTTATAGATCCCCGCAATCAGTTAATGACAGCCGGTGTTCTTGCTGTTATGCAGGTTCCTCATGTATCTATTGCGTCAGGAAGTTATATGGCTGGTAAAGTTGGTAATAAGGTACAGAATTATTCCATTAATAAAGCTTACAATAAGAATCTTATTAATCTTCAGGAACAATTCGGGGGAAATGAATCGGCTGATTCCGGTGAAATAGTTGATTTTGTAAATAAATCCATTGATAATGCGCGTAGTGGTAAGGATATGGATGCATTACTTGATTATGTCGCTAGTGACGACAATCTAACGGACAATCAGCGTGATGCCATATCTAAGTATGCGCTTGCTTACAATGCTAAGGCCGCAATGGATAAAGGTAAAACGGACGCTGTTGCAGAGAAAATAAACGCAGATACAGAGGATATTAAAGCCAATTCAGACCCTTCCAATTGGATATATACCGAAGCAAACAGATTAGTTCCTAATGAGGTAGGAGAGCTTATTCCTGTTCCCGGGTATATCGTTGGGCATATTGGAGATACTCCACTGTGGAAACCGGAAGGAAGCGGACCGGATGTGCAGGCTGTTCCTCTTAAACCGCATGAAATACAGGATGTACAGTCTATGCCAACACAGGATGTTATAGACGCAAGTGCACGTATGATACAGGACCAAGCAAAGGCTAATGATGATTTTGAATCTAAATATGATCCACAAATACAGCCTCCTGCTATCGGTTCATCTTTTGTATCTGGAAATTCTCAATACGATATTGTACAGCAAAATCCTAATGGAGGATGGATAGCTAACGTAACTTCAATTAATGATAAAGGAGAATCGCAAACGCAAGTAGTTGAAATTTCAAATGATGATTATTACAATGCAAAACAACAAGAATTAGATGCAAAAGAAAATATCAATTTGTCAGATTTACAACAGAAAAATGAGAGTTCCCCAGAAGCACAACATAACAGTTCGTTGCAAAACAATGAAAATCCAGAGCAAGAAGACAACTTGCCGGAAACAACCACTATTCAGGAGCAACAAGAAGTTCCGGTTTCGCAAGTAATTTATAAGAAAGACGCCAAAGGTAACGATACGGACGAAGTGGATTATGAATCTATGCCCGTTGAAAATACTATCAATCATCTTAATTCAATTACCGGTAATGATGAAGCTACTGCCAAATCTATAGAAAAAACGTTTGGTAAAGCTAATGCTTCTTATGAATCAGCTAAAAAAGTTCTTGATAAGATTGAAAGTGAAGGAGTAGATTATACGGACCGTAAAGAAGTAGTCGCTTACCAAAAAGCAAAAGAAGCTGTATCATCCGCAAAAGCAAGGGCAGATTATTGGTCTAGTGCTAATGATGAAGTTCAAGCTTCTCGTGTTCAACCGGGAGATAAAACGGCTGAGGCTATTCGGACGATGGGTGATCCTGTAAATGGTGAGGAATTAGCCGCTAAAATGTTGGCTGAAGGAAGTCTTCCTATTTTATATTCCGATTACAAGAAAGAGACAGGATACAGCAATGGTGAAGGCCGTAAAATGTTCGGACTGTTTGCCAATAAATCCAATGGCGGGATGACTGTTCAGGAAGCAGGGGAGAAGCTTATGCTTGCCGATCAGGAGAACGGAACAAACTTTTTTGATCAGACTGACCCTAATGCCGGACGTAATGCTATTATCAGTGTTCTTTCACAATCTCGTACACGCGGAGATTTATTCAATTATATTCAATCGAATCGGGAGGCTTTAGCAGAGCGTGAACGTCAGGCAGAATATAACGCATATTCCACATGGACGGATGAATACTATCACATGACCCCCGAAGAATATGAAGCTTATGAGGAAAGGAAAGAACATGAAGCATCTGAAAAAAGCGTACCTGATGATGAATATAATGAATTTATGTCTAATTTTGCTGATAATCAATTAAATAATAACGAAAATGATAACGCCGGAAGAATTGTACAAGAAGATAGACGAAATGAGCAACAAGGAATACTTGGAGGAAGCCAACAAAGCGGCGAAGTATTGCCTGAAGAGCAACCTGTATCGACCGGGGGAAATAGCGAAGTTGAAGGAAAACCCGTCCAAGTTGATGAGAATCTCAATAACGAGAATGATACTTCACAGGGAAGCGCACAAGGAAGAGAATTTGTAGCTCCAGAGTATAAAGGCGGTAATCTTCTTGATTATGCAGAACAGGTATCAAAGCAAAAAGAAATTCATGATGCCGGGAATGAAGTAGATACCAATCCTACTGAAGCACAAAAGGAAGCTGGCAACTACAAGAAAGGACATGTAAAAATAGACGGGTTTGACATTACCATTGAAAATCCAAAAGGAAGTGAACGCAGTGGTGTGGATAAATCGGGGAAGAAGTGGTCCATCTCCATGAGTAATGATTATGGTTATATTCGCGGAACTAAGGCCGTGGATGGTGATCATGTAGACGTGTTCTTAGGCCCTGATCTTAATTCTCCTAATGTTTATGTAGTAGATCAGGTTAATCCTGACGGTTCATTCGATGAACATAAGGTAATGTACGGATTCTCTTCAATTGATGAAGCTAGGGACGCTTATATGTCCAACTATGAAGAGGGTTGGCAAGGGATTGGAAATATTACCGAAATATCAAAAGATAACTTTAAGAAGTGGATAGATTCATCTGTTCGCAAGACTAAACCGTTTGCGGAATATAAGATAGTTCAAAGTGAAGTTCCTGCTATGTCTGAAGAAGAATACTTGTCTTCTAAAGGATATGGAAGTAATGGAATTGGAGAACCGGCATTAAGCAAGGGAAAACAGAAGACAGCAAAGCAGCAAGAAAAAATTGTTGAATCTCAAGCTGCCAAGGATAAGGAATATACTGATGCCCGTGAAGAACTTCGGAAAGAGTATAGGCAAAAAGTAGAAAGCGGAGAATTACGCGAACCTACCACTGTGGAAAAACTCATTAAAGTTGCAAACGGTAATCCCGACCTCGAAAGCACTAAGGCTGCAAGAAGATCGTTAGAGAAGAGAGGTGTTGATTGGGAGAATACAGATAAACGCTTTCGCACTGGTGAAGGATCTTCAAACAAAGAACAGGCTAAAAATGTTACCGATGCTGTTCAATCTTTATCTGAAAAACTGAATACACCTGTTCACGTAATCAATAGTGTTGAAGAGCTCCCGGAAGATGTTCGCGCCCGTGTTGAGAAAGGACAGCATGTCAAGGCATGGTATGATGTACCTACTGATGAAGTCTTTCTTTATGCTCCTAATGTTGGAGACGAAGCTGATATAAATAAATCTGTATTACACGAGATAGTTGGTCATAGGGGATTGCGCGCATTATTCGGTGATAAGTTTGATAATGCTCTACAGGACATTTATAAATTACTTCCTAAAGAAGTGCGTGCCGAGATAGCACAAGCTGCTGTTAGGAACTATGCCGGAAATACATCTATTGCGACAGAAGAGTACTTGGCAGAACAGGCGGAAAAAGGCGAAACTCCATCATGGTGGAATAAGGTTGTTTCCGGTATACGTGACTTCTTGCGTAATGTAGGAATGAACGTGGAAATGTCCGACAATGATGTGAAGTATCTGCTGTGGAGAAGTAGAACAAATTTGGAGACTTCAAATCCATTGTCTGTTGCAGAAGACATATCAATGCGAAACAAACTTGGTATTGGTGAATATGGTAAATCGTTTAAAAGCGAAGAATATACTTCTGAGGAAAAATCGATAATTGATGATGCAAAATCTAAAGGAACCTATTTGAAGGCTCCCAACGGTAAGAATACAAACCTTAACCCTAAACAATGGGTACAAGTACGTACTGATGCATTTAAAAAATGGTTTGGTGATTGGGAAAAACCATCAAGAATTGAAAAACTAAGAAATAGTAATCCGGTAGAAATAACAGGCGATGAAATAACTCCTAGTGATGATTTAAGACAATACAAGAAAAATGCTTTAGAATATGGTAAATCATTGCGTGGAGAATATACAAACAATGATACAGGAGAAAAAATATCCTTGACTGCAGGAAATAGTAGAGGAGGTATTAGGGAGATATTGCAGCATGACTATAAAGATAGGGAACATTTGCAAAGCATAGCTGCCATACCTAAGATAATAGAGAATTCTATTTTCATAGATGAAATGCCAAATGAAGATATTGAAAAATATCCTGGAGTAAAATCGTTTTCTTATTATGTATGCGGTTTAAAGATTGGAGGAGTTGATTATACCGTAAAAGCCGTTGTTGCAAATCAAACAAATGGTATTAGGTATTATGATCATAAACTATCAAGCATAGAAAAGAGCAAATTACTTTCAATTGTCCCAACAATACAAAAAGCTGGAATTGAAAGTAACTCACTCTCTTCAGGCTTCAAAGATAAACGTTTATTGTCTATTCTCCAAACAAATACATCAAAAGTTGTAGATGAAAACGGTGAGCCTTTGGTTGTATATCATGGAACGGTACGTAAAGGATTCCGTAAATTTACCGCATTTAATACTGATGTTCCATCATGGTTTACTCCATCACAAGGATATGCGGAGGTTTATACGAAAAAAGGAAAAGGGATTATTGGGAAAGGAGATATATATCCCTGCTTTTTAAACATACAAAATATGGCTGAAGTAGGATATGTTGGCTATGGAGAAAGTAGGAATAAGATGATAAGGGATTTATCTCTTTCGACTGGAATAAGCGAAGAAAAATTATCAGATGCATTAAAAGATAAAGATGTTTCATGGAAATGGCAAATTACCGGAAGTAGTGAATTTAAAGATGCATTATTATCGAAAGGTTATGATGGAATACATGCTACTGAAGCAGGTGTTTCAAGTTATGCCGTATTTTCTTCAGATCAAATAAAATCTTCCACTGATAATAACGGAGAATTTAATCCAAATAATAATGATATAAGATATCGCATAGAGGATGAAGAAAAACCATCCGATGGTACTCGTGAAGCATATGAGGATAAGTTAAACGAAAAAGGTCTGACTGGATTTCAAGCAAAAGAGGCATATCAGGATTCTATGTTATCGCTTAAATATTTGCAGGATGTAATTTCTGATATGGATGGTAAACCTGTGAAATCATTCGAAAATGCTTATCTAGCAGAAAATCGCATGTCTTCTGTGAGTACTCGTGAAATGGAAGTATATGCTAAAGATTATTTCCGTCCACTCGTCGAAGAGGTTGCTAGAATGATTAAAGATGAAGGCGTATCTTATCGTGATATTACCAATTATCTAATTGCCAAGCACGGTCTCGAAAGAAATCAAATACTTGCCGAACGTGATGCTGAGAAATCCGCTATTGATTCCGGTGCAGAAAAAGGAAGTAAAGATTATAATGACGTATATAATGATCAGCTTGAAAGAAATCTCCAAAACGATTATTCAGGTTTGACCGGGTTAATGAAAAGTTTAACGGATGAAAAAGAAGATATTACTGAATTTGCAAAAGGTATTGTTTCTGCATTTGAATCAAATCACAATACGGATAAACTATGGAAGCTTATAAATGAAGCGACAGATAAAACTCTTCGTAAATCCTATGAGAGTGGTATGATGTCGAAAGACAGATACGAAGAGATCAAGGATAGGTTTAAAAACTATGTTCCTCTTCGTGGATGGGATGAAACGATGGCTGATGAGGTATATAATTATCTTGATGGAAAAAGATCTCCTGTAAATTCTGTAATGAAAGGTGCAAAGGGACGTACTTCACTGGCAGATGACCCTATTGCCACCATTGGCAATATGGCTGAAAGCACTATATTGGAAGGTAACAGAAATGTGATGAAACAGCATTTCCTTAATTTCGTAACAAATCATCCATCCAATTTAGCTACTATCCGTGACGTATGGTATGTTAAAGATAATGCAACGGATGAAATGATACCTTCTTACCCTAGCATACCGGATAATGCAACTCCTGAAGAAGTTTCAAAAGCAATTGACGATCACGAACAGCAAATGGCAGAATTAGAAAAACAGGGATTAGCTAAGAGAGGACGCAATGGACTTGATTTGCGTTACAAAATACTTCCATTTCAGAAATCAGAGCATGCTGTTACCGTTAAAAGAAACGGGAAGGAACAGGTGGTCTATGTAAATGCCAATCCAAGAGCGGCACAGGCATTGAATGGAAATACTAATCCGGATGTCGATAATAATCCTATATTCCGTGCAATTGGTTCGTTTAACCGTGCCCTTGCTAAGAACTTTACGACTCGTAACCCGGCATTTGTATTGAGTAATCTTTCTAGAGACTTAATTTTTGCTCATAGTGCGGTTTTAATAAAGGAAAGTCCTATGTATTTGGCACGTTTCTCTACTAATATTCCGACTTCTATTTCAACGGTATTTAAGGGAGTTCGCGGAATTGAAGATAATTCGGAAGAAGGAAAATACTTTCAAGAGTTTTTAGACAATGGAGGAGAGACTGGGTATGCTAACTTACGCGATGTGGATCGTTATAAAAAGATGATCCAGAGTGATATTAAGCATCTTACTAAAAAGGATTATTTTAAATCGGTACGAGATGGAGTCGAATTATTTAACGATTTCAATAGGATAGCTGAAAACGTATCTCGATTTAATGCTTATCTGACTTCCCGTCAAGAGGGGAAAGATGTAGTAGAGTCTATTAAAGACGCAAAAGAGATAACTGTAAACTTCAATAAAAAGGGTTCCGGTTATAAATCACTTGATCCTAAACAAGCATGGTACTCGAAAGGAAATGTAGCGGCTTATTCTGCAGGTGCAATGAGAAATCTATTTTTGTTTTTTAATGCAGGAGTACAGTCATTAGCAAACTTTGGTAGTTTGGCTAGAAAAAATGCGGGAAAATTCGGTGCCGTTATTGGTGGATTTACAGCGGCTGGGTTTATGATGCCATTCATTAATAAATGGTTGATGGATTTAAGCGGTGATGGAGATGATCAGGACTATTATCAGAACTTGACCGAATGGACCAGAAGAAACAATATGTGCATTTACATACCGTATTCTAAAGGTGACTTTGTTACGATACCTCTTCCTATTGAATTACGAGCATTTTTTGGACTTGGTGATTTAGCTTATCAGTCCACTATCGGGAATAGCGATAAAAAAGGAACGGATATTGCATTTGATGCAATTAACCAAATAACGGAACTTCTTCCACTTAATCCTCTTGGTAATAACGGGGATATTACGTCAACTGTTGTTCCTGATGCCCTTAAACCTGTATGGCAAGTGCATGAAAATAAAGATTTCACTGGAAGGCCAATATTTAAAGAGAATGGGTTTAATGAGAATATGCCGGAGTGGACAAAAACTTATAATGGAAATTCGAAGATGCTGATCAAATTATCTGAATGGTCCAATGAAATAGGAGGTGGTGATAAATATATGACTTCAAATGTTGAGGCTTTGAATTGGAACCCGGCAAAATTAGAGCATATATTGGAAGGTTATTTTGGTGGTATGGCTACAACATTGAATCAGACGGGAAAAACTCTTTATGCCGGTGTTGAATCTGCTGTAAAAGGCGAAAAGAGTGATGATCTTACAGTGTCCAATGCTCCTGTTTTGAATAGATTTATTAAGGATGCTTCGGATGATCGTTCTTCTTTTAAAGCTGTGAGAGAGAAATTCTATAACTACCTAAAGGAATATGAGGATACTGAAAAGAATCTGAGGGGATATACCAATGAGGTTTCATCCGGGAATATTGATTATCTTCAAAAATTAATCGATCTTCAAAAGTCAAAGGATTACCAGGTATATGCAACATTCAAAGCACTAAAAAAACCTCTTGATAAAATTAAGCAATTAGAGAAAAAAGTCGGCGAAAATAATAGTGAAGAGTTGGTTCAACAGCGAAATGAGTTGATGAAAATCGTTGTTGGGGAATTGGATAAGATCAAATAAAAAGTCCCCGTCTTAATGGCGGGGATTTCTTTTATAGTTTTTGGGATTGGATGTTAAAACGGAATAGGTATGCCAAACTTCATATCAAGGAGGCTAACCATTTCTATCACTTCATAAAAATATTTTCCACGAATTATATAATTCCCATACACGTATGAATTAAATTCGATTGGAAATTCTAAAAGAGATTTTATGTCTTTATCTATTTGTAGAAAGTGAACCATTCTTTTTTCTTTTAGATTATTAAACGCTGCCTTAAACGCATTTAATTGTACTCTTAATCTAAAAGAAAGAATAGAAGATTTTGTTTCGTTTTTATTATTTTCTTCTAATATTTTCTCTATTGTTTCTATCATTTCCATACTTTTACGGTTCGTTAAGTTGTCATTTTTTTATATTCTTTTAGCTTGTGATATATAATTCAACCACATTTTACGCTTGATGTTTTTCTTTTTAGTCGGAAGAGGTTCTCCCCATTTATTTGGAGTGAAGTAGAAACATTCGTCAATAATTGAGGATTCATTTACTTTGTTTGAGAACATGCCAGCCTGCCTCATTTTTTTAATTTGAGAGAAACTAAGCACCATTAATCGATGCTTGTTATTTGGCAAAATATAGTATCTTCTTTTGTATTTACTATATTTTAAATCCGCTACTCTAATCGCGCTCTGCAATTCTTTGTCAGCTTTGAGCATGATAAAGAATCTTTTTAATTTTCTGATAATTGTTTTCATACTTAAATTGTTGCTTCGGTTATTACTTTATTTGGTTTAAACTTTGGTTTATCTTGAATAATTTTAGGAAGATCCATTTCGCAAAAACAAATAAACAGTCCAATTGCCCGTACCATTACCATATCATCGTGGTTGCCATCAGTTGCACCAAAGGAACCGTTCTGCTTCTTTTCATAAGTTGCCATTTCATCCAACGCCAAAAGGTTACGCTCAATGTACATTTCATCGCGAAGACAGGCAACCATATTGGAAATGATAACCGGTTTTGTTTTTCTGTTTGTGTGGAACCCATATTCGGAAGTTATTCCCTGTGCTATTTTAGCTTCTGATGCTTTACGTATATATAGGTTATCGTAACATCCTGCAATCTTATTGAAAATTAGTTCTGACTGATCTCCGTCGGTATCGTTGTCTTTAGTTTCTATTGTGTTGCTCTCTATTACAAGAAGAGCGTTATTGTAATACTTTGCTATCTGGGCAGCTTTCCATGCCAAAAGATCGTGATCAATATGTCCATGCCATTCTGCAACAATTTCCGGTTTTCCTCCGAACATCATCCAATATCTATCAATCACGAGTATGTCAGAGTAGTCGGCGTTTTTACTTCTACCTCCTACATCGACAATTACCAAGTATCGATTTGATATGTTTTGTTTTGTAATGGGTTTAACCCATACTTTAAATAATCCGTTGTGATCTTCTTTAAAACGAATATTTTTAAGGCATTTTTCCCCTTGTACATCGTCTCCCTGTACTTCTCCAACATATAAAGGAGTTTTGCATTTATCTCTTAGCCTATCTATTTGATAAATACTAAATACTGCATTACCGGAGTTTTTGAATGCTTCTACATCATCGCTTGGAAATTCGGCAGCCATATCGGAGTGGTCCATGTAGTCCTTTCTCTTTTCTACGTACCAATTGATAGCTTCAAATGTTGCTCCAAGTTCCCAAAGGTGCCAGTAATATGTGCCGGGATCAAGACATCCCGGAGGAGGATTATCGCTATCTTTGTGTTTTATCAACCATTCGGCAAATTCTATTTTGTTGTTTACGGGTTTGGTGTATCTCTCAATAAGGAACCACGGAACAAATACGGCAGTTCTATTGCTTTCTCCTTTCTTGGCGGCGTTATATGCACGATAGTAGAAGTTTCCCATACCGTTTGCCGTGGATTCTATAACTTCTACAGTAAGAGGAGCAAGTAATAACGATGAAGATATGGACCGTATAATGTCTTCCGGTGTCTTCCCGTCTGTATCATCCCATACACCAACTTCGGAGTAATGTACGCAAGACATATCACCTCCACGTCCTGATGTAGGGTTGTTGTATGTACCAATTGTAATTACGGTATCTCTTGCTGTGGTGATACTCGTTCCTTTTCCGTAAGTTATAATACTGTCTAATTGGGATCCTTCGTATGGGGTGAATGATAGTTTTACATTGTCCGGGCAATCAATCAACCATGGTGGAAGTTCCTCCAGCATCTTGGAGTACATTGCTTTAATTTTCCTTGATGTGGATCCGTCTTGTGCAACTATGACAGAATACCATCCTTCTTTATGAAAGAGCTGTATCCATGCTATATACAACTGTACAAGCGTACTTCCTCCCCATTGACGAGCTTTTAATAAAATGATTCTAATAGGAACACCACGTAAGCGCATATCTTCCAAAATAGCCAATACATATCTTTGGGGATATGATAACTTGAAATGGATGTTCTTTCCTCCCTCTTTATTTTTTATATTGTCATAAGCATACGCTTGGAAAGGAAAATCATGTTTGCATCTTATCTTTATGAATTTCCTTATTACTTTTTGCCTAATATCCTTATTGTAAATACCGTATCTTTCATTACAGAAAGCTTCTATTGATCCTGCTTTAAGTATGGATTTAACAAGATTATTTTTAAGCATCGGGACTGGTGCCCAAATCTCTGAAGGATATATGTCCGGTATTTTTATAAGTTTTCTCTCACCAACCGAATTCTTTCCGGTTAGTGGATCAAAAGGAGCTCTTATTACAGAAACTCTTCTATCATCTTCCTGTATAAGCTGCTCTATAGTCATTAATTAAAACTCTTAATTTGTTATATATATATCCTGATATGAAACATGTGGTGTGAACTCCAAACGCTATATTCGGAATGAACACTGTTGCTAATGAAAATATCATAAAGTATTTCCATGTCTTTTTATTGGCATACATTCCAACTATAGATAATATCATACCGGAAAGACCTATTGCATTGGGGAATAAAAGATAAGCAAACACGCTGATTGTATATGACGATATGAGTCTATTCTTATCTAATCTGATAAGCCATAAAGTATATAAATTAGCAGCTATATGGAATATATTAGCATGGAAAAACATATAAACGAAACATTTATACCAATGCTCAGGAATAACAACAAAAAATAAGCAAATACTTATAATGGTTATGAACATTTTAAGTTTCTTATTGTCTGTTGTCTGCATTGTTTTTTCATTTTAAAAATTATATCTCCGGCAACTCTTGGGGTAAGAAGAAAACAAGGAGCCGGTTGCAATAAAACTTCTTCGACTATTGCTCTATCGCTCATTTTTGGATGAAACGATTTGTATAATTCATAGTCATTATACAGGGATTTATAGAATTTTATTGTATTCTTTTTCATCCCGTTAAATGACATTCCCTTTTTCATTTTGTATATAATAGATGAAGCTCTTTCGGGACTTACCCAATATCTTGTGGCTTGTGAGTTCACTACACACTCCAGTAGTTTGGAGTGACATATCCTTCCATATAGAGATAACTGTTTTTTTGTAAGTTCTCTATAAATTCTTAATATGTCTTCGTTTCTCTCTCTTTCGAGGATAAATGTGCTTCCTTTTTTTCTCATAGTTGTATAGTAAACTTTCTATTCAAAATTAGAAAGAAAGATATCGTTCATCAAGTTTTATCGTTTTCGTACGATCCTTCTTAAATACATTTGTGCAAAACAAGTATTATCATGGAAGAGGAAATTAAAGATCAAACTGCTGAAAATCAGAATCCTATATCAAAAAAGGATGCTTTTATGCAAAGATTTTCTAAAAAATATCCAGATATAAAGTCAGACGACGAAGACTCGCTGTATGGTAAAATAGGAGAAGATTACGATCGTTTCGATCAAAGCGAACAGGCTCAAAAACAGCTTGGAGATTTACTATCCAGTGATCCTCGTAGCGCAGAGTTCCTTATGATTATGAGAAAAGGGGGAAACCCTGTAGAATTTCTCATTGAAAAATACGGTGATGATTTTCGTGAAGCTCTTAATGATGAAGGAAAAGCAAAGGATTTTGCAGATGCTTTCTCTAAATATGCGGAAAAACAAGTCCAAAACAGAGAATTGCAGGCAAAGGCAGAAGGTAACATGCAGAAGATGCTTGATGATCTTGACTCAGCTCAGAAAGATGGAAACTTTTCGGATGAAGATGCTACTTCCGCTTATGAGTATCTCTATGGAGATGGTGGTTTATTGGACCGTATTATTACCAATGAGATTACAAAGGATGATTGGATGATGCTGATGAAAGCTTCCAACTATGATAAGATGATGAAAGAGAATGAAGCGAAAGTAGAGGAGGCCAAGACAGAGGGAGAAATAGCCGGACGAAATGCTAACATTGATGATAAAAAGAAAAAGCGTACTAGGGTTGAAGGTATGCCTACTACTCTTGCAAGTGCGGGAGGATCTAATGAGGGCAGACCTAAAAATGCAACTCTTGCGGCTCTTGATAGGCTACAAAAGAAAAGCGTATGGGACTAATATTAATTAAATAAGAAAAAAGTGATGAAAAAGATTATTCAAAAATGGGGCGGGTTACTGCTCATGATTATGGCTATTATTGTTGGAGCCGCTACGGGCGTTTGTTTGGCTGCTGCAACTGCTATGGGAGGTGAAACAGGGGATACCGGGGAAGCTGGAGTTACAGTTGTTGATTCTACTGGTGGTGCCACCGCTACTACTGGAATGGAAGTTACTGGAGCTGATAATCCAAACTTATACGTTAAGGAGATCGATAAGCGTATCACTAAGATGCGTCCAATGAAAACTCCTATTGATCAAATTACCCGTTCCGCTGCTGAGGTATCGAAATCAAATAGTATGATTGTCAAATACTACAGTGTTTCTACTCGATCCATTAAGACTAATATTAAAACTGCTGTTACGGAAATGGCTTCCGGTGCGACCTCTAAAGCTATTGAGGTCAATGATGCTACTTTATTCAGTGCAACAGACACAATCCGTGTAGTTGGAGTTAAGGGATATAAAGAAGATGGTGTTACTGTTGATACGAAAGACTTAATGTTATATGTCGTAGGTAAAGCAGAAGATACCGGTTATCCTACTGTAATTGCAGTCAACGGTAAGCGCAACTCAGACGGTTCCAATTCTATAGTTCCGGCTATTGCTGTAAATAAAACAATTATCCGTATGGGTCGTGCTGCAGCTGAGATTGACGTAGAAACAGGACAGTTCTATAATTTGCCTACTCCTGAAGAGCAATACTGTCAGGTATTTATGATGCAGGTAGAGCAATCTACGGCCGATAAGATGTGGGACAAAGAAGTAGATTGGAATTTCTCAGACATGGAAGAGGATTCTATTTATGACATGCGTTTAGGAATGGAGAATTCATTCTTGTTTGGTATCAAAGGAAAATCTAAAGATCCAAAGAAATCGGGTGCCGATGTTTACTTCACTGGTGGTATCTGGTGGATGGGTGGAAAAGATATTGCAATTGGTACTACTACCAACGGTGAAACAGTCATCACCGACAATGAAATGGTAGATTTCTGCAAAACTTTATTTGTCGGGAATGATTCCGGTAACGGTACTAAGATTGGATTTGCAGGTAGTAACATGCTTGCAGCTCTTGCTAAAATTGAATCGGAACGCTTTAAGGTTGTGAAAGAATTCGAGAGATGGGGATTGAAGTTTACTTCATTTGACACCAATTTCGGAAAGCTTTTAGTAATGCATCATGAATTGATGAATGAAAACGAATTGAGCAACGCTATGTTTGTCATAGACCCGGAATACTTGCGTAAAAAAGCATTCCGTACTTGGGATAGAAAAGAGTACGATATGGCAAAACTTGCTAAGCGTGATACTACCGCTGTAGTAATGAAGGAAGCTTCTTGCTGCTATCTGGTTTATCCGAAAGCTCATGCCCGTGTTTATCTTGGGTCTATTCCTGCATAAATTATATAGGGAGGGATTAAATTCTCTCCCTTTTTAAAACAAAAAATCACATTATGAAGTACTTATCAAATAGAAACATTTCATTTTCCCTGTTAATTGGAAAAATCAGCAAACGTTTTGACTTTTTATCACAGACAAATGGTACTAGTATATACGTAACAGATAGTGCTGATGAAATAAAAGCATTGGAAGCGTCTGATATGTACAAGAATGGCATATATAAACGAGCTGAAGGAGAACAGGAGCCAGAACCTGTAAAAGACAAAGAAAAAGGTCTGAAGCCTGTTAAGAAAATTACTACGCTACAGGATGCCGTAGAGTA
>JADHED010001612.1_pt1 | contig 18275 bp, 34 predicted proteins | sample 8952041 | NCBI WGS metagenome assembly JADHED01 (sample SAMN16124423, study PRJNA663239) | bioreactor sludge metagenome | isolation source: sludge (control) | place: India:Bengaluru | collected 2018-09-08
GTATGACCCGGAACCACCCCGAACCCATTCCGGGTCGCGCCGCAAAAACTCCAACGAGAACATGCGCGCGCTCGGTGGGGGAGCCGCCAACGGGCGGAGGTGACTGCCTATCGAACTTGTCTGCGAAAGTGGGCCAATGGCGGCCGGACGGGGCGACCTAGACAGTTCAAACCGGAGCGCGGGCTAGACATTCGACCCGCCTTCGACGGACGGTCAAGGCGCGATCCGAGCATCTCTGCCAGGCCATTGGGCGCATTAAAGAAAACCGTCTCGAACGGCCTCAATTCCCTGCCTCGGGCACGGTCGAGCGGTGGGGCCTATGGCCGGCCTCGAGCCGGGAAAATCGTCAACCGAACCGTCAACTGCGGGTTACAGATCCGGCCGCAGTTTACAGATCGCGGTTACCGCAAGAAAAACAAACACCTGCGGCTCATATAGCGGCGTCATCGCCTAGCTGGCGCGTCTGGGAAGCGTAAACTGGCTCAGCCTTCATCTCGCTTGCGATGCGACGTCACGAGGCAGGCGCATTGGGCTGCGTCACACTCATCGAGGGGCACCAGCGGCAGCGCTCCTGCCGGGTGAAAGCCGACCAGTCGCAGCACGGCGGCGCACGGCTGGTGCCCAGGCGTAAGCTGGAGCCGATGCCAGGGCCGAGAGGCGGCCGAACGGTGCATCCGCTGTCGGCGGAGCATGTCCTGATGTCGACGCCAGTCGAAGGCTCGGGGAATCTGCCGACGCCCCGGGTTAAGGGGGCACGGCTCTCCCGTGATCCTCTCCACCAATTCGAAGTCGACCGAGGCCGGGTCCCTGGTGGCGCGCAACCGTTCGAGGATGGGAACCAGATCGGGATGGTCGGCGGCATAGCCGCCCAGCATTGTAGAGAGACGCCAGTAGAGATCCCGATCTGGATCGGCCTGACTCATCGGACAAGCTACGGGGCGGGCCGCAGCGCCAAGCTGCCCAGGATGCGGGCGATCGGCCGCATCGCGTCAGCCTCGCCGGCTGGAATGAAGAACCGCTCGTCGGACTCCTGGTCCGTGCGCAGCTCGAGGCCATCGGGGCGCACCGCCACCCGGCGGAAGGCGACGCCGTGCGGCCAGGCAAAAATGTAAGGGCGGCCATCCTCGATCCGGTCGACGACATCCCGGCACAGAATCAGATCGTCCGCGGCCGCCACGGTCGGCAGCGAATTGCCGATCATCCGGGTCACCCAGAGCCCGTTCAAGTTGCCGATGTGACGGGCCAGCACATCGCGCCGAATAGGCATTACCTCCTCGGGCTCGGGCCGCTTTCCAGTCGCTATCAACTTCCCAAGATCAAGACGGGGAACAAATACCCAGTCCGCCTCATCGACGGCGATGAGTGACCCGCGCGCCTTCGAACCAATCCCGGAAATAAGCCAATCCGTCGATACACCAAGAGCCCACGCGATCTGCTGGGCGCGGTCCGCCGCTGGGATCGCGCCATTTAGATAGTCGCCGACTGTACTTGGCGACGCTCCGATCTCGCGGGCCAGCCACGCAGGGCCTCGATCCGGGCCCAACGCCTCACGTATCCGGTTTCCAAGCGCGAGATCACGCTTTGCCGCTTGACGCTCCGGTTTTCCGGTCACATCTTTCGGTTTACCGGCGATTTGCCCGGACATCACCAACGCCCGCGCGACATGCACAAAGAAGACATCAAGGCCGGTCTCCGGAAGCAGTTCGGGTCGCTACTCGCCTTTGAGGTGGAGTACGGCCTCCCGCATGAGTCCGCCTCGCAGCACCTGCGAGGGAAGAGCTCATTCCGGGTCGCGTCGGCGATGGCCGACGCGCTGGGCGTGGAGGTCTATGACCTCTGGCCCGACCGCTATCCCCGCCCCCAGAGGCGAAACAGCAACGGGAAGACTATCCCGAAGCCCGGAGCGACGCACCGTCTAAACGCGGGGGCTCGTTAGACATGGGTCGGATCAGTCAGGAGGTCCTGGACGAGTTCACGTCGTTCTATGCGCTGGAGTTTACGACCCTTCTCAATGACGCGGTCTTCGAGGGGCGCGACGCGATCGATCGCAGCACGGCGATGTTCGCTGTCACCCGCGGTTTCGCTCAGGCGCTGTCTGCTCTGCCGCGGGCGCTATTCCCAGGTGATCAGGTAGCGCCTCGGAGCGTCGGTTCGGCGCTGTTGCAGACCTTCTGCGAGGAGTTCCTTGGCTGCATCGCCGAGGAGTCGTCTTCCCCGCCTGCGGGATGCGCCGAATGACGGTGCATTCGATTTGGGGGCGGGTCAGTCAAGGGCCCGAGCGAGAAGTTGCGCTATCCGAAATCGAGGTGGGTGAGCGGCTCCGCGCCGTCGGCCAGGGTGCCGTTGCCGACCTGATGGTCTCGATCAGCGAGACCGGACTGATCCAGCCCATCGTTGTCAGGCCCTTCGAGTGCCGCGGCGGCGAGATTAGTCTGCGCCTGGTCGCTGGAGCCCACCGCCTCGAAGCTCATCGCCGCCTCGGTCGGGAAACGATCCGTGCCCGTGTGGTCGAGATGAGCGACCTAGACGCGCTGCAGGCAGAGATCGACGAGAACATCGTCCGTTCTGCGCTGGGCGGGTGGGAGCGGGTCGCCTTCCTAGCGCGCCGCCTTGAGGTCTACGCCGACCGTCATCCGGACCAGGTGGCGGAAGTCGGCGCCCAGGTTCGTCGCGGTCGAGGCCGCCCCCGGAAGGATCTATTTTCGCTAGGGGAGAAAAATGGGGCCGAGCGTCACGTCCCGGTCATCATGGGGTTTGTCTCTGAGGTCGCGGATCAGACGGGCCTAGCCCGCAAGACGCTGTATCACGACTGCCAGATCTGGGCGGCGCTCCATCGGTACGAGGCGCAAATACGCACTCTGCCGCTCGCGAACGACACGCGCGCGCTAAGGCACATCGCGGGGCAGCCGGAAGATCGCCGAGGTGCGATCATCGGAGTTCTCGCCGAGGGGCGCGCCAAGAGCGTCTCCGACGCCATCGCCATCGCGGCCGGCAACACCCCGGTGAAGCCCGCTCAAACCCCGGTCGACGAGGCTGTGAAGGCCTTTCGGAGACTCTGGGGGGCGGCCTCACCGAGCGCGCGGGAGGCGATCCTCGCGGACCTCGGCGGCCGGGCGCTGCCGAAGGGCTGGGTCGTGGAGCAGCGCGGATGACCGCGTTCAGCCTTCAAGCCGAACTGCTTGCCGCCCTGCAAGAAGAAGGCGTGGAGTGCCAGCAGCTGGCGCGGCGCTTCGGGGTGACCTGGGAAGAGGCCGACCTCGCGCTGCAGGCGCTGGCTCTTCGCGACCTCGTCGACGCGCACGAACCCCCGCCGCCCTGTGGCAGGCGCGAGATGCGCTGGTTTGTGCTGCCCGCAGGCCGGCGGCTAGCCGAGGCGCCGGAGCCGGTTCAGACCTTCTTGCTCGAAGGCCGCGAGGTCTTGGACTTCTTCCTTCCGGTAAAGACTCGGATGCCCTTCAGGAAGTCCGACACCCGACCCTGCGACCAGTCGGCGGCCACGTGCGCATCAAGCGCCGCGATGACCGCGTCGAGCTTCAGGTCAAAAGCCGCCCTGACGCCCGGATCCCGCTCCTCGAGGGTCTCCAGAAGCGTGGCGAGCGCCACCGCGAAGGCTTGCCCCTGCATCGCCACGTCCCATTCCGACGCGGGATCATCCTCGTCCTTCACGACCCACCTCCTCGCAGCGCTGCGTTGGCTTAGCCGGAGTCCCCTCCGTGGCTAAGCGCGACCGTCGTCACGAACACCCGCAACAGGGCGACCTGTTTGCCGCCCAGACCATGTTTCCGGTGCGGGCGCCGAACGACCTGCCGCGCGCGCTGGACTTCAACCGTCGGGTGGCGAACGCCATGAGCGAGGCTATCCGCAAGTGCGGCAAGTCGCGCGAAACCATCGCCGTCGAGATGACGCAGATCCTCGGCTACGAGGACACGACCGTCACGGTCGCGCAGCTCAACGCCTACACGAGCGCCGCCCGCGAAACTCACACCATCAGCCTGGTGCGCTGGATCGCATTCGTCCGGGCCACCGGCGTCAGCTGGCTCTGGGACGTGGTTCTCGGGGATGAGGGCCTGACGATCCTCGAGGGCGCCGAGGCGCGGTTCGCGCAGGCCGCCCTGCTGCGGAAGCAGGGCGAAGAATTGCTGCGAGCCGCCGACGAGGCGCTCGCCGCCGCACCATCCACCGTTCGCGTGCCTCGGGGGCGTTCATGAGCCGGGCTGCTGTCGCAGTGCAGGAGTGGTTCTCGGCGGCCGAGCTGGCGGCGCTGGCGTTGCCAGGCCTGCCGAGCACGAAGATGGGTGTTCTGAAGCTCGCCAGTCGCGAGGGCTGGGACCGCGCGACCGACACGGTCCGCGGCCCGCTGGCGCGGAAGCGCAAGGCCCGCGGCGGCGGCCTGGAGTACCACGTCTCCCTGCTGCCCGAGGCGGCGCGGACCAAGCTGGCGGCCGCCAGCGTTCGCACCGAGGCGCGGACCGACCGCGACCAGGTGTGGCAGCGCTGGGAGCAGCTCCCCGAGGCCCTGCGCGACGAAGCGCGCCGCCGGCTGGAGGTGGTGGAGCGGGTTGAGGACCTGCAGCGCGCCGGCCTGCAGAAGGACCGCGCCGTGAAGGAGACGGTCCGCATCGCCGCCCTGGAGGCCCGCGCGGCCGGCCAGGACGCGCCGTTCGCCTGCAGTACGGTCTACGGCTGGCTGGAGCGGGTCCGCGGCGTCGCCCAGCACGACCGGGCCGCCTACCTCGCGCCGGACTACGTCGGCCGGACGGCGCGCGCGGCGTGCAGCGAAGACGCCTGGGAGGCCTACAAGGCCTTGTTCCTGGACCAGTCGAAGCCCGCTCACGCGGCCTGCTATCGCCGCGTCGAGCGTCTGGCGGCGGCCAACGGCTGGACGCTGCCGTCGGCGAAGACCCTGCAGCGCCGGATCGAGGCCGAGATCCCGCCGCCGGTGCAGACGCTGCTGCGCTACGGCCCGGAGGCGCTCAACCACACCTTCCCGCACCTGCAGCGCGACCGATCCTCGATCGAGGTGATGCAGTTCCTGAACCTCGACGGCCACACCTGGGACGTCCGGGTGCAATGGCCCGAGGGCACGATCGAGCGTCCCCACGCCCTGGTGGTCCAGGACATCAAGAGCGGCCGCATCCTGGCGATCCGCCACGACCTGACCCTCAACAGCCACCTGGTTCGGCTGGCGCTGGCCGACACCTTCCGGGACTACGGCCTGCCCGAGGGCATCTTCATGGACAACGGCCGCGAGAACGCGGCCCAGGCGATCAGCGGCGGCCAGGTGCGCAACCGCTGGGGCAAGACGCCCCAGGAAGAGCCGGAGGGCCTGCTGAAGGCGCTCGGCATCAAGGCGATCGCTGTCACCCCGTACTGGGGCAAGGCCAAGCCGATCGAGCGGGCCTTCCGCAACTTCGCCCACGACATCGCCAAGGCGCCCGAGTTCGCCGGCGCCTACACGGGGCACAACACGGTCTCGAAGCCCGAGAACTACGGCCAGCGGGCGATCCCCCTGGCCGAGTTCGAGGCGATCGTCCGCCGCGAGATCGCCCACTACAACGCCCAGCTCGGCCGGCGCGGCGCCGGCATGAACGGTCGCTCGTTCGACCAGGTGTTCGCCGAGGGGCTGCAGAGCCGGGTCACGCGCCGCCTCACCGAGGCCCAGCTGCGGATGTGCCTGCTGGCCTCCAAGCCGGTGACGATGCACCAGCAGACCGGCGCCGTGACGGTGGAAGGGCACAGCTACTGGTCGCCCGAGCTAGGCAACACGCCGCGGCAGCGCGTCATCGTCCGGTTCGATCCCGAGCGGATGGACCTGCCCGCGAGCATCTACACGCTCGACAATCGCTGGCTTTGCGACGCCCCGCGCACGGCCGCCGGCAGCTTCGACCGCGTCAGCGACGGCCGCGAACATCGCAAGGACATGCGCGCCTACAAGCGCGCCACCCGCGACCAGGCCGAGGCCCTGCGCCGGCTCTCGGCCCGCGAGATGGCCGCCCAGCTGCAGGCCCCGCCGGAGCCCGCGCCGATCGCGCCGGACGCCACCGTCGTGGCCCTCGATTTCAAGGCCCCGCGCCGCCCCGACCAGGTCGGCCGGCCGGGCGCCTCGTCCCCTGACTTCACCGACAAGTGGGAGCGCGGCGTCGCAGCCGCGCTGTCGCGGCGCGGATGAGGAAAGCCCGCCCGGGGCGGCAACCCCGGACGGGCTCGGTAGTGCATCGAAGAGGAGCTTGAGTATCCGATGAACATCATCGCCAGCAAGACGGAGTTCAGCGAGGCGGAACATGCTGCCCTCGCCGCGAAGGTGAAGGGACTGGTCGCCCCCGGCCTCAGCCAGGCCGAGATCGCCCGCCAGGCCGACAACATCCCGTCGTCCACCCTCAGCCAGTACCTGTCGGGGACCTACACCAGCGAACCGGGCCGCACCGAGGTCGCGACCAAGCTGAACAAGTGGCTGAAGGCGCGCGACGCCGAGGCCGAGATGCGCAGCCAGCTTCCCGAGGCTCCGGCCTTCATGCCGCTGCGGACCTCCAAGTCCATCACCAACGCCCTGGCCTACGCCCGGGAGCTGGGCCGCATGGTCCAGGTGACGGGCGTTCCCGGCGTCTCCAAGACCGCCACCGCCCGCCAGTTCGCCGAGGACTTCCCGCGGACCTGGTACGCGGCGATGAACCCGGCCACCGGCGGCGTCCCGACCATGCTCCTGGCCGTCCTGCGGGCCATGGGCGACAGCGACAGCAAGGGCACGCCCCAGGCGCTGATGGACCGGGTCTCGGCCAAGGCGAAGGAGGCAAAGGGCCTCCTGATCATCGACGAGTCCCAACACCTGACGCAGCAGGCCATCGAGGCGCTGCGGGCCATCAACGACGAGGTCCGGATCGGCATCGCCCTCCTGGGCAACGAGATCGCCAGCTCGCGGGTCGGCCACACCGGCACCAAGGCGGAGTTCGCCCAGGTCTCCTCGCGCATCGCCATGCGTCGCTGGTTCGCCGCGCCCGATCCTCGGGATGTGGCCGAGCTGGTCGAGGCCTGGGCCGGCAAGAACCGCGAGGTGGTGACCTCCCGGGAGATCGCCTTCTGCCAGCAGATCGCGGCCAAGCCCGGCGGCCTGCGCAACATCGAGATGACCATGGAGGCCGCGATCATGGCCGCCCGTGGCGCCGAAGAACCCCTCGGTCTGGAGCACCTGCAGGGCGCCTTCGCCCAGCTCTCCGGCCAGAACGAACGTCGGTGAAGGGAGCCCCGGACATGACCAGCCTCGACAAGGCCCGCCAGGGCCGCAGCGCCGCCCGCCAGATCCGCGCCCAGGCACGGGCCGGCGTGCTGACCCCGGCCGAGCTGACGCGCCTCCTGGACAAGGTGGACGCCGGCTTCGAGCAGATGATGGGCCAGACGGAGCCGCCCCCGCCGGCCGCCCGCGGCTTCGCGCCGGTCGTGCACGACGGGGGCCGGGCGTGAGCCGCGCTCTGCATCGTGAGATCGTCGACCTGTCGTGGCAGGCCGCCACGGACGGGGCCGAGGTCCCTTCGACCAGCACGGCGGACCGGATCATCGCCGAGGCCAAGGCCGCGCACCCGCCCTGGTGGAAGCGCGTCTGGCGGGAATTCACGCGCGAGGAGACCGCCCAGGAGTGGGAGGACCGCCAGTGGTGAGCCGTCCCTGGACCCTCGATGGCCTGCTGGCGGCGCGCGTCCTGGCCGCCGCCAACGCTCCCCTGCAGCACATCGGCGAGGCGCTCGACCGCCTGGCCGCGGACGTCGACCACGCCCTCTGGGCGCTGGTCGGACGTTCGCCGGCCGAGGCCCTGATCTACCTCAACGGAGCCGCCCGATGAGCCTTGGTCGCGCCACCCCCGCCCGGATGGACTTGGCCGCCATCCGCCTGGACGAAGTCGAGGGCGATCGCCGCCCCGGCGTCTTCCGCCACCGCCACAGCCTGCGCGCCCGGGTCTCCCGACTCTTCGCGCATCCCCAACCTGAACCCCGGCCCACGCCCGAGCCCGACCACTTCGTCTGGCACTCAGTCGAGGACCTGCTGCGCCAGCAGCGCTGACCCCCACGGAGACCTCATGAACTACGCAGAAGCTCACGCCGACCTGGAAGCCGCGATCGCCGAGGAAGGCGCCGCGATCGCCGCCGCGGCCGAAGTGGCCCAGCCCGGCCACGTCGTCGTCCTCGGCGGCGACAAGTACATGCGCGATCCCAAGGGCCGCCTTGTGCCGGTCGAGACGATCCAGGCCTTCGACCTCCTGATGGACGAGACGGTGCGCAAGATCGCCCGTTTTGCCGAGGAGCTGCGCGACCAGATCGCGCGCTACAAGCAGCACACCCTCAACGACGTGCTCGGCCTGAAGGAGATCCTCGCCCAGGAGCACAACGTCACGATCGGCGGTGAGAAGGGGAACATCACCCTGACCACCTTCGACGGCCTGATGAAGGTGACGCTGAAGATCGCGGACGTGACGGTCTTCGGCCCCGAGCTGCAGGCGGCGAAGGCCAAGGTCTCGGAGTGCCTGCGGGGCTGGTCCGAGGGCGCTACGCCCGAGCTGCGCGCCGTCGTGGAGAACGCCTTCGCGGTCGACCAGGAAGGCAAGATCAACCGGGCGAACCTGCTCTACCTCCTGCGCCTGAACATCGACAACGCGACCTGGAAGGAGGGCATGGCCCTGATCCGCCAGGCCGAGCGGCCGATGGGCACGAAGGAGTACGTCCAAGTCCACGTCCGCAAGTCCGTGGGCGACCGCTGGGAGCACGTCGCCATCGACGTGGCGGCGGCGTGAGCCAGCTGACCGACAAGCGAGTCGTGGAGATCGCCGAGGCCTGCCTCATGCTGCCGTTCTACGGATCGGCGCTGTCGGCGTTTGAGGTGGACCTGGTCGCCGAGCTGGGCCGGCGGTTCCGCGCGGCCGGCCGGGCCGCGGTCGCCACCGACGCCGAGTGGCAGGTGTTCGACGCCGGCCTCGACGCGATGCGGGCCGACCGCGCGCGTCGCGCCGGCCTCGCCAAGGTCGCCGCCTGATGCGCCTCACGGACGCGCAGATGTCGCTGCTGGGCGACGCTGGAGCCCTCCTGGGCTTCCACGCGCGCGTCCTGTCGGCGTTCGAGCTGGAGCTGCTGGCCGAAGTGGCCAGCCGCTTCTGCCGCGGCCGTCGCGAGGCCGAAGTCACCCCCGAGGAATGGGCGTCGATCGAGGACGCCGTGATGGCCCTTCGCCGGGCCGATGCCCGCGCCCGCGGCGGCGCTCCGGAATCCGTTCGATGAAGGCTCCCACCACCACCCGCGTCATTCCCTGGTCGGTCGACCACCTCGAGCTGTTCGACCTGGCGGCGCTGGACTGGCGCCCCCCGGAGACGATCACCCTGCGCCTGAACGGGCGTCGTACCCGGTTCACCGCGATCGCCGCCTTCACCCGCCCTGATGGCACGGTTGCGACCATCACCAGCGTCGCCCGCAAGCAGGCCGACGGCGAGTGGATCAACACCCGCGAGACCGTCCGAATTCGCCTCGGCGGGCCGGTCGTGAGCATCGCGCCGTGAGCGCTGACCTGTTTGCCCCGCCGGCCCGGCCCTCGACCTGGCGCGCCCCCACCACGGGCGAGCACGTCTGTTCGGTCTGCCAGGGCGCGGCCTGCTACGGCTACGGCGCGACCTGGTACTGCCGCGAGCACGTGCCGGCCGGCTTCCTGCCCGGCCAGCGGAGCGCCGGCTGATGCAGTGGCTCGCGCTCAGGAACCGCGCCGGCGAACCGGCCATGAAGGTCGGCGAGGAGGTCCTCTTCGCCTGCCACGCCACCCACAACCCGGCCCTGCGCTGCATGCTGCTCGGCCGCCTGAAGGAGGACCGCGGATCGCGCGCCGTCGCCCGTCCGGTTGGTCCCGACTTCGTCATCCAGTCCACCTGGGACGGCAAGATCCTGGACGAGGTGATCGTCCCCTACGCCTTCGCCCGACCCGAGCTGCCGGAGCCCAAGGCATGAGCGACGCCGACCGCCTCGAGCGGCATCTGACCCTGCTGGTCGAGGTCGAGATCGACCGCGGCTCTTCCCCCGCCGACGTGGTCTCGGCGCTGCTCGGCGCGGCCGGCGAGACGCTGCGCCGGGCCGGGCACACCAACGTCGACAACATCGCCGGCGAGCTGGGCGCGGTTGTCGCCCAGCGGGTCCGCCGGGAGGCGCAACCGTGACCAAGGGCGTTTGCCGGCGCACGCTGCGCTCGATCCACTTCTACAACTGGGCCGAATGGCGGTCCGACTTCCAGGCCTCTGACCGCGAGGACATCCTGGAGCTGATGGCCGCCCAGCACGGCGGCGGCTGGGTCGAAGCCGGCCGGATCGAGCTGCGCTCGTACACCTACGGGGACCGCCAGCTGAAGGTCCCGCTGAAGAAGCGCCGGCAGAAGCCTGCCGGTTGGGTCTGGCGCGATGAGGTCGTCGAAGTCGAGGCCGAACAATGAGCCCTGCCGCCGCCCGCAAGCACGCTGCCCATGGGGCCTCGTCCGGCCGCCGGGCCATGCTCGCCAAGATCCACCTGGGCGCCAAGGAACTGGGCCTGGACGACGACGCCCGGCGCGACCTCCTGGAGCGCGTCACCGGCCGCCGATCGTCGGCCGACTGCACCGACGCCCAGCTCGACGCCGTGCTGGCCGAGTTCCGCCGGCTGGGCTGGGCGCCGAAGACCAAGGCCGGGCCTTCGAAGCGCGTTCCGTCGCCCTTCGAAGGCAAGGCGAAGGCCATGTGGACGTCGCTCTGGAACCTGGGCGCGGTCCGCAGCGGCGACCAGCGCGCGCTCGAGGCCTTCGGCCGCCGCCAGCTCGGCGTCGATCGGCTGGCCTGGGCCGACCAGGGCCAGGGGTATCGTCTGATCGAGGCGCTGAAGGCCATGGCTGAGCGCGAGGGCTGGAGCCAGGACGTCGCCGCCCTGAAGCCCGAGCGCCGGGTGTGGTCGCTGAAGGCTCGCCTGGTTCAGCGCCAGGCCGAGCTGCTCGGCCGTCCGTCCTTCAACATCCAGGGCTTCACGGAGCGGGACCTGGACAAGCTGGCGGCCGAGAACGGGCCGGCCGTGCGCGCGGCGCGAGGTGTGGAATGACCCGCTGGAGCGACATCGCGCGGAGTAGGATTGAAGCCGTCGCCGCCACGATCCCGGACACCGCCACCTTCAAAGAGCGGAAGGCGGCAATCGACGCGGCGTATCCCTTCGAGGGGCGCAGCCATTGGCCTCACAGGGCGTGGCTGAAGGCGCGCCGCGCCTACCTGCGCAACTGGAACCCCAAGACAGCGGCAGAGCGTGAGCCCTTGTTCGCCCATCTGCCCCGCGACCCGGCCACTGGTCGGCCGGTGATCCGATGACCCGCGCCGACGTCGCCGACACCTTCGAGTGCATCTGCGCGGCCCTGGCCGAAGGCAGTGAGGCCGTTGTCGAGGTCACCCGCCACGACGACGGCCGCCTCTCGATCGAGTGGGGCGTGGCTGACCTGCCACTGATGACGACCGACGCCAGGGGCGCTCGGGCCACGGCGGCGCAGATGCTGGCCACCGACTGGCAACCCGAGATCGGCCGCATGCTGATCACCGCGGCGGACTTCTGCGACCGTGGCGGGGCGGAGCTGAACTGATGGCCCGCGACCTCTTCACCTGGCGCGAGGAGGCTGAGGCGGCCGCCGAGGTGGCCAAGGCCGAAGAGGCCCGCGCGCTCGCCGAGCGTAAGCTGCACTGCGCGCCCCACGGTGCGGTCGAGGCCCGGCGACGTCGCCTGCAGGCCGCGACCATGGAGGCCCTGGCGGCCGAGGTGCGGCTGCAGCGGATCCGCCGCGAGGCGCGGTCGTGAGCCTTCCCGGGATCCTGAGGCACGTCGAGGAGATCGCCGGCACCGCGAAGGCGCTGGAGCTGGCGCGTGAGTATGGCGGGGTCGAGATCAGCATCTCCGACGCTCCCAACTCGGCCCTTGTCCGCGTGCTTGGCGAGGAGGTCGCCCGCGCGTTGGTGAAGCGGCTGGCGCGCGAGAAAGTCGTGGTGCCCATGGCCACTGGCCGCGGCGCCGGCGGTCGGCGCGCCGCGGCAGCGGCGATGATCGCGGCGGGTGCTTCCCAGCGCCAGGCCGCGCTCGCCTGCGACATCCACCTGCGGACCGCAAAGCGGGTCACGGCCAAGGCCAAGGAGGATTTGCCGCTGTTCGGAAAGGGCGACCGGACCAAGGGGTGACAACTGTCACCGAATAAGCCGAAGCGGACCTAGGCCACCTTGGGCGCAAGACATCGCCCGGCGCAAGCCGGGTTTCGTGTAGGCGCCCATGACCAACCCGCATCTCCGCCTCGTGGTTCCCAAGCCGGTCGGCTGGACCCGCACCAACGACCTCCGTTACGCCCAGGTCGCGCGGTCGGTGTTGCGGATCGAGGGCGGCCACTCGAACGATCCGGCCGATCGCGGCGGGGAGACCCAATACGGCGTCTCCCTCCGGTTCCTGAAAGCAGCGGGCGAGATCGACGCGAACCGCGACGGCTTCGGCGATCTGGACCTCAACTTCGATACGGTACTGGACGGCCGCGACATCAGGCTCCTGACGCCGGAGATCGCCACCGATCTCTTCCAGGACCACTTCTACATCCGCCCCGGCTTCTGGAACCTCGCAGCTCCCTATGACGCGGCCATGTTCGACCAGGCCGTACACGGGGGGACGACGGCTGCGATCAAGATCCTGCAGAGGGCGCTGAACCGTCGCCTTACCGCGAAGCTCGCTGTCGATGGCCAGCTGGGGGCGAAGACGGCCCGGGCCTTCTGGAACGCGATCGGCGGCCGAGGCGAGCTGATCGAAGCGATCCGGGACGAAGCCGCCCAGCGCTACCTCGCGATCATCGCCGCCGACCCGTCCCAGGCGAAGTACCGGAAGGGCTGGCTACGCCGCGCCCGGGAGCTGGGTCGTGTTTAGCCAGGCCGCCGGTTTCCGCCTCTACCGCCGGGACATGCGCTTCGCGCCCGGCCTCGTCGCGCTGTGCGCCGTCCTGGCGCTGGCAACCGTCCTCAACGTCTATGGAGACCGCATCATGAAGCGGGTCTTTCAGGTCAGCGCCGTCCTGGCGCTTGGCCTGCTGCTGGCCGCCTGCGGCACGAACGGGACCGGAACCAAGGTCCTGGAGAACCTGGAGAGCTGCAACCGCCACTACGACGGCGCGATCAGCGCCGGCATCACCGGCGCCCAGTTCACCGGCACCATCAAGGTCGACTGCCTGAACGCCGACCTGGAGCGCGCCAAGGCCCAGGGCGTGGCCGGCGCGCCGGCTCAGCCGAAATAGGCCATGGCGGCGCGCATCACCGCGGCGTTCCGGATCGAGGAGATCCCGGGCAAGAGCCGGGGCGGCCGCGTCTGCGTGCGCCTGTTGGAAGCCCTGGAGTATCGGGTCGGCTCGGCCGACAGCGCCGAGGTGATCACGGTTCCGGCCGGGTTCGAGACCGACTTCGCCTCGATCCCGTGGGGCCTCTGGAACCTCTTCCCACCGCTGGGGCCCTGGGCGCGGCCAGCGATCGTCCACGACTTCCTCTACGCGACGGGAGGCGACGGCTGGTTCTCGCCTCCTGGCGTCCATGGCCGCCGGCGCTGGATCACCGGCCCGATCCGCAAGGACTACACGGCGCCGGTCTACACCCGTGCCGAGGCCGACGCGATCTTCCGCGAGGCCCTCGCGATCCCCGAGCTGCGGATCCCGGCCTGGCGGCGAGAGGTCATGTACCGGGCCGTCCGCCTCGGCGGCGCCAGCGGATGGGGGCGGCGTGACTGACGTCGTCGACCACGCCCAGCGCCACGAGACCTTCCGCCGGGAGATCAGCCTGCGGGCTGCCCGGGCCAAGGCCGAACAGCTGTCCACGCCGCATGCGTTCGGGCTCTGCGACGACTGCGGCGACCCGATCGAGGCCGAGCGGCGCAAGGCGCTGCCCGGCGCGACCCGTTGTGTCCTTTGCCAGGAGGCGGAGGAACGCCGCCTCCGTACCCACGCCAGGTGAACCGTGACGAAGCTTCTTGAGTACTGGCCGATCATCGGCGCCGCGATCCAGGCCGCGGTCCTCTGGTTCGTGTGGTCCATGCGACAGCTCGCGAAGAAGGAGGTGACCGAGATGGTGGCCGCCGCGGAGGCCAGGACCAGCATCGTCCAGGAGGCCCAGGCTGCGAAGGTCGAGGGGCATGAGCGCCGGATCAGCCTCGCCGAGGGGCAGATCAAGGAAATCCGCAGCGACATCGAGGCGCTGCCGACCAAGGCCGACTTCGCCACCCTGGTCGGCGAGATCAAGGTCGCCAACGCCGAGATCCGGAACGTGGGCGCGGGCGTGGACCGCCTCGAAGGCTACCTGCTCGAGCGCGGGGTCAAGATCTGATGAGCTACGCCGAGCATCACTCCAAGCACGTCCGCATCGCCCTGCTGAAGGCGCTCGAGGCGGCTCCGGCCTGCCGCTGGAACAGCTCCATCCTGCAGGCCGCGTTGCACGACGTGGGCCTGACAGTGACCCGAGACCAGGTGAAGACCGAGCTCGCCTGGCTCGCCGAGCAAGGGCTGATCACCACCACCGAAGCCGGTGACCTGGTGGTGGCCACCCTGACGGAGCGGGGCGCCGACGTGGCCGGCGGCCGCACGGTCGTGCCGGGTGTGCAACGCCCGACCCCGAGAGGCTGAGGCATGGCTCCGCGGTCCAAGGTCGAGCGCCTGCCCGAGGACGCCCGCAAGACGCTCGAAGGGTGGCTCGTCGAGTTCAACGCCGGCCGCATCAAGCTCGACGACGTCATGGAGCGGCTGGAAGGGCTGCTGGAGTTCAACGGCATCTCCGCGCCGGCGGCGCCCAGCCGGACGGCCGTCTACCAGCACGCCCAGAAGTTCGCCGCCCTGGGCGAGCGCATGAAGCGCAGCCAGATGTTCGCCGACGCCTTCGCCAAAGAGGTCGGCCCGCAGCTGGCCGAGGGTAAGGGCATGCAGGTGCTCCTGCAGGCGTTCCAGAGCCTGGCCTTCGACATGCTGGGCAAGATGGAAGACGAGGACACCTTCGATCCGGAGAACCTGATGTTCTTCGCCCGGGCGGTCCAGGCGGCCGCCGGCGCCCAGAAGACCGACGCCGATCGGGCGGCGAAGATCCGTGAAGAAGCCCGCAAGAGCGCCGCCGCCGCCGCCACCAAGGAGGCCAAGGCCGCCGGCCTCAGCGCCGAGAAGGTGAAGCAGATCGAGCGCGCGATCCTCGGGGTGGACACGTGACCGAGACGCCGATCGGCCCTTTCCCCACTCACGACGGGACCGACCTGCCGCCCGAGATGGGCCAGCTTCCCCAGGGCAAGCTGCTCCTTCCGTACCAGCAGGAGTTCCACAAGGCCCGGTCCGAGCCGGGCCTGATCTTCGTCGAGAAGAGCCGCCGGATCGGCCTCACCTGGGGCGTAGCGGCCACGGCCACGCTGCGGGCCGCGAAGTCGCGGATCGCGGGCGGCCGCAACCAGCTCTACATCGGCTACGCGCTGGACATGACCAAGGAGTTCATCGACGCCGCCGCCATGTGGGCCAAGGCGTTCGGGCAGGCCGCCAGCGACGCCAGCGAGTTCCTGTTCGAGGACCAGGACGAGCACGGCGAGACCCGGCAGATCAAGGCGTTCTCGATCGAGTTCGCGTCGGGCTTCCGGATCCAGGCGCTCAGCTCCGCTCCGCGCTCGCTGCGCGGCAAGCAGGGCGACGTGATCATTGATGAAGCCGCCTTCGTCACGGACCTGGCGGCGCTGCTGGACGCGGCGATCGCGCTCACGATCTGGGGCGGGGACGTCACGGTGATCTCCACCCACTACGGCGTCGAGAACACCTTCAACCAGGAGATCCAGAAGATCCGCGCCGGGGACCGGACCGGGCGAGTGATCCGGATCACCTTCGCCGACGCGCTGGAACAGGGTCTCTACGAGCGCATCTGCCTGGTGAAGCGCGAGACGCCGACGCCGGAGGGCAAGGCGAAGTTCGAGGCGCGGATCCGCGGCATGTATGGCTCGGGCGCCGCCCAGGAGCTGGATGTGATCCCGTCCCGGTCGGGCGGCGCATGGCTCGCCTACGACCAAATCGAGCGCGCCGAGGATCCGGCGCCCCAGGTGCTTCGGCTGTCCTTCGACGACGGCTTCGCGATGATGGCCGACCACCTTCGTGAGGCGGCGGTCCACGACTGGTGCGAGGCCAACGTGCTGCCTCAGCTTGCCCGCCTCGACGCCCGCGCCGGGTTCGGCGTCGGCATCGACTTCGCGCGGATCTCGGACCTCTCGGTGATCTGGCCGCTGAAGGAGGAGTCGGACCGCCGCTGGACCACGCCTTTCCTGGTCGAGATGCGGAACACGCCCTTCCGGGAGCAGGAGTACGTGGCCAAGTACCTGCTCCGCCGGCTACGGCGCTGGCGCTGCGGCATCGACGCCAATGGCAACGGCCACTACCTCGCCGAGCGCCTGGTGCAGGCCTTCGGCGAGACCCGCGTCACCGCGATCCGGACGAACGAAGGCTGGTGGCGTGAGCACGGTCCCCCGGTCAAGAGCAGGTTCGAGGACGGCCGGCTGGCGATCCCGTGCGACGCCGATGTGGCCGCCGACCTGCGAGCCGTGCGGGTGGTGAACGGCGTGCCGGCCATCCCGCAGTCCCGGAACACCGCCAAGGGCGAGGACGCCTCGGCCGCTGTCGGCGGCAAGGCCAAGCGCCACGCTGACGCCGCCGTCGCCCTGGTCATGGCGGGCTTCGCGGTCCGCCAGGGGATCGGCGGCGAGTTCGACTTCCAGTCCGCCGGCCGCACCGGCCTGCCGGGCGGTGACACCATCATCGAGGACCGCGGCTTCGGCGTGGTGACCTCAGAGATCCAGCTTTCGGGGTACTGACATGGCCGACGATCAGGTGAAGCCGGGCGCGCCCGAACGCCGCGAGATCGCCAGCTCCGGCGACGGCCGCGACATCACCAAGCCGTTCTACGGACCGCTCGCCCATCCCGAGGACTCTGTCCTGGCCAGCCTGGGCCAGCGGTGGAACCTCTATCGCGAGATCCGCCGCGACGACCAGGTCCACGCGACCTTCCAGCAGCGCCGACTGGCGATCGTCGGCCGGCCGCTGGTCGTGGAGCCCGGCCGGGACGACGCGATCAGCAAGGCGGCGGCCGACCAGCTGCAGGCCAACCTGGACGCCATCGCCTTCGACCGGGCCACAAAGGGCATGAGCTGGGGCTTCTTCTACGGCTTCAGCGTCGGCGAGTGCATGTGGGGCATCCGCGACAACAAGGTCTGGCTGGAACAGGTGAAGGTCCGTACGCCCTGGCGCTTCCGGTTCACGCCGGAGGGCGAGCTGCGGCTCCTGACCCTCCGCGATACCTGGAAGGGCGAGCAGCTGCCCGAGCGCAAGTTCTGGGTCATGACCTCGGGCGCGGACAACGACGACGAGCCCTACGGCCTCGGCATCGCCCACCAGCTCTACTGGCCGGTCTATTTCAAGAAGCAGGGGCTGGCCTTCTGGCTGCGGGCGCTCGAGAAGTTCGGCGGCCCGAGCGTCCACGGGACCTATCCCCCCGGCACGCCGCCGGACGAGCAGGCCAAACTGCTGGCGGCCGCCCAGGCGCTCCGGACCGACGGAGCCGTGATCACGCCGGAGGGCATGACGCTGAACCTCCTCGAGGCGATGCGTGGCACGGTCGACCAGTCCACCTTCCTGCGCCAGATGAACGCGGCGATCTCCAAGACCGTCATCGGCCAGACCATGACCACGGACGACGGGGCCTCGCTGGCGCAGGGCAAGGTCCACCAGGACGTCAAGGAAGAGGTCACCGACGCCGACGTCGAGGAGCTGTGCGAGAGTTTCCAGCAGGGACCTGCGCGTTGGCTCACCGAGTGGAACTTCCCTGGCGCAGCGGTCCCGGTATTGAGGCGACCGAGCCCAGAGGACGAGGAACGCGCCTCCAAGCTCCGGAAAGAGAACGCCGAGACCCTGAAGGTGATGGGCGAGGCCGGCTTCGAACCCGACGAGGAGACCCTGGCCGAGAAATACCCCGGCTGGCGGCCGAAGCCCGCCGCGCCGCCGCCGCAGGCCGAGGCGCCGCCCGGGCCGGGTGCGCAGGTGGTCGCGTTGCGGCCCGCCTTCGCCGAGCCGGGCGACGCCCCCGACGCGGTGGACGTCTTCGTCGAGCAGCTGGAGTGGGAGCCGCTGATCTCGCCGATCGTCGCGGCGGTCAGCGACCTGGTGCGCGAGGCCCCGTCACTCGAAGCGGCGGCCGATCGGCTGGTGGAACTCTTCACCGGCCAGGCCGGCGAGGCCTTCGC
>JADHED010001614.1_pt1 | contig 18258 bp, 18 predicted proteins | sample 8952041 | NCBI WGS metagenome assembly JADHED01 (sample SAMN16124423, study PRJNA663239) | bioreactor sludge metagenome | isolation source: sludge (control) | place: India:Bengaluru | collected 2018-09-08
TGGTCGTAGTGACGGGTGAAGACATCCGTGTCACCGTAATACTGATAAAGATACCAGGGAATGAGAACATAGGCAGCTCCCCAATCGGGGCGGGCTTCCTGGCACAGCCGGCGACCGACGGCAATATTGCACGGGATGCCGGGCGTGGCCCGGGCTTTCCAATAGGTTGTACCCCCGCGTCCCAGGGTCGTCCCGATGTCATCCACAAATTTCGTCCAGAACTGTGCCGTGTCGAAGTTCAGGATCGTCGTCTCACCGACGGCATGCGCATCGCCCAGCCAGCCGCACTTCTCGCGGTGCGGGCAATCCTCCATCGTGCCATGCATGTTGTCCTCGATCGTCCAGAGCGACGTGCGATAAATGCGGTTCACCATCTCGTCCGAGCATTCAAAATCCCCCCGCCCCGGCACATCGGTGCGCACAAGAACCCCTTCAAGAAAATCCGCGGGCGGCTCCGCTTTCAGCCCTTCGACTTCCACATAACGAAATCCGTGATACGTGAAACGGGGTTCCCATATTTCCTCTTTTTCTCCGCGGCTCACATAAATATCCGTCTGTTCCACCCCGGTGGCATGGACTCCCGTCGTGCCATGATCCAGCGCCCGGTCTCCGGGCAGGAGCGCCTCGGCGAACCGGAGCGTGAACGGTGTTCCCGGCTCCGCATCCCTCACCTTGATCCGGGCCCATCCGGCAATGTTCTGCCCGAGATCGAAAATCCATTTTCCATTTTCTCCGGCGAACACTTTCTGCGGTTTCAGCGTGCGGATGCGGCGGATCGGCGGGATCATCTGGGCTTCAAGCTTCGCGGTCACGGAGGGGATTTCTCCGGCAGCCTGCCAGTCCGCATCCGCAAACCCCGGCTCGCTCCACTTTCCGGGTTCCAATCGCGCATCATAGGTCTCCCCGGCATAGACATTGTCGAAAAGCACCGGCCCGGTGGAAGCCTTCCAGTCACCTCCCGTGGAAATGACCTGTCGCGTGCCATCGGCATAATCCACAACAATCTTCGCCATCAGGGCAGGCTCGCCATTTGCAAGATTGGGGGAATTGAACGCGAGATTTTGTCCGAAAAAACCGTTCCCGAGCAGGATTCCCACGGCATTTTTTCCCGGTTGGAGGAATTTCGTGATGTCGTGCGTCACGTAATAGGCCCTCACGTCGTAGGTCGTCTGTCCGGGATCCAGCACCGCGTCCCCGATCCGCCGGCCATTGACATACAACTCCGAATAGCCGACCCCGGAAACAAAGGCGCGCGCCCGGACGATGTCCGGCTTGAGATCGAATTCACGTCGGAACATTGGCGAAGGAAAGGCCTGCACCATTTTCGGTGCGGGCAAATTTTTTGTCTGCAGGGAGCGGCTCTTCAGGGGAGACTCCCGCGTGTCTTTCGGCAGGCGAATCCAATGGGCATCCTGCCAGTCCGCCGCGTCCGGAAGCCCCATCTCCCATGTGGCCACGGGAGACCAGTCACTTTCCCCGCCATCCCTGTCCCACACCCGAACCTTCCAAAAAACCGTCTGCCCCGCGGCGGGTGGCCGACCCGCATAACGCACTTGAAGAGAACGGTCCGACTCCACCCGGCCGGAATCCCACAAGTCGCCCTTTTCCTGTTCGAGCAACTCCTGGGAACTGGCCGCCAGGATGCGGTAGGCACTTTGCTTCTCCCCGCGCTCCCCCGAACTCAACTGCCAGCCGAGCCGCGGCTCCCGCGTGTCGATCCCGATGGGGTTTTCCAGATACTCGCAACGAAGATTCCGAATCTGGAGATCTCCCGCGTGCAAAGCGGCGGAGAACAGAAGAAGGCAGCCCATGGTCTGCCATGTTTTTTTGGGGATCATGGTTCTGATTTTTTCGTGACAGGCAGAGTCGGGGAGGTGAGATAATGCTCATACCACGGCCCTTCCTGGTTGTTTGGCGGAGCGGAGGGAAGGCCCGGGGGAAGGATCTGTCCTGTCCATCCCACAAGCTGCGCCCTCAGGTTTGCGGCCACCTCCGGATTTTCCCCGAGAACATTCCGCGTCTCGTGGACATCGTTGGAGAGATCGAAGAGAAATTCTTTCTCTTTCCCGAGAACAAGGTATTTCCAATGGCCGGAACGGATGGCCGCCTGATTCCAGAAACGCCAGAAAAGCGCCGCGTGGGGCTCTCCCTCCTGCTTGCCGGTGAGGAAGGGAATCAGATTCACTCCGTCCAACTTCTCATCCTGCGGCAACCCCGCAGCCGCCACCGCCGTGGCCGCGATGTCCAGGGTGCTGACCGGCTTTGAAAAAACCTTCCCCTCGGGCAGTGCGGCCTTCCACGAGACAAGAAACGGCACTCTCACCCCGCCATCGGTGAGCATTCCCTTTTCGCCGACCCAGGGATCGTTCAGCGATCCATCCCATCCGCCGGGATCGGTTTTGGGCGGCGTATCCTCCTTGGTAATCTTGAGCGGTGCCCCGTTGTCGCTGGTGAAAAAAATCAACGTGTTGTCCGCAAGCCCTTCCTCTTGCAACAACGAGAGAATCCGACCGACCCCATCGTCAATGGCGGAGATCATCGCCAGCGCGTAACGCCGCCGCTCCGGCATCGGGCCCGGAAAACGGGAAAGATATTTCTCCGGGGCATCCAGCGGAGTGTGCGGTGCCATCTGGGCAAGGTAGAGAAAAAACGGTTTGTCCTTGTTGCGCCGAATGAATGCCAATGCGGCATCGGTTTTCACATCGATCCGGTAATTTCCCTTCAGGTTGAGCCATTCGCCGGATTTCTTGAGCGACTTCCCGTCCAGATCGTAGTTCGCCCAGAAACGCTCCAACTCCCCCTCGAAATACTCGTCAAATCCCCGGGCCGCGGGGGAATAAGTCAGACGCGCGGATTCCGGGATTCGGATCTCCTTGGGGCTCTTCCCCGCCATCTCCGGCAGGTTGGCCCGGATCCATTTCGCCGACAGGGGATTCGGATCCAAATGCCACTTGCCCACCATGCCGCAGACATACCCCGCCGAATGCAACCGATCGGCCAATGTCGTCTCTTCCAGGGGAAGCGGACAATCCGGTATCGTGTCGAATCCGAAACGCTGTTGATACCTTCCCGTGATCAGGCCCGCCCGCGAAGGACTGCACTGTGGAGCCGTCACATAGGCATCCGTGCAACGCACCCCGTCGGCAGCCAGCGCATCCAGATGGGGGGTTCGCACATCTTTCACCACCCCCTGCACACCGAGATCGGCATATCCCTGGTCATCCGCCAGAATGACAATGATGTTCGGACGTCCGGAGGCTTCGGCCTGCGCACAGGCGACCGCCCCCAGAAAAAATGCGGAAAAAATGGACCTTGAAAGCTTCATTGTGAGACGGGTTTCCACCAGGCATTGATTTTTTTGAGAAGCTCCTCCACCCGGGCCGGCTCGCTGTCCGCAAGATCGACCTTCTCCCAGGGATCATCCCTCAGATTGTAAAGTTGCGGCTTCTCACCGGGCTCTTTCCCGGGCTCGGGCACGATGATCTTCCACCATCCGTCCACCATCCAACGCGCCCCCAAACTCCGCGTCGGATGGTCCACATCCGCGATGTCATGGGAATACTGTTCACCGAAAACAGCCGGGCGGGCGGCCACCGCGGCGGCATCTGTCAGATTGATTCCCGGAAGCCCTTTCGGTGCCGGGGATTCCAGCAAAGCAGCCAACGTCGGCCACACATCCAGGGTCGAAGCCAGATGCTCCCGGTCCATCTGCGGCTTCACCCGGCCCGGCCAGGAAACCATGATCGGAGTCCGAATCCCTCCTTCATAGGGAGAGTTCTTGGAGCGGGGGGCAAAACCCTTCTTTCCATCCTGTGAAGGAATGATTCCATTGTCGGTGACATAGACAATGATCGTGTTGTCGAGCTCCCCGATTTTTTCGAGATAATCGAGCAATTCCCCACACGAACGATCAAACCACTCCACATTTCCCCAATACCGCGCCACCGACTCGCTCGGCGCAATCTTGAGATACTTTTGCAGCAAATCGTCCGGCGGCGTGTGGGGGTCGTGGGGCAACATCGGCGCATACCAGACAATCCAGGGCTTGTCTCCCGCCTGCTCAATAAACTCGCGAATCGGCCCAATCCCCTTGCGCCCAATCTCGAGCCCCTCCCCACCATGCCTCTCGCCCTTGCCTTCCCCTGCGGTCATCGCATGACTGAATCCGGCTGTTTTGATGGGTGATCCCTCCCACCATTTTCCTGTCTGGAAGGAAACGTATCCTTTCGATGTCAGGTCCCGAATGAAGTTGGGATTTTCTTCAAAATTTTCGACGATGGTTTTGTAGTAACGATCGTATTTTGGGTTGTTTCTGAAGGCCGCCCCCTTTTTTTGATCCGGCAAAGAGGGATCGTTGCCTGTGACGCCATGTTCATGGGGATAAAGTCCTGTCACGATCGTGGCAAGAGACGGGCGGCACAGGGGCACCACCGAGTAACCACGTGCAAATGTCAGCGACCGGGCCGCCAATTTGTCCAGGTTGGGCGTGCTGATCCGGGGGTGTCCCATAAATCCATAATCCTCCCACCCCTGATCATCGGAAATGATCAACAAAACATTGGGTTGTTTTTTTTCCCCGGCACACAACAAGCCGGAGGCAAACAGGCAGGTCAACAGGAGGGCGGGAATTTTCATGGGGTGTTGGATGCAAGCGAACCGCAGATGGAAAATGACAGAGGGAACTCTGATTTGGCAACTTCCGTTTTGTTTGCCGGGGCCGGGGAAAGAAGCCGGCTTGGGGAAGGAGATTGAAATCTCCGGCCCGAAGTCGTACACCAATCACCTGCTGTTATGAAAATCCAACGCGCTCTGATCTCCGTCTCCGACAAAACCGGCATTGTGGACTTTGCCCGGGAACTTGCCGCCCAGGGGGTGGAAATCCTTTCCACCGGTGGGACCGCGAAGTCACTCCAGGCCGCCGGCATTGCCACGGTGGAGGTGTCCCAATTCACCGGCTCCCCGGAAATCCTGGAAGGGCGGGTCAAGACGTTGCATCCGAAGATTCATGGCGGACTGCTTTATCTCCGTGGAAATGAGGAACATGAGGAGCAGGCGAAGGCGCACGGGATCAAACCCATCGACCTTGTGGTGGTGAATCTCTATCCGTTCGAGGCCACGGTTGCGAAGGAAGGGGTCACGCTCCCGGAAGCCATCGAGCAGATCGACATCGGGGGCCCCTCGATGATCCGCAGTGCTTCCAAGAACTACCAATCCGTGTGCGTGGTGACCGATCCGGCGGATTATGCCGCCGTGTTGGAGGACATGCGCGAGGAAGGCGGGAAAACGAGCCGGAAGCTGCGTGAACGGCTGGCCATCAAAGCCTTTGCGACCACCTCCGCCTACGATGCGGCCATTGCCGATTTTCTCAACAAGGAACAGGAGACGTGTGCCAGTTTCCATGTGGATCTGCCGCTGGAAATCCGCCTCCGCTACGGCGAGAATCCGCACCAGCACGCGGAACTCTACGGGAACTTCAGTTCGTATTTCGAGAAGCTCCACGGCAAGGAGCTGTCCTACAACAACATCCTCGACATCAGCGCCGCCCGAAATCTCATCGAGGAATTCTCCAAGCCCACGGTCGCCATCCTCAAACACACAAACCCGTGCGGAGTCGGCACGGACCCCGACCTTCGGGAAGCCTGGGAGAAAGCCTTCGCGACGGACAAGCAGGCACCGTTCGGCGGCATCATCATTTGCAACCTCCCGATCACTCTCGCGCTGGCCAAGGCCATCTCGGAGATCTTCAGCGAGGTGATCATTGCCCCGGATTTTGAGTCCGACGCCCGTTCGCTCCTCCAGAAAAAGAAAAACCTGCGGCTCATGCGCATTTTGAAGCCGTTGTCGCCCAACGTCCGCGATGTGCGCAGCGTCATCGGCGGACTCCTCGTCCAGGATGCCGATTCGGCGGACATCCCCGATCTGGAGCACAAGGTCGTTTCCTCGCGCCCACCGTCGAAAGATGAGATCGAGGCGATGGAGTTTGGCTGGAAGGTCGTCAAGCACGTGAAGTCAAATGCGATTGTCTACGCCGGAAAGGATCGGACGCTGGGGATCGGAGCCGGGCAGATGTCCCGCGTGGACTCTTCCCGCATCGCGGTCTGGAAGGCCCAGGAAGCCGGACTTTCCCTCAAGGGCAGCGCGGTTTGCAGCGACGCCTTTTTCCCTTTCCCCGACGGCCTCATTGCGGCCGCACAGGCGGGAGCAACAGCGGCCATCCAGCCCGGCGGATCGGTGAAAGATCCCGATGTCATCAAGGCCGCCGACGAACACCAGGTCGCCATGGTCTTCACCGGCACCCGCCACTTCCGCCACTAGAAAAGTTTTCGACCGGGAGCTTTTCACGGACCACTTGTGAAACAACTCGCCTGCATCACCTGCGGCCCGGCCAGCGAACCGCTCGACAAGGTCCGGAGAATCACGAATTTCTCCACCGGGGAAATTGGCGCGATTCTCGCCGGGGCCTTTTCGAAGGCGGGTTTTGACGTGGTGTGTTTCCGGAGTGAGACGTCCACCCATCCCGCTCCCACCGGGGCGGATGTGCGGACCTTTTCCACGAATGCCTCCCTGGCGGAAGGACTCCGGACCATGGAACGACAACCCGCCGTCGTCCTCCACGCCGCGGCTCTTTGTGATTTCGTGCTGGAAAGCATCGAGGGAGCCGAAGGCACGGACAAACTCAGCAGTCGCGCGGGATCAATCCAGCTCACCCTGCGGCCCGCGGAAAAAGTGCTCCCGAAAATCCGCGAATGGTTCCCCTCCGCTCGGATCATCGGTTGGAAATATGAACTCGACGGAGATCGCGACCAGGCCGTCGCCCGGGCCACCGACCAGATCCGGACAGCCCGCACCGATGCCTGCGTGGTCAACGGGGCTGCCTACGGACCGGGGTTCGGCTTGCTGGCCGCCGATCATTCCCTTCTCCATTTTCCCGACAAAGCCGCACTGGCCGCACACCTGGCAGCCTGGCCGGGAGGGCGCTGAATGCCGGTCGTTCGCTCCACGTTTGAGCCCCCGTTCTTCCTGCGCAACGGACATGTGCAGACCGTGCTGGGCGCGATTCTCCCGCGACGAAGCCGGGTGATTTTTGAACGCGAGCGGCTGGAGTTGCCGGATGGGGATTTTTTGGATTTGGACTGGGCACGGGCCGGGCACACGCGGGCGGTGGTGCTTTCGCATGGTCTGGAGGGTCATTCCCGGAACAGCGACATCCGCGGGCTTGCCGCCGCCCTGAATGCGGCGGGATGGGATGTGCTGGCATGGAACTTTCGCGGATGCAGCGGCGAAGCCAACCGCCTGGTGCGGTTTTATCACAGCGGCGAAACCGGCGATCTCTCCGCAGTGGTGGCCCGGGCGGCGGAGAGTTACCGGGATCTTGCACTGGGGGGATTCAGTCTGGGGGGAAACATGACGCTCAAGTATCTGGGGGAAGGGAGTGCCCACCCCGCGATCCGGGCGGCGGTGGCTGTTTCGGCACCGGTGGACCTGGCTTCCAGCGCACAGGCGCTCGACCGGAAACAGAGCAACCGGATTTACCTCGGGAGGTTTATGAAAAGCCTCACGGGAAAAGTGGCGGAAAAAGCCCGGCGGTTCCCCGGCGAGATGGATACCTCGGGACTCGCCGGGGTGCGGACGTTCGCGGAGTTCGACGACCGGTATACGGCCCGCATCCACGGATTTCGTGACGCGGAAGACTACTGGGCCCGCTCCAGTGCCAGACAATATCTTGGCGGGATTCGTATCCCGTCGTTGCTGCTGAACGCGCTCGACGATCCTTTTCTCACACCGGAATCTTTCCCCTTCCCCGAAGCGGAAGCAAACGAGCGGTTTTTTCTCGAAACCCCGGCATCTGGCGGCCACCTTGGATTTGTGGATGCGCGCGGTTTCTGGATCGGACGCCGCATCCCGGAATTTCTCTCCTGTTTTGTCCCATGAAAAAATCGGAAATCCTGCTCGCCATTCTGGATCACCTGCGGGGCGAGTTTGCCGCCCGGCTGGATGTCTCAAAACGCACCCGGGCGCAGGGCAACGACTCCGAAAGCAAGGCCGAAGGAAAATACGACACCCGCTCGACCGAGGAAAATTACCTGGCCGACGGCCTGGCAAAGCAGGCTCTGGCCGCCGCCAAGGCGGCTGCGGAACTCGAAAACCTCCCCCTGCGCGACTTCGCGGCGGACGATCCGGTGGAGCCGGGCGCTTTGGTGGAACTGGAATTCGCCGGATCCCGCGAATGGTTTTTCCTCGCCCCCTCCGGCGGAGGAACCGAAGTGCGGCACAAGGGAGCGACCATCACGGTCCTCACCCCGGAATCCCCGCTGGGAGCACAACTCTTCGGCCGCCGGGCTGGCGAGCGCACCACCGCAGCCCGCATCGTGAGCGTGCGGTAGGGAAATGCTTTTCATGCACTGTGGAAAATCCCATGCTGGCGGGCATGAGTTTGAAGATGACCGGATGGTTGGGAGGGATTGAGTGATGCCTGCATTGCCTGGATTTCGTGATTTTTATCCCGAGGATTGTGAACGCAGAAACTATGTCGTGGAGACATGGCGGGCAGTGGCCCGGCGGTATGGGTTTGTGGAATATGACGGCCCCACGCTGGAAAGCGGCGAACTTTACCGGAAGAAAAATGAGGAAGGCGCGGAGATCCTGGAGCAACTCTACGCGTTCCAGGACCGCGGGGGACGCGAGGTGGCCCTGCGCCCGGAGATGACCCCCACGCTGGCCCGGATGGTGGCGGCAAAGGAGAAGCATTTCCGGAAACCGATGAAGTGGTTCTGCGTCTCGAATTTTTTCCGCCACGAACGTCAGCAAAAGGGACGGCTGCGCGAGTTCCTGCAATTCAACGCGGACATCATCGGGGAGAGTTCCCCGGAGGCGGATGCGGAGATTTTGGCCCTGGCCGTCGATTTGATGCGGGGCTTCGGGTTTGATGAAAAGCATTTTGTGGTCAGGATCAGCGACCGCCGGGCCTGGATGGACTTCCTGGCTTCGCGCGGGTGCGGGGACGAACAGGCCCGCCTGGTTCTGGCATGTGCGGACAAGATCGAGCGGGAGCCTGCGGAAAAGCTCGACGAGAAACTGGCGGGCACCGGACTGACCGTGGCCGACCTGCGGGCCTTCATCGCCGGGGGCAGCCCCGAGGCCTTTGCTCCCGTGTTGGCCGCGCTCGAGGCCCGCGGGATGGGTGGCTGCGTCGAAACCGACCTCTCCATTGTTCGCGGTCTGGCCTATTACACGGGAGTCGTCTTTGAAATTTTCGACCGCTCGAAAACCCTCCGTGCCCTGGCCGGCGGAGGACGCTACGACTCTTTGATCAAGGGCCTGAGCGACGGTGCCTCGGATCTCCCCGCGATCGGTTTTGGCATGGGGGATGTCGTCCTCGGCCATCTGATCGACGAGACCCCCGCCGCTGCGGAAAAACTCCAAGCGGCCGCCAAACCTCCCTGCGAGGTCTATGTGGTCGTGGCCGACGAATCCCGCCGCACGGAGGCCCTGCAGGTGGTCCAGTTGGCACGCAATCTGGGTTGGCGGACGGATTATGCCCTCAAACCGGCCAAGGTGGGCCGCCAATTCCAGGACGCCGAAGGCTTGGGCGCACACCGCGCAATTTTGGTGGGAGCCGAATGGCCGGCGGTGAAAATCAAAACCCTCGCCACGCGCCAGGAAGAGTCCGTTGACCAAGCCGGGTTGGCCGACAAACTCGGCAAAGCCGGGTGTTGCTGAGGACTACTCCCCGGCCTCCGTCGAAATCCCTTTCACCACCTTGCGGGCGGCAGCCACAAAGAGGTTGCAGGCTTCTCCGCACAATAATGGGATGCGATCCGTCGGGAGAGTCACGGACGGTTCCGGCCCGGAAACAGGCCAGAGGATTTTTCTCAGGCAACCCGGCTTGCAGAGTGTCTCCACAAGGTCTGCGGCCTGGGCGTCGGTGATTTTTCCGGTCACCCGGTACATCCCGCTCTGGCGGTCGACGGTGGATCGCAACGGCACGGGAAGAAGTTGGCCGGTCAGAAACGCTCTCCAGTTTCCCAGGGCAGCGGGATACAGGGTGTCGAGGGCCAGACGAAGCTCTTCCAGAGAGGCCAGATCCAGACGCCACCCGTGACAAAGATCCGGAGCGGTTTTCAACGGACGGTAATCTCCGTTGTCGTTGAAACGCACGATGTCTGTGGCAGCGTCCGGCGTGGTAAAAAGCTTCAGGTCCGTCCTCTCCGCATCTTCTTCATGGAGCAGGGAAAACCCCTCTTCCCGGCAAAGAATGAGCACCTGCCCCATCCGACAAATGCCGCAGGCAAGGGCCTCTTCCAACAAAGCCGGGAGAGAGTCCGTTCGAAGCATCACTGCCTGTCGACTGCGGAGAGAGGTTTTGCAAATAAAAACCGGGCGGTCAGACGGCGCGGCGGCGTTTGACGCGGATCTGGGCGAGCGATTTCTGGAGTGAAGCTTTGACGGTGGCGTACTCTTCGTCGCTGAGCTTGTTCTCCTGCATCGCCTGCTCCGCCCGACGGACGGCTTCTTCGGCCGCCGACTCGTCGATGTCGCTTTCCCGGACAGCCATGTCGGTGAGAACAGCGACCTTTTCAGCGCTGATCTCGACAAAGCCCTCGCCCACGGCCAGGCGAATTTCCTCGCCTCCCTTGAGCACACGGAGTTCCCCGGGCAGAAGCTGGGTGAGCAACGGAACGTGCTGGGGAAGCACACCAAGCTCTCCCTCCACGCCGGGAATCACCACGGAGTCCACATCGTCGGAGTAGGTTTTTTGCTCGGGAGTGACAATTTCGAGACGGAGCATGGATGATTTCCGGTGGAGATCAGGATTCCTTGATCATGTCGATGCCGCCCTTCATGTAGAAATTCCCTTCCGGCACGTCGTCGTGTTTGCCGTCGAGGATTTCCTGGAAGCCGCGGATCGTTTCGCTGATCGGGACATACTGGCCTTTGGTGCCGGTGAAAATCTCGGCCACGTGGAATGGCTGCGAGAGAAAGCGCTGGATCTTGCGGGCGCGATACACCGTGAGTTTGTCGTCGGGCGAAAGTTCGTCCATGCCGAGAATGGCGATGATGTCCTGCAGGTCCTTGTAACGCTGGAGAACGTTCTGGACGCCCCGGGCGACCTTGTAATGCTCCTCGCCAACGATGTCGGCGGCAAGCGCCTTGGAAGTCGAGGCGAGCGGATCCACCGCCGGGTAGATGCCAAGTTCCGCGATCGAGCGTTCCAACACGATGGTGGAATCGAGGTGGGCGAAGGTGTTGGCCGGAGCCGGGTCGGTCAAATCGTCCGCAGGGACGTAAACCGCCTGGAACGAAGTGATCGAGCCCTTGGTCGTGGAGGTGATCCGTTCCTGAAGGTCGCCCATCTCCGCGGCGAGAGTCGGCTGGTAACCGACGGCGCTGGGTGTGCGTCCAAGGAGCGCGGACACTTCCGATCCCGCCTGGGAAAACCGGAAAATGTTGTCGATGAAGAGAAGCACGTCCTGGTTCTTCTCATCGCGGAAGTATTCGGCCATCGCGAGCGCGGTCAGCGCCACACGCAGACGGGCTCCCGGGGGTTCGTTCATCTGGCCGTAAACCAGCGCGACTTTCGACTTCTCGAGGTCGTCCTGGACAATGACGCCGGACTCGCTCATTTCGGCATAAAGGTCATTTCCTTCACGGGTGCGCTCTCCCACGCCGGCGAACACAGAGTATCCCCCGTGCCCCTTGGCGATGTTGTTGATGAGCTCCATGATGACGACCGTCTTGCCGACGCCGGCACCGCCGAAGGCTCCCACTTTGCCACCCTTGGTGAACGGGCAGATGAGGTCGATGACCTTGATGCCGGTTTCGAGGATCTTGGCTTTCGTGTCCTGCTCGATGAGCGGGGGAGCCTTGCGGTGGATGGGGTATTTTTTCTCGAACTTCACCGGTCCACGCTCGTCGGTGGGGTCTCCGGTGACATTGAAAATCCGGCCCAGAACGCCTTCGCCAACAGGAACCGAGATCGGGGCTCCGGTGTTGAGGACTTCCATTCCACGGGTCAGTCCCTCGGTCGAGCTCATGGCAATCGAACGAACCCAGTTCTCTCCAAGGTGCTGCTGAACTTCCAGAGTGAGGCGATTGGTCTTCCCGGCGGCTTCGAAGGTGATTTCCAAAGCGTCGTAAATTTTCGGCAGGGCTCCATCGGCGGGATGAAATTCCACATCCACCACGGGACCAATGACTTGAACTATTTTTCCTTTGTTATTCATGCGAATGATTGAATCGACTGGGACAGGGGGAATGGAAACAAATAGCCGGGCGGGGAACCTGAGACAATAGGATTTTTCCGGATTTTCCACCCCCCCGGATGGGAAGGAGAAAGGATTGGCGGTCCGAAGGAAAAGGGCGTAAAGAGCACTTCCATGGAAAATCTCCGGGAAGAGTTGCAGAAACGGATTGTTCCCGGCCGGGCGGAAACACTGGCGCGGTTTTTCAAGACCGGCCCCGGAGAGTATGGGGAAGGCGACCGGTTTTTGGGCATCGACATGCCGGGAATCCGGGCCGTGGTGAAACGGGATGATGGAAAATCCGACGTTCGCGGGCTCCTGCATTCCCCCTGGCATGAGGAACGTCTTCTGGCGCTTTTGATTCTCGTGCGCCGGTTCCAAAGTGGGAACACCACCGCAAAGAAGGCCGTTTTCGATTTTTACCTGTCAGAAACACGCTGGATCAACAATTGGGATCTGGTGGACGTGTCGGCCTACCACATCGTGGGAGCCTGGCTGCTGGATCGACCGCGTCCCATTCTTCGCAGGCTGGCTTCCTCGGAGAGTCTTTGGGAACGCCGAATCGCCATTGTTTCCACCTGGGCGTTCATCCGGACCGGAGATCTTGCGGAGACATTCCGGCTCGCGGAGAAACTGTTGGGCGATCCCGAGGATCTCATGCACAAGGCCTGCGGGTGGATGCTGCGGGAGGCCGGCAAGCGGGATGTCGCGGCGTTGGAGAGATTTCTGGATGCCCATGTTTCCGAGATGCCACGCACGATGTTGCGCTATGCCATCGAGAAACTTCCCGAGAAGCGCCGCAAACAATACCTTGCCCGGTGACGCGGATCACAGGAGAGCGCATTTTCTCTTTCTGACGACTTGGCCGAACCCTCCGGACAGGCTATTTTGAGGCATGAGCCAGATCCGATTTCGCATCGTTCCACCGGTGGATTTTCGTCCCACGGACCACGCGTATGTTGTGGGCGGACTTCCGGCATTGGGAGACTGGAACCCGGAGCGGGCCCTGCCTTTGCGCCCGGAACTTCCCTGGTTGGTCGGAGAGTTCGAAGCGGAGACGGGCACACATTTTGAATACAAGATCCTGCGCGGAAGCTGGGAAGCCGAAGCGGTCGATGCGTTCGGGCATGTTCCCGGCAACCATTCCCATGAGGTCTGGCTCGATGCGACGCTCCACCACACGGTGGCGGATTGGAAAGATCGCTACCGGGGACGACTCACGCGGGAAAGGATTCACTCGCGCGGACTGGCCGGCTGGCGCGACCTGCTTGTCTGGCTTCCGCAGAGCTATGGCGCGGAAGCGACACGGAGATTCCCCGTGATCGTTCTTCACGACGGGGACAATGTGTTCAACCCGCTTACCAGCGCCATCAGCGGAGTGGACCTGGCCGCGGATGAATGGGTCACTTTCCTTTCCTCCCACGGGGTTCTTCCGGAGTCGATCGTCGTCGGCGTCTGCCACCCGGAGGGTTTTTCCGACAACGACGCTTCGATGAGGGACTTCGATCTCTCGCCCGAACTCGGAGGAGCGGCTTATGCCCATTTTGTGGTCACCGAGTTGATCGGGCATATGGACGCCCACTACCGCACGCTTCCCCGGCCGGATGCCCGGGTCCTCGGCGGAGTCTCACTGGGCGCCCTCAACAGCTTTTACACCGCGTTGCGCCATCCGGGGGTCTTTGGAAACTTCCTCTGCCTCTCGACATCCTTCGAGGACATCTCGCAGTCGCTTCCCTCGCAGTCCCGCCAACTTCAGGCTCTTGCAGTCGAACCGGCATTGCCCGACGGGGTGCGGATGTATTTCGACTATGGCACCCACGGACTCGACGAATGTTACGAACCCTACCATGCCGAGCTGGGTTCACTGCTCCGGCAGAAGGGCTGGAAAGAAGGCGAGCAGTTTGTGATCCGAAAAATCCCAAACGGGGCTCACAACGAGCTTTCCTGGCGGCAGCGCCTCGGAGATGCCCTCCGGTTTCTGGCCGGTTGACCGCGAGAAGCGCGGAGGGAGTTTCCTCTCACCGGTGAACAAAAGGGTGGCGGACAGGAGAGGCGGTCCCTAGCCTGCGGGCGGGGATCTGATGTGGTCCTCTTCCTGCCATGCCTGAATATCCCGCCATCGAACCCGGCGCCGTCATTGAAGTGATGGACCGGGTGCGAACCCGCCGCCCTCTCATCCACTGCCTGACCAACCAGGTGGCGAAGAACTTCACCGCCAATGTGCTGCTGGCCATCGGAGCTTCTCCGGCCATGGTCGAACATCCGGATGAGGCGGAAGAATTCGCCCGGGCGGCGGATGCCCTGCTCGTGAATCTTGGAACCCTGGACGCACTGCAAATGGAATCCATGCGGAGGGCCATCGCTGCCGCAACTGCTGCGGGAAAACCCTGGGTGCTGGACCCCGTGGCAGTCGGTCTCCTCGGAGTGAGAACCCGCTTTGCCGCGGAGATCCTGGCCGACAATCCAACAGTCATCCGTGGAAACGCCTCGGAGGTGATTGCTCTCGCGGGCCAAAATGGCGGCGGACGCGGCGTCGACAGCGCGCGGGACTCCCGGGATGCTCTCCCGGCGGCGCGAGTGTTGGCGGACAGGACCGGCGGAGCGGTGCTCGTGACCGGCGGCACCGATCAGATTGTCTGCCGTGCCTGCGAAGCGGCCACGGCCAACGGACATCCGCTCATGACCCGCGTCACCGGCATCGGCTGCGCCATGGGAGCCATCAATGCCGCCTGCACAGCCGTTGCGGATTCCCCGTTTCTCGGTTCTGTTGCCACTGCGGTCTGGCTGGGCGTCGCCGGAGAAATTGCCGCAGGAAAAACCGCCCGCCCCGGAACATTCCAAACCGCTCTTCTTGATGCGCTGGATGCGATGGATGGCGGCCCCCTCCGCACCCGCATGAGAAACGGTTTCGGAGCGGACGCCTGTAACTCGTGGCATCCCACCACCTGACAGCGGCAGCCCACTCCGCCGGACCAGCCGGATCAGGCAAAGTGAAAATCCCGCATCTTTTCGTGCCAGACAGCCAGTGATTTCTGCGCGGGAGGAAGCTGATTATATCCCCGGTAGGTCAGGTTCCCCAGGATTCCAAAGAGGGCAAAATCGGAAAAAACCGGTGCCTCTCCCAGCAGGAACGGTCTGCTCCGGAGCATGAGATCAAACGGCTCCAGAAGAGCTGCCGCTTCCGCCGTGAGACGTTCCCGATCACGCTCCCAGGCCTCCACGCAGCCAACCCCGAATTTTCGTTCCTTGTGACGCCGGATCATCGTCTTCTCCACAATATCCACGGTGTCGCGCAAATACGGCGGATCCGAGAGCCGGAATGTCACGCTCTCCACCGTATCCTCAATATAAGGCATCAGAATCCTTTGCAGCCCCTCGCACTCCGCCGGGAAAAGCCGCCCACCGGCAAAGACCCGGTCCACATCATGCGCGACATCTGTCGAGTTCGGTGAGGACTCGAAAACAACCCGGTCCCCGTGAACCAAAACCGGAACCTGATAGTAGGCTCCACCGGTCACCTCGATGACTTCCCGTCGGTTGGCGTTGGAAATATTCCTCACCTCATGCGGAACCCCCAACGCGGAAAGGGCCCGCGTTACGGGGATGCAATAGGGACTGTGTTCGAATTGGTAGACCGTGGGCTTCATTCCCCTCCAAACGATACCGGGATCCCCTTCCGGTCAAGCCCGGGAACCGACAAAGGCTTGAAACAATCCGAAAATCCGGCTCCACTTCCCCGGTGATGAAAAAGCTCCTCTGCTGTTCATTGTCGGTTGCGTTTCTGTTTGTCTCCGCGTCACTCCGCGCCCAATCGGCGACTCCGCTGCCCTTCAGCGTGTCGATCGGGGGCAACGCCGCCACCGCGCCGTCCGGAAAACCTTTTGCCTCCATCACAAAGCCGGTGGCCGCAGATGCGGAAATCTCGGTCGGGACCTCCTCCTCCGGCATGATCATCATCAATGTGGCCCGCCTGGGAGCGGACGGAGCACCGGACCCCTCGAAACAGCCCGCCATCATCATTTTGCAGGACTCCTCGACCGGCTCCCTGGCCAAAACCATGGATCAACAAAAACTTGCCCCCGGTTCCTATCTCATGAATATCACAGCCGACGGGCAAACCGCTCTTGTTCAACTGACCATCAAATAACCATATGAAAATCCTCCACATCCTCGCGCTGCTCCTCCTCACCACCGCCCTGCCGCTTGTCGCCGATCCCGGACTGGCTCCTCAGGCGGGAGACACCATTTCAAGCATTCTCGGTCGTCAGACCGGACAAAAAGTCGAGCTTCGCCTCAATTCCGGCCAGAACATTGCCGGAAAAGTGGAATCCGTCGGCACTTCAACGGTTTACCTGACCAATCTCGTGGGCATGGAACTCTACGAGGCGGTTGTCTCCCTGGATGACATCTCCGCCATCGTCACCCGCGCCCCGGCCAAATAAGCCGCCCGTCGGCAATTGGATCCCCTGAAAAGGATCTTATGCTGCGGTAATTCATTCCATCGAATCAACCGGCGCCTTGGCACTCCGCTCATCGGTCTGGTGCTGCATCCGCATGAACCGGGCGCGGTAATTTGAGGGGGAAATGCCAAACTTGTTCTGGAAACGGCGTGTGAAGTAATTGGCGTCGGACCAGCCGACCGCCGCTCCCACCTCGCCGATCAACAGGGGGGGAGTGCGCCTCAGAAGGTTTGTGGCGGTTTCCAACCGGCGACGTGTCAGATACTTCATCGGTGAAAGCCCCACAATTTCGGTGAACAGCCGGCAGAAATAATCGGATCGCAATCCGGTCCGTTCGGCAAGCAACGGCAGCGTCCACTGTTCAGACAGATCCTCTTCCATCATTTTGATGGCGGTCAGCACCGCCGGATGGATTCTGGGGGGAGCAGGCAATGGTTTTTCCTCGGGCAGATGACAGGAGAGAATGCTCAGAAATTGGATCAGCAATCCCAGTTGGAAGCCGAAAGAGGGAGCGGGGTCGGGCCGTCCAAGCAGGCACAGTTCGTCCAGGATTTTTTTTGCCCGCGCAAGGTCCGTTTTTCCAAGGCGCAACGACACCGTGCCTCTTCGTGCCGGAGACAAAGGCAGCGACCAGAGCAGCCGGCCCAGCAGGGGGTCGTTCACAGTCCACCCCAGTTCGGCCCCCAACAACGAGGCATCAAAACAGCAATTGTAGAGCGAAAGACTTTTGGCGTGTTTGTATTCGTGGGCAACTCCGGGACGGAGCAAAAACACATCCCCGGCCGAGAATTGCTGTTCTCCCATGTTGCACCGGTGCACGCATGTGCCACCGGCAACAACGGCCACTTCCACGAACTCATGATCGTGCAAGGGGTAGTCGGGGAGAGATTTCACAAAGTTGGCTTCAATGCGGTTCGGTTTGTGAAAGCATCTGCCCCATGTGAAGTGTCTGACCCAAGGCGTATGTGATCCGGACCTGAACTTGTCCACAACGACACTCCAGTAATCCCAGGATGTCTTGAAGTCAACTTCTCCACCCCCAATTGCATGGCACAAAAAAATGCTAAAAACGGGCGCAACAGGAGGCTAACGCACGGGCGAGTTTGTAGTTAGTCTGGACTGCGGCATCACCCCCCCGCTCTTTTCCATGGCCGTATCTGATGGCGAGACACAACCACATGTTTCATTTCGGAAGAACAATAACACTCCCACCCCATTTAACCACCCCTCATGAAAACACCCACACTCCTTCAGCGCATTGTTCCCATATGGTCCACAGGCATCTTTGCTCGAGCTTTTTTCGCTGGTTTGTTTTGTGCGCCAGTGCTGGCCACCGCCCAAACCACCCAGATCGCCGTTGATGGATCGCTCAGTTGGATGGCTTCCAGCCATGAGATCACCTCCACCGGCAGCGGCAAATCTCTCACCATCGGCATTTCCAACAGGGGTGGCGGATTCATCAACAAACTGGTCATTCCTGTGGGGACTGACGGTGCTTCAATAGTCGGCCCTTAAAAACGCTATAATCTTCTGATTGTTAGGATAATAGGCACGGG
>JADHED010001613.1_pt1 | contig 18257 bp, 11 predicted proteins | sample 8952041 | NCBI WGS metagenome assembly JADHED01 (sample SAMN16124423, study PRJNA663239) | bioreactor sludge metagenome | isolation source: sludge (control) | place: India:Bengaluru | collected 2018-09-08
CCTTGCCTTCCATGTTCCCGCCGGCCTGCCACGCGCTGGCCCGCTGGTCGGCGTCGAGCAGCGGACTTCCGGCCGACTCGGCCCAGTACGCCGTCGTCACGCCCGCGACGACGAGGACGGCCATCGCCGCCCACACGGCCCAGCCGTGGCGGCGCGACCCGGTCATGTCCCCCAGCGTCCAGGTCAGCCCCGCCGGGATCGCGAGGATGAGCACCAGCTGGACGAAGTTCGTCAGCGGCGTCGGGTTCTCGAACGGGTGCGCGCTGTTCGCGTTGAAGAACCCGCCGCCGTTGGTCCCGAACGCCTTGATCACCTCCTGCGACGCGACCGGCCCCTGCGCGACGACCTGCTCGCGCACCACTGTCGTGGTCGGCAGCCCGTCCAGCCCGGTGGTCGTCACCTCGAAGGGGTCGAGGAGGGGCACGCGGTCGTAGGGCCTGAGGTTCTGGACGACGCCCTGCGACACGAGCACGAGCGCCCCGACGACGCACATGGGAAGCAGCAGGCGCGTCCAGGCACGCGTCAGGTCCACCCAGAAGTTGCCGAGCGTGGACGCCTCGCGTGGCGCGAGGCCGCGCACGACGGCGATCGCGACGGCAATGCCGGCGGCGGCCGAGACGAAGTTGTGGTACGCCAGGCCCGCCATCTGGGTGAGGTAGCTCATCGTCGTCTCGGGGACGTACGACTGCCAGTTCGTGTTGGTGGTGAACGAGGCCGCCGTGTTGAACGCCAGGTCCGGCGGCACCGCGCCGAGGCCCTGCGGGTTGAGGGGCAACCAGCCCTGGAGCCGCATCAGCAGGTACAGGGCGGTCATCGACACCAGGCTGAACGACAGGACGGCCGCGGCGTACTCCCGCCACGACATCTCCCGCGCAGCATCGACGCCGGTGAGCCGGTAGACGATCCGCTCGGCCGGGCCGAACAGGCGGTCGAGCGTCGTGGGCTCCCCCGAGAACACGAGCGTCATGTAGCGGCCGAGCGGGGGCGTCACCGCCAGCACGGCGAGGAGGTAGAACCCGATCTGGAGCCACCCGTTCAGTGTCATCGCACGTTCGGTGCCGACGCGGCGGGCGTCAGAACCGCTCCGGACACAGCAACGCGTACGTGAGGTATCCGAGCAGCAGCACGGACACGACCAGGCCGACCACCCCGAGCACCATGCCAGGCTCCGCGAGGGCGCCTGGGACGGCCGGCGCGGTGCCGGCACCGCGACGGCGCCCGTCCCTGCGAGCCGCCTGGAGCCCGGCCGCGGGGGGTGCGCCTCGGGGGGCGGCCGGGCTCGGCGCCGGCCCGGGGGGGGGCCACCCGCCCGACCCCCCCTACCCCCTGGCCCGGCGCCGCGCGGGCGCCTGGGAGGCCCGGCGCGGGGCCGGCACCGCGCCGGCGCCAGTCCATGCGAGCAGCCTGGAGCCAGGCCTCGTGGGGTGCGCCTCAAATGTCCGAAAAAAGACCGTAAAGACGGCCTCGGCCCGCTGGTCCTCGGCCGGCTCGGCGTGGTATCTCATCGGCGTGGGCGAGCGGACGAGCGCCGACCAGTGGCTGGAGCGCCTGGCGCAGGCCGAGCGCGCACGGCTGCGCGTCTACATCGGCGCGGCGCCCGGCGTGGGCAAGACGTACTCGATGCTGGAGGACGCCCACGCCCTTCGCGCGCGGGGCGTGGACGTGGTGGTGGGGTTCGTCGAGACCTACGGCCGCCCGGACACCCAGGCCCGGATCGGCGACCTCGAGGTGGTGCCCCGTCGCCGGATCGCCTACCGCGGCGTGGACCTCGAGGAGATGGACCTGGACGCGGTCCTCGCCCGACGGCCCGCGCTGTGCCTAGTGGACGAGCTCGCCCACACCAACGTGCCCGGCAGCCGCCACGCGAAGCGGTTCCAGGACGTGCTGGCACTGCTCGACGCCCGGGTCAGCGTGATGACGGCGGTCAACATCCAGCACCTCGAGACCCTGAACGACATCGTGAGTCGGATGACCGGCGTCCGCGTGAAGGAAACGGTGCCCGACACGTTCCTCGATCGCGCCGACGAGGTGGTCAACGTGGACGTGACGGTCGGCGAGCTCCAGGCGCGACTGCGACAGGGCAAGATCTACCGGCCCGAGAAGGTCGAGCAGGCGCTCGCCCACTTCTTCCGCGAGGGCAACCTGTCGACGCTGCGCGAGCTGGCCCTGCGCGCCGTGGCCGACGAGGTGAGCCAGCAGGCGGCCTCCTACCGCGCGCGCGAGGGGCTCGAGCCCGGCCTCGTGCCGGAACGGGTGATGGTGTGCATGAGCCCGGCCGAGACCTCGTCGCGCGTCATCCGCACCGGGGCTCGCATCGCGGGCCGCCTCGGCTCGCGATGGTACGCCGTCTACGTGGAAACGCCCGCCGAGGCGCCCGGCCGCATCGGCGACCGCGACCGGCAGCAGCTGGCGGCCAACATCGCGCTCGCCGGTGAACTCGGCGCGACGGTCGTGCGCGTGCGCGCCGACCGGCCCGCGGACGGCCTCATCGCCTTCGCGCAGCGCGAGGGCATCACCCACGTCATCTTCGGGCAGACCGCCCGCTCCCGGTGGGAACTGCTCACGACGGGCTCCACGCTCGACCGCTTCCTGAAGGAAGTGAAGGACGCGGCGGTCCAGGTGGTGCCGCTGTGAGGCGCCGCCCGGCCCGCCGGCCGCCCGGGCGCATTCACCGACCCGGCCGCGCGAACGCGTAGAGCACGCCCACGGCGAGCGTCGTCCGCGAGCGGCGCGGCTCCCGCGCGGACGCGAACGAGGCGGCGCTCGACACGTCCCGCCGCACCTCGAGGCGGGCGACGACGCCCGCCGTCTTGAACTCACCGGTGACGGTCACTTCGCGCACGGTCTGGGCCACGCCCGTCGTGAAACCGTCCGGATCGCCGTACCACTCGAGGCGCGGCGCGACGGCGAACCACTCCGTCGGCTGCAGGCGCGCGTAGCCCGCGATGCCGTGCCACCGCCTCGGCACGCCGTCGACCGAGTCGCGGCCCACCACCACGTCGCCCATGAAGGCGATGCGGCTCGTGGCCGCGAGGGTCACGACCGAGTTGAAGACGCGGCGCACGCCGCCGGCCTCCCCGGGCTGCTCACGTCCGGCCAGCACGTGCTGCGCGATCGTGAGGCGGCTGGCCGGCGCGAACGTGGCCGAGAGCCCGACGGTCGTGGCGTCGTTGTTGTCCTCCACGCCGTTCCACCCGTTCACCACGAGCCCGGTGAGCGTGACCGCGCCGCCCAGCGGGTAGGCGAGCCGCGCGCCGAAGTGGTAATACGGGATCGCCGCGGCGAAGAGCACGCTGCGCGAGTAGTTCCAGTTGTCGCGCGTCTCGATCACCTCGGCACCGAGCGGCGTGACGAACTTGCCGGCGTCCACCGTCAGGCCGCGCCCCACCGGCACGAGGTAGCTGACGTATGCCTGCTGGATGGCCTTCCAGTGGTCGGCGCCGCCGGGCTCGGCGGCGTTCACGATGTCGGCCGCCGGCCCGCCACCGACGTCGAGCCGGAACCCGAGCCGGCTGGCGGCGACGGCTTTCTTGTCGAAAGCGATCTCCGCGGCACTGAAGCGCAGTTGGCCGTGCGTGACGTCGAAGTTGCGGAACTCGACGGGAGGCGCCGCGTTGCTGCTCCAGCTGTAGTAGGCGTCGACGAAGCCGGTGACCGCCGTCTGCCGGAGGAACCCCGACAGGCCCGAGGGCGCCACCTCCCGCGCGGCGGGGTCGGCCGTCGGCGCCCCGCTTTCAGGCGCGGTCGCCTCCGGCGCGCCTGCGGCCTGCCCGGTCCCCTGGGAGGGGGCCTGTTGCGGACCCGCCGCGACGGCGTGAGACCAGCCTGCGAGCACCGCCAGTGACGCGAACGCCTTCAGCCGGCGCAGGGTTGCCCGACCCGTCATGTAACCTCCTCGACCCGCGGGCGGGTCCTTGTCGGAATGCCCGACGTCCAGCAAGAGGCGTTCCGTCCGGCGCCGTGGGCAGCGACGCCCGGGATCCGCGCCTGGGACCGCGGTCCGCGGCGGTGCGGCGCCCCGCGGCCCGCGCGCCGGCCCAGGTCCACTGAGCTACACTCGTGTCGGCCTCGCCGCCGCAGCCCGACAAAGTTGTCGGAGGTGCCGGCGCCATTCCCTCATCGCCCCATGAGTCCCCGTACCGCGAAGACCTCGCCCCTCGCCGACGCCAGGCGGCTCTCCGACCTGCTGGAGGCGAGCCAGACGCTGGGGGCCGGCCTGAACCTGCGCGCCAGCCTCGCCACCGTGCTCGAGCGGCTGGCCGAGGCGCACGGCCTCGTCTCCACCGTGGTGTTCCTCAAGGACGACGGGACCGCCCTGCGGGTGGAGGCGGCCACGGGGGCCGGGCTGGCGGCCCGGCACGCCACGTACCACGTGGGCGAGGGCATCGTCGGCCAGGTGGTGCACACCGGGCGGCCCGTGGTGGTGCCGCGCGTGAGCCGCGAGCCGCTCTTCCTCGATCGCAGCGGGGTGTTCCGGCGCTCGGGGCGCACGGAGCTGAGCTTCGTCTGCGTGCCCGTCAAGAGCGCGGGCCGCACCGTGGGGGCGCTCGGCGTGGCGCTACCCTACCAGACCAACCGGAGCTACGAGCCCGAGGTGAAGTTCTACGGGGTGGTGGCGTCGATGATCGGCCAGGCCGAGCGCACGCACAAGCTGATCGAGGCCGATCGCCGGCGCCTGGTGGACGAGAACACCAAGCTGCGGCAGGAACTGCGCGAGCGCTACGACCTGCACAACATCGTGGGCGGGAGCCGGCCGATGCAGCACCTCTACGCGCAGGTGGCCCAGGTGGCGCCGACCGCGACGACCGTGCTGATCCGTGGCGAGTCGGGCACGGGCAAGGAGCTGATCGCCCGCGCGATCCACTACAACTCGCCGCGCGCGGGCAAGCCGTTCGTGGCCGTCAGTTGCGGCGCGCTGCCCGAGAGCCTCATCGAGTCGGAACTGTTCGGCTACGAACCCGGCGCCTTCACCGACGCGAAGAAGCAGAAGAAGGGGCGCTTCGAGCTGGCCCACGGCGGCACGCTGTTCCTCGACGAGGTGGGCGAGCTGTCGCTGTCCACGCAGGTGCGGCTGCTGCGGGTGCTGCAGGAGCGGGAGTTCGAGCGGCTCGGCGGCACGCACCCGGTGAAGGTGAACGTCCGCCTGCTCGCCGCCACCAACAAGAACCTCGAAGAGGCCGTGGCCGGCGGCACCTTCCGCGAGGACCTGTACTACCGGCTGAACGTGTTCGGGATCTTCGTGCCGCCGCTGCGCGAGCGCAAGCCCGACATCCCGCTGCTGGCCGATCACTTCGTCCAGAAGTACGCGGCGGCGCACGGCGTCGAGGTGCGGCGGATCGCGACCAGCGCCATCGACATGCTCATGAGCTACCACTGGCCGGGCAACGTGCGCGAGCTCGAGAACTGCATCGAGCGCGCGGCGCTGGTCTGCGACGGCGGCGTGCTGCACGCGCACCACCTGCCGCCGACGCTGCAGACGGCCGAGGTGTCCAACACGCTGCCCCGCCAGTCGCTGCGCGACGCGCTCGCCCTCTACGAGAAGGACCTGATCCTCGACGCGCTGAAGGCCGCCAAGGGCAACCGGGCGATGGCCGCGCGGCTGCTCGACACCACGGAGCGGATCGTGGGCTACGCGGTCAGGAAGCACGGCCTCGACCCGGCCCGCTTCCGGTGAGCGGTGCCCGCGGCCGCGGGCACCGCCCACCCCGGACTCAGGCGCGCCCGGCCGCGGCCACCTGCACGGGCGTCACCGCGTCGCGATCGCGCTCGCCCGTCCTGATGCGGTAGACCTGCTCCACCGGCAGGACGAACACCTTCCCGTCGCCCACCTCGCCGGTGGCGGCCGACGCGAGGATCGCCGCGACGGTGCGCTCCACGAAGTGGTCCGAGACGCCGATCTCGAGGCGCGCCTTGTCCGACAGCGCCATCTTCACGGTGGTGCCGCGGTAGGTCTCCACGTGCTCGGTCTCGCCGCCATGCCCCTGCGCGCGGCTGATGGTCAGGCCCTGGACGTCGATCCGGAACAACGCCTCGAGCACGTCGCCGAGCTTCTCGGGGCGCACGATGGCCACGATCAATCTCATGCCCGCCCTCCTTCCCGCCCGACCTCGCGGGCGAACTCGACGCCGATGCGCGGGGCCCGCGGCCCGGGCAGCACCAGGACCGCGCCCTCGGCGCTGGCGTAGGCCTCCTCGCCGTGCTGGCTGATGTCGAGGCCCAGCCCCTCGTCGCGGCGGGCCACGGTGAGCGGCGCGACGAGGCCGACCAGCTTCAGCAGCCCGACGGTCAGCGCGCCGCTGTAGACCACGGCGATCCCCACCGCCAGGGCCTGCACGGCGAGCTGGCCCGGGTTGCCGAACAGCAGCCCGTCCACCGTGCCGTTCCACGCCTTCTCGGCGAACACGCCTGTGAGGAGCGCGCCCACCATGCCGCCGAGCCCGTGCGCGGCCACGACATCCAGCGAGTCGTCCAGCCTGGTGCGCGCGCGGAACAGCAGCGCGAAGTAGCTCGGCACGGCCGCGATCAACCCCAGCACGAGCGCCGACATCGGGCTGACGAACCCCGCCGCCGGCGTGATGGCCACCAGGCCGACGACGATCGCGGTGGCCGCGCCGACGGCCGTCACGCGGCCGGTGCGCAGCAGGTCGAGGGCCGTCCACGAGACGAGGGTGCCCGCGGGCGCGAGCATCGTGTTGACGAAGGCCAGGACGGCGAGATCGTTGACGGCGAGGGCGCTGCCGGCGTTGAAGCCGAACCAGCCGAACCAGAGCAGGCCCGCGCCGAGCAGCGTGAGCGGCACGCTGTGCGGGAGAATCGCCTGGCGCGCGTAGTCCTTGCGGGGGCCCAGCACGATCGCGGCCACGAGCGCCGCGGCGCCCGCGTTGACGTGCACCACCGTGCCGCCGGCGAAGTCGAGCGCGCCCAGCGCCGCGAGCCAGCCGCCGCCCCACACCCAGTGGGCGAAGGGCGCGTAGACCAGCAGGCTCCAGAGCGTGATGAACGCCAGGTAGGGCGCGAAGCGCGCGCGCTCGACGATGGCGCCCGAGACCAGGGCCGCCGTGATGATGGCGAACGTGCCCTGGTAGGCCATGAAGAGCAGCTGGGGAATCGTGCCCTGCGGGTCGAACCCCACGCCGCGCAGGCCCACCTTCGAGAGGCCGCCCACCCACGGCGTGCCCTCGGCGAAGGCGAGCGAGTAGCCGGCCAGCGCCCACGCCACGCCGACGAACCCGAGCGCGGCGAGGCTCATCATCATCGTGTTGAGGGCGTTCTTCGTGCGCACGAGGCCGCCGTAGAAGAACGCCAGCGCCGGCGTCATCAGCAGCACGAGCGCCGTCGACACCAGCACCCAGGTCGTGTCGGCGGCGTTCACGAGCGCACCTCCCGACCACCATCGACCGGCCCGTGGGACGCGAGGGCCGCTCCAGCCAGACGAACCATGTCCACCTCCGGCGCCACTCCGAGCAAGAGTCGTGCTCGGCGGGCCCGGGGCGGCCTGCTGACGGGATCTGGTTGACTGGCTTGGACTTGGCGTCTGTGAGGCCGCACGATTCGTGAGGTCCGTGCGGCGACAACATTGTCGGAGCGGCCCCGGCGTGGCGACATTCGTGTCGGGATCCCCCTGGCGGCACCGGCGTCGGCGCCGCAGGGCGATCCCTGCCCCAGCGCGCACGAGGACGGGTCGTCCTCGGCAGGGTGGCCCCCCGGGGCTGCGCCGGCTCCGCCGGCCGCCCGCCTGGGCGCCCGGCTTACTGAATGCCCTTGGCGACGGCCTCGGTGATGCGGTCGCCGATCGCGCGAATGCGCGTCCTGAGTTCCGCGACGTCGATCGTGCGCACCACGCGGTCCTCCATCACGACGCGGCCGTGGACGATCGTCGTCCGCACGTCGGTGGGGACGGCCGCGTAGACCAGGGCCGAGTAGACGTCGTAGAAGGGCACCATGCGCGGCGACTCGCGGTCGATGATCACCAGGTCGGCCAGCTTGCCGGCCTCGAGCGACCCGATGCGGTCCTCCATGTGCAGGGCGCGGGCGCCGCCCATCGTCGCCATCTCGACGACGTCCACGGCGGGCATGACGTTGCGGTCGCGCTTCTCCAGCTTGTGCAGCTTCGCCACGTAGCCCAGCTGGCCGATGATGTCGAGCGTGTTGCCGCTCATCGGGCCGTCGGTGGCCAGGCCCACGCGGACGCCCTTCTTGAACATGTCCAGGGCCGGCGACACGCCCTTGGCCGACTTGATGTTGGCGACCATGGCGTGCGCCACGCCGGCGCCGCGGGCGGCCAGCAGGTCGATGTCGCCGGGCGAGACGAAGATGCAGTGGGCGGCCACCAGGCGGCGGTTCAGCAGGCCCAGCTCGTCCAGGTACTCCACCGGCGACTGGTTGCGCTGCTTGCGCAGGGTCGCCACCTCGTCGGTCATCTCGGCCACGTGCATCAGCACCGGCACGTCGAGTTCCTCGGCCTCCCGGGCCACGCGCTTCAGCCGCTCGAGGTCGAGCGAGTAGGGCGCGTGGGGCGCCAGCGCGGGGGTGACGAGCGGGTCGCCGCGGAACTTCTCGATGAAGGCGCGGGCATACGCGAAGCCGCCATAGGGCTCGGGCGCGTCGGGCGCCGGGAAGTCGAGGATCGTCTCGCCGAGCACGCCGCGCATGCCGATGGCCTTCGCCGCGCGGGCCACCTCGTCCTCGAAGTAGTACATGTCGGCGAAGGTGGTGACGCCGCCCTCGATCATCTCCACCATGCCGTGGAGCCCGCCCCAGTAGACGAGGTCGCGGTCCACCAGCGCCTTCTCGAGCGGGAAGATCAGCTTCCGCAGGCGGTCCGGCACGTCGTCGCCCAGGCCGCGGAACACGGTCATCGACACGTGGGTGTGCGCGTTGACCATGCCGGGCATGACGATGGCGCCGCGGGCGTCGATCACCTTGGCCGCGGCGAACTGCCCGGCGAGGTCGGCGGGGCCGACGGCCACGATGCGGGCGTCCTTGACGACGACCGCGCCGCGCTCGATCACCTGGCGGGCGGCGTTCATCGTCACCACGTAGCCGTTGGTGACGACGAGGTCGGCGGAGGCCTGGCCGGGGGCCTGGGCGTTCAGCGGCGCCGGCGGGGCACTGACGACGAGTGCCCCGCTCAACGCCAGCGCACCGAGGACGGACGAGAGCCTGGAAGACATCGTGACACTCCGTTGGCTGAGGCGGCGTTCGTCCCCCGGGGGCGCCTGCGTTGCGCGGACTAGCGCACGGGCGCCGGCGCACCGTCACGCGCGCCATCGGCCGCCTGTCGCGCCAGGAACTGCTCGATGGCCGTCGGGTCGAACCGCGCCACGCTGAACGGCTTCGGCAGGAACACCGCGATGGGCGCCGCCTTCAGCCTGCCGCGCCCGTCGGAGAGTATCAGCAGCGTGGGGTGGTGTCCGAGCGACACCCCGACGCTGTTGTACTCGAAGGCGTACTGGCGCTCGCGGTACGACACGCGCGGCCACGTCCCCGGCTCGCCCTCGACCAGGATGGCGCGGACCGCGTAGTCGCGCTCGGTGGCCGCCTGCTGCAGCACGCCTCCCACCGCGAAGCGATAGTGGAACGCCGCATCGTCGGCGCCCGCGGAGCGGTGGATGCGGCCGGAAGCCGTGAGCGCCGCGGCGCCCGTGTGCCGATCGGCGCCGGTGAAGAGCGCCACGCCGCCGCGCCGGGCCTCCCGCGCCGCCGCGAGGAGCCGCTCGAGGTCCGCCGGCGGCAGGTCCAGGGTCGCGACATCGGCGTCTGGCGCGTCTTCCTCATCGAACAGACCATCCGAGAAACGGCGGACGTGGATGGTGCGGTCCGTGGCCCGCCCGCACACCCACAGCAGCGACCGGTAGTCGGTGGTGGCGCGCATGTAGTCGCGGCAGTCGCCGCAGCCGCGCGAGTCGCCCGAGCACGACTGCGAGTGGAAGGCGATGAACTTCACCTGGCGTCGCGCGGCCTCCGCGCCGGCGAGCACCGTCGCGTGGTTCATCGCCGACACCTCGCCGTGGACGGCCTGCGGGACGCCGTACTCCGTGTTGCCGCCCACCGCGACGATCTCCCGGCCGTCGTGCTCGAGGACCGTCGCGGCGCGGACGTGGTAGCTCGAGATGACCGGGTCTGTGCCGGCAGACGCCGCCGCGTCCAGGGCACGGCCCATCCGCGCGAGCAGCACCGGGTCGTCCACGGCCACCGGCGAATCCGGCGCCAGGGTCCAGGGCGCCCGGTCTGGCGCCGGCCGCGCGCAGCCGGCGGCGAGCACCGGCAGGGCCAGCGCCAGCAGCCCGGCCGTCCGGAGGCGGCCGCGGGCCCGCGCCGCGGCGTCGCCCGCCATCACGCCAGCCTGGCCGCGACGATGAGGGAGAGGCCCACGACGAACGACAGGAACATGAGCGCCAGCAGGCGCGAGGTGCCCGCGGGGGCGTCCTTGAACTCCTTCCAGATGAAGACGCCCCAGAAGGCCGCCACGAGCGTCGCCCCCTGGCCGAGGCCGTAGGAGATCGCGAAGCCCGCCGCGCCCGCGGCGATGATGCTGAGCGACATGCCGACGTTCCAGATGGCCCCGCCGAGCATGCCGATCAGGTGGAGCCTGGGCGTGCCCTTCGAGAAGTAGTCGCCAAAGGGCACCGGCTCGCCGACGAACGGGCGCATCATCACCAGCGTGTTCCAGACGAAGTTCGACGCGAGCAGGCCCACCGAGAACGCCACGATCGCCGTGTAGGGCCCGAGCTTGCCCGGCTCGAGGTTCACGAAGTCGGCGGACATCGAGGCGGCGACGAAGCGGTAGAAGAAGCCCATCAGCACGCCGGCGACCACCGAGATCACGATGCCCTTGCCGGCCGTCCGCTGGCCCTGCGACGGCAGCCGGCTGTAGGACAGGGCCGAGAGGACGATGGCCACGACCACGAGCCCGACCCCCACGAACAGCGGCACGGGGTTGCCGACGGGGCTGGCCATGTAGTTGGTGATCACGCCGAGCACGAGCGCGAGGCCCACGCCGATGGGGAACGCGACGGCCATGCCGGCGATGTCGATCGCGGCGACGAGCAGGATGTTCGAGAGGTTGAAGACGACGCCGCCGATGAAGGCCGACATGAGCGCGCCTTGTTCCGCCTGCCGCAGGTCGTCGAGGAAGCTGCGCCCGGCCGTGCCGGTGCTCCCGAGCGTGAACGCCAGCAGGAGCGAGAACAGCACGACGCCGATGGCGTAGTCCCAGTAGAAGAGTTCGAAGCGCCACTCCTTGCTCGCCAGCTTCTGGGTGTTCGCCCAGGATCCCCAGCAGAGCATCGTGACGACGCACAGCACCACGGCCACGGCGTACGACTCGACGATGGTCATCTCGCTCCTCCGGTGCGCGCCCCCAGGCCCGGGGCGCGCCCACATCCTACCGGTTTCGTGCCCGCGGCGACGCCTTCACTCGGTCCACGTACAGCCGGATGAACCGGTCGAAGTCGAGTTCCGTCTGCACGAGCATCTTCCGCGCGCCCTCGCCGCCCGGCCAGGGCTCCGGCGCGCCAACCGAGACGCCGTAGTTCGGGCCGTGGTTGGCGTCCACGTCCACGTACCACTCGACGGTCTTCGTCAGGGTCGGATCGACGAGGTACGCGGCCGCCACCTGGTCGTACATCAGGGGCGTGCGGTCGGGGAACTGCGCGAAGCGCGGCCCCATGTGATCGCGGATCAACCGCGTGATCGGGGTGTCCGCCGCCACGATCTCGTCGTACCAGGCCTTGGTGAACCGCGCCTGGCGGGAGATGTTCAGCGGCGAGAGCACGATGGGGATCCCGGAGCGCAGCACGATGCGCGCGGCCTCGGGGTCCACGTAGAAGTTGAACTCGGCGTTGGGCGTGTGGTTGCCGCCGCCCCCCGGCAGCGACGCGATGCCGCCGCCCATGATCACGAGCTGCTTCACGTTCTGGGCGAAGCTCCGGTCCATCCGCATCGCGAGCGCGATGTTGGTGAGCGGGCCGAGGGCGAGGATGGTCACCTGCCCGGGGGCCTTGCGCACCGTCTCGACGAGGAAGTCCACGCCGCTGCGCGCCTCGAGCGCCTTGGTCGTCGCGAAGCCGCCCGGCGGCGCCGGCGCCGGGTCGTTCGCGTACCAGCCGCCGTGACGCACGCGGTCCCAGTCGGTGCCCTCGTTCACCAGCGGCGCGGCGGCCCCGGGGTAGACCGGGATCTCGGTGCGGCCGGTCACTTCGAGCGTCTTCAGCACGTCCGCGTTGGCGACGTTGAGGCTCTTGTTGCCGGCAACCGTCGTGATGCCGAGGATCTCGAGTTCGGGGCAGTTCAACACGAAGAACAGCGTCATCGCGTCGTCCTGGGGCGCGAACGCGAAGTCGGTGTCGAAGACGATCTTCTGCGACGGCTGGGCGACCGCGGGAGAAGCGGCGCACAACGCGAGGAGCACGGCACAGGCAGCCAGTCTCTTCATGGGATCTCGCTCTCGGTCGGTGACACGATCAGCGGGCGAGCGGGACAGGGGTCACGCGGGCAGCGTGCGGAGGGGCCCGACCCGCCGGTCAGGCCCCAGGCCGCAAGGCGCAAGGCGCTCAGAACGTGTACTTCAACGCGAGCTGGATCTGCCGCGGGCCCTTCACGGTGGACTCGATCACGCCGAAGTTCGGCGCGCCGACCACCGTGCCGGGCGGCGAGAACTGCGCGTTGTTGAGGACGTTGAAGATCTCGGCACGGAACTGCACCGGGCCGAACCGCTTGGAGATCGCCGCGTCGAGGTTGACCCGCCCCGGCCCGAAGAGCGTGGTGCGGGCGGCGTCGCCGAGCACGCCCACCGGCGGCGCCACGAAGCAGCTGGTGTCGAACCACTTCGCCACCGTCGGGTTGTCGAGCTTGCCGTCGCACACGCGGTTGGGCCGGTTGCCGAAGGCGGTGCCCGACTGGTTGGTGGACATGCTCATGCCGAGCGGGTAGCCGCTGTGGGCGGTGAAGATGCCGTTGATGCTCCACCCGCCGAGGAGGGCCTGCGTGAGGCCGGTCGCGTTGCCGAGGAACTTCCGCCCGCTGCCGATCGGCAAGTCGTAGAGCAGGCTGACGTTGAGGTTGTGCCGCAGGTCGGTGTTCGACGAGGCCTTGTCGGCATCGTCGTTCGGCCCGACCGGGAAGTAGACGATGCCGGGGTCACCGCCGAAGCCGGACACGCCGTTGGTGAGCGCCTTGGACCAGGTGTAGGCGCCGAGCATGTAGAACCCGCCGCTCGTGCGCCGCTCCAGCCGCGCCTGCATCGAGTGGTACGACATCCAGCCCCGCGTGATGGCGGCAATCACGCTCTGCAGCTGCGGGTAGGGCCGCCGGGCCGCCGGGTTGAAGCCCGGGCCGGGCGTCGCCGTGTTGAGGTTGCGGCTCTTGTCGAACAGCCGGTCGGCGTAGGAACCCGCATAGGCGATGCTCGCCACGGTGCTCCACGGCAGCTGGCGCTCGACGTTCAGGCTCCACTGCTGGATGCGTCCCTGCTTGGAGTCGGGATCGATCGTCGTCCAGTCGCCCCGGTAGACGTTCGGGTCCACCGGCTGGTTGTTGGGCGGGAACCCCGTGGCCAGGGTGCGCACCGGCGTGATGTTGTCGCTGGTGAACGCGTAGGCGTTGGCGAACGGCGGGTTCTGGTACGGGCCCGTCGAGCCGCCCATCGCGGACACGTCGTGGTAGATGCCGTAGCCGCCGCGCACGACCGTCAGCGCGCCTTCGCCGGGGGTCCAGGCGAACCCGACGCGGGGCTGGATGTTGCTCCAGTCGGTCTTCACCCCGACCGTGCCCCCGATGAAGATCTCGCCGGTGTAGAAGTCGAAGTTGCTGAAGCGGTCCTTGGCCTCGGTCTGCGGCGTGGTGACCATGTAGGCCAGGCCGAGGGTCACCGTGAGGTTGTTGTTCACGCGCCAGCTGTCGTCGATGAAGCCGCGGTACTCCTTCCACCGGCGCCCCTTCACCGACCCCTCGAGCTGGTCGTTGCGGCCGCCCGAGGCGGGCAGCCCGAGCAGCAGGCTCGCTACGGCGTTGCCCGTGCTGGCGTTGAGCGCCCCGGCCGAGGTGAAGCCCGCCGTGAAGAGCCGCGTGAAGGAGAACTGGCCCGCGAGCGCGGTGTCGCCCAGCAGGTTCAGCTGCATCGCGCGGAACGTGCCGCCCACGTTCAGGGTGTGCGAGCCCTTCACCAGCGTCGTCGTGTTCATGTAGTGGAACACGTTGGTGCCGCCCTGGAACGGCGAGAAGCCGCGGTCGCCGAAGCCCACGAAGTTCTGGATGGTCGCGCGCGTCAGCGAGGAGGTCTCGGGCGTGCCCAGGTTCGCGCCCGGGATGCCCAGCTCCTGCGACTTGTTCGTGCCGTACCCGAACGAGGTGATGTAGTTGAAGACCCGGTTGTAGCCAGCCGTCGCCTGGTTCACGACGTTGTTGCCGAAGACCTTGGTGTAGGAGAGCGCCAGGTTGCGCGCGTTGGTCTCGAAGGTCTGGTTGCTGGCGAAGCCGCCCGTGGCGCCGAAGTCCGGCAGGCCGGTCGGGAGGTACTGCTGCGCCTCCTCGATGCTGACGCGCCCGAAGATCCGGTCGTCGTTGCTGATGTTGTGGTCGATGCGCAGGTCGCCCTGGTAGTTGTCGAGCGTCTTCACCGGGTTCGACAGGTAGTTGCCGTTCAGGCGATCGGTGAAGGTGGGCGAGGGCAGCAGGTTCGCCAGCGCGCGGCCGATCGGGTCGATCCGGTTGGCCGGAATCGTGTTGTTCGGGAACGGATCGCGGATCAGCTGGCCCGTCGCCGGGTCCACGCGGGTCGTGGCCGGGTCGTAGATGATCGCCGCCGGCGCGCCGGGGAACGACTCCGTGAAGATCCCCTGCTTCATCAGGTCGGTGGGCACCGTCAGCCGGCGCGTCAGGCCCTCCTCGATGTTGTTGCCCTGGAACCCGCCGAAGAAGAAGGTCTTGTCGCGGCGGATCGGGCCGCCCAGCGAGACGCCGTAGGTGTACTGCTCCCACGGCCGCTTCTGAGCGCCGTCGAAGAAGTTGCGGGCGTCGAGCGCGTCGTTGCGGACGAAGCCGAACAGCGAGCCCCGGTAGGCGTTCTCGCCCGACTTGCTGCTCACGAGCACCGTGGTGCCGCCGCGGCTGCCGTACTGCGACTGGTAGTTGTGCGTGAGCACCTTGAACTCGCGGATGGAATCGACGTTGGGCAGGATGCCGACGCCGCCGGCCGTGAGTTCGTTGTTGTCGATACCGTCGTACAACCAGTCGTTGGCGTTCTCGCGCATGCCCTGGGCCGAGACGGACATGGTGCCGCGGTAGGACACCTCGCTGCTGGGGCCCTGGGCGAGGAAGCTCCCCGCGCGCCCGGTCGTGGTGCCGGGTCCCAGCAGCGCGAGCTGCACGAAGTTGCGGCCGTTGAGCGGCAACTCGGCCACCTGCTGGGCGTTGATCAGCTGCCCGAGGTTCGCGTCGCTGCGCTGCAGCTGCACCTGGGCGGCCTGGCTGACGACGGTGACCTCGGTGGCCAGCCCGGCGAGCTGGAGCACGAAGTCGAGCGTGAGGCTCGCCTGCACCTCGAGCACGACCTGGCTGCGCTCCTGCGCCTGGAAGCCGTCCATCGAGGCCGACACGGTGTAGGTGCCGATCGGCAGCAACGGCATGGCGAACCGGCCCACGCCGTCGGTGACCACCTCACGCACGGCCCTGGTGCCCTCGTTGCGGGCGGTGACGACCGCGCCGGGGATGCCCGCCCGCTGGGCGTCCATCACCGTGCCCGAGATCGAGCCCACCGACTGGGCGACTGCGTGCGCCGCCGGCAGTAGAGCCACGGCGAGAACGAGCGTCGACACGCGCAACCACGGTAGCTTCATGCCCCCCCCTGCCTGCTCTGGCCTGGACGCCCGCCAGGGCGTCGCGGGTGGCCGTCCCCCGCCCCTCAGCCGTTCGCTCGCCCTCGAGGCCCGGCCCGCCGCACCCGAGGCCTCCGGCCAGGTCACCCGCCGGATCGGCATCGCCGATCCCACGGGAGTGCTGATAACGTTTTCAGCCACCCGAACCGGATTTTGCTGTTGATTCTTGCAGGTTCGCCCGTAAGATGGGCAAGCTCCTGTAAACGTTTCGCAGACTAGACCACGCTCGACGCGAGCTGTCAAGACTTTAGTGAACCAGCACGAGAGCCCGAGACCCGAGGACCCGCACCCGTGAGCCCGTCCGCTCCGCGCTCCCGCGCCCAGCGCCGCTCCCCGGCCACGCGCACCGCCACGATCCAGGAGGTGGCCGACCACGCCGGCGTGTCGATCGCCACCGTGTCGCGCGCCTTCGCCGACCCGGCGTCGGTGAGCGACGAGCTGCGCCATCGCGTGCAGGAGGCCGCGCGCCTGCTCGACTACCGCCCCAGCCGCGCCGCCCGCACTCTGCGCGTCGGCACCAGCCAGGCCGTCGGCGTCGTCATCCCCGACCTGCAGAACCCCTTCTTCACCGCGGTGGTCCGGGGCATCGAGGCCGTCCTGCAGGCCGCCGGCTACACCCTGCTGCTGGCCAACTCCGACGAGGACACGGCCCGGGAGCGCAACAACCTCGAGACCCTGCGGGCCGACGGCGTCGCGGGCATCGTCTTCGTCCCCATCAACCCGGCGCGCGGCACCTACCGCCAGCTGCTGGTCCCGCCGCTCCACACGGTCGTCGTGGACCGCCTGCCGGCCGACCTGCGCGCCGACCTCGTGACCGTCGACAACGTCGCCGGCACGCGCCTCGGCGTCGAGCACCTGCTCGCGCTGGGACACCACGACATCGCGCTGCTGGGCGGGCCGTCCAGGCACAGCACGGCGCGCGAGCGCGAGCTCGGCTACCAGCAGGCGCTGCAGGCCGCGAAGCTGCCGCTCCGCCCCGAGTTCGTCTTCCGCGGCGACTTCCGCGAGGGGGGCGGCTACGCCGGCATGCGGGCCCTGATGGCGCTGCCGCGGCGCCCGACGGCGGTCTTCGTGGCCAACAACCTGATGACCTTGGGGGCGTTCCGTGCGCTGCACGAGGCCGGCGTCCGCATCCCCGCCGAGGTGGCGCTCGTCGGCTTCGACGACATGCCGTGGGCCACGTCGCTCAACCCGCCCCTCACCGCGGTCAGCCAGCCCTCGCAGGAGATCGGGGCGACGGCGGCGGAGCTGCTCCTGGAGCGCATCGCGCAGCCCGACCGCGCGATCAGGCACGTGACGCTCGAGACGACGCTGATCGTCAGGGCGTCGTGCGGCGCGACGAGCGGCACGCCGCGGGCCGCTGTGGCCCCGGGCGATCAGGCGAGCCAGCAGTAGGCGATGGACAGCACGCTGGCGGCCGGCGACTTCCGGGACATCCCCATGCCGATCCCCGTCGGCGGCGTCGTGCGCGTCCGCGAGATGGCCCCGGTGACGCGGCCCGCGCGGCGCGGCCTCCGGCCAGCCGCGGGCTCGGCCCCGGACGGGCCGGCCCCCTGGCCGCCACGCCACCGCGCCAGCCGCGGGGGCCGGCGGTCAGCCGAGCCAGAAGTAGGTCACGAACAGTGCGGCCGCCACGTACATCGCCGGCCGCACCTCGCGGGGGCGCCCGCGCAGCAGCTTGATCGCCACGAAGGCGATGAACCCGTAGCCGATCCCGTGGGAGATGGAGAAGGTGAGCGGCGTCAGCAGCAGCACCAGGAAGGCCGGGATGGCCGTGTCGACCGCGCTGAAGTCCATGCGCACGACCTGCTGGCACATCAGGAAGCCGACGACGATCAGCGCGGGGGCGCTCGCGGCGGCGGGCACGATGGCCATCAGCGGCGCGGCGAAGACGCAGGCGGCGAAGAGCGCGGCCACCACGACGCTGTGGAGCCCCGTGCGCGCCCCCTCCGCCACGCCGGCCGCCGACTCCACGTACGACGTGACGGAACTCACGCCCAGGCTGCCGCCGATGGCCGCGCTGAGGGCGTCGACCGACAGGATGGCGCGCAGCCGCGGCACCCGCCCCTCGCGGTCGTGCAGGTCGCCGCTCTCGGCGATCGCGGTGACCGTGCCCATGGTGTCGAAGAAGTCGACCATGACGATCGACAGCAGCAGCGGCAGGAACCGGACGTCGAGCGCGGCGCGCAGGTCGGCCTGCCACACCGTGTCGAAGCGCGGCAGCCGCAGCCACTCGCCCGCCGGCCACTGGGAGAGGCCGGCGACGAGCCCGGCCGCCGTGGCACCCGCGATGCCGATCACGATGGCGCCCGGCACCTTCCGCGCGAGCAGGAAGGCGATGAGCAGCAGCCCCGCGAGCGCGATCAGCGGCTCGGCCGCGTG
>JADHED010001605.1_pt1 | contig 18256 bp, 13 predicted proteins | sample 8952041 | NCBI WGS metagenome assembly JADHED01 (sample SAMN16124423, study PRJNA663239) | bioreactor sludge metagenome | isolation source: sludge (control) | place: India:Bengaluru | collected 2018-09-08
GGCACGAGCAGGACCGCCGCGAGCACGGGCAGCGCGGCGAGCGCCGGCTCCTTCGACAGCAGCGCGGCGGCGAACGCCGCGCCGCCCAGCGCGCAGCGTGCGCCGGGCCGCGGGCGCGGATGCAGCGCGATCCAGAGCGTTGCGAGCGTGAACAGCGCGGCCAGCAGGTCCATCAGCCCGGAGACCCAGGCCACGGCCTCGGAGTGCACGGGGTGCACCGCGAAGAGGGTGGCCGCGAGCGCGGCCGGCACCGCCGGCGGCGGGGGACGGCCCGCGTCCGCGCCGCGGTCGAGTTCGAGCAGCCGCCGGAGGACCGCGTACAGCAGCAGGCACGCCAGCGCGTACAGCGCCACCGACACGAGGTGGTAGGCGAGCGGGCGCGTGCCCGCCGCGCGGTGGACGAGCGCGAGCACGACGTGGAACAGCGGCCGGTAGTAGGCCGTCTGCCGGTCCGGGAGGAACCCGGCGACGTGCGTGCCGAACGCCTCGCCCAGCCGCCCCTCGCCGCGGATCCACGGGTTCTGCAGGACGTTGTAGACGTCGTCCCAGACGAACCCGTGGCCGAGCGTGCCGGCGGAGACGAGGATCGCGGCGCACACGGGGACCAGCGCCGCGAGCGCGCGTCGGTCGAAGACCGCGCTCCCGGCGGGACCCGGTCGTGCCGCGCTCGAGGCGGCGCTCAGATCCGGTCCAGCACGCGCCGCAGCAACTCCTCGACCTCGGCCGCCACGGGCTCGAGCTCCGGGTTGCCGACGATGCGGAACATCGCGCGCGGGCTGACGATCGCCACCGCCGTACCCTGCCCGCCCTCGTCCTGCCGGACGATCACGTTGCAGGGCAGCAGCAGCGAGAGGTACGGCTCCGCCGCGAGCGCGCGGTGGGCGAGGTGCGGGTTGCACGCGCCGAGGATCGTGTGCGGGGGCACGTCCACGCCGATCTTCTTCTTCAGCGTCGCCTTGATGTCGATCTCGGAGAGGACCCCGAATCCCTCCGTCGCGAGCGCCGCCACGACCCGCGCCTTGGCCGCCTCGAAGTCGGCGTCGGGGAGTCGCTTCGTCAGTCCGTAGGAAGGTGCCGTCATGTTCGCCTCCGGCCCACAGGATGCGGCAGGCGCCGGCCCGGTTTCCACGCCGTCAGGCGCTCGGCGGCCCGGCCGGCGGCCGGAGGTCCCGGAACAGCTCCAGGTAGGCCTCGGCGCAGCCGCGCCAGGACCAGAGCCGGCGCGCGGTCGCCGCGACGCGCGGACGCGAGGCCGGCAGCGACGGGTCGGCGAGCGCCGCGCCGACGCGCGCCCTCCAGCGCGCGGGCGTGTCGGCGCCGCCCACCGGCTCCGACAGCAGGTCGTCCGCCGCGGCGGGCGCGGCGGCCGCGGTGTCGCTGCCGACCAGCGCCGGCGTGCCGCAGCTCATCGCCTCCTGCACCACGAGCGGGAAGCCCTCGCCCACGCTCGGCAGCAGCAGCAGGTCCGCCGCCTGGTACACGGGCGCGAGGTCCCCGCCGCGCCGGCCGCGCAGGACGCGCACGTTCGCGAGGCCCCACGGCTCCGGGTCGAGCGGCCCCCACCCCGCGAACACGAACGTCGCGCCGGGGAGCGCCGCCGCGAGCGCGCGCAGCACCGGCAGCCCCTTCTTCTCGACGAAGCGCCCGACGAAAAGCAGGACGGCGCCCGCGGCCGGCAGCCCGAGGGACGCGCGCGCGGCGGCGCGGGCGTCCGCGTCCGCGAACGCGAACGTGGCGCCGTCCACGCCGTTGGGGATCAGCAGCGGCGGGCCCCGGAAGGTCACGCGCGCGGCGAAGAACGCGCGGACGACGTCGCTGACGAAGACCACCCGGTCCGCGCGGCCGAGCACGCGGCGGCCGAGCGTGGCCTGCACCGCGCGCAGCACGAGGCGCAGCAGGGCGCTGTCGTACGGCACCGCGCCGACGTGCTGCGTCACGACGACCGGCACCCCGCGGCGGCGCGCCGCGCCGGCGGCGGCGACGCTGCCGAGGTAGTGGAAGTCGTGGACGTGCACGACGTCCGCGGCGGCCGCGGCGCGGCGCAGCCGCGCGAGCGACGCCGGCGACCACAGCGGGTACGGCACGCCGACGCGGCGCTCGGCCGCGTTGACGGCGCGCATCGGCAGGCAGGTCAGGCGGCCCGCGGGCGGGGCGGAGCCCCGCCCCCACTCTCCCGGATCGGGCGCGGGGTCGGTGTCGCTCGCGCACCACGTCACGTCGGCGACGCGCGCGAACTCGCGCACGAGGTGGCCGGCGACGATCTCGATGCCGCCGCCGTGCGCCGGGAAGTAGTGCGTGACCTCGAGGACGCGCGGGGCGTCCGCGCGGCTCTCCGCGCGACCCTCCGCGCGACCCTCCGCGCGGCCCTCCGCGCGGCCCTCCGCGCGCCCCTCCGCGCGGCGCTCCGCGCCGGTCACTTCGGGTCCGTGCGCCGGCGACCGCCGGGCCGCGGGGCGGAGCCCACGAGGTCGCGGACGCCGGCCGTCAGGACCGCGCTGCCGGTCGTGCCCAGCAGCAGCGCCGACAGGCCGAGCTGCGCGCCGAGCGCGAGCAGCAGCATCCCGAAGAGCGTCAGCCGCGTGAACTCCGGCGTCAGCGGCCCGCGCCGGGTCGCGAGCCAGAACGCCAACACGAAGCCGTCGAGCGCGAGGCCCGCGAGCAGGAGCAGCGCCGCGACGAGCGCGGCGCGGTCGAAGGTGAACCAGCGGTGCACGCGCGCGAACAGCGGCACGTGCCGCACGCGCCCCGGCGGCATCGCGACGCCGACCACGATGCCCATCAGCAGCGCGGACGTGCCGACGAGGCTCAGCGTGATCCCGAGGATCATGTAGTGGATGTCGAAGAAGGCCGGCCCGAGCCAGAACGGGCCGCCGATCTGCGACAGCGCGAGCGGCAGGCCCGCGGCGAGCATCGCCAGCCCGGGGAGGGACATCGTGTGGTCCGGCGCGTGCCACGCGAGCAGCCGCAGGTGCCGCCAGCCGTCGCGCCAGCGCCGCAGGTGCGGGCGCCGGCTGCGGCGGTCGCGGTAGAAGTCGATCGGGATCTCGGCGATCCGCGCGCCGTGCACGGCGGCCTTGACGATCATCTCCGACGCGAACTCCATGCCCGGGGAGACGATCTCGAGCTCGTCGAAGATCGCGCGCCGGATGCAGCGCATGCCGCAGTTGCAGTCGCTGATGCCGGTCCCGAAGAAGCGGTTGAGCACGAAGGTGAGGACGGGCGTGCCGAGGTAGCGGTGCAGCGCCGGCATCGCGCCGGGCTCGATCGTCCCGCGCAGGCGCGAGCCCATCACGATGTCGTAGCCCTCGCGCGCCTTCTCGAGGAAGCGCGGCGCCAGCCCGAAGTCGTACGACTGGTCGGCGTCGCCCATGATCACGAAGCGGCCGCGCGCGGCGGCGAACCCCCACTGCAGCGCCGCGCCGTAGCCGCGCACCGGGCAGTCCACGACGCGCGCGCCCTCGCGCCGCGCGAGTTCCTGGCTGCCGTCCGTGCTGCCGTTGTCGGAGACGACCACCTCGCCGCGGATCCCGTGGTCCCGCAGCGCCCCGAGGGCCCGCCGGATGCAGCCGGCGAGGGTCTCGGACTCGTTGAGGCAGGGGATCACGACGGTCAGTTCGAGATCGCCGTCGGCGCTGCGGCCCTCGTCGCTCATCCGGGGACTCCGCGAGGTCGTGTTCCGAGGAGGAGGGCGGCGCCCAGCGCGCCGCCGAGCGTGAAGCCGAGGAGGCCGGCCCACGGCGGGAAGAAGCGGTCCTGCGGCGCGAGCCGCGTCATCCACAGCGGCCAGGGCCGCGGCCAGAAGAACACCGCGAACTGCCGGACCCACGCGTGGCCGCCGGGCAGGAGCCGGGCGGGCGGGCCGAACGGCGCGTAGGTCAGGAGCGGCGCCGGCGCGCTCGAGAAGTACGGGAAGGACGGGGGCACGTCGTCCGCGGCGAGTTCGCCGACCCGCGCCGCGAGCGGCGAGTTCGCGAAGTAGAACGAGGGGCCCCGCAGCCAGAAGTGGGGCAGAAGGCCGCGCTCGAAGAAGAACCGCTGGTGGTCGAGGGACAGGCCGAGGACCTGGACCGCGACGGAGAGGACCAGCAGGACGCGCGCGAGGGGGCGCCATGACCGGCGCCATGACCCCCCGCCCCCCTCCCACCCGAACGGCAGGGCGAGGGCGACGAGGGGCAGGGTCGTGACGAGGTACCGCGGGCCCCAGCACCAGTCCCCGGCGGCGAACGTGAGGCTCGAGACGAAGAGCAGGTGCACCCCCGCGATCGAGGCCGCGAGGGCCGCGAGCCGCGGGCGGCGGCGTCCCATCCGGCGGAACCCGCGGAGGGCGACCAGCAGGAGCGGGCTGTAGAGCAGGACGCTCTTCCCGGGGCTCGCGAGGAGCACGGCCATCCCCGCCAGCGGGTTGCCGAACAGGGGCACCCCGGGGTCGGGCGGCGCGAGCGTCCAGACCGACCCGAAGCGGTACGCGTTGTACGCCAGCAGCGCGGCCGCGAACGGGACGAAGCCGGCGACGATCGCCGCGGGCACCCGCCACGCCGCGGGCGCGCTCCAGCGCGCGCGGGAGGGGGCGGCGGCGAGCGCCAGCGGCGCGAGCAGGATCCCGTACGCCGGCTGGTAGTGGACGACCACGCCCGCGGCCACGCCGGCGAGCAGCGCGGGCGCGACCGCGGGACGGCCCGCGGCGTCGCGCTCGGCCGCCGCGTCGGCGAGCAGCACCGCGACGAGGAGGAACAGCGCGTGCTGCGCCTGGTCGAAGCTCGAGGCCGCGAGCGGCCAGAGCAGCGTGCCGAAGGCGACGGCCAGGGCCGCGCCGAGCGACGCGCGCGGCGCGACCCCCAGCCGGCGCCAGGCGAGCAGCAGCACGGGGGCGATCAGCGCGCCCAGCCACGCCGAGGTGAGCGACCAGGCGAACTGCTGCAGGTCCCGGTTTCCCGGGGCCACCCCGCGGGCCAGCGCCGCGGCCGGCGCCCCCGCGAGCGGCGCCCCGAGCGGATAGGGCGCGTATACCGGCGCGTCGCCGCCGGCCGCGCCTGCCGCGTTGGCGGTGCCCGCGGCGCCGGCCGTCAGCCGGAGCAGGTGCGGGTCCCGCAGGCGGGTGTCGCCGTGCGCGAGCAGCGAGGCCGTGGTCTCGAACTTGAACTGGGCGTCGATCATGTCGAGCCGCCCGGGGGAGGTCAGCGCGTAGGCCGAGGCCACGAGCAGCCACAGCCCGAGACACCGCGCGGCCGTCGCCCTGTCGAACCGTGGCATCTCGCTCCTCGAGGCATGATAAACATGAACGCGTGAACCCGTACCGCGTCCGCACGCTGCCGGTGCTCGAGGACCTGATCCGTCACGCGTCGTCGGACTCCGCGGCGTCGGGCGCCCCGTGCCGGGCCGCGCTCGACTTCGGGTCGGGCGACGGGTGGTTCGCGAGCCGGCTCGCGCCGCGGTTCGCCGCGCTGACGGCGGTGGACGTGGTGCGGCGCGACACCGTGCTCGTCGAGCCGCGGCTCTACGACGGCGGCACCCTCCCCTTCCCGGACCGCGCGTTCGACCTCGCGTACAGCGTGGACGTCGTGCACCACTGCCCCGACCCGGGGGCCGCGCTGGCCGAGCTGGCGCGCTGCGCGCGCTCGTGGCTCCTGCTGAAGGACCATACCTACCGCACGCCCGCCGGCTTCGCCGCGCTCTGCGTGCTCGACGAGCTCGGCAACCGCCGGTTCGGGATCCCCTCTCCTCGCCGCTACCAGCGCGGCTGGGAGTGGGAGCGCCGGCTGGAGGTCCTCGGCTTCTCGCTCGAGCGGCGCGTCCACCCGCTCGCGTGTCACGCCGGGGCGCTCGGCGCGCTCACCAACCGGCTGCAGTTCGCGGCGCTGTTCCGGCGGGTGCGCGGGTGAGCGCGGACGGCGGGCGCGCGCGCCCGGCGCTCGTCCTCGCCGGCCTTCTGTGGGCCGGGACGGTCGTCGCGCTGGCGCAGGGGGCCGCGCCGCCGCTCGCGCTGGCCGCGCTCCTCTCGGCGGCGGCATGGCTCGCCGGCTGGACCGCCGCGGCCTGGGGCGGCGGCCGCTGGGTCTGGCGCGCGCTGGCCGGACACCGGCCGCGCGACCTCGACGACGTCGTGCCCGCGCTGCTGCTCGGCGCGCTGCCGCTCGCCGCGGCCGCGGCGCTGCTGTCGGCCGCCGGGCGGCTGACGCCGCCGTTCGTGCTCGTCGTGCTCGCGGTCTTCGTGGCGCTCGGCGCGCCCTCGCTGGTTCGCGGCGTGCGCGGCGCGCTGCCGCTGCCGGCGCTGCCCGCCGCCGCGCGCCTGCCGCTCGCGATCGCGGTCCCCGCGCTCGTGCTCGTGGCGCTCGCGACGCCCACGGACGCGGCGTTCTACGACCAGCTGCACTACCAGCTCGCGCTCCCCTGGCACGCGCTGCGCGCCGGCCACCTCGTCGTCTGGCCGCGGCACGGCGCGTCCTACTTCCCCGCGACGACGAACCTGCTGTTCGTCTACGGCCTCGCCGCGCTCGGCCCGTGGGCCGCGCAGGTGATCCACGGCTGGTTCGGCCTGCTCGGGATCCTCGCGGCGATGCGGCTCGCGCGGCGGCTGGGGCCGCCCGGGTCGGCGTCCTGGACCCTGGCGCTGCTGGCCACCACGCCGGCGGTGATGTGGCTGCTGACGCTCGCGGGCGTGGACCTCGTGCTGGCGGCGGCGCTGGCGGCGTCGTTCCTCGTGCTGCACCGCGCCACCGTCGACGATGACTCGCCCGGGGGAACGGCGACGCGGAACGCCGCGGGGGCGGCGTCGCGCGGCGCGGGGACGTGGGTGATCGTCGGGCTGCTGCTCGGGCTCGCCGGCGGCTCGAAGTACGTCGCGGGGCTGACGGTCGGGCTGCCCGCCGGCGTCGCGCTGCTGCTCGCGCGCGGCACGGCGCGCGACCGCGCCGTCCGCTGCGCGGCGGCCGCGCTCGGCGCCGCGGCGGCGGCCGGCCCCTGGCTGCTGCGCAACGCGCTCCTCACCGGCAACCCGGTGTACCCGCTGTTCTCCGGCACGCTGAAGGGGGCCGGGGTCGCGCTCTTCCGCGACCCGGCGCGGATCCTCTCGCTCGGCCTGCTGCGACCGGAGGACGGCCCGGTCGGGGCGGCGTACCTGCTGCTGCTGCCGGTCGCGGCGTGGGCCTGCCTGCGGGCGCCCGCGGGCGGCCGCGTGCTGCTGGCGGCGATCGCCGCGGCCCTCCTCGGCTGGTCGCTCTGCGTCCCGCTCGCCGGGCGCTACCTCGTGCCCGCGCTGTACCTGCTCGCGGCCCCCGCGGGCGCCGGCGTGGCCGCGCTGCTCGCCCGCACGACGTCGGCGGCCGTGCGCCGCACCGCGGGCGGCGCGCTCGGCGTCGTCCTCCTCGGCGGCGCGCTCGCCGGCATCGACGCGCAGCAGGTCGCCCGCATCGGCGTCGTCCTCGGGGCGGAGCCCGCCGACGCGGTCCAGCGCCGCTGGTCGAGCTACTGGCCCGCCGTCGCCGTCGTCAACGAACGGCTCCCGGCCGGCGCGAAGGTGCTGCTCGCCGGCGAGTCCCGCTCGCTCTACCTCGAGCGCGACGTCGTGGTCGAGGAGCCGTTCGGGACCCCGCTGCTGGTCGAGCTGTCCGAGCGCGAGGCGAGCGCGCCCGCGATGGCGGACGCGCTGCGGGCGCAGGGGATCACGCACGTCCTGTTCAACGCCGCCGAGGCGGAACGCATCGCCCGCACGCTCTCCCGGGACGGCTACTTCGCCCCGCGCTCCCCCGCGGCGCGCGAGCGGCTCGGGACGTTCTGGAACACCTGCCTCGCGCCGGTCTGGTCGGAGGGCCCGCTGCAGGTGCGGGCGCTGGCCGGCTGCCGTTAAGCCGGTGGGGGCGGGGCTCTGCCCGGACCATGTGGGGGCGGGGCTGGCAAAGCCCCACCCCCACACGGTGGGGCAAAGCCCCACCCCCACACGGTGGGGCAAAGCCCCACCCCCACACGGTGGGGCGCAGCCCCACCCCCACCGTGGGGCGCCACGGTGGGTGTGGCCCGGATCTTCCTCCCGAGCCACCGGCACTCTTTGCGACACCGTGACGGTTTCGCGCGCGCGACCTAGCTTCTCGGCAGAACCCGGGGGAGCGATGACCCGAGCCACGGTGAAGCCCGGACCGTCACCCGACCGCCCTGTGCAGACGGCGGAGGCGCGGGTGCGGATGCTGCTCGAGTGCCTGCGCCTGCCCGCGGTCGCGCTCGACGCGAAGGGCGCGATCGCGTTCTGCAACGAGGAGCTGCTGCGGCTGTCGGGCTACGAGGCCGACGACCTCGCCGGGCGGCCCTGGATCGACACGCTCGTCCCCGTGCGCGACCGCGCGGTGATCGGCGCCGCGCTGCAGGAGCTGCGCGCGTCGGGCACGCAGCTGCACTTCGAGAGCGCGCTGCTCACGAAGGACGGCCGCGAGCGGCTGATCTCGTGGAGCAACGCCGCGTTCTTCGGCAGCAAGGGCGTCGTCGTCGAGACGATCGGCATCGGCGAGGACGTCACCGACGAGCGCCGCCACGCGCAGGATCTCGCGGCGTTGCGCGAGCGCGAGGCGGCCGCCGTCGACGAGCTCGAGCGTGAGCGCGCGCAGCGCTCGACCCGCGACGCGATCCGCGCCGACGCCGAGGCCCAGCGCGCGGATGCCGAGGCGCAGCGCGCCGAGGCGGCACGGCGCGAGGCCGACGAGGCGTGCGCGCGCGCGGCCGCGGCCGAGAGGCAGGCCCAGGAGGAGTCCGCGCGCGCCGCCGCCGCGCTGCGCCGCGCCGAGCAGGAGCAGCGCCGCGCCGACCTCTGCGCCCACGCGAACGCCGACCTTCTCTCCGTGATCGGCGGCGGCGTGCGGCGGCCGCTCGAGCGGATCATCGACGCCGGCGGCGTCCTGCTCGAGGCCCCGGGCGCCGACCAGCGCGCGGCGGCCGAGTCGCTGCGCACGTCGTCGGAGCGCCTGCTGACGCTGCTGAACGACCTCGCGGACGTGGCACGGATCGAGGCGGGCTCGTTCACGCTCGGCGCGATCGACTTCGACGTCCGGGAGACGGTCGAGGACGTCGTCGCCGGTCTCGCGCCGGACGCGCGCGCCAAGGGGCTCGACCTCACGACGCTGATCCACTGCGACGTGCCGCCGCTGCTGCGCGGCGACGCGGGCCGGATCCGCCAGCTGCTGTCCTCGCTGACGAGCCGCGCGATCCGCGCGACCAAGCGCGGCGAGGTGACGGTGTCGGTCGACCTCGACGCGCGCAACGACCAGCGCGCGACGGTGCGCTTCACCGTGGCGGACACCGGCCCCGGCATCGCGCCGGACGACCGCCAGCGGCTCTTCGAGCTGCCGGCCGAGGCCGACTCCGGAGCCGACCCGGGCCCCGGCGTCACGCTGGGCTACGCGCTCGCGTCCCGGCTGGCCGAGGCGATGGGCGGGCGGATGACCGCCGACAGCGACCCCGCGATCGGCTCGTTCTGCTCGTTCTCGCTGCCGCTGGACTGCTCGCTCGTGGCGCGCGCGACCGGCGCGGCGCCGGTGAGCGTGGACGATGGCGCGCTGCGCGGCCGGCGCGTGCTCCTCGCCGACGCGCACGCGCTGTCGCGGCGCAGCCTCGCGGGGCGGCTCGTCGCGCTGGGCTGCTCGGTGACGGAGGCCGAGACCGGCGCGGACACGCTGCGCCTGCTGCGCGAGGCGCAGGGGCTGCAGTGCCCGGTCGACCTGGTCCTCGTCTCGGCCCCGCTGCCGGACGACGACGGCGAGGCGGTCGGCCGCGCGGTGCGGCAGGATCCCGCGCTGGCGGGCGTGCCGCTCGCCGTCCTCTCCGCCAGCGGCATGCGCGGCGACGCGGCGCGCTTCGAGCAGGCCGGCTACAGCGCCTACTTCGCGAAGCCGGTCACGACGGACGAGCTGCGCACCTTCCTCCGGCAGCTCGCGGCGCACGGGCACGGCGCGACGATCGTGACGCGGCACAGCCTGCGCGCCGACTCCTCCGCGGAGTCGAAGCCCCGGGTGCTCTTCGCCAGCAAGCGCGCCTCCCAGCGCAAGGGCCTGGTCCGCGCGCTCGACCGCGCCGGCTGCCGGGTGCAGATCGCGTCCGGCGGCCACGAGCTGATCGAGGCGTTGCGCCGGTCGAACTTCGACCTCGCCCTCGTGGACACCGACCTGCCGGACGTCGAGTGGAACGAGATGCGCCACGTGATCGGGCCGCGGCTCGCGCGCCGGCCGATGCCGATGGTCGCGGTCGGCTCGGGGGCGGACGGCGAGCGCGAGGCGTACCTCGCGCAGGGCGCGGACGACTACGTGGCCCGGACCGCGCGCCCCGCCGTGTTCGCGAGCCTGCTCGAGACCCTGCTCCCCCGCCGCACGCCGTAGGGGCGGGCCTCGCGCCCGCAGGGCGCGATGGTCCGCCCCCGCGTTCGATTCGCGCGCGACCGGCGGGCGGACCATCCCGCTCCGCGGGAGGTCCGCCCCTACGGATCCTCCTCCGCGCGGCTTTCCTCGCAGAGACTCAGCGCGCCTCGAGCGCGAAGCGGGCGAACGCCGCGTCGCTGGTGCGGATGTGCTGGACGAGCCAGCCCTCCAGGCCGCCGAGGAGATCCAGCAGCGCCCGCGCGTCGCCGGCCGCGGCGCGCGCGCGCAGCTCGCGCAGCAGCGCGATGGCCTCGTCGTGTTCCTGCTGGTGGGCCTGGTACGCCGGGTAGGCCTGCTCGCGGAACGCGACCTGCTCGGACATGAAATGCGCCTCGAGGTAGCCCACGAGGCTGTCCACCGCGGCGGTGATCTCGACGGCCGAGAAGCCGGACGTGATCGCCTCGCCCACGTGGTTCATCAGTTCGATCTGGCCCCGGTGCTCCGCGTCGAGGGCCGGCACGCCCAGGTCCGCGGCGTGCGTATCGAATCGCTGGAAGGTCAAGGTCGGGCCTCCGGGTCGTGCGCGGGACCCCCGTCCCGGCGCCGTTTATTGTAGCCACGACCCCGGGTAAGCGCCGTCGGGCGCGCGGTTCCGCGGTCGGGCGGACGGTTCCGGCGCATCCCGGCCAAGCCCGGACCCGGGCCGCTCGTTACCGGCGGGCGGAAACCGGTTCGCCAGCCTAGACTCGCGACCATGGACATCCCCGCCGCCCTCGAACGCCGCCGGGCCAAGGCCGCGGCGGCCTGGTCCCTCGACGACCAGGTCGTGGTGGTCGGCGCCGGCGAACCGCTGCCCAAGCCGGGCCACGGCGACCAGGCCTTCCCGTTCCTCCCGCACGCGGAGTACTTCTGGCTGGCGGACCGGCGGCGCCCGGGCAGCGTGCTGGCCTTCGACCCGCACGCGGGCTGGTCGGACTTCGTCCCGCGGGTCAGCGAGGCCGAGCGCGTCTGGGAGGGCGGCGGCGAGGACGAGGGCACGCCCGTCGACGGGCTGGGCGCGTGGCTCGCCGCCCGCCGCTCCCGGCCACTGGCCGTGCTGGGCAGCGGCCTGCCGGAGGAGGTGCGCGCCGAGGGCCGGCCGGACCTCGCGCTCTCGACCCGGCTGCGCGCGCAGCTCACCGCCGCGCGGCGCGCGAAGGACGACGTCGAGCTCGGAAGGATGCGGCGCGCGGCCGCGGCGACCGCGGCGGGGTACCGCGCGCTGCCGCCGTTCCTCGTGCCCGGCCGCACCGAGCGCGAGGTGCAGGTCGAGCTGGAGGCCGCGTTCTTCCGCGCCGGGGCGGACGCGACCGCCTACGACACCATCGTCGGCGGCGGCCCGAACGCGGCGGTGCTGCACGCCGCCCCGTCGTCGCGCCCGCTCGCGGCGGGCGAGCTGGTCCTCGTCGACGCGGGCGCCGAGGTCGACGGCTACGCGTGCGACGTGACGCGCACGTACCCGGTCGGCGGCCGCTTCGCGCCGGAGCAGCGCGACCTGTACGAGATGCTGCTCGGCGTCCAGCAGCGCGCGGTGGCCGGCTGCCGGGCCGGCGTCGAGTTCCGCGAGCTGCACCTCGCGACGGCGCGCGACGTCGCCGCGGGCCTGCGCGACCTCGGCCTGCTGCGCGGCGAGCCGGAGGCGCGCGTGGAGGACGCGGCCGTCGCGCTCTTCTTCCCGCACGGCCTGGGCCACCTCGTCGGCCTCGGAGTGCGCGACGCGTCGGGCTACGCCCCCGGCCGGGAGCGGTCGTCGCACCCGGTGCTGCAGTACCTGCGCTGCGACTTCCCGCTCGAGCCGGGCTTCGTCACGACGATCGAGCCGGGGGTGTACTTCATCCCCGCGCTGCTCGACGACCCCGCGCGCCGCGAGCGCCACCGCGACGCGGTGGACTGGGAGCGCGTCGAGCGCTTCCGCGCGGCCGGCGGCATAAGGATCGAGGACAACGTGCTCGTGACCTCCGGCGCGCCCGAGGTCCTGACCGCCGCCATCCCCGAGTAGGGCCGCGGCCTCGCCGCAGGCGATGGCCGCCCTCCCGCCGTACGGCCCGCCCGCCCCTCCGTAGGGCCGCGGCCTCGCCGCAGGCGATGGCCGCCCTCCCGCCGTACGGCCCGCCCGCCCCTCCGTAGGGCCGCGGCCTCGCCGCAGGCGATGGCCGCCCTCCGGCGCCGTCCTACTTGCGGACGAGGACGACGCCCTTGCCGTCCGCGGCGAGCAGCCGGCGGACGGCGGCGCGGAACTCGGCCCAGCGCGCGGGCGCGACCTCGGGCACCTTGAGCTCCGCCGTGCGGCGGTAGCGCAACGTGCGGTCCTCGAGCGTCCACTCCGCCTCGAAGCGCACCTCCGGCCCGTCGAGCGTCGCGCGGGCGGGCAGCGACTCCGGGCTCCATCCCGCGGGCAGGTCGATGTCGACCTCGAGGACGTTCGACCGCGCGGGCCCGACCTCGACGGGGCCGTCGGGGCCCTTCTCCGGCAGCGGCGTGTCGAGCAGCGTGTGCCCCGCCTGCCCGGGCGTGACGATCAGCAGTTCGCCCGCGCGCTTCCCGAAGCGCCCGCCGCGCAAGGTGACGCGCGTGCGCACCGGCTCGCCGACCCGCTCGAGCCCCTCGATCGTGCGCTCGACGGCGTGCGCGCCGGGCGCGATGTCCTGCACCAGCTGCTCCAGCCAGCGTTCCCGCGAGACCTGGTCCTGCTCGGCCCACCAGGCGCGCGCGTCCCCCGCCGCGCCGCCGGAGGCGACGACCTCGCGCGTCGCCTCGATCAGGTCGCCGTCCTGGTTCACCGCCACGCGCGACCGGACACGTGTCGCGGCCGCCGCGGGCGGGCTCACCGGCAGCGTGACGAGTTCGGCGCGGTCCGGCAGCACGACGAGCGCCGTCGTGCCCTGGTCCATCGCGGGCAGGTCCCACGCGGTCTCGCGCGAGTTGGTGGCGTCGAGGAACAGCATGCGGCCCGCACCCGGCACGTCCGCGACCGCCCACGGGCCGCGCGACGGGTCGAGCGTGAGGTCCCGCGGCAGCACGATCCCCGCGATCATGTGGTCGAACTGGCCGGGGGACGGCACGCGCGGGTCGACCGGGCCGCGGTCGCGCGTACGCACGAGCACGTGGGCGGTCGGCAGCCCCCACGCGCCCGCGAGGACGCGCAGCAGCGTCGCCTTGTCCTTGCAGTCGCCGTAGCGCGCACGCAGCACCTTCGCCGGCGGGTGCGCGCGGAAGCCGCCGATGCCGACCTCGATCGCGACGTAGCGCACGTCGCGCGCCGCAAAGTCGAACGCGCGGGACAGCGCGTCCAGCAGCGGGCCCTCGCCCCGCAGCTGCCGCGCGAGGGCGGGCGCGTCCCCCGCGTCCTCGAGCACGCCCCGGTGCAACTCGTTCACGTAGCGGCCGACGGCGTTCCAGTCCGCGAACCCGCGCGTGCCGTCCGGGCTCGCCCAGCGCAGCCAGCCGCCGGGCAGGACGTCCGCGCTGCGCACCGGCAGCCCGCGCACGGGCAACGGCGCGAGGTCCGTGGCGGTCAGCGTGATCGTCGTGGCGTCCCGCTCGACCTTGAGCCGCTCCGCGTGCCAGGCGACGTGGTCCAGCGCCCAGCCCTCGGGGACGCGCACCGACGCGCGCGCGAACAGGGTGGCCTGGGCCTGCAGCCCGAACTGGAACGGCTCCGCGCCGAGGTCGAGCGTCGCCACCTTCGTGGTCTCGAAGCCGGTCACGCCCCCCGCGCGCAGCCCCGGCAGCCGCACCACCACGATCCGCGCGTCGGTGTGCGTCTCGTCCGAGAGCAGGGGCTCGTCGCTGACGTCGAGCTTCGGGTCGGCCGCGTGCAGCGTCCCGTCCCCGGGGAGCAGCCAGCCGCGCGCGGCCGCGGGCTCGTCCCCCTCCCGGTAGACGACGGTCGCCGCCTCGCCGTCCCGGACGCCCCCCTCGGACAGCGCGCGGTACGCGTAGCGGCAGGTCTCGCGGACGCCGCCCGCCGCCTGAACCTCGTAGGCGCACTCGTCGTGCAGCACGATGAACCCGGTGGCGCCCGCGGGCGTCGCGCGGCGGGACGCCTCGAGCAGCCAGGCCGGCGCCTCGTCGGCGCGCAGGACCTTGCGCGCCCGCGCCGCGACCGCGGGCCCTTGCGCCGGCACGAGCGCCAGCGCGCACGCCGCCGCGAGGACGAGACGGCGTCGAACGGGCCTGGGCGGCAGCAGGGCGCCCGCGCGGGGCTTCCCCGTCACGGCGGGGGGAGCCGGAAGACCGTCGGCGCCTCGTCGAACCGCGCCACCTCGCGGAACCAGTTCTTGATCACCCCGTACCCCTGCGCGCTGAACTGCGAGTGGTCGAGGCGCATCGCGCGGCGGCTGACGATCTTGGTCGGGGTGGTCGCGTCCCAGGCCTCGAAGTGGCCGAGGTTCTCGACCGTCGCGCGCGCGGAGTCCGCGCGCTTCACGTCGGTGACGCCGGGCGGCAGCTCGATCTCGAGCTTGTCGGTGTGGTCGAAGGGGTCGCCGAGGTCGATCACGAACTGGCGCGTCGTCGCGGCCCAGTCGGACATCCGCACGCGGTCGAAGAGCACGCCGTTGAACAGCACGCGGTCGCCGGCGGACTCGAGCACGTTCTCCGCCTCCCAGGCGAAGGTGATCGTCAGGTCCGCCAGCGGGTCGTCGAGCTTGTCCACCGTGACGGAGGTCACCTCCGCCGTGCGGTACGGCAGCTCCTCGCGCAGCATCTCCCGCCGGCGCGCGTCGTCCGCGTCGTACAGCCGGCGGCGCCACGCGTCGCCCGGGACGAGCGCGTAGGTGGCCACGGTCGTCGCGGTCAGCTTGCCCTCCGCCGTGAGCCTGCCGGTCGTCGTGCGGACGACCTTGTTCTCCGCGGCCGTCAGCGGCGGCAGCTGGATCGGCGCGGTCGTGCCCTCGGTGAGCACGATCGCCGTCGCGCCGCGCAGGTCGGCGGGCAGCTTGCCGACCGGCAGGTCGTACGCGGGCGCGTAGTACAGCACGCCGGCGGGGAGGGTGACCCGCAGCAGGTACTCGTCGAGCAGCATCGGCAGCGGGAACTGCGGGGGCACGATCCCCTCGCTGCGCCGCCGCGACTCCAGCAGCTCGGCCGACAGCCCCGCCGCGCGCAGCATGTAGAGGCCGACGTTCGCGATGTGCCAGGACGGCGCGTGGCCCACGGCCAGAACGTCGTCGGGGGTCTTGACTTGGTTCCCGCTGAAGCCGTACTTGACCTTCGACCGCAGCGCGCGCCGCAGGGCCTCGGCCTTCTGCACGGGGTCCGCGAGGCCCGCGGTCGCGCTCGCGACCAGCTGGTCGATCGCGGCGTGCTTCAGCTTGAACCACTCCTTGTAGTCGTCCGAGTAGCGCTTCGCGTACGTGGCCCAGCTCTCGGCGAGCGGCAGCGCGACCCCCTGCCCCTGGTAGCTGAGCGAGCGGATGTACACGACGCGCGCGAGCGCCTCCGCGGGCGGCATGTTCGGCTCGACCGGCAGCGGCTCGATGTTCTCGAAGGCCCACGTGTAGTACTCGCGCCGGTTGGCGAGCTTGACCCGCTGCGGGGCGGTGGTCGGCATCGACTGGAAGGCGGGCGCCCAGCCGAGGCCGGGCGCCGGGGCGATCGCGTAGCGGCACTCGAGGACCGGCAGGTCCTCCTGGACCTGGAACGGCCAGACGTAGAAGCCGTAGCCCTCGTCCGCGTTCATCGTGTAGTACACGTCGAGGATCGCGCCGACCTGCACCTGCGGGAACGCGATCGAGAGCGTCCTGACGCCGGGGTCGGTGGAGGCCCGCTGGAACAGGTCGTCGGCGGACACGATCGTGCCGTCGGGCAGGATGGTGCGGCCCTTGACGGTCTCCGGGCGCAGGTCGCCGAAGAGGAAGGACTTGAAGTTGCCGTACTTCTCGACGCCCGCCTGGGTCAGGATCTTCACGCGGCGGAAGTACTGGACGTTCTTCGTGAGCTGGCTGCCGCGCGCCTCCCACTGGTCCTGGCGCACGCTGAGCAGCACGACGGCGGGGGCGCCCGGCGCGAACGGGACCTCCTTGAGGTTCTTCTGCTCCTCGGTGAGGTCGGGATAGGACCCGGTGAGGATCGTCTTGCGGAGCTCGCCGGTGCTGGCGGCGAAGGCGGACGGGGCCGCGAGGACGGCGATGGCGGCGACGGCGGCACAGGCGACGAGCCTCGCGAGGCCGGCGGGCAGACGGCGACGGCGCACGGTGGTGTCTCTCCCCCTCGGGGCGGACGGGTGGCCCCGCCCGCACTGTACGCCATGTGGCGCGCAGCTAACCCGCCGACACACCCTGTTACGGCGGCGCCTCGGTAGACTTGTGCGGGAGGCTTCCATGCTGTTCGTCGCCCTGCTGCTCGCGTCCGCGGTATCGCCCACCACTCCCCCCAGCCCCTCGGCGGCCGCGCCGTCCGTCACCGGGCGCTGGCTCGTCGAGAAGAAGGACGCGGTGATCGAGATCTACGACGCCGGCGGCGGCGTGCTCGAGGGGAAGGTCGTCGAGGGCCGCGAGCCCGCGCGCCTCGACACGAAGAACCCGGACGCCGCGCTGCGCTCCCGCAGGCTCGTCGGCAGCGTGATCATGGCCGGCATGAAGGCGGACGGCCCGGGCCGCTGGAGCGGGGGCACGATCTACGACCCCGACACCGGCAACACCTACCGCTGCAAGATGACGCTCGACGGCGACGTGCTCGACCTGCGCGGCTACCTCGGGATCTCGCTGTTCGGCCGGACGGCGCGCTGGACGAGGGCCGAGGAGAAGCAGCCGCCGGCGATGTAGGGGCGGGGCTGCGCCCCGCCCGCGCCTCGCCCGCACCCCGCCCGCGAACGGGCACCGCAGTCGCCCCACGGACGCGCGCCGCGACCGCCGCGCCGCTATGCTCGTCGGGCCCGCCGGATCCCGGGATCATCCCCCGTCAGCCGGAGTCGTCGCATGGCCGAGCGGTCCGACGTCGTCGTGGTCGGCCCCGTGTACACCGACATCGCCGTCCAGGTCGCGGTGCTGCCGCGCGAGGGCGAGAGCGTGCCCGCGCAGGCGTTCCACCGGACGCTGGCGGGGCGCGGCGTCAACCAGGCGCTCGCCGCGGCGCGGCTCGGCGCGCGTGTCGCGCTCGTCGCCCGCATCGGCGACGACGAACGGGGGCACGACACGCTCGCCCACCTGCGCGCCGCGGGCGTCGACACGCGGCACGTGCGCGTGGACCCGACCTCCACGACCGGCACCGCGATGATCACGATCGACCGCCACGGCCGGCGCTTCACGACCACGTACGCGGGCGCCAACGCCCTGTTCGGCGTCGACGACGTGCGCGCGGCCGAGGCCGCGCTGCGCGGCGCGCGGGTGCTGCTGACGCAGCTCGAGTTCCCCGAGGACGCGCTGGAACTGGCGGTCGGGATGGCGCGCGAGGGGGGCGCGAAGGTCGTGCTCGACCCCGCGCCGCCCCGCTCGCTCGACCGGTCCTTCCTGGCGCGGGTCGACCTGCTGCGGCCGAACTCGCGCGAGGCCGAGGCGCTCTGCGGCCTGCGCGTCTCCGACTACGGCAGCGCGCGCGCCGCCGCGCGGCGGCTGATCGACGCGGGCTCGCGGACCGTCAGCGTGCAGGCCGGCGCGCGCGGCAACCTCGTCGCCTGGCCCGGGGGGGAGCACTGGCTGCCCGCGCTGCCGGTGGACGCGGTGGACCCGACCGGCGCCGGGGACGCGTACGCGGGCGCGATCGCGGCCGGCCTGGCGGAGGGCCTGGACTGGGAGCACGCCGGCTGGCTCGCGACCGGCGCCGCGGCGACGGTGGCGACGGCTCTCGGGCCACAGGCGGGCCTCCGGGACCGCGCGACGGTGCTCGACGCGCTCGACGGCCACGCGCCGTCCCACGTGCTCGCCCGCCTGCGCCGCGCCTGGTGA
>JADHED010001615.1_pt1 | contig 18254 bp, 15 predicted proteins | sample 8952041 | NCBI WGS metagenome assembly JADHED01 (sample SAMN16124423, study PRJNA663239) | bioreactor sludge metagenome | isolation source: sludge (control) | place: India:Bengaluru | collected 2018-09-08
ATCGAAAACAGTTATTGTCTTCTTAATTTTCAACTAGAATTGGGACACTCTCTATATTCCAATCGCCAGCTAAATTAAAATAGAATTCCAATAAAACCGAATTTAATATTCAAATCTTTCTTGTATATGAATGATAAGGAACAATGTTTTCAGATTTTTTTGAAAAGTCTTTTAATAGCAAGCGAAAACGTATCGGAGAATTATTTTAATCTGCCAGTTGCATACGACCAACAATATGTTCAACGAGAAAGAAATTATTGTTATGAACTTTATTCTCAAATCAAAAATGTTTTACCTGGTGATTTTCCGTATTATTTCAATGGGGAAATAAATAAAGCAGGTCATCCATTAATTACTCCCGAATGCGGTGACATTATTCCAGATTTTATAGTACATAATCCAGGTTCAATGGGACCAAATGACAATTTGGTTATTATTGAAGTAAAAACTGTTCTAACACCACTAAAAGGATTTCTAAAGGATATTGAAACTATTAATTGTATGACAACTTTGAATAATGGGTATTACAAGGGTATTTTACTGATTTTTGGAATGGATAACGAAAGGAGAAAGAAACTATTTGAACTTATTTATCGCAAAACGTGCAATACAAAAAATGTCTTATTGATTTTCCATGATGCTCCTTTGACCCGTGCAAGAATAGTCTAATGCTACTTCATTTTCATTAAAACTCTCAGGATAATACTGAATTTCAAAATTTATACACAAATTATATGAGCTTACTTAAAAGACAAGGAGAAATGACAACTCCAAATTTCATTGAAGAAGAATTTATTTCTGCTTTGGAAACCTTATTAAACAGGTCACGGTTCTATCAAAATAAATTTGTTGAAATAAGTAGAATTTCTCAAATGGATGAAAATGAATTGGGATATGATGGTGTTTTAACAACAATCGTTCCTTTTTATATTCAATTTAAACGTTCAAATTTTTATTCACCACATTTTGAGGGCAAGCTTGCGACTCAGAGAACATCTGTCAAACTACCAATTGACAAAGGATTTTTTGCCTTTGAAATTTATAAAGATGATAAAATATTTAAACAACATAACCTTCTATATAGACTGTCAGAAACCAACAAAGCTGCATATGTTGCTCCATTGTTTTATAAAGATTCCGACTTATCGCGATTTAAACTTCAATCAAAAGAGTATTTGCCACATTACTATGACGATTTAGTGGTATATGATTATCATGGCGTTGAACATAAATTCAATAATCTAAGGCTTTTCAAGAATGCAATTACCATTCCTCCGCATGCAGCAATAAATGATGACAATACCAGCCATCATTATTCGTATTGTCGTGAATATAATATAGGGTTTCATAGTGATGTGATTTATCTAAACAAATCGAATTCCTTCTATTATTTCATTCGAGATATTATTAATCAGGCCAACCAAAATAAGTTCATTGATACAATAAATTCAAACTTCAGTCTACTTTCCTATTTCTTTACGAGTGATTCAGATTCTCAGAAATTTAAGTCAATCCTAATAACTTCAATTAACAGAAATTTCATGATTCCAAGTGACGCAAATATTGATTCAATAATTGAAAATCTTGACGTTTTGGACAAATTATTACTTTTAGAAGATATACTTTACAACTACTTCGGCATTTGGCAATTCATTAAATTTCAAAGGTAAATGAATAACTTTCAATTTCCCTTTGTTAATGCTGTTATTGATATTCTAATATAAATATTTGGTTTACAACATTGCATGAAATATTTGGGCAAATATTTACTGATAGCTATCCTGTTTATTACAGGCATATGGTGTTATCGCCGTTACCAGGTGAAATTAACTCGCGAAAAGGAACTTAAGGAGAAATTAGCTCGCGAAAGAGAAGAGATGCGCCAAACTTTGTGCAACTTTTTTAAATCAAAACTTGATGGAATACGCTCTGCAAACACAGAATTTCATAATTACACAGACTATAAATCAGGTTATTTCTCCAACTTTCAACTTGATAGATGGCAAAAGAAATACTTGAATTTATACAACGAAATTCGCCAAAAACCATTTGAAAATATTCAGCTTCCATTTGATGAAGTAAGCTCCATTAGAATATTTAAAGATAATTATACAAATTCTGATGCTTTACGAAAAGAGTTCAATGTTCGATTTATCAAGGAAGAACTGAAATTGTACAGCTCATTTTTTGATGCAGTAGAAGGTAGAAAACTCGACATACAACAAAGAACAGCAGTTGTAACAGATGAAGACAACAATATAGTAATTGCTGGAGCCGGTTCTGGTAAGACAACTACTATTGTTGGAAAAGTAAATTACTTAATAAATAGATATAAGGTAGACCCCCAAGAAATCTTACTAATTTCCTTTACAAACAAATCAGCTTCAACACTTGCTGAAAGAATAAATATTGATGGCGTTGATGCTAAAACGTTTCACAAATTTGGTAAAGACGTAATTGCTGAAGCTGAAAGTAAACAACCGAGTATTTTTGATGAGGCACAATTTAAACCATTAATTACTCGATTTTTCAAAGAATTAATTCGAAATGAAAAATATCTAAATAAGGTAGTAGAATATTTTAACGATTATCTGAAACCACCAAAATCTCAATTTGAGTTTGACAACAGAGGAGATTACATTCAATATATCAAGGACCAGAATTTCCGCACTTACAAACAAATTCCTGTTAATGGAAAAACCACCTATAGAATGGAGGTGGTTAAAAGTATTGAAGAATGCAAAATAGCTAATTTTCTGCTTTTCAATAGCGTAAATTATGAATATGAATTACCTTATGAGCACGAAACCGCAACTGAATTTTTTAGACAATATAAACCGGATTTTACTATAAATCAAAAAGGTCGTAAAGTTTATATTGAACATTTAGCGCTTTCAAAATCTGGTGAAGTTCCGAAATTTTTTACTCAACCTGGAGAATCATATGAAGATGCTAAAGATAGGTATCACAGCAAAGTTGAATGGGCAAGAGACTTACACAATAGCCACAGCACTATACTCATAGAAACATTTAGTTCCGAAATGAAAGAAGGTTCACTTTTTTCAAATCTAACTAAACAGCTTCAAGATAAAGGCATCGTATTAGTTCCTAAATCTCCAGAAGAGATTTGGAAAATAATTAACGAATCAGCCCAAGATGAAGTAAAAAGTTTCATTAATTTATTTGGAACATTTATTAATTTACTTAAATCTAATAATTATTCGATAAATGATGTTATTCTTAGAAACAATCGTGGTGATGATATTTTTACAAAAAAGAGGAATTCAATATTCATTGAAATAATAAAACCAATATATGAACAATATGAACAATATTTAGCTGCACGTAATGAAATCGATTTTAGTGATATGATAAATATAGCCTCCCTACATATTTCAAATAACAGAATTAAACGCAACTTTAGTTATGTAATTATTGATGAATTCCAGGATATATCAATTGGAAGGTATCAGTTAGTAAAAGCGATTAAATCAAACAATCCAGCATGCAAATTATTCTGTGTAGGAGATGATTGGCAATCCATTTACCGTTTTAGTGGCAGTGATATAACGCTTTTTAAAGAATTTGAAAAATATTTTGGTTATACTGTGAAATCCAAAATTGAAACTACCTATCGTTTCCGAAACCCACTCATTAGCCTTTCAAGCGAATTCATTCAAAAAAATCCAAACCAAGCAAGAAAAGAATTAAGAGCAGTATCCAGTATAATGCCAACAAGTTATAAAATTAATTACTCTATTACCGCTGACCAGGATGATACTGAAGCATTAAAAACTATTTTTATTCATCTTTTAACTACAGTAAAAAATATTCAAAAGAAGGAAGTATTTATTTTGCGGAGATATGGTTTCGACATTGATAGAATTAAAAATGAAAATAAGATATTTAATGTTGATAAAAATGGTGGGAATATTTCCTACACAATGAAAACAGCTGAAGAAGAAATTAGAACTCTTAAAGCTCAATTTATGACGGTACATAAAGCTAAGGGTCTCGAAGCTGACATAATTATAATCTTAAATTGCAACTCCGGTAAACATGGCTTCCCTTCTGAAATGTCTGATGACCCAATTTTGAACTTGTTGCTCAGTGAAGCCGACCAATTTGAGAACGGTGAAGAACGTAGGCTATTTTATGTTGCAATGACGCGCGCGAAGGAACATCTCTTCTTTATTGCAGATAGTTCCTACAAATCGAAATTTATAACTGAATTGGAAATCAATAGTGGTCAATCCCCGAATAAAAAGTGCCCGGCTTGCAAATCATCAGATTTGGTATTAAGAAAGACAGGTACTGCCAGGAATGGAAATAGATACAATTTCTTTGGCTGTACCAACTATTTGTACGGTTGTGATTTTACTTCAATGGAATGGATTAATCAAAATTAAAGTGTTACAATATTTGACAAAAAATATTATATTCCATTGACAATCAACATAATCTTGTTTAATTCGGGTTAACCCAATTAAAGTAGAGGAAAAGAAAGAAAAGAAAAGCAGACATAAGTAGATTGTATTTAAGAAAAGAGCAGGAACAGGATATTAAATTCCCAATTTACATTCGTTCAAAGCCATACATCTTCACCAGGTAATTTTGGAGGAAAGCTTGTACTACATATTGAGTAAGTTCTTTATCCATACAGACCGAACGCCAAAATTTCAACTTACAAATTGTGTTTGGCTTCCATAATAAAACGTAGAGTATACAATTTTCGTTTGATGCTGAATTATCTTGAATAAGATAATTCAACTCACCATAATCATCACCATACAACCGTTTTATAATTTTCAATTTGTAAACAGAAAACCTGTGAACAACGAATATTGGCTTTTCTTGCTGTAAGTTAACTTTATTATGGTAGATTAACCGCTCTCTTGCAATTTCACTAATGGGTTCCATAATACTATATACGCAGAAACCGGATATAGAATGGAATCATCATTATCTGTAAGAATTCATCTTTACATTTTGTATCTGACTCGTTGATGTGTCCTTACTTTCCACAATGATTCATAAGTAAGATTTCAACATTCAATTTTGTAGATTAACTGTGAATAATTAAATTCCTGCATTATGTCTCTGTATAGCCTTATCGTCTTGCGCTGCGCCAGAAAGTGAACAGGTTAGGACAGAACCAAAAGTAAACGAACCAGAATCCTCAAATCAAATATACATACCGAATTTTACCAATCCGGCTCTTATTATGGCCACCAGCATTGGTGAATTGGTTCAACAACTGTATAAACAAGGAAGGTGGTCTGAACTCATCAAATTTATTTCAAGTTCATCAATCCCCAATTTTGGAAAAGAAAATATTATTCGCTCATTTCAGAGAACGGATTTTGGCTACATTATTAAACTAAAAAGCATGTCTGTGTATGATAATGGCCGTTTTATTTTAAATTATGAAACTGTTAAATACGGAACCACAGGTGTTTTACGAATGAATATAATTATTGAAAATGACACCTTCAAAATAATTTTAAAACAGATTAACCCGTGTATTGAATTTGACGACTCAAATGGCAGAACCGAAAGCCCTTATTTTGGATGTTAGATATGCACTTGAGGGCAATCAGAAATCGTATAAGGCAATTTATGATTATCTCTGTCCCATTCTGCGTAAAACCATCAAACATAAGGTTTACGGAGTACCATGCCATTTAGTCCAGGATATTTTACAAGATGTTTTTGTGAAACTTTTTCTCCATCTTCACACTTATAGACCAGATTATAGTTTTACTTCATGGGCTATTAGTATTGCTCTACACCATGTTATTGATTTAAGCAGAAAGCAAAGGCTGGATATTGAACTAAGCGATAATATTGAAAGCTATGAGTACCGGTTTCCTGAAATGGAGTTTGACTGCCATCTTGAATCAGCCGGGCCACGCCACAATATATTTGATTTGACAATTCAGCACTTAGACGAAAATAATATGAGCGTAATTATGGAGAAATATTACACGGGTCTTAAACAGAAAGAAATTGCAATAAAATGGAACAAGCCCATTGGCTCTATCTCCGGAATCCAGGCTAATGCCATCAGAGCACTAAGGACCAAGGTGCGTGAACTACGTCTTGACAGAGGAAATTTCTAAATGGGTAAAAAAAAACAAAAGCCAGGCATTGGTTTAATATTACACAATAAAATTCCATGCTCATTGCTGAATCCGAGCTTGTATGGCAATAGTATTCTGAATTTTCATCATAAATTTCTGCATATGCGTTTTGAAGTTCAACTTTCCCATTTAAAAGTGACTCAAATGTAATTTTATCCAACTTGACACTTTCCTTCCTTAGCTCATCATAAATAAAATTATTTTGTAAATCGTGAAAAACTGATTCATTTACAAATGAAGAGTAAGGTATAAATATTTGAAGAGTTCTGTTATTCTTCATCTCAAATAAAACAGATGCGTATTCCTCACAATACTTACCATTTTTATCAAGGACGGCATCAGGGAAGAAATATTTATGCAAATCTGGAATGCGTTCTATTTTTTCAATCATTATTTCAGCAACCTTATTCCTTTCGACTGGAGATATATCCTTTATACATAATTTATTTAATAAAATAGTAATGCCTGGCTTTGAAAATAGTTCTACTGGAAGTGAAGTATCAAAGCATAATTCTTCCAAAATATTGTTTGAATACACTTCGATATAAAAAGCGTGTTGTCCCTTTTGATTGGTACCATACCACCGCTGATTAAAATGTGATTCCATGCCTATAAATACGTCATAAAATAGTGGAATAATGTAAAAAGTGGACAATTTGGGCTTTTGATATCAAAAACCGTATAGGGAAAATGCATGCATGAATCGCAGGTCAATCACCTCAATATTTTCAACCAGTCAAAAGCACATTAATTCAAAATATGTCTACTTTTTTCAAAGTGATATATATACATTTTGAATCTGCTCCTGGCTTATCCCAATGTACTTTCTGGTAATGGCTATTGAACTGTGTCCAAATATCTGACTCAACAAAACGAGCGACTCCGGACTTTTTCCATTCATTTCGTATATGCGCTTGCCGAACGACTTACGGAAAGTATGTGTTGATGGGTTTTGGACTTTCATTTTGCTATTACTATTCCTGAAAATATCATGTAGCTTGCGATTTATATACTGAATAGATATCTTTCCGTTATTCCTGTTGCAAAAAATATAACGCTCCTTTTGAAAATTATCTCCAAGCTTCACAGATATTTTCTCATGACAATAATGTATGATTTCGAGCAGGTTCTGGTTCATCGTGATTTGCCTGACTTTGGCTGTTTTTTTCTCCTTAATTTCGATTTCGGTTTTGTTCAGCACGTCAATCCACCGCATATTTAAAATATCCCCTGCTCGTAATCCGCAATACGTCCCAATGGCCGCAAATAATAGAAACCGGTATTCCTTCTCTTTTTTTAACTTATCAAGAAGTAACAGGAAATCTCCCCATTCCAGTCCTGAGCATTCTGTTCTTATATTTTGCTGCCCCATATAGTCTGTGTTTACAATACTATACGTTTCATTTTGGAGATTAATTGATAAAAATGAACTTGGGCTAATTATAAGGTGCCCTCAATCGTCAATTACATATTGATTATCAATGGAATATCTATTTGATTTTATTTTAGTTTCATTTTACCCAATAGCGAAACTAAATCTCCGGATTTCCTTCGTATTTTTCAAAAAAGGACATTAACTCATCAAAATGGCAATTTCAACAGTTCCAAAACACATTCTAAGCAAATCCACTTTCCTGCGGGGCTGTCAATGCCATAAATCGCTTTGGATGTACAAAAATGAATATAATCTAAGGGACGCTACATCTGAAGCTCAGCAAGAGATTTTTAACCAGGGGACCAAAGTTGGGTTACTTGCAAGAGACCTTTTCCCTGGTGGGTTAGATGCAAGCCCTGTTGATAGTTTCCATTACCAGGAGTCTGTAATGAAGACTCAAGAACTATTACAAGCCGGACATAAAGTTATTTATGAGGCAGCATTTCAGCATGAGCAAGTTCTCGCTGCCATTGACATACTCGTAAATGATTCAGGAAAATGGTATGGCTTTGAAGTAAAAAGTTCGACAGAAGTCAAAGATATCAATCTCCGGGATGCTGCATTACAATATTATGTGATTACAAAAGCCGGAATTCAGTTGGATGACATTTTTATTGTTCATATAAATAATGAATATATTAGAAATGGTGCGCTTGATTTATCACAGCTCTTTATTAAACACTCAGTAAAAAATGAAGTATTGGAATTACAAGGTTTTATCAGTAATAAGATTTCCGAATTAATCCAAGTAGCTACATCTAAAGTAAAACCAATTAATGATATCGGCGCTCATTGTTCAGACCCATATGATTGTGATTTCATGTCACATTGCTGGAGCCATATTCCGGAGGTTTCCATTTTTGACTTAGTAAGATTGAATATTAACAAAAAGTTCGAACTATATTCAAATGGTGTTGTTGATTTTTCTCAGTTACATGAAACTTATAAACTTTCAGAAGGACAGAAGATGCAAGTTGAAAGTTATCTCAATAAAAAAGATTTTATTGACATTCAAGCAATACGTACCTTTCTATCATCCATAACTTACCCACTATATTTTATGGATTTTGAGACATTTCAATCAGCAATACCACTTTTTGACAACTCGAAGCCATATCAACAGATTCCATTTCAATTTTCAGTTCATTATAAGCATACCCGCGATACTGAGCTTATTCATAAAGAATTCTTAGCAGCTGCAACTGGAGACCCACGTGAAGAATTTATTATCTCTCTTTTAAAAGCTACTGAACAACCAGGAACGATACTGGTATACAATCAATCGATTGAAATATCCCGTTTAAGAGAACTAAGTATAGATTTCCCTAATTACTCTTCAAAAATAGAGGAACGCATTTCACGAATTATAGATTTAATGACTCCATTTGCCAAAAGGTGGTATTACAGTCCAAAAATGAACGGGTCCTATTCAATTAAAGCTGCGCTTCCTGCATTAGTGCCCGAACTAAGCTATAAAAACCTGGAAATTGGAGACGGCGGTACAGCGAGTATGGCATTTCTAAACCTCTTCGATATTAAAGATAACAAACAAGTTGATTCTGTCAGAAATAATCTCAAAGAGTATTGCAAGTTGGATACCTTAGCAATGGTAAAATTATTAGAAGTATTAGAGAATAAATAAATTTAAACACTTGTTTAATTTTAATCAAATTTCCTCCGCTTTGGTGACTACATCAAAATCTGCACCTATTGCATAGAAATGTTTTCTGCCGCATTTTATTTTATCAGCTTCAGAATTTCTTAATTTTTCAAAATTCTTTGTACTCTTTGTTTCTCTAACCAAGTAAATAGTTTCATCAAAGTGTTTTACAATGGCCCAATCTGGATTATATGAACCAATCGGTGTATCAACTTTAAAGAATGAAGGTAGTTTAACAAAAAGCTTTATATCAGTTCTTTTATCTAATTCTTCAGCAAATTTTCTTTCTACTTCACTATCATAAATTATTCTGTCATACATGGAATTCTTAACAGCTAAACATTGCTCAAAATAATCTTTCAGTTCCTCTTCTTTAAATAATTGCATACTCCATTCAGTATGACCTGTTGTTAATTTCTCATATTTGATACCATCAATCATTAACTTGTGCAGTTCACGATTAAGAATAGTTGCAACAATATCCATAAACTTTTGTGGATTTATTGCAAACTCCCCAAGACGATTACTTTCAGAAAGGATTTTAACTAAAGTACTTCTTGTGAGTTCAGTTTCTTTTTGCAAATAAGCAAGTATATCAGGAAGGTTACCAGAATATTCCAATTTAACTTCATTAGCTTTTGTGTTTGTTGTGGTTACCCCTTTCTTTTCTACTGCAATTAAATCTTCACGGTAAGAAACCTTAACGGGTTCAATTTTCTCGATTTCCATGATTGCTTTTACAGCATTGGCAATTAATGAATCAGTTGAATAATCAACCTGATAAGTTGTTCGATATTTTATTTTATTCCACAGGTTTTCAAATTCGGGGTCAAGAAAAATTTGCTTATTAATTTTTAAGCGTTTCGGCGGTTCGTCTTTAGTGATATGTCTTTCTAATTGATATGACTTAAGTATTTCAATAATTTCTGATTCCTGTTCCTTAAATTTATCTGACAATTCTAATGAAAATTTGTCATCAGAAGGAATAAATACTGGCTGTATTCTGCCATTAGAATCAATAATCCCCCTACTAACCAATTCTATCCATATCTGCTCACTTGAAATACGCCCAATCGGAATTTCTTCCTCGCCTTTCAATATCACAATTTTAGAAAAAGCTATCTTAGGTACTTTCCCAAAAATAACACCACAATCATCTTCATACTCCTTTTGCAATCCATTTGCAAAATCAGCATAACTTTCCCGTGCAATAACAGTGAGTTTATTTATATTATCATCCTTAACTCTTTCTCCTTCGGAATTGACAGGTAATCGTAATCCTCGGCCCAATGTTTGTCTTCTTTCTTTATTACTGCCTACTTCCCTTAAGAAACAAATCTGGAATACATTTGGATTGTCCCATCCTTCACGCAATGCCGAATGCGAAAAAATAAATTTCAAAGGCTCTTCCATTGAAAGCAACTGTTCCTTATTTCGCATAATTTTCGCGTATGTATCATCATCTGCCTGGGTGCTGCCATTTGTATCCTTTAAAACTCCCTTTTTATCTGCTGAAAAATATCCATCATGTATTTTTTCCACAGGAAAAATATCCAGCTCTTTGTATTGAGAGAGTTTGATGAAATCCAAATAATGTCTTTCAAACAACTCTGCAAACTTGCCAGGTGCAGGTTTGCCTTCTGCATCATAAGTTCTATAATTGGCAACTTTGTCCACAAAAAACAAACTCAACACTTTTATCCCTCTGGCTTTCAATTGCAGTTCTTTATCCAAATGTTTTTTAATAGTGTTTTTAATTTGTATCTCGATTAAATCATCGGTAATTCCTCCTCGTTCTTGTCCAATGTATAATCTTCCCGAAGTGAAATCAATAAACTCATTTCCAGGCTCTGCACTTATGTCCAAGACTTCAAATCCATTTTGATATGCTGCCCTTTCATTGGAGAGAATGAATAAATCAGCATTCTGTTTTACCCACACATCTTTTTCGTTTACTGCTCCTACACCTTGCACTTGGATACGAATTTTAGCTTTAATCCCTGACTTATTATTAACTTCTAACAATTTTACATAAGCGTCATTTTGAGCATTCGCTCCTACTACTGATGCAACTACAATTTGTTTAACTAATCTCAATTCATACGCCTTAATAGGGTCAAGTTTGTAAATGAGATTGTAAGGGTTTTTATGCGTAGCAGAAAACCGAAAAATGCAAATTGGGTTTAATGATTTTATTGCTTCCTGTGCTTTACTTGTATTGTCAACACTTTGAGGTTCGTCAATCAATACAAATGGCTTTACAGCATTGATGAACTCCTTTGGGCTGAAACCATTTAACTGATTGCGTTCTTGATTGAAAATATTGGTGTCTTTGTTAAAAGCATCAATATTGATTATCATTAATTGCAGTTGGTTACTGGTGGCGAACTGCCGAAGGCGGTTTGCTTTTTTACTGTCATATACGAAGTATTCAAACTCTATGTTGTTGTAGAGTGTCTTAAAATGTTCTTCTGTAATTTCAATATTTTTTACTGTCCCCTCTCTGATGGCAACACTTGGAACAACTATGATAAATTTTTTGAAACCATACTTCTGAGATAATTCAAAAATGGTTCTCAGATACACATAGGTTTTGCCTGTGCCTGTTTCCATTTCAACAGAAAAATTTAATCCATTGTTTACAAATTCTTTTTCGGGTGTTGCATCTAAATCATTTCTCTCTTGTATTGTATGGAGATTTTTGAGTATTGCCTCACCGCTTAATGTAAGGTTGTTACCTAAACCTAATTCGTGTTGAAAGATACTGCTTTGTCCTTCCTGTAAAGTTGCATTTATTTCCACTGCATAATCACCTTGCTGTAAGGGTTGACCATCAAACAATTCAACAAAACTGCTGACTGCTTGCAATTGAAACGGCTGTGTGCCATCAAATTTTAATTTCATTGTGCTATACCGTTCTAAAGTTTACAACTCCTTTGCTTTTCATTATCTGAACTGCATTAGTTTTTAGTGAATCTGCATTAGTGCCTTTAAATGCTTCATCTAAACAAATTACTCTTGTGGGATGCAAATCTGCCATTGCTTTTAAGCAATCATGCGTTAGTGTTTTCTCTAAACAAATAAGCAATTGCCCTTCGGCAACGCTGAAAACTGTTAACCCTGCAAGGGTTAATTTTTCAATGGGTGTAGTGAGTTCAAAACCTGACTTTAGCAATAACTCATAGAGTATTGCCTCTTGTTTTGCTTCGGGTGAAATATGATGTATATGTTCAAATAATTTCGCTTGAATTACTTCCTGTGATTTCTCCAAAGTAGCATCCCATATTTTGAAATTTGATTGTGCTAATTTGTATACCTTAAAACCTAAGTCAAAATATTCTACATCAGCGTTTGAAAACAATGGCCCTTTTGATTTCTCTATATCTGCAATTACTTTTTTAATTGAACGCCTTATTCTTTCCTTACTAATTTCAGCAATTGTTGAAAACCCTTCTTTGAAAGCATCATCATCTGGAGCAGTCTTTTCAGGTAATTGAATACAAACAAATTTGATATTAGTTTCATGCTCAGAGTTAAACTCTAAAACTGCTTGTGCGGTTGAGCAAGAACCGCTAAAGAAGTCCAACATTAATGCATCCGTATCCTCTTGTCTTACAACAAGTTCAAGAATTTTTTTCATCAACCCAATTGGTTTTGGTTTAGGAAAAACTTCCTTTTTAAAACCTAATTCTATAAATTGTTCTGAGCCTCTTTCACTATTGAAATCCTTATCTGTCCAAGAACTTGTTGGCTTTACTTTTTTATCATCAGTAAGATAATCTTTAACAAAAACAGACCATGTTTTACGATTGGGCATGAACTTAGGAACAAGTAAGTCTAAATCCCTTAATGCAGTTTTCATTTCCCAACGCCAATTACCTAATTCACCATTTTCCTTTTGAGGAAAAATCTGAATATAGCCATTAGGTAATTCTTCCTCCTTTGTAGGATAAAAATCATTTGTTTTCTCATTGTATAAAAAATAATAAAAAAGATTAGGTCTATCTTCCTTTCTATCGTTATCCCCAGTTTTTCTTAAGTCAATTTCACGATATGGTTTACCATTCTCCCCATTTTTATTGTATCGCTTGGTAACTTTAACCCCAGGAACCCAACCAGCAAATTCAACTTCCAGTTTTTTGTAAACCAATAAATACTCATGAGAAGTTGCTATATATTTATCATCTGACCTTCCTTTAGGGTTATTGACATTTGCTATACACGATATAAAATTTTCCTCACCGAATATTTCATCACAAATCTTTTTTAGATTATCAAATTCATGGTTATCAATACTGATAAAAATTGCTCCATCACTTGCTAATAAATTTTTTGCAAGAAACAATCTTGGATATATCATAGAAAGCCACCTACTGTGATACCTACCATCTGTATCTGGATTGGTTGAAAACTTCTTACCCTCATTATCCAATTGACCGGTGTATTGGAGATATGTTTCTAAACTTTCAGAGTAATCATCTGGGTAAACAAAATCTTTTCCTGTATTATACGGTGGGTCAAAATATATAATCTTGAATTTTCCTAAATAACTTTTCTGCAACAACTTTAACACTTCCAAATTATCACCTTCGATAAATAAGTTTTGAGTTTTATCAAAGTCAATACTTTCTTCTCTTGCAGGAACAAGAGTTGCAATGCTTGGCTTCTGAATGGTTTTATAACATTCTGCTTTGCCAGGGAAATTCATTCCATATCTCTCTTTGCCTGTGTCCACTGTTTCATCACCAAGCGTTAAGCGAAGTTTTTCCCAATCAACTTTCATCCCCTCAGAAAATGCTTCCGGGAAAAGTTGTTTTAACTTTTGTAATTGTTCCTCTTTAATATTCATTCTTATTATCAATTCCCCTGAATTGATTGAGCAAGTCAATAAGTATTCCTAAATCTTGCTGGTCTTTGGAGACATCGGAAGCTGATTGCATTTTAGCCCAATTTAAATAATTATTGTGAGGCTTATTTTCCCTAATCCATGTTTGCTCCAGGGTATCCTGGGCGGTTTGCAAGTTACTTGCCGTAGTATTTAAATTCTGTTCTACATCCCTTACTACTTTTCTCAATTCTTCTTCAGAAGCATAAATACCAGATACATCAATATAGTCCTTGAGAGTCTCGTATCGGCCAGAAGCCTGAGCATCCATCAATTTTATTATCTGACTTCTTCTTAAAAACCGAAGAGCTGGAAGTCCGGAAGTAGGGTCTTTAATAAATACCTTTGCATCACCTGATAGGGAAGCTGAAAATGTAGCAGTGTCCGTGGTTAAAGAAATTTTTGCTTCGCCTGTCCCTGTTCCCAATGATTTCAGAAAGGCAGTATCAACTGATGATTTGTCATCCAAAGAACCTTTGTCGTTAGTGAGCAAACAAATGAGAGCATCCGCAATGGTGGATTTACCATTACCGTTTTCGCCAAAAATCATTGTGATTTTTTTGTGGCTATCAAACTCAATTGAAACTGGTTTAGTAGCACCCCTAAATGACTTTATGTAAAGATTATTCAGCTTCATTTTGTCAATTTTACTTCTTTGGTTGATTAATAATCTCCTCCAATGCAACTTTCCAATCAGAGGCTTTCATTTCACCTTTCGCTAAATTGTTCACTAATTGCTTTTCTGTTTTACTGATTAACCCCTCGGCTTTCAATTTTTCTTCAATAATTTTAGCCAGTTTTTCGTTGGTGAAGCTCATTGTGTATATTTTATTTCAATTGCCATTTTATGAATAGGATTGGCTCCTCTTTCATACTCTGTTTTAGTCTCTTTTCCACATTATCAATTAATTGGTCCTTATTTTTTTCAATTTCTTTGGCTGCTCCATCGTACTCTTTCCAAGCTTCATCCCTTGCTCCTTCTAATTTTTTACGCTCCTTTTCTAATTTCAATTTTTCAGGCAAGTTGGGCGCTAATCTTGCTTGCTTTTTTATGTTCTTTATTTCTTCGTCCAATTCTTTCAAGGTAACTTTTAATGAGTTTCTTCTATCTTCTCCCCAATGGTCTAATTTCTCTAACTCAATTTCAAAATATGCGGCATTGCGTTGACTTATATCATTTAAAACAGCAAAACGTTGTGTTTGGATAGCATCCGCTAATTTTAAAGCAAAATTGTTAGACATTTTTACTTCATTTTCAATCACAGTAGCCGACAAAGAAAAAAAGCGTTCACATTCTTCTTTGTCAATCAATGTTTCGTTTTCCGTAATTGCAAATAACTGAATAAATTCTTCCAACTCGAAAGAAGTAATTGAAAGGAGTTTTCCCATCATGTAACCACTCTGTCCAACAAACTTTTCAATGGATGAAATTTTCTTCCCTGAATTGGTATAGTCAAATATCAATTCATATTCTCCTAACTCTGCTTCCTTGCATAGTTCAATTATTTTTTGAGCCAAAGGGTGTCCGATACGATAAATATTGGCTTCGTCAATATGCTTACCAATCCGGTAAGGACCTGAATGTATTTTTGTGTCAGGGAATGGGTTACGCTTTAGCGTAAATGAATGTTCGTCAGTCGAAAATTCAGCATCGGTATTGAGAAAATATTTTGTAATGTTCCAAAGCCATGTTTCATAGCGAGAAAGGTATTCTTTACTTTCTTGTAAATTGATACGCAACTTTTCATGCACTTCTTCATCAAAATTTTCCAATAGCTGTTGCCTTGTCTGTTGAATTGCATTTGAAATATTTCCTTCCAATTCGGCTTGCAATTCATTGAAAGCAATTTCTATTTGCTCGGTTGTTCTACACTCCTGATAGATTTTTGCAATTCTTTTCTCAAAGTCTACTCCATTTTCAATGCTACCTAATACCTCATCACTTGCACCAAACACACCATTAAACAATTGAAATTTGTCACGGAGTAATTCATACACTCTTTGGTCTGCTGCGTTTGATGTATTTAAAAAGTTAACTACAACTACATCAAATTTTTGTCCATACCGGTGGCATCTTCCTATCCTTTGTTCAATGCGTTGGGGGTTCCATGGCATATCATAATTTACTACCAATGAACAAAATTGCAAGTTGATACCTTCTGCTGCTGCTTCAGTGGCAATCATTATGGTCGCTTCTTCCCTAAAGTAATCAACCAAAGCTGCTCTCATATCGGCAGTTTTTGACCCTGTTACCCTATCTGTGTTTTTATACTTTGCTGCCCATGTGGAATAAATTTCTTTTGATTTCGGGTCTGTATTTGAGCCATTAAATAAAACGACATTATCAGCAAATCCCCTTGATTCCAAAATGTTTCGTAAATAAATCTGAGTCCTGGTACTCTCAGTAAATATTATAGCTATTCTTGGAGCTTGCAACCTTTCCATTTCTTTAAATCCATTTTCAAGGGCAGTAAAGAGTTTCTCTCCTTTTGAATTTTTTTGGATGGATTTAGCAAGTGTTTCAAATTCTTTTAGGGAACTTATTTCACTTCGGATATTGTCTATATCATCAGCGGTTAAAAGTTTTTCATCGGGTTTCTCTTCATCGTCTTCTTCCCACTCGTCTTTTAATTCATCATAGGTTTCAAATTCATCTGCAATTACTTCTTCAGTATTTGCTTCCGTGTTTTTAGTAATGATAGTTTCCAACTTATTTCCCAATGCCTCTAATGTGCTTGAAATAGCAAAGGTGGAGGATGCTAATAACCTACGAAGGATTAAGGTCATTAGTTTTCTCTGGCTTGGAGGTAAAGCATACAAATTATCTGTTTGAAGATAATTTGAGACTAAATCATACAAGCGTTGTTCTTCTTCTGTTGGATAAAATTCTTCAACCAATGCAATGCGGTTGGTGTACCTTATATATTCTAAAACTTGTCTTCTGAGTGTTCGCTTACAAACTGGCTTTAATCGTTCCTTTAATTCAGTGAAAGCATCTGCATCAGCGGTACTTGTAACACGACTGTATTGAGTTTTAAAACTCTTTAAATCGCCAAAAGAATAATCATCAATTATGCTTACCAGGCCAAATAATTCCAACAGAGTATTTTGCAAAGGGGTGGCAGTAAGCAAAATCTTTGGCGCTTCTTCTAATGATGATTTTATAGAACGAGCTATCTTATTTCCAACCTTGTAAACATTACGTAGCCTGTGCGCTTCATCTACTACTGCTAAATCCCAATAAATGCTTTTTACATAGGCTTCCTTTGTCCTTGCAAATTGGTAAGAACAAATAACTATTTCATTTTGGCTAAACGGATTGAGATTTCCCTTTTTAATACAATCATTAAATGATTTTGCTTCCAAAATTAATGATGAAAGAAAAAATTTTTCCTGTAATTCCTGGCTCCATTGTTTTCGCAAGTTGGCTGGCGTGATAATTAGAATTTTCCGTTTGCGCTCTGCCCACTTTTGAGAAATTACTAACCCAGCTTCAATAGTTTTACCTAAACCTACTTCATCGGCTAAAATTGCGCCCTTTGAAAGCGGTGAGCGGAAAGCAAATAAGGCTGCTTCTACCTGGTGTGGATTAAGGTCAACTTGAGCATCAACTAATGCAGATGCTAACTTTTGCATACTATCAGATGAACTCCTTTTAGTAAGTTCATAAGCAAAGTATTTTGCATGATACGGAGTCAGGCTCATAATTTCTTGGTTGTCGTTAATACCAGTTTAAGAGCTTTCTCGGCTACTTCTTCGTTCTCAATTATATACGAAATTTTGTCGGCAAGCCAAGCAGTTATTAGTATTTCAGGCTCGATTTTTAAAAATTCAGCCAATTTTAGAACCTGCTCACGACTGGGCTTCCGCTCACCTCTTTCAATTTTGCTTATTAATGCAGTATCTACTTCAAGATGTGCAGCTACTTGTCGCAAAAGGAAATTTTTCTCCATTCGCAAGTCTCTTATATTTTGCCCTAAATAATTCAAGTTATTAGTACTTTAAATGGCTTGTCATTTTTTGTCAAAAATAGTATTATAATCGTAAATTATCCTGGAATCTAAGAATTTGTATTTATTTGATTTACTGATTTTTACGAAATATGTTTGCTGATAAGCCTATTCTAATATT
>JADHED010001616.1_pt1 | contig 18248 bp, 17 predicted proteins | sample 8952041 | NCBI WGS metagenome assembly JADHED01 (sample SAMN16124423, study PRJNA663239) | bioreactor sludge metagenome | isolation source: sludge (control) | place: India:Bengaluru | collected 2018-09-08
TACACCCTGTCGCAGCGCGGGGCCAGCAGCGAGAGTGCGCGCTGGCTGGCCGATCAGGAGAACAAGGCCGATCTGGTCGGCGGTGTCGGACTCGACCAGCGCGATGGCATGGTGGCGCAGGTGATTCTCGACCTCTACATGACCGCCACGCTCAACACCAGCAATGAACTGGCATCCGAACTGTTGCGCGGGTTGAACAAAGTTGGGCCGCTGCATCGGCAACAAGTCGAAAAGGCGGGGTTCATGGTGCTGAAGTCGCCCGATATCCCGTCGGTGCTGGTCGAAACCGGCTTCATCTCCAATCCCAGCGAGGCGCGCCTGCTGAACACCCGGCAGCATCAACAGCGGCTGGCACAGAGCCTGCGTGGCGCCATTGTCTCTTACTACAGCCGCCGCCCGCCCGAGGGCACGATGCTGGCCTGGCGCAAACGGGGCGGCGATCTCTCCGCCAGCCCGGCGGTGGCGCAGAATGAGTCGAGCGAGCTGCCAGTTCGACGCTGAGCCTCTGTGACACGGGCTGCGTGTCGTTCTGGCATCAAAGTACCCGCAAGGCCAGCAGTTCGATCAGGGAAGGCAGCAGCACCAGCAGCAGAATCGCCACCCGGCGCCACAGTGACTTCCAGCCACGCGAACGGTGCAGGGTGATCATGATGCCGCCCAGCATCGAGCGACTCAGGTTGCGGCGATCGATCAGACTCTGGCCCAGCACGCCGACGACATGCAGCAGCACGAGCAGCAGACTGAACTGGGCCAGCAGTTCATGACTGCCTGCGAGCAGCCATTTGTGCCAGACCATGCCTGCGGGGAAAAAACCCATCAGCCATCCATAGCCATGGTCGAGGGCCAGCAGCGCCATGCCGGTGACGCAGAGCAGCAACAGGATGCTGAACAGGGCCAGAATGTTGAGTGCACCCAGTGGATGATGCCCGTGGTGCGGCAAGGGGCGCAGCGCCAGCAGGGCCGCGAGATGCGCCTTCACGGCCGTGGGCGTGATCCAGAGTTGATCGAGGGCGGCCGGGGTGGTGCTGAAGAGTCCGCCCAGCAGTCGCAGCCCGATCAGCAGCACGATCAGATGGCCGGCCAGCGCATGCAGCCAGAGCGCCTCCTCGCCGCTGAGATAAGCCAGCACGAAGCTGGCGGCCAGCAGCCAGTGGAGCAACCGGATCGGCCAGGGCCAGAGTCGATACTGTCGTTCTGACATGCGCGGGTTTCAAAGCCTGCTGGCTTGACCAGATGGTGTGGCTGTCGTGTCCGGGCGCAAACGATGCGTGGCTTCTGTCGATTCGAGATGCAGGGTGGATGCAGGCGTCCCTGCCTGCATGGCCGACTGTTCAGGAGACGAATTGCGGCGCGGCACCCATGCTCCAGAGAATCACCGTGGCGCCCATCAGTGCCACCACCATCACCAGGCCCACCGCGATCACCGCACTGGAAAAGAGTACGCCGCGCTCGGGTGAGATCTCCATCATGATCGGCGTGCCCTGATAGAGCAGATAGACGGTGTAGCCGATTGCAACAAGCCCCACCACCAGGTCGAACCAGAGCGCTGGATAGATGCCAAGCAGACCGCTCAGCAGCAACGGGGTGACGGTGTATCCGGCCAGCTTGAGGCTCCGGGCAAAGGAGGAGTTGGCGTCGTAGGTTTGCGCCATCCAGTGAATCAGGGCGCCCAGCAGCATGACCATCACCAGAATGGCGCCATAGAAGAGCAGCGCGATGATCAGTGCACTCTGGCTGGTGAGTTTGGTGGCCGGACCGCTGCCGATGCTCCAGCCAAAGGTGGTGGTGCCGATGTACCAGCACAGTGGCGGCAGCAGCGCCAGCCAGATCAGGTGGTTGAACAGATGGTGCAGCGGACTCTCGGTTTCGTCATGGATGGATTGCCATGCCTGATTGGGACGGGTGAAGATCTCGACGGTATGCGCCAGCAGCATTGGGGGTCTCCTCCTGAAGTCGTTATTTTCGATTGCCTGCGGTCTTGGCCAAGAGTACAAAACCGCTGATCATGATGCCATAGCCATTACAAAGATAATGGGCAAATGCGCGCTGGCGTTCGTTCACAGCCAGCCACTGCCGGCCATTCGCGCGGAGGCATGGCTCCAGTGCAGCAATAGATAGACCACGCTGATCATCAGGCTGGCACTGCTCCAGCTCCAGCCGGGCAGCGTGCCACGCAGGGCCAGCTCTTCATGATGGCGGTGGCAGAACAGCGTCATCAGGTTGGCGATCAGCAGACCGACCAGCAACTCCTTGATCACAGTGGTAAAGGGTGGAGCCTCGAAATAGAGCTGGCTGATGCCGAACAGGCTGATCAGCGCCGCCATGCCGGTGTAGATCACGAAGCGGTGGGGTGGCGTCCAGGATTGTGCGATCAGGTAGGCGGCAAAGCCAAGCGGTGCGGTCAGGGTTGCCAGCGGAAGCTGTCGGTTGGCCAATTGCAGCGTCAACAGCAGCAGTGCGAACCAGAAACCGAGTGCATGCCAGCCGCGCCGCGCCAGCAGCCAGATGGCGAGCAGGCCAGCCTGTCCGGCCAGGTGGGGGCGTTCAGCCAGCAGTTTGAGTGGCAGCAGCAGCAACGTGATGGCCGGATGGCGCAACGAGGAGAAAAAATCGGCCACGGCGCGGTCGTGACCGTTGAACAGCACGCCCTGGAGGGCGAACAGCATGGCCAGCAGCAGCGCCAGCGCCAGGCTGGCGAGCGGAAAAACGCCATCGGCGCGTCCGCCGCTGGCGCGCCAGCGCCAGAGCAGGGCACCGATCCTTGTCGATGTCAGTTGTCGTTGGCAGAAACGATAGAAGAGATGTCCCGGACTCAGTGCCAGATAGCCAAAGCGCAGTCCGTAGAGCGCTACAGAGCCGACCAGCAGCAGGACGATGCCCAGTTGCATGGCATCGGCGATCTGCGCCTCGCTCTGCTGCAGTGAGCTGCCGAGCAGATAGCCGGGCAGCAGATAGACGGGTGCCCACAGCAGCGCCGAGAACAGGTTGGTGAGAATGAAGCGCCCCACCGGCATGTCGAGCATCCCCGCCACCATCGGAATGAAGGGACGGATTGGTCCGACAAAACGGCCGAGCACGATGCTTTTACCGCCGTGGCGGTAAAAGAATGCCTCGCCATTGTCGATCCATTCTGGATGGCGGCGAAATGGCCCGAACTCACGAAGATGCTGATGAAAGTGATGACCGATCCAGAAGCTGATGCCATCGCCCAGAATCGCACCGATCATGCCTGCCAGCAGCAGCGGCGCGGCCTCGACCGTGCCGCTGCCGGCCAGTACGCTGATACCGATCAGCAGCACCACGCCGGGCACCAGCAGGCCGACGATGGCCAGCGACTCGGCCAGCGCAACGATGAAGATGGCGGCCAGGGTCCAGCCGGGGTGGCTCTGCAGCCAGGTCAGCAGGGTCTCGATCAAGGACATGGACTCCGGTTCATCGATGGTGCGACGCAGAATTGTAGCGAGTCGGGCCGCTCGTCGACATCGGGATGGCATTGGAACCACCCTGAGGCTTTCATTACAATGGGCGCTTCCCCCACTGATGATGTGCGTCAAATGAATCAACCGCTTGCACAGCAGATGCAGCAGATTGGCCTGCGCGCCCGCGAGGCTTCCCGCACGCTGGCACGCGCCAGCACCGGCGACAAGAACCGTGCCCTCATTGCCACCGCCGAGGCGCTGCAGCAGCACCGCACCACCTTGCTGCATGCCAACGGCCATGACCTCGAAGCAGCCCGGGCGCGCCAGCTCGAACCGGCGCTGATCGAGCGGCTGACGCTCAACGATGCCCGCATCGATGCGATGATCGAGAGTCTGCATCAGGTGGCGGCACTGGCCGATCCGGTCGGCGCCGTGACCGACCTGCGGCGCATGCCGAGCGGCATCGAGGTGGGGCGGATGCGGGTGCCGCTGGGGGTGATCGGCATCATCTACGAGTCAAGGCCCAGCGTGACCGCCGAGGCGGCCAGCCTTTGTCTGAAGTCGGGCAATGCCGCCATCCTGCGCGGCGGTTCGGAGTCGCACCACTCCAACCGTGTCATCGCCCAGGCGATCCAGCATGGCCTGGCGACTGCCCTGCTGCCAGACCATGCGATTCAGGTGCTGGAGAGCACCGACCGGGCGGCGGTGGGCCATCTGATCACGATGCCGGAGCATGTCGATGTGATCATTCCGCGCGGTGGCCGCGGCCTGATCGAACGCATCAGTCAGGAAGCACGCATTCCGGTGATCAAGCACCTCGATGGCATCTGCCACCTCTATGTCGATGCGCATGCCGACCTCGAGATGGCACTCAAGCTGGCGGTCAATGCCAAGACCCACCGCTATGGCGTCTGCAATGCGATGGAGACCCTGCTGGTCTGCGCTGCGGTGGCCGAACGCTTTCTGCCGCTGATCACCGATGCGCTGAAGGTGAAGGGGGTCGAACTGCGTGGTTGTACAGAGACCCGCCGTTGGGTGCCGGACTGCACGCCGGCCTGCGACGAGGATTGGATCACCGAGTACCTGGCGCCGATCCTGTCGATCCGGGTGGTGGCAGGGCTCGACGAGGCGATCGATCACATCAACCGCCATGGTTCGCACCACACCGACGGCATCATCACCCAGCGGCTCGACCATGCCCGTCGCTTCATCACCGAGGTCGACTCCAGCTCGGTGATGGTCAATGCCTCGACCCGCTTTGCCGATGGCTTCGAGTATGGCCTGGGGGCCGAAATCGGCATCTCCACCGATAAGCTCCATGCCCGTGGACCGGTCGGGCTCGAGGGGTTGACCAGCCAGAAGTATGTGGTGCTGGGAGACGGCCACATTCGCCAATGAGTGGCCTGCTGGCGGAACAGCCCCGCAACCGCGCCGTTGGCTTCATGGGTGGCACCTTCGATCCGGTCCACCATGGCCACCTGCGCTGCGCGCTGGAGATCAAGGAGCTGCTGGCGCTGGATGAGATGCGGCTGATTCCTTGTGGCGATCCCTATCACCGCTCGGCCGAGTCGCTGCCGGCTGCAGTGCGGGTTCAGCTGCTGGAAGCAGCGCTGGTCGGGAACCGGGCGCTCAGGATCGACAGGCGCGAACTGGCACGCACCGGTCCCAGCTACAGTCACGACACCTTGCTGTCGCTGCGCGGGGAACTGGGCGAACAGACAGCGCTCTGCATGGTGGTCGGCAGCGATGCCTACCAGGATCTCGATCGCTGGCACCGCTGGGAGACACTGCTCGATCTGGGCCATCTGCTGGTGGTCGAGCGTCCTGGCTGGCAACCGCAGGAGCGGCCAGCGCTCAAGGCGCTGCGCGGCCGCTGTGAGACCGATCGCATCGATCGGCTGCGCAACAGGCCGGCCGGCGCGATGCTGTTTCTCTCGCTGCCTCGGCTCGAGATCTCCTCCACCCGCATCCGCGCCCTGATCGCCGCCGGGCGCTCTCCCGAGTATCTGCTGCCCGAAGCGGTCTGGCAGATGATTCGACAGCAGCAGCTGTATGGTTACCGATCCACCGACACGGACAATTCTCCCGATGAACGTTGAAACCCTGAAAGAGCGTCTGCTGACGGTGCTGGATGAGCGCAAGGCAGAGCAGATCGTCTGTCTCGATGTCCACGCGCTCACCTCGATCACCGACTGGATGATCATCGCCACCGGCACCTCGTCCCGGCACACCAAGGCGGTGGCCGAGTATCTGGTGCAGGAGGCCAAGAACCTCGGCCATCAACCCACCGGCGTCGAGGGGCTGCAATCGGGCGAGTGGGTGCTGGTCGATCTAGATCGGATCATCGTCCACATCATGCTGGCCGAAACCCGTCGTCTTTATGATCTGGAGCGGCTGTGGCGTCAGACACCGCTCATGCCAGCGCAAGATTGATCAGCGATGCGCATTCGCCTGCTGGCCGCGGGCAATCGCCCGCCGGCCTGGATCAAGAGCGGCTATGAAGAGTACATCTCCCGCCTGCGCCCCTACTGTCGCTTTGAGCTGATCGAGATTCCGCTGCCATCGCGCGGCAAATCATTGTCTGCGCAGCAGGCACGCCGGATCGAAGGCGAACGGATGCTGGCGGCCCTCGGCGAGCGTGACCGGCTGATTGCACTGGCCATCGAAGGTGAAGCCTGGAGCACTGCGCAGCTGAGCGCACGCCTCGGTGAGTGGGAGCGTGCCGGCGACCCTCTGGCGCTGGCGATCGGTGGACCGGATGGGCTCGATGACGCGCTGCTCGCTCGCGCCCAGCGACGCTGGTCACTTTCTGCGCTGACGCTGCCGCACCTGCTGGTGCGGGTGATCGTCACCGAGCAGCTCTATCGCGCCCATGCGCTGCGCGACAACCATCCTTACCACCGCTGAACCGCCATGTCCCCCAGTCCGGTTTTCAAGGACCATGAGCAGGAGCGCCGGTTGGTGCAGCGCCGCCTGCTTTGGAGCGTGCTGCTGCTGCTGCTGTGCATGGCCCTGCTGCTGGGACGAATCTACACCCTGCAGGTGGTAAAGCATGAAGAGTTTCACACGCTGTCGGACAAGAACCGCATTCGCCTGCAACCGATTCCACCGACCCGCGGCCTGATCTACGACCGCAATCAGCAGTTGCTGGCGCACAACAAGGCGAGTTTCAACCTGACGCTGGTCAAGGAGTCGATTGCAGACCTGCCGCAGACGCTCGATCGGCTCACCACCTTGCTGAAACTGACCGATGAGGAGCTGAACCGGTTCAGGAAACGGCTCGAACGCAGCCGCTCGTTCGATCTGGTTCCGCTGCGCGACAACCTGACCGAAGAGGAGATCGCCATTCTGGCGCTGGAGCGGCATCGCCTGCCGGGGGTCGAGGTGAGTGCGCAACTGGTGCGCCACTATCCGTTTGGGCCGCTGTTTGCCCATCCGCTCGGATATGTGGCCCGCATCAACGAGAGTGAGCTGAAGGAGGTCGATCCGGTCAATTACAGTGGCACCGAGTACATCGGCAAGGGAGGGGTCGAGCGGCAGAATGAAGCATTGCTGCATGGTCAGGTCGGCTATCAGAATGTCGAGATCGATGCCCGCGGCCGGGTGATCCGGGTGCTGAACAGCACCGCGGCGCAAAATGGGGCTGATCTCACCCTCTACCTCGACAGCCACATTCAGCAGGTGGCGGAAGAGGCGTTGACCGGTTGGCGTGGTGCGGCGGTCGCCATCGAAATCAGCAGTGGTGGCGTGCTGGCAATGGTGAGCACGCCCAGCTATGACCCCAACCTCTTCGTGACCGGCATCGATGCCCGGCGTTATGGAGAATTGCAGAAATCCACCGATCTGCCGCTGCTCAACCGCGCCGTACGCGGACGCTATCCGCCCGGATCGACGGTCAAGCCGTTCGTGGCGCTGGCCGGCTTGCAGCATCAGGTGATCAATTTCGATTCGACGGTCGCTGATCCGGGCTGGTATCAATTGCCGGGCAACGAGCACAGATACCGCGACTGGAAAAAGTGGGGGCATGGCTACCGGGTCGGACTGCGTCAGGCGATCGTGGAGTCGTGCGACACCTTTTTTTATGATCTGGCTTATCGACTCAACATCGATCGGCTCTCCGACACGTTGGGCCGATTCGGCTTTGGCGCGCTGTCGGGGGCCGAATTTCCCGGTGAACTGCCGGGGATTCTGCCGAGCCGGGCCTGGAAACAGGCCAGATACCGGGCCAACTGGTTTCCAGGCGAGACCGTGATCACCGGCATTGGTCAGGGCTACATGACGGTGACGCCACTGCAGCTTGCCGCCGCCACTGCCACCTTGGCCAATCGCGGCGTCATGGTTCGACCACGTCTGGTCAAGTCGATCTCGCCAGTCGACAGTGCAGCGCTGCTGCCCAGCGCGCCGCCGCCGATCCAGTTGGCGCAGCGTGGCTACTGGGATTTCGTCATCGGCGCGATGGAGGGGGTGGTGCATGACCCCACTGGCACCGCCAAGCGGATCGCGGTGGACGCCCCTTACCGTATCGCCGGAAAATCGGGCACCGCCCAGGTGGTGGGCATCGCGCAGGACGAGGAGTATGACGCCGGCAAGATCTCCAAAAAGAACTGGGACCATGCTCTTTTCATCGCCTTTGCGCCAGCCGAAGCACCTCGGATCGCCGTGGCGGTGGTGGTCGAGAATGGCGGCAGCGGCAGCGGCACGGCGGCACCCATCGCCCGCCGCATTCTCGATGCCTATCTGTTGCCGAGACAACCATGAGTCAATCTGATTTCGTTCGCCGGTTGCCCGGTCTGGGTGAGCTCAGACAGGGCAAACCCTGGCTCAAGCGGCTGCATATCGATCCGCTGCTGCTGTTGCCGCTGCTGCTGTTGGCCGGTTATGGCCTGGTCGTGCTCTACAGTGCCGGTGGCGGCAGCCTCGATGCCATCGAACGGCAGGGAATGTCGCTGGGGTTGGCAGGCGTGTTGATGCTGATCGCCGCACAGATCGACGTCGCTATCCTGCGTCGCTGGGCGCTGGTGATCCATCTGGGGGGGACGGTCCTGCTGATCATCGTGCTGCTGGCGGGTGACGATGCCAAGGGGGCGACGCGCTGGATCGATCTGCAGGTGCTGCGGTTCCAGCCGGCGGAGATCATGAAGCTGGCGATGCCGCTGGCGGTCTGTCGCTACCTTGGTGACCACCATCTGCCGCCCACTCTCCCCACCGTTGCCGTGTCGATGGCGTTGATAGCGGTGCCTACACTGTTGATCGCCAAGCAGCCCGATCTGGGTTCGGCGCTGCTGATCGCCAGTTCGGGTCTCTATGCGCTCTTTCTGGCTGGCATCCGCTGGTTGTGGATCGCGCTTGCCGGCCTTGCAGGGGTGTTGCTCGCGCCGGCCCTGTGGTTCTTGCTGAGGGACTATCAGCGTCGACGCATTCTGACGCTGATCGATCCGGAGGCCGATCCGCTGGGGTCGAGCTGGAACATCATCCAGTCGAAGATCGCCATCGGCTCGGGTGGGCTCCACGGCAAGGGTTGGCTTGCCGGTACCCAGTCGCATCTCGATTTTCTGCCGGAAAGCCACACCGACTTCATCTTTGCGGTGCTGGCCGAGGAGTTTGGTCTGGTCGGCGTGTTGCTGCTGTTTGGCCTCTATTTGATAATTGTCGCCCGTGGTCTGTGGATCGCGGCCAAGGCACCCGATCTGTTTCAGCGTCTGCTTGCCGGTTCGATCACCCTGACCTTTTCTGTCTATGCCCTGGTCAATGTCGGCATGGTGAGTGGTGTTCTTCCCGTCGTCGGCGTGCCCTTGCCGCTGATCAGCCAGGGTGGCACTGCGCTGGTCACGCTGATGCTCGGCTTTGGCGTGTTGATGTCGATACAGACCCGTACACCTTGATCAATCGTTGGTAGATCCATTCATGCCCCTTGAATCTCCTTGCTTTCAGGCGCGCTGCATTCGCGCGCTCCGTATGCTGTCGATGACACTGTTGCTGTCTGGACATTGTGGTGCGCTTTGGGCAGCGGATTATCTGGAGCAGGTCGAAGTGCAGCAGTTCATCACCGAACTGGTCGAACATCACAACTTCTCTCGACCGGAGCTCGAAGCGCTGTTCAGCCAGGTGCAGCGGCAGCAGCGGGTGATCGATCTGATCTCGAAGCCGGCCGAAAAACGGCTCGAGTGGTTCGAGTACCGCCGCATCTTTCTCGATCAGGAGCGGATTCGGCAGGGCGTGCAGTTCTGGCGCGCCCATGCTGCCGAGCTGGCACGGGCCGAGAGTCAGTTCGGCGTCGAACCCCCAATGGTGGTGGCGATCATCGGCATCGAAACCCGTTATGGTCGCAACACTGGCACCACTCCGGTGCTGGATGCGCTCACCACCTTGGCATTCGACTATCCTCCCCGCAGCAAATTCTTCCGTCAGGAGCTGCTCAACTATCTGCTGCTGGCGCGCGAAGAGGGCAAGGATCCACGCTCGATCAAGGGCTCCTATGCGGGCGCCATGGGCTATGGCCAGTTCATGCCCAGCAGCTATCGCAACTATGCGGTCGATTTCGATGGCGATGGCAAACGCGACATCTGGAACAACCGCAGCGACGCGATCGGCAGTGTTGCCAGCTATTTCAACCGCCATGGCTGGCAGCACAATGCACCCGTGGTGATGACGGCACTGCCCAGCGCCGAGAATCCTGCCTTGGCGTTGAACGACACCAAAAAGCCGACCCTGTCGGTGGCGCAATTGGCTGCTCAGGGAGTTCGTGCCCGTCAATGGGTCGAACCGGAGCGCAAGGCCGTGGCATTGCGGCTGCTGGGAGATGCAGGACCCGAATATTGGCTGGCTTTTGACAACTTTTACGTCATTACCCGTTACAATCAGAGCCAGTTGTATGCCATGGCTGCTCACCAGCTCAGTGAAGCAATCCGGCAGCACTACATTGCAGGAGCCGACTGAGTGCAGCAGAACAAAGCCATTCAACTGATCAGCCTGCTGATTTTCTCCACACTGCTGGTTGCCTGCGGCTCCCAGCCGAGAATTCCGCCCCCGCCGGGCACCAGCCGCATCGATATTCCGGTCACCGCACCTGCGGCTCCACCTGCCAGCGCGGAACCCTACAGCCCCCGTGGCAACCGCTCACCCTATCAGGTGTTCGGCCAGACCTACTATGTGCTGCCGACCGCCCAAGGCTATCAGGCCGAAGGGACTGCCTCCTGGTATGGCGAGCAGTTCCATGGTTTGCAGACATCGAATGGCGAAATCTACAACATGTACGCCCTGACCGCGGCGCACAAGAGCCTGCCGATTCCCTGCTATGCGCGCATCACCCATCTGGGCAATGGCCGTCAGGTGGTGGTGCGCGTCAATGACCGCGGCCCCTTCCATGATGACCGGCTGATCGACCTCTCCTACGGTGCGGCGCTCCAGCTCGGTTTTGCCGATGTGGGCTTGGCCCAGGTGCGCATCGAGGTGATCAACGCATCGGCGACACCGTTGAGTCCCACTGCAGCGGTCGTCGCATCGACACCGAAGCCCACCAGGGTTTCGGCGGAGAATGGAGTGCCTGCGGTCATCAAGCGCAAACCACCGGGATCGACGACCGCCGCGCGGTCTGCTGCCGAAGCTGGAGCGGGTCTCTACCTGCAGGCCGGCGCCTTCTCCAGGCGCGAAGCCGCCGCCGCGATGGTGGAGCGGTTGACGGATGTGGTGAAGCACCCGATCAGCATCAGCACGGCTGACACTGCCAAGCGGGAATCGCTGTTCCGGGTGCGCATTGGTCCGATTGCGTCACAGGATGAAGCGCAGCAGATACAGAGCCTGATCAGCAAGCATGGCATTGCCTCGAGCTTTGCCTTCCGGCAGTGAGCGGCCGTACAGTCGGCGCCATCGCCATTTCGCGGTAGAATCCCCGCCGGTTTGACCGCAGCGACATGTTGCCCGCTCAGCGACCAGCCGAGCAGCCGCGACTGAATTCGCGGGAGTGCCAGCCACTCCCGCATCCATGCACGATTTCATGACTCATACCCATGCCTGCTCCTGTTCATCGATTTGTTCCATTTTTTTTCATTCTGGCACTCATGCTGTCTGTTTCGGCCGGTGCGGAACAGCCAGTGCCCACCCCCACCCCCGCGCCCGCGCCGGTGGCGGTGATTCCCGGACCGCCGGCGCTGGCGGCCAGTGCCTATGTGATGATGGACGCCGACAGTGGTCGCATCCTCGCGGCGCAGAATGAAAACGAGCGGATGGCACCCGCCAGCCTGACCAAGATCCTCACCAGCTACATGGTGGCCGAAGAGCTGCAAAAGGGCCGGATTCGCGAAACCGACGAGGTCAACATCAGCATCAAGGCGTGGCAGATGGGTGGCTCGCGCATGTATGTCCGCGAAGGCACCAAGGTGCCGCTGCTCGATCTGCTGCGTGGCGTGGTGATCCAGTCCGGCAATGATGCCAGTGTGGCGTTGGCGGAGCATATCTCCGGCAGCGAAGAGACCTTTGCCGAGGAGATGAACCGGATCGCCGCCAAGATCGGCATGAAGAGCAGCCACTTCGTCAATGCGACCGGCTGGCCCTCTCCCGACCACTACACCACTGCCCATGACCTTGCGCTGCTGGCGCGGGCGCTGGTCAAAAACCACCCGGAGCACTACAACCTCTACTCCGAGAAATATTTTCACTACAACAACATCAACCAGCCCAATCGCAACCGGCTGTTGTGGATCGACCCGTCGGTCGACGGCATCAAGACCGGTCACACCGAAGAGGCCGGTTACTGTCTGGTGGCTTCGGCCAAACGTGACAACATGCGACTGGTCACGGTGGTGCTCGGCACCAGCAGCGATCAGGCGCGCACCACGGAGAGCCAGAAGCTGCTCACCTATGGCTTCCGCTATTTTGAGACCCACAAGCTTTACAACGGTGGGGAGGCCTTGCAGCGGGCCCGCGTCTACGCAGGTGCACAGAACGAGGTGGAGCTGGGTCTGGCACAGGATCTCCACGTGACAGTGCCGCGTGGGCAATATGGGTCGCTGGCGGCCAGCCTGGAGATTCCCGGCATCATCAAGGCGCCGCTCGCGGCAGGGCAGAACCTCGGCAAGATCGTGCTGAAGCTGGGCGAGACACCGCTGCTGGAGCAGCCGCTGACCGTGATCAAGCCGGTGGAAGAGGGCGGCTGGTTCAAGCGTCTGCTGGATGCAGTCAGGCTGTTCTTTCTGCAGCTTTTCGGTGGAGACGGCGCGGGCAAATCATGACCCTGTGCCGGGACGACCTTTTCGCGCTCAGTCAGTCGCTCTGAGCCGTTCGCCGAAGAACGCCAGCACCCGATCGAGCGCCACCCGCGTCGGGTGGCCGGCCTCATCGACCAGGTCATTGGTCAGCACCGAGTGGGCCTTGCCGGAGATGCCGTGAGGGTTGCCGGGGCCGGAGTCGATTTCGATCGCCTCGAAATGGTCACCCAGCTGCTCGCGCAGGCCATCGAATCTGGCCTGGGTGCAGATCGGATCGTGGCTGAAACGCAGCCCCAGCACACTCAACTGCTCCTGTTCGAGTCGATTTTTGACCTGACTCAGGCTGACTGGATCGATGTCGATGGCGCCCTTGCGGCGTTCGGTGATCGGAAAGGGCAGGGAGGGTTGACTCAGCACCGGTGCCAGCACGGCCGGTTCCAGCATCATACCCAGGGCAAAGCCGCCGGTGAAGCACATGCCGAGCGCGCCGACCCCGGGACCGCCCAGCTCCTGATGCAGTGCCCGCGCCAGCGCCCGCAGTGGCGTGATGATCGGACTCGATTTGCCGAGGGCAAAGGCGGTGAACTCGCGGCGCACGCAGGCGCCCAGCATCGAGCGGAACAGGTAGCCGCCCGAAAGCGGCGCGCCCGGCACTCCGAACAGCCAGGGCAGGCAGACGGTGAAGCCGGCATCGGCCACCCGGTCGGCAAAAGCCTGAACCTGGGGGGTGATGCCAGGAATCTCGTGCATCACGATCACCCCCGGTCCTTGGCCACGCCGGTAGAAGCGCAGCGCGCTGTCGCCAAACTGCTGCTCGTGGAAGGCGTAACCCGGCAGCTGCGGAATGGTCGCCATCTGCTCTGCTCCGTACATGTGGGTGGTAATTGGTGGGCCGTGCCCGGTGCTGGCCTGGCGCGTGCGGCTCAACCCCGCCTGGGCTTGCCGAGCAGCCGGTCGGAGATGATGCGCTGCTGGATCTCGGAGGTGCCCTCGAAGATCTTGGTCAGGCGGGCGTCACGCCAGTAGCGCTCGACCGCATGAAGCTTGGTGTAGCCGGCCCCGCCGAAGATCTGCAACGCCTCCGATGTGACCCGCTCGGCCATCTCGGTGGCGAAATATTTGGCCATCGAGGCCTCCTGGTCGCAGCGACCACCACGGTCGATCTGGTCGCAGACGTGATACATCAACTGCCGTGCCGCCTCGATCTCGGTGGCCATCGTCGCCAGCTTGAAGCGGATCGCCTGGAATTCGCCGATCGGCCGGCCGAACTGCTCGCGCTGCTGTGCATACTTGAGGGCATCCTCGAGCGCGCCGCGCGCCAGGCCGATCGCCCGGGCCGCGGTGTGGGCACGGGCGATTTCGAGCCCGCTGGCCGTCGAAGTGAAGGCTTCATCCTCATTGCCCATCTGGTACTCGATCGGCACCTTGCAGTCGTCGAAGCGCAGCTCCCAGGTCTTCCAGCCGAAGTAGCCGATCTTGGGAATCGGCGAACCCTGACAGCCCTGCGGCAACTCGCCGCGCGGCTTCTCGACGATGAAGCGGCCCAGTCCTTTCCACGGTGCCGTGGGGTCGCGCTCGCTGGTGCGGGCCAGCACACTGATGTAGTCGGCCCCATCGGCGAAGGTGCACCAGTACTTGTTGCCGGTGATGGACCAATGGTCGCCACGGCGCTCGGCACGGCAGGAGACGCCGGAGAGGTCGGAGCCGACATTGGGTTCCGAGAGCGCGGCGGCGGCCAGATATTCGCCGCGGGCCGCCTTGCGGGTCAGTTCGATGCGCTTCTCACGCGGCATGTTGCCGAGTCCCATCATGCCGCCGGAGCGGGCGATGATGCTGGCCACGCTCATCCAGCCACGTGCCAGCTCTTCGGCGATCAGGCAATATTCGAAGCAGCCAAGGCCCAGGCCGCCGAACTCCTCCTTGATGCGGATGCCGAAGTAGCCCATGTCGGCCATCTTCTGCCGCAGTTCAAGTGGAATGTCGCCCTGGATCGGGTCGAGCGCATTGGCGACCGGCAGCACCTCCTTCATGCTGAACTGCCGTGCGGTTTCCTGAATCATCAGCCGCTCTTCGCTCATGTAACCCATCGTTCATCTCCCTGTTATTGTGGTGTCATCCGAGTTGCACAATCATAATCAAAGAGTTCTGCCGTGATCCATCATTCGGAGTGCCCGAGCGGTCGTGAGTCAAGGAAAAAACATGCAGGCCACTGCGTCGATCCATTACTGGATTGCACCATCCACCCGCAGTGACGAGATCGACAATCCACCACTGCCGAATGAGCTCCACCCTGGTTCACAGCGCGCCCGGCGCGGCGAACTCAAACTCTATGACAGCTTCGATTGGCGCCTCTGGTTCGGCGGGTTGGCGCTCTATCGTCTGGCCGGGTGTTATCACCTGCTGCCGAGGAGTGGTTTCCGGCTCGACCTGGCTCGACCCGATGGCAGTGGTTATTCGCGGCCGATCAACTTCGCCGAGCAGTTCCGTGAGCCGGAGTTGAGGCAGCCAGTGCAGCGGATTCTCGCTCCGCGTGCGCTGATCGAGATCGCCTCTTTCCAGTGCCGAGAGCGGTCTGTTCAGGTCAGGAATGGTGATGACAAGGGGGTCGCCCTGCTGCACTGTTTCGAACTTTCCCATCCGTTGCCAGATGGCAGACAGGCGCGACTGGAGGGTCTCTGGATCGCACCCTGCACCGGCTATCAGCTCGAGCTGGAGATGATCGAGGCGACACTGCTGGCTGCGGGCTAGCAGCATGAAATGCGCAATCCGCTTGAGCTTCTGCTGCCTGCCGCACAACAGCCGCGTCCGGAGCGCACCCGACCGCTGACCGACATGGTCGGCGAAGAGCCGGCGGATGACCTGCTGCGGCGTCTGCTCCTCGCCCAGTTGCGGGTGGTCAAGGAGCAGGAGGATGGCATCATCAAACAGATCGACAGCGAGTTCCTGCATGATTACCGTGTCGCGCTGCGCAAGGCCCGGTCGCTGTTGAGTCTGGCCAAACGGGTGTTTCCTGCCGCGATTCAGCAACGGGCCCGCCATGATTTTGCCGATCTGCAACGTCAGAGCAATCAGCTGCGCGATCTCGACGTCTGGCTGCTGCAACGGGAACATTTTCAGAAAATGGTGCCACCTCGTCTGCAAACCGGGTTCGAACAGCTTTTTGCCGAGCTTCAGGCGACCCGGAATCAGGCGCAGCGGCGGCTGCGACGCTTGCTGAATTCCAGTGCCCATCAACTGCGGATGCAGCAGTGGCTGTATGATCTGGCACAGCCGGGGCTCTGGGAGGAGCCTGCCGAGGTGAAGAGATCGGCGCGCGCACTGATCGATCGGCAGATCCTGCGCCGCCATCGTCAGTTGCTCAAGGGTGCCCAGCGTTTTTCCCAACTGGATGACGAAGAGGTTCACGACTTGAGAATCGAAGTAAAAAAACTGCGTTATCTACTTGAAATATTTTCTTATTTCTATTCGAAGGAGCCCTGTGACTGGCTGCTCACCCACCTGCGCAAGGTGCAGGGCAGGCTCGGCGATTACAACGATCTGCAAGTACAGCAGACCCATCTGCAACACTTTGCCGAAACGCTGATCGTTGGGGAAAAATCCACCGGTGAGGTATTGCTTGCTGGCGGTGCCATCGTTGCCGGTCTCGAGCGTGAAAAACAGCAGGCGCGCAAGCGCATTGCAGAACCGCTGCACAGACTGGCGACACCCAATGGCCGGGTGCAGTTGCAGCGGTTGTTGAACGAGCAATGAATTGATGAAGGTCATCGCCTGTTACAGCATCAAGGGGGGTGTCGGCAAGACCGCCACGGCGGTCAACCTGGCCCATGCTGCCGCAACCAGCGGCTACCGCACGCTGCTGGTCGATCTCGATCCACAGGCGGCGGCGACCTTCTATTTTCGGATCAAGGCGCCCGAAGAGAAGAAGGTTCCGCGCTGGTTCAGGACGGGCCAGGATCTGCAACAGGCGATTCGTGGCAGCGACTACCCGCGTCTCGACCTGCTGCCGGCTGATCTGGGCTATCGCGACAGTGAGGCCATGCTGGCTGGCATGAAGCGCTCCGACAAACAGTTGCGCAAGCGGCTCAAGGAGGTGGCCGACGGGTACGACATGGTGCTGATCGATTCGCCCGCCAACATCGGTCTGTTGTCGGAGAACATCTTTCGGGCGGCCGATGTGGTCCTTGTGCCGGTGATTCCCACCACCCTGTCGGAGCGCACCCTGCGGCTTCTGCTGCATTTCTTCGCGAAACAGAAGCTCGATGTCGATCGGCTGCTGCCGTTCTTCTCAATGGTGCAGCCTCACAAGCGACTGCATGCCGACACCATGGCACGCTTGCGTGCGGAGTTTCCGCAACTGCTGCAGAGCACCATTCCCTTCACCGTCGACATCGAGAACATGGGCGTGCTGCGCGAACCGGTGCTGGCCTATGCGCCGCGCCGTCCGGCCGGTGAAGCCTATTGCGCCCTGTGGCTCGAGCTGCTCGGGCGTCTCATTCCCCGGCAGGAGTGATGGCATTGCATCACCGCAGACAGTGGAGTAGCCTCGGAGCGGTCGAGCCGGGGTGTGGCGAAATCCTGTCGTCATCTTCATCGGCCATGGTGCACCGAATCCGTTGGTTGCTCAGGAGGAGGCATTGGCCCAATCGTCATCGCCAGTCCTGTCGGGTGAGCGAATTCTGCGGCTGAATCTGGCCGGGCAGCCGATCGAATGGCTGACTTGGCAGGAGGCGGTCTCATTGTATGCCCGTGATCTGGTGGGCTGGACGCTGGGCGAGGTGGTCTGCACCCTGCGCGGTGGAATCTCGCGCCTGAGCCAGCGCCGCAGTCGTCTCGAACTGCACAGCATCATCGCCTGCCGCGGCAAAATCCACGATCCATGCCAATATGAACCGCCGCTGACCAACCGTGGACTGTTCCGGCGCGACCAGAATCTCTGTCTCTACTGCGGCAAGTCGCTCTCCGACCGGCTGCTGACCCGCGATCACCTGGTGCCGACGTCCCGCGGCGGACGGGATGAGTGGACCAACGTGGTCACTGCCTGCCGCAGTTGCAATCAGGGCAAGGGCAATCGTCTGCTGCATGAGGCGCGCATGGAGCTGCTGGCCCTGCCTTATCGCCCCAACTGGGCGGAATATCTGGCACTCGAGAACAGCGGCCGGGTACGTGGTGACCAGATGGAATTTCTGCGCCGGCAGTTTTCACCGCACTGCCGCTTTGCTTGATCAACCCGGATGATCTTTGGGTGGAGTCGTTTTCAAAAATGGATGTTGAAATCGTTCTGAAAGAAAAATTTCTGCATGTCAGGGCGAGCGGACACTATTCGCTCGAAGAGATGAACGCCATGAGCCGGGCGATGTTTGCCGCACTCCAGCAACATCCGCGGGCGAGCTGCCTGATCGATTGTAGCCAGGTGACCGGCTCGCCAACCCTGAACGAGCGGTTCGAATGGCCAAGGTTCACCGCGCGACTGATCGAAGACTTGCCAGCGATCCAGCGCCAGACCCGATTTGCCTTTGTCGCTTCGGAGCCTTTTCTCGATCCAGGGCGCTTTGGTGAAACCGTGGCCGTCAACCGGGGCGTGAACGTCGTGGCGACCGACAGTCTCGACGAGGCATTGCGCTGGCTG
>JADHED010001617.1_pt1 | contig 18248 bp, 19 predicted proteins | sample 8952041 | NCBI WGS metagenome assembly JADHED01 (sample SAMN16124423, study PRJNA663239) | bioreactor sludge metagenome | isolation source: sludge (control) | place: India:Bengaluru | collected 2018-09-08
GTATTGATCGAACGAGCAAAGGCATCTTTCAGCGTGATTTTGCGAGTCCAACGGTTTTCTTTGTCCGTCATTACGTTCTTTTTATATAACGTGTAGTTTGCGCCATTGAATTTAATTGTGTGGTAGGGGGATACACCCGCTTTTTCGATCGCTGCTGAGGCTGTAATGATTTTAAATAGCGAGGCCGCAGGGTACGTTGCACGTAATGCTAAGTGTGACGCTTTAGGGTCATCTTTTTGGTAACTAGATAGAGCCAATATTCTACCCGTGGTTGCGTCTAGCAAAACAACGGCGCCATAATCGGGGCGGTATCTTTTTAAAAGGTTGTCTGCATCCGCTTGAAGGCGGTCATCCAATGTATAGTTAACTTGGAATTTCTCTTTACGGTCGAACCAATCGAAATCTACATCTGTCGGGAATTGACCAGCTTTGATGTACTTAGACATCGTATTAGCGATCTGAGTGCGTTGCTCTAGATTGCGTTTAACTTGTTTTGAAATGACTTCGATTTCTGAATCTTCATAGTTAAACGCGGTTAATGTCACAAAAGCGACGATTAAGCTTACTAAAATTCCAATCTGAATTTTGATTTTTTTATGCAATTTTACCAACCCCAAAAAAGTAAGTTTATATTTCTGTATCTGCATTTTTCTGCGCGAACTTTAATTAGATACTTTATTTGTAATAACTTCAAGTCCGGCCAAACATTTTCGAGGAATTTTTGGCCAAAATTCTATTGCCTATCCATCGACCTAAGCCTATAAGGGTCCCATGAAAACCAAAGATAGAATCTTAGATGTGTCCGTAGAATTATTTAACAAAAACGGAGTTGTGGCTATCACCACAAATCACATCGCTAAAGCCATGAATATCTCACCAGGCAATTTGTACTTTCACTATGACAATAAAGAAGAAATCATTGCTGAGTTATTCAGAAGAATGTGTAAAGAGACATACAAGATTTGGAGTCCTAAACATATTTCATCTATGTCTCCGGTCCAGTTTGTGGAAGAAAACTTTGATGTGTATTGGAAATACCGTTTTTTCCATCGCGAGATGTATGCTCTTCGCCGTAAAGACCCAGCGTTAGCTAAGATGTGGAAGAACCACATGGCAAAGATGATGAAGCTTATGAAGGTTCTATACCGTCACTGGGTTGCTGATGGTAAAATGGTTCAAATAAAAAACGACAAAGAACTCCTTTATGTATTCGAATCACTGTTAGCGATGGCAACTACATTCCTTCAGTTTTTCGAGAGCACAGAAAAATCAGCAGGCAAAGCCTCCGTACTTCGTGGAAAGACTCATCTAGTGCGCCTTCTGTTGCCATATTCAATTGGCAAATCTAAAGACGAGTTTGAAAATTTTCTAAACTCTGAACCTTCAGTTTAGTTTTAACTATAGTAGACTGAGCTCCGAAACGGACTCAGTCTTGCTCTAACCTCTGCATCGGGTGGAGGTTACCAATGGGTCGTTATATCGTTTTCTTTTATATGATTACACTTACGTTCGCGCATTGGGCGTGGGGTGCAGTCGATTGCTCTTCAGTGAAAGAAGAGCTTAAACAAATGCGCGCGGCTCAAAGTCAGATCACAGAAAACCTTTTAGAGAATTATAAGTCGGCATCTGAGCAAGTTTCTTATACCGCTATTAAGATGCATTCGGACTCAACCAAGCAGCGGCTTTATGTGCGTGAGCAAGCACTGCGAAGTGCAAAAGCGCATTCAAAACGGGTTGATAAAACTGAAGCAATCTTGACCAAGTTAAACAAAGCAACCGATGAATTGATTAAAAAAGTCGCACTTTGTGTGAAGTAAAAATAAGAACCTGACATTTGTCTAGGTCAGGTTATGTTTTGCTAATACCTATCATAACAATTACGCACGTTTACTACGTATTTTCAGATACTTATCAAGATTTAAGTACATTTAAGAAAACTGTTGCAAAAATTTCAAACTTACCTATTAATAGGTACATTCCTTTTTAGGGCTCTATTTAGGTAGAGTTTTTAGGAAGGAAAAGAGGGGTTGATTTAATTTTGCCTAATATTTTGGCAAAATAAAACAAGGAGGGGACTATGGCAGGGAATGCCGCTTTAAAGCCAGCTTTGATTGCTGAGTGCAAAACAAAATTGCAAAATATCAAAACGGACTTATTGAATAGAGTCAGAGATGCGCGTAGCCAGTTAGACAATATGGAAACTGGAGGGGACGAAGCTGATCAAACAGTACGTGTACTTGCTGAGCAAGAATTTGTGAACATGCAAGACCGACTAAGAAATCAATTAATCGAAATCGAGAGTGCATTAGCTAGAATCGAAAACGGTTCCTTCGGCGTATGTGAAGAAACAGAAGAGTCAATTGAGCCTGAACGTTTAAGAGCGATCCCTTGGACGCGATTAAGCATCGAAGGTGCAGAAATTCGTGAATCTCTAAATAAACGTTACGCTCGCGGTTAGTTAAGTGCCCTAAGTGTAGGGCACCCAAGAAGACAGTCAGCTGATTGCTAATTCTTTTTTTGCGAAACAATACTCCATCCGCAAAGTTTATAAAGAACACGCGCACCAACGTTACCATCCCAATCATCGGCCTCATCAGGGCTTAATCCGCCTGTGGAAACTTCGTTGAGGTCAAATGAGACAATCTTGCGTCCTGACTTCACGATAGATTCGAATAAGTAGAAAATCTGGTCGACGCTCAAGCCTCCAGGAACCGGCGTGCCTGTATGCGGGCAAAAAACTGGATCTAAACCATCAATATCAAATGAAATGTATACATTTTTAGGCAGCTCTTCGACGATCTTTTGGCACAACTGTGCCCACGTCGATCCGTTCAGTAATTGTTTTTTCAATTCTAAGTCAAAGAACGTCGTAATGTCAGAGCGTGATTGAATAAAGTCATATTCTTCTTCGCAGAAATCGCGGATGCCGACTTGAACTAATTTTTTTGGACGATGTTCATGAGTCATCACATTGTACATGATGGATGCGTGAGATTGTTCGAAGCCCTGGTAAGCCGTGCGCAGATCAGCATGGGCGTCGATGTGTAGCACACCAAAATCTCCTTTTAGTTTTTTGCTAACGGCTTGGATGGCGCCAAATGGAGTCGAGTGATCACCGCCGACTAAACCTAAAATCTTTCCAGAGTTTAAAATTCCTTCAGATTGTTCGCGAACCCAGTTCGTCATTTCTGTGCAGGCGATATTAACTTCTTTTGTTAGTTTCGCCATAGTTTCTTTGTCGTCGTTTAATTCAGTTTTCATCTGAATTACTTTCTGCGCTTTTTCTTTAAAGATGTCGTTTTTCTTTTTCAAGTCTTCAGGATATTCGCGCATGAAGTAACCTTCTTCATAAGCTTTACCGGTTTCCAAATCGAATAAGTCGATTTGTTCACTGGCTTGGCGAACCATAACTGGACCAAAGGATGCGCCCGAGCCGTACGACGTAGTTACTTCCCAAGGAACAGGTAATAGCACGATTTTTGATTCTTCTTCTTTGGCTGGAATTCCAAAAATTCCAAAATCAGAAGAGATTGTAGTGGATGGATCAAATTGTATCATAATTCCTCGTGGTTTACAGTGTCGTTCTAGCTACCCTACTTTTGCATTGAAAACAACATTCTATTGAATCGACATTGAATCTATCTGAGTAAGAATTAAAATAATGGAACCTATGAGCCAAAAGATATTCGCCCTACCACTTCTGATTTTGTTTCTATGTATTCATTTCACAACCCATGCGGCTAAAAACCGCTCGGGGCAGCTTAAAATGGTGCTAAATGAAGACCCAGAGGTGCTCAATCCATTGTTATCAACGTCGGATTATGCAGTAGATGTTCAAACGTGGACATGTGACTCGTTGTTAAAGCGTGATTTAGACACCTATGCTTGGCAGGGGGCAATTGCCGAAAAGTGGGAATTGGCAAAGGATAACTCGTCAGTCATTTTCTATATTCGCGACAATGTGTTTTTTCATAATGGGGAAAAACTGAAAGCGGATGACATTCAATTTTCTTTTGATGTCTACAAAAAAAATGCCGCGATTAATCCGTCAGTGGCGGCGTACTTTGACGGAATTGATAAGGTTGAAATTTTAGCGCCGAATAAGATCAAGATTAACTTCAAGAATAGTTATTTTAAAAACTTTGAGGTAGCGGCTACAAATTGGATTTTACCTAAAACTATTTACGACGTAAAAACACAGCTTCCTAACCAACTAATTTGCGCGGGGCCTTATCAGTTGGACGTATATGAAAAAGGCAAACGTGTCGGCCTAAAGGTTTTCGATAAATATTTTGGCTTTAATGTAAATCATCTAAAGGGGCTCAATAATTTTGAAACTATTGAATTTCAGATTATCAAAGATGAAGAGCTTCGAATTGAAAAATTAAAAAAATCAGAAATTGATTTTCTAGAGTTTCCAAATGCCGATTTTTTAGAACGTAAACTGACCAGTGATGTGGCTCAGAAAACGTTAACTAAAGTTAAAGTCGAAAATAAAATTCCTAAAGCATGGTCATTTATCGGTTGGAATTTAGTTAAGCCACTGTTTACTGACCCCAACATCCGTAAGGCCTTGAGCTTGCTAGTTAATAAAGACGAAATTAATAAGGTATTCTTTGATAGCCAATTGAACGTTATCAATGGGCCATTTTTGCATAATCAAGAATACGGCGGCAAAATTAGACCGTTCGTTCGGGACACTAAGGCAGCAACTGCGCTTCTGAAAAAGGCGGGGTGGGGAGATAGCAACAAAGACGGAATCTTGGATAAAACGGTCGATGGCGTAAGGCTCGATTTTAAGTTTGTGCTGACCTACGCGAATAAAGATTTTGAAAAAGTTTGGCAGTATCTGCGTGAAGACTATCGAACGTTTGGAATTGATATGGAACTAAAATATCAAGACTTCAATTTAATGATGAAGTCAAAAAATGATTTAAGTTTCGACGCATTGGCATTGTCTTGGGCCGGTGGCGGTGTTGATCCCGATCCTAAGCAATTATGGCATTCAGAGTCTTCACAGCGAGGTGGGTCTAACTTTGTCGGTTATAAAAATGTAGAAGTAGACAAGCTTATTGAAAGTGGGCGAATGACGTTGGATAGAAGAAAGCGTATTGGGATTTTTGAAAAGGCGTATCAAATGATTGCTGATGATAATCCTTATTTATTTTTGTTCATGGATAAGTATAATTACTATGCACACGTAAATCGCTTTGCAAAACCTAAAGATACTTTTAACTATGGAGTCGGATTAAACACATGGTCTTTAAAAAAATAATTTTTATATTACTAGCTACTCAACTAGCATTTGCGCAGGCAAAGGCCCCAAAAAAAACAGCGGAAAAAGCACCAACTGAAGTTGCGGTTGACGTTCCAGGAGCCATCGGAAAAGACGAATCTGAACAGGCAGTTGAAGAGCGAGCGGTCATTTCAAATCAAACCGACACTACAGTTGAAAAGCGAACGAGCCGGCAACTTCGCTACCTTAAGCCAATCAATGTTGGTGTTAGCTGGGGTTTGGTTTCCATGTGGCTGCCAAGCAAGCTAGGTGCGAATTTAAGTTATAATATCTCGGAACGCAAAACGATTGCTTTAGAGTATCAATCTCAAAGTATCAAATTCCCGGCATTCAGTCTGGATATTGGCGGAATTAAAGAATCTAAATATGGAGTAGTGCTGAAAAGTTTCGGTGACTCTCAAAGTTTCTATATGTCGTATGGACTAATGAAATATGACTTCAGGGCGTCGTTAGAGTTGTCGATATTCCCAACTCAAGCGATTCCAATTGCGCCTCTATTTGATTTTAGATCGATGGGTTTTCAATTTGGTTTGGGCAATCAATTTTCATGGGAAAATGGCTTAAGTTTAGGAATTGATTGGTTTTCGATTTATTTCCATTCATTTAATAAAACGAAGAATATAGATATTTTTGGCTACTTAGACGCTAGCGACAGAGATAAAGCAGATAAGACGATTGATCTTATCTACAATATCCCAATCATTGAGATTCTTAAAATTCAACTTAGCTACGGGTTTTAATCCTATTCTTAACTATAGCTAACCTTAAAGGGTGTAAGGCTGAGGAAAAATTCCACACTCGAGCGTTTGAAGAATTAGCTTTTTAACCAAATCATAACAACTTTAGCGGGGGACCGCTGCCCAAGTCTCTAATAGTGGTTAGAGACCCTCAACGCCCTGTGTTTTTTTGTAGCATTTTAAATAAAAACGTGTAGAAACAGAGGCTCAATGTACGCGTCCGTCTTAAGAGAATAGCATTAGGCTCAATTCCTTTAGAAGACCACCCAATCCTAAGGAGGAACTCATGGGCAAGAAAATTTACGTAGGCAACTTATCATACGCTATCGATGATCAATCATTATCTGACATCTTTGCTGCTTTTGGTACAGTTGAATCAGCTAAAGTTGTGACTGATAGAGAATCAGGACGCAGCAAAGGCTTTGGTTTCGTAGAAATGTCTACTGAAGCAGAAGCTTCTTCAGCAATCGAAAAATTAAACGGCACTGAACAATCAGGTCGCGCAATCAATGTTAGCGAAGCTAAACCAATGGCTCCACGTGAAGGTGGCGGCGGTCGTGGTGGTTTCGGTGGCGGCGGACCTCGTAAGTCTTTCGGTGGCGGATACAACGACAGAAAACCTCGTTACTAGTAGTCCGGTTTAAGGACTAACTGTAATGGCTAAAGATGATTTAGTCACAGTTGAGGGTAAAGTTTCAAACCTTTCAGGTGGCGGAACTTATCATATTGAACTTGAAAACGGGCTGACAATCACAGCCCGACTGTGCGGAAAAATGAAAAAGTTCAAGATTAAGGTGATTTTAGGAGACAGAGTTTCAGTAGGTCTTTCTCCTTATGATCCTTCTCACGGGCTCATCACTCATAGGCATAAAAGCTAAGAGTGCATGATCTGAAAATTAAAATTTTAAACGCGTTCTCGGGAAACCTAGAACGCGTTTTTTTTTGTTTTATTTTATTTGAGGGCGGGAATTAATTAAGTGCTAAGTTGTCTGGAACTTGGATGATAGCGACTTTCTTGTAAAACTGTTCGTAATACTTCATGACTTTATCTGAGTAAAATCTGGGAACATCTTTACTGTTTTCAATTCTACCGATTTTACCAGGGCCAACGTTGTAGGCAGCCATATAGCGGTATGGTTTGTTTTCGAAATAACCGCGTAATTGACTAATGTAAGCGGCTCCGATGCGGATGTTATTGACTGGGTCTAATAGAGTCTTAGGGCCTCTCCACTTGATCTTTAGGCGTTCAGCGACCTCTTTTGCGGTAGACGGCATAAGCTGCATTAAACCGATTTCTCCCGCTAGGCCGCGTGCTTCGGGGTTAAATGAGCTTTCGGTCTGAATGATAGAAGCTATAAATACGGGATCGATTCCGTATAATTTAGATTCTTTGATAATAGCCTTTGTAATACGGTTAGAATACTTTTTATGTTTTTGTGGCAGATTCTTAAGGGCTAAATCATATAAGTAAATATGGAAGAACTTAACGCCCTCGAGTTTTGATACGTCGCTCTTTTTATAGTGCGTACCTAAAATTTCTCGAGCGTGAGTTACGCGCGCTTTTTCGTCTACGAAATACTTTTTATCTAGTAGATTAACAAAGTTAAAATTTTGGAAACAGATCGCTAGAACTACAAGTGATAATAAGCTTAATGTTTTCATAATTGTTCCTCTTGAAAAGATATAGATACAAGAGGTATGCCTGTGGACTCGCGTTATTTCACTGTCGAGTGTTTCACTTTGAGAATAAGGAAATCAGCGACCAAATTTGTAAACGTTTCGCATCACAGAATTTGAAACATGTAAACTTTGTATCATATCAAGACACGAACAAAATGCGCATGGGATGGTGTCATAATGCATTCACCGCAAAACTACATCCCTAGCGGTTTTAAAAGCGCACGAATTTGTTTGCTAATTCGTGAGTGTTTTTGACCGGATAATACGGATTGGTCGTTTTGAGCAAAATGGCCCCACCACGGCTTGGCGTTTTAACACCAGTTTCCTTTGTAAAATCGATCTGTTAAGAAAGTGCACAGATAAAGATTACCGTCACATTGCTATTGCAATTTGCCAATTTTTGGCAAATAAAGCGGGGGTCCAATTAAATAAATAACTAAACCAAAAAAGGTAACATTATGAAAAACACTTTCAATAAGAATGTTCTGTCTTTCGCGGTTGTTGTTTCAATGGTTGCGTTTTCAGCTCACGCTCAAAACAAAAACTCTTCAAGCAACAGCAAGCCAAATTATGGTGGATCATCATCTAACTATAAGTACAATGCTCCAACAGTGACTTATGGAAACTCATCGTCTTCAAAAAGCAGCGGTGGATCTTCATACTCATCTGGTTCTAGCAGCAAAGGAAGTTCATCATCATATTCGTCTGGTTCAAGCTCATCAAGCAAACCAAACTATGGTGGTTCTTCTTCTAGCTACAACTATGGTTCATCATCTTCATCTTCGAAAAGTAGTTCAGGATCATCATCTTATAGCTCTAGCAAACCAAGTTATGGTTCGTCTTCTAGCTATGGAAGTTCGTCATCGTCTTCGAACTATAAATACAATGCTCCAACAGTGACTTATGGAAACTCATCGTCTTCAAAAAGTAACTCTGGTTCATCATCTTCTAGTTCAAGTAAACCTAGCTATTCTCCTAGCTACAATGACTACAACTATAACAAGTCGATTCCAAAACCGACTGTTACCCCAGGAAGTTCATCGTCATCTAGCTCTAATAAATCAAATTATGGTTCGTCGTCTAGCTATGGAAGTTCATCATCTAACTATAAGTACAATGCGCCTACAGTAACTTACGGAAACTCATCGTCTTCAAAAAGTAACTCGGGTTCGTCATCGTCTTCTAGTTCAAGCAAACCAAATTATGGTTCGTCGTCTAGCTATGGTTCAAGCTCGTCTTCAAAACCAAGCACGACTCCAAACTATGGTGGTTCGAGCTCTAACTACAAATACAATGACTATACATATTCAAAACCTAAGTATGATACGGCTAAACCTGTTCAGCCTAAAAATAACTACGGTGGTTACTCAAACAGCCAACCACAAGTTAACAAAAATGGAACAATTCTTTTAAAGGAACTTAAGCCAGGTCAAAGCCGCGTACGTGCTGACGGTACGACTGATAAAGTTCATAAAGATGGCAAGGGCTACACTCACACGTTTGTTGATAAAAACGGAAGCGTAAGAAAAGAATCGATCCGTTACGACAAAACAGGTAAGGAAGTCAAAATCAGCGATACTGAACGCCGTGCAAATGGTGACGTTGTTACAAAATACAAAAGTGGTGTTTCTGAAATCAGAACTAAAGATGGTTTAAGATACCAACAAGATCGTTATGGTAAAACTGTGTATCAAGAGAAGTACTCGACTTGGAACAACAGACCAGTGATCTACCGTCAGTACAATAATAACTACACTACTGTGTACGTTCAAAATAACTACTACGGATACCCTTCATATTTCTACCGTCCATCTTACTACGATTATAACTACTACAGCTGGACATTGACTACATGGTCACGCCCAGTTTCTTACAGCTGGCACTGGAGTTATAATCCTTGGTATTACAATTACTACCGTCCATACGTAACGTACTACTCTCCTGCGTATTGGTTAACTGACTACCTATTAATGTCATTAATCCAGGCTAACTACGATCGTATTGCGGCTGATAATGAAGTGATCGCGGTTCAACAACAGTACAACCAAGTTGCAATCAGCGAACAAATTAAAGAAGAAGTTCGTATTCAAGTTGAGCAAGCTCTTAAACAACAACAAGCAGCTGTTCAAAACAACACAACTATGGACCCAGCTCAGATCTTAACTCAAGGTCGTTTGATGGTTGTTCATGCTGATTTAACAGTTGAAGAAGCTGATGGTAGCCAATGTCAATTAGATGAAGGCGATGTTCTTCGTTTAATTAACCAGCCGACATCACAAAATCCAATTGCTGAACTAAAAGTAGTTTCTGCAAAAGGTACAAGTTGCCCAGCTGGAACGACTTTGAGTCTGTCTGCTAGCAATTTGATTGAAATGGAAAATGAATTTCAGGCTCGTATCCAACAAGGTATGACTGAAATGAAAAACACAAATGTTGGTAAATAATTACTAACAAGCTGTTTTAATATTTAGTTTCTTTATAGGCCCTTCGGTGAAAATCGAGGGGCTTTTCGTTTTCTGGCTCTAAGTATAGTCTTGTTAAGGAATGCTCCTTTTTGCCGATCTAGTAAGGTCAGATTTACTTCAAGGAGATATTCCGTGAAACATACATTTGCAGTTGTATTGCTTTTAGTTGCTGGTAATTTTGCTTTTTCTAAAGACAAAGTGGCTGCTGAAAAACCTATTTCCTATTGTGTAGATGCAGAATCTAAAAGTATTCGATTGGAAGATGCTGAATCTGCTTCGGCGGTTGAATCATGTAATAGCGTTAAAAGTTCAGATCGCCAAGAGTGCATTAAAAAAGCGACACGGGCTTTATGCCGAAGTAAAAATGGGGCAAAACCATTATTCGGTGAGCTTAATGAAATTCCCAATAACCTAAATTGCGCTGAATTTGCGAATCGCTTTTTGGAGAAGCGTGGTTTGGGGAACTTAAAAAAACCTAGCACTTTGGTGACGACAAAAGATCCAGTCAGTTACTCAAAGAGTGGATTGCCAACGTTTCAATTCAATATGAGTGGTGATTCTAAAACTGCAGTTTACGCGAGTTCTGGATTTAACAAAGAGGCTCAGGAAGAAACATGGACGCTGGCCGTTGTGGCCAGCAAAAATGTTCCTTCGTTCGAACCAACTGCTGAAATGACCTCTGCTGTGAAGAGTGAGCTTAAAGATCGTATACAAGATGGGGAGTATCATCGCTGGTATCGCTTTAGAGTTGTAAACAACGTATGTGTCTTAGATAAGGTGGCTGTTGAATTTACTCCTAAAGCTCCTAAAGGAGAACAGAACTCTGTAAAGTATAGAACGAGCGAGCGTGTATTAACCCAAAGTGAGTGTGCGTATGCTTCGCCTCAAATTCATGGAAAAAACTTTCAGAAAAGCTTTCGAGTTAGGCAGGGTGTGGACATTTTAGATCCATGGATTTGCAATGAAAGTATAGCTTCATTTAATCAACCCGAAAAAGCCTCAGTAGGGGCCAATGGCAAACGCAATGCACGTGGGGATCAAACCGCAGGACAGGCTCGTTAGTATACTTTTTACCTGTCTAAAATCTGACAGGTGAAGTGGAGCTTCCGCTCAACTACCTTGGGGTGGTCTAAACCCAAACCCCGAGGTCCTTATGAAAACGCTAGTATTGTCATTAGTTATTATGTCTACATCGGCATTTGCTGGTATCCAATGTCCAATTGGTACTAAAGAAGCAGAGGTGTGCACATCAACGCCAGCGGCTGGTGATCAGCAAATCGCTGCTGAGTTCGCAAAAAAAATCACGGTATGTTCATCAGTAAGCAAGTCTTACCTAATCGTTGAGCCTTCGGCAGCTCAGCCTCAATTAATGCCCGTGACGGCTGCGCACCGTATGGGTGGCGATTCATACACATTCGATGGTGGTGATGTCGATTTGACTTTAGATATTGCAAAGTCAGTACGTCCAACTGCTGATAAATCGACTAAAGGTAAATTGAACCTTGTGTTTAAAGCCGCTAAACTGAAAGCGTCTTCAACTTATAAATGTCAGTAATTTTGTTCTGTTAGTTTAAATCTTCAAGGAATGGCGCTAGTGATAGCGCCATTTTTTTATTTATTCGGATTACTCAAGGTCTTCTAGGTACGTGTAACCTGATAGGCCCTCTTCATAGTGCTTGATCAACAACTTGGCTTCTTGTTTAGAGATGCTGCCTTTTTGGATGAATTCTTCAGATGCCTGACGAACGTTATCAATCATCTTATTGCGATCGTACTGAACGTAAGAAAGAACCTCAGTTACGGTGTCACCCGGAACGTAATGATCGATTGTGTAGCCGGCTGGGCCCATAGAAATGTGAACCGCATCCGTATCGCCAAATAGATTATGTAAATCGCCCAAGATTTCTTGGTAAGCGCCCGTTAAGAATACGCCTAGGTAGTAGGATTCTGTCTCTTTTACTTCGTGGATTTGTAAAGTCTGTTTGTATTGACCCGTTTTAGAATCAATGAACTTTTCCATCTTACCGTCAGAATCACATGTTAGGTCAGCTAAAGTCGCTTCGTGGTGTGGTTCTTCTTTTAAACGGTGGATAGGCATTACAGGGAATAATTGGCCAACGGCCCAAGAATCTGGAACGGATTGGAATACCGAGAAGTTGCAGTAATACGTATCGCAAAGTTCTTGGCGAAGAGTCGCCTCGATATCTTCAACGTCGGGAGCGTTTTTAGATATTTGAAGCATTTTCGTTGCGATCGAGAAGTACATTGTTTCGCACCAAGCGCGCTGTTCAAGGTTCAATACGCCGTAGGTGAACAATTGAAGAGTTTCTTGCTTCGATTGTGTTAAATCGTTGAAGCACTCGTTGATATTGTTGATGTTTACTTTTTCATAGATGTACTGGAGATCTTGCATGATGCCTGGATCTTTTTTAGTTACTAAGCGTGGAGGAGCGCTTCTGTGTAGGTGATTTACGCCTAGAACGTTAAAGATTAGAACCGAGTGATGGGCAACTAACGCGCGACCTGATTCCGTTACGATATTTGGATGTGGAATTCCTTTTTCATCGCATAGACCTTGGAGGATTGAAACGACGTCGTTAGCATATTCCTGTTCAGAGTAGTTAATTGAGGAGTCTGAATGTCCGGTACCATCGTAATCCACGCCTAAGCCGCCGCCCACGTCGATGTATTTTAGTCCCGTCGCACCCATTTGATGGATTTCCGTATAGAAACGTGCGCCTTCTTTCAGAGACGATTTGATGCTTTGGATTGATGGAACTTGAGAGCCAATGTGGTAGTGAAGTAGCTCAAGGCAGTCGATCATGTTTTCTTGTTTAAGAAGCTCGATACCTTCAACGATTTCGATCGCTGTTAAGCCGAACTTAGAACGAGCACCTGAAGAATCCACCCATTTGCCTGCACCTTGCGTATTTAATTTAGCGCGGAAACCTATTTTTGGGCGAGTGTTAAATTTCTTGGCAACTTGGATGATCATCTTTAATTCTTCTTTACGGTCCACAACGATAATTGTGTTTTTACCAAGCTTTTGTGACAAGATAGCTGTTTCGATGTACTCGATGTCTTTGAAGCCATTGCAAATGATAACCCCATTTGGATTGTTCATTAGGGCAAGAACTACAAGCAATTCCGGTTTAGAACCGCACTCTAAACCTAAACGAGTGTCTTTGCCAAAATGTACGATATCTTGAACCAGGTGACGTTGTTGGTTCACTTTGATTGGGTAAACACCGTTGTATTCTGCTTTGTAACCGAATTCGGAAATAGCTTTGTTGAAGCAGTTGTATAGTAATTGAACGCGCGCTTTGATGATATCAGTGAAACGGATCATGATAGGAACGCGAATACCGCGATCTAATAAATCTTGAGTTAACTCAAAAAGATCAACAGAAGGACCGTTGGCACCAGTCGGGGTGATCTGAACATTTCCATTCGAATTGACTCGATAGTAGCCATTCCCCCAGTTATTGATTCCGTATAACTCAGCACTGTCTTCTGGAGTCCAAGGCTGAGTTTTTAGTGGATTTGATTTGCTTTGAACGGGAAGAGAGTTTTCAGATACTAACGTCGATTCATGAGTGGATTTATTTTCCATCGCGTACCTTGTTGCAGCAGCCGGCGCGGCTGCTTTTCGTTAAATTGTTAAACGAAATTGTTTGTATTTTAAAAACCCCGTCCCCGCAAGACTATTTCACGATCATGTTTAAAATTTTGCCCGCTTTGTAAATAATTTTGTCAGGTGATTTTCCACCGAGCGCATTCACTACGGTCGCAACCTGCATCGCAAGCGCTACAGCTGAATCCTGAGCCTCTTCGGGGCCTACCTCGATTGTTCCGCGCATCTTGCCGTTTACTTGTACCCCTAATGTAATTTTGTCATCCTTGCAAAGGGCTTCGTCGTAATTCGGCCAAGGTGCAAGGGATACAAAACCGTGTCCACCCAGGCGGTGCCAAATTTCTTCGGCTAAATGGGGTGCAAATGGCATCAAAAGCTGCGACAGGGTCAGCATCAATTCTTTTGGGCGAGTTTCTTGTTTGTAGATCTCGTTCACCAAAATCATCATTTGGCTGACGGCCGTATTAAAGCCCATTGTTTCAATGTCGTTTGTTACTTTTTTAATCGTTTTGTGCAAAGATTTCTTTAAGTCGTCGGACATCGGCGTGTCTTTAGCCACGACGTTGCCATTGTCATCAAACACGAGTCTTGAAACGCGCTCTAAGAAACGTTTCACGCCTTCCACTCCCGTCGGAGACCAGGCTTTATCTTTGTCCATTGGGCCCAAGAAGCAGATGAACGTTCTCACGGTATCGGCTCCAAATTTTTCAATTACTTCTTCAAGCGGCTCTACGTTACCTCGGGATTTAGACATTTTTTCGCCGTCTTTACCCAAGATCATTCCTTGGTGAGCTAGTTTCTTAAAAGGCTCTGGGTGAGAAACTAAACCCGCATCGAAAAGAACTTTTTGCCAGAAACGAGCGTATAGTAAGTGACCAACCGTGTGTTCCGGTCCGCCCACATATAGATCCACTGGCATCCAATATTTTTGCGCCTCTTGAGAAAATGGTTCCGCATCGTTATGAGGATCTGTGAAGCGTAAGAAATACCACGATGATCCCGCAGAGCCAGGCATGGTGTCGGTTTCGCGAGTACCGGCTTGTCCCTGTGGAGATTTATAATTCACAAAGCTTGGTATACGGGCCAAAGGTGGTTCACCCTTTTCAGTTGGCTCGTAATCGGCAACCTCGGGAAGTAAAACAGGTAATTCGTTTACAGGAAGTGCGGATAAACCTTTTTCGGGAAAGCGTACCATTGGGAATGGTTCGCCCCAGTAGCGTTGGCGTGAAAATAGCCAGTCACGCAATTTATATTGAATTTCTTTTTGGCCTTTTTTTGTGGCTTCTAAATGCTGATTCATTTTCTGAATCGCTGTTTTTTTATCCAGGCCATTTAGGAAATCACTGTTAATCAATTTACCATCACCTTCGAAAGGCAAGGGTTCGTTATTAGGCCCTTGTAGCACAGGAACGATATCCAGTTTGAATGCCTGAGCAAATTCAAAGTCACGTTGATCGTGTGCAGGTACGGCCATAATTGCGCCTGTGCCGTAGTCGTTCAGAACGTAATCGCTGATCCAGATAGGAACTGGTTTTTGAGTCAGTGGATGAGTGGCATATGCACCCGTAAATTGACCCGTTTTTTCTGTGTTCGCTTTTCTGTCGACTTCAGATTTAGCCAGGGTCTTTTTGATGTACTCTTGAACTTTCGAAACCTCTGCAGCTGTCGAAATTTTTAGAACGATTGGATTTTCAGGGGCCAGCACCATGAACGTCACGCCAAACAACGTGTCTGGGCGCGTAGTGAATACCGTGATTTTTTCTTTCGAGCCTTGAAGTTCAAAATCAACTTTGGCACCTTCCGATTTGCCAATCCAGTTTTTTTGACCTTCCTTAGTACGTTCCGGCCAATCGATAGTGTCTAGATCACTCGCTAAGCGTTCGGCGTAGTCTGTAATTTTTAGCATCCATTGTTTCATTGGCATACGGATGACGGGGTGACCACCACGCTCGCTCTTACCATCAACAACTTCTTCGTTCGCAAGAACGGTTTTCAAAGCCGGGCACCAGTTAACGGGAACTTCTTTTTGGTAAGCTAAGCCACGTTCAAATAATTTAGTGAAAATGAACTGCGTCCATTTGTAGTACTTAGGATCACACGTTGAAATCTCGCGGCTCCAATCGAAACTTAAACCTACACACTGAAGTTGTCGGCGAAAGTTGTTGATGGCCTTGTCCGTTGTGATCGCAGGATGAATTCCGGTTTGAATAGCAAATTGTTCCGCAGGTAAACCAAAGGCATCGTAACCCATAGGGTGAAGGACATTGAATCCCTTGGCACGTTTGTAGCGCGAAATAATTTCTGTCGGCATGTAAGAAGCGGCGTGACCGACATGTAGACCAGTTCCGGATGGGTACGGAAACATGTCCAAAGCATAGTACTTTGGTTTAGTAGACTTTGGGTCAGCTTTGAATGCGTTTTCTTTGTCCCACTGTGCCTGCCATTTTTTTTCGATTTCGTGAGAATTGTTCATGGGGGAATACTAGTTTTTTATCAAGAAATCTTCAATCAGAAAATACCGGACGGAGGCACAGATTAAGCAGACCTAGGCCGACCTGGATCTATTGTTTCCGGTAAATTCTGCCGTAAACTTAAAAGATGTCCCAAGATATTGAACGGCCTGCAAAATCTAGAAAAATATTGGTGATCGATGACGATCCGCAAGGGATAGATGTCATCTTGGAACCTTTGAAGTGGGAAGGCTACAATGCCGTAGGCGTTGACTCACTTGAAGAGGGAATTCGTGTTATTGATTCATGGATGCCTGCCATTATTGTGGTGGACTTCAAAGATAGAGATCAACGCATCCGCGCTATCGCAAAAATCAGGGAAATTCGTCCATTTGCTTCGTTGCTTCTATTGAGTGACGAGTCATCAACAGAATCTATCATTCTTGGTTTAGATAGTGGGGCTGATGACTACATAGTAAAACCGTTCGTTCCGCTTGAATTATTAGCTCGTGTGCGCACGCATTTGCGTATCCGTGACCTCCAAGAGCAGCTTATGTATGCCAATGAAAAGTTAAAAGAGTTGGCAGATACCGATGACTTAACAGGTCTTCTTAATATGCGGTCGTTGTATCAGAAACTTGATTTCGAATTGCAAAGGGCTCGACGGTTCGGGCGTCAAGTGTGTGTGATCATGTTTGATATGGATCACTTCAAGGGTGTTAATGACGGACACGATCATCTTTTTGGAAGTTTCGTTATTTCGGAAATGGGTAAGATTGTTCGTGCGAATACGCGTAATATCGATATTCCCGCTCGTTACGGTGGTGATGAGTTTTTGATCGTATTAACTGAGGTTAATTTTGATGGTGCGTTATTCTACTGTGAACGTTTACGTAAATCAGTAGAAGGTACTACGTTCCGCAGCGGTGACGACGAAATTCAATTAACTATTTCTGTTGGTTTTGCGGTGACGGATCCCTACGAGAATATTTCGCCAAAAGAACTTGTACGCCGCGCCGATCATGCACTATACGAAGCAAAGGAAAACGGACGAAATAAAGTGTGTTTCTACAAAAACAAAAGTTCGGAAGAAGCGCTCGAACGTCAAAATGCTAAGGCCAAAGAATCGGCACCTGAGGCCGTTGCCACAACAGACGGTACAAAAAAGAAGAAAAAAACTACAGTTCCCGCGGTTTCCGCTTCTAAGAAGCGCAAGCAGCGAGCAGGGTAGTGTTTTTTCAGGTAAAGGCACTTTTTTTAGCTTTTCTCTTTCCAATACTTCTATTTGCTCAAAGCTATTACGATGTCGAATATGATAAGATTGAAGATAATCGATTTCTTTGTATCGATAAAAGTCAGGCCTACGCCTGTGTTCCATTATTTGAATTGTATGTCTCAGAAAAAAAATATCTAGATGCGTTTGAGGCGATTAAAAAATCGTGTGAGCTAAAAGAATCATTTGGTTGTTTTAATTTATATCGCTATGGCAATGAATATCCAGAGGAGTTTCAAGAGATAATCTTTAGTACGATGAAATCTGCCTGTGATGCCAAAGCTGAGTTATGTGAGCCGTTAGCCTTGTTCTATAAGGCCAAGAAAGATTATTCGAGCGCTATTGTGTACGCTAAAAAATATTTCGAGGTAAATAAGTTTGGATCGTATCCAGTTTTACAATATGAGCATGGGAATAAAGAAGAAGCTTATAAGGTTTCAGAGAATGCCTGTAAGGCCGATCAGCGTACCTGTTCACAATTTGTCAGATTATTCCCCGATCATCCAAAATTAGATTTTTTTTAGACGTCATGAAATCAGATTGTTTGAAGTCTGAAGACAGTTTTTTAGGTTTATCAACATGTAGTACAGTGGGTGTTTATTTTGAAAAGCAAAAGCGCTATAAAGATGCGTTTGAGGTTTGGAATACAGAGTGTGGTCTGAACGGAAAAATAAGCTGTTTGTTAATAGCGGTAAATAAAAATACGTCCATTG
>JADHED010001618.1_pt1 | contig 18230 bp, 11 predicted proteins | sample 8952041 | NCBI WGS metagenome assembly JADHED01 (sample SAMN16124423, study PRJNA663239) | bioreactor sludge metagenome | isolation source: sludge (control) | place: India:Bengaluru | collected 2018-09-08
GCTGTTGTGGTTCGTCGTCGGGACGTTTGGCCTCGGCGTGGCGCTGGAGGCGACCGGCGCGAACCGCCGGTTCGCGCTCGCGCTGCTCGACCTGCCGTGGGTGCGCGGGCATCCGTTCCGCTTCCTCTCGATGTTCCTCGCCTCCGCCACGCTGATGAGCGCCGTCATGGCCAACACGGTGGTTGCCGTGATCTGGCTGTCGCTGGCGCTGAAGGTGTATGCCCTGCTGCAGGTGGAACACGCCGATCCGGTGGTGGAGGCCAACACGCTCGGTATCGCGTGGGCCGCGAACATCGGCGGCGTGATGACGCCGGTGGGCAACGGCACGAACGCACCCACGATCGGGTTCGTGGCGGCCGCCACGGGAGTGACCGTGACCTTCCTGGAGTGGACGGTCATCGGGTCGGTGATGGCGCTGGCCCTGATCGGCACGGCCCTCGCGCTGCTGTGGTTGGCGACGCCCCGCCGCTCTGGCGCGTTCGCCCGGCCCGCGGCCTTCGACTTCATCAGTGAGGAGCGGCGCCGCCTCGGGCCAATGCCTCCGGCCGAGCGGCGCGCGTTGGCGTGGCTCGGCGTAGCGGTGCTGCTGTGGCTCACCCCCGATGCGGCACGCCTGCTGCTTCCGGCCGAGCAGGCGGCCCGCGTCGCCGGCAGCCTGCACCTGACGGTACCGGCGCTGCTCGTGCCCCTCGGCATGTGCCTCACACCGGTGCCTGGGCCCACTCGCCACTTCGTGCTCACCTGGGAGGAGTGGCTCCGCGGGGTCGACTGGAGCCTCGTGCTGTTCATCGGGGGCGTGATGGCGCTGGGCACGGCGGTGGGCGAAGAATCCACGGGCGTCCCGGCCTACGTGACGCAGGCACTCCGCCCGGTGCTCGGTCAGCTGTCGGAGACCCTGTTCGTGCTGGTGATGTGTGCGGCCGTGATTCTCGTGACCAGCGTGATCTCGAACATGGTGACGCTGGCGATCTTCGTGCCGCTCGGCCTCACGCTCAGCCAGAGCCTCGGAATCGGCCATCCGGCAGCGCTCGGCCTGGTGCTGGGGATGGGCACATCGCTGGCTCACCTGCTGCCTTCGGGCACCACCACGAACGCAATCGTGGCGGGTTCCGGATTCCTGCGTATCTCGACAATGGTGCGACACGGGGTGGGACTGGTGATCCTCCACACGCTCGTGCTCGCGCTGTTCGGGTACCCGCTGGCCAAGCTGGTGCTGACACGCTAGATCGGGTTCTTCCGAACGGTCACCTGCTGGGCGCGATGGCGGGCGGCTGGACGGGCGATGGGCGGGCGCGTGCCGGGCCCTTGGTGCGCGTGGTGGTCACCAGACGCCTGCGGCCCGCTGCGCCGCGACGAGCTTCCGTTCGTTGGCGCCACTCGAGTAGAGCGCGATCTTGCCGTCACGACCGATGAGGACCTGAGCGGGCCAGCCGGAGACCCGGAACGCTCGCACGGCCTCCTCGTCGACATCGATCAACGATGGGAACGTCAGGCCTTACCTGGAGAGGAACTGTCGCGCCAGCGTCGGGGCTTCGGGGTTCACGCCCAGCACCACGAGTCCCTTCTCCCTGAGCCCACGGTGGACGACCTCGAGCGTCGGAAGGGCCGCGCGGCAAGGCGCACACCAGGTGGCCCAGAAGTCCAGCAGCACCACCTTCCCACGCAGGTCGCGCAGGCGGATGCGTCGACCGTCAACGCGCACGACGGCACACTCGACGCCGTTCGGGAGAATCTCGCGACGATTCTGCGTTGGCGAGGACCGGGAGACGTCCAGGTTCGCGTAGTCGAGATCGAGGGGCGTGAGGCGACTCGTACCCTGCGGTTGGCTCTCGTACTCGTTGGAGTCGGGGTAGACCGTCCAAAGGGTCCTCCCGTCGGCGATCTCCACGACGCGCTCGCCCTTGGCCATCGATTCCCTGCGCCAGGTGTTCGGCGAGGAGTAGCGCAGGTCGACCTACGCCTACGGCCACGCAGCGCTCTTCCCCGCACCCCTAATGCACCCCCGGCGCCGCCGCCCGTACGCGGCTCGCGCAGGAGCCACGGGGCCGGCGACCACATCAAGCTGAACGAAGTGGAGATGCCCTTCGACTCACGCTGTTCGCTCAGGGCATTCTCCCTGAGGGCCCGCCATGAGCGAGCCTGAGAGTCGAGGGCGAGTCGAATGGCGGGGTCGACGGGGCTCGAACCCGCGACCTCCGGCGTGACAGGCCGATCAGCCGTCTCCGGCCGTACCTCTGGCGCTCCCAGTGGCACCCTCACGTGCTGATTTGTGGCCTGAATTCTGATTTCGCCTTCCTCGCTCTCCCTGCTTCGCCGGTCGTCACCGTACGCGCCCGCACCCCTAATGCACCCCTGGACAATCGTCTGGGGGTGCGCGAATCTAGTCGTGCCTCGATTCGCCGGAAGGTGGTGACGCGTGGCCAGCCAGTTCATCTCGACCGAACTCGTGCGTCGGGTCCGCAAGCATCCGCCCGCTCGCACGACGGACTACCGCGATCCGAAGAACCCCGGGTTCGTCCTGCGCGCGCGGCCGTCCGGCGTCCACAGCTGGCGGGTCCAGCTTCCCGATCGTCGCTGGGTCGCCCTGGGCCGGCTCGACGAGGTGACGCTGAAGGACGCTCGAGAAGAGGCCCAGCGCAAGCGTGCGGCGGCCGCCCTGGGGCACGTCGTGCCTGCTTCACGCCGCGGTGGCAAGGGCCTGATCCTGCGCGAGTTCCTCGACAAGACCTACGAGCCCTGGATGAAGGCGACCTTCCGCGGCGACGCCGGGCAGGTCACCCGCATCCGGTGGGCATTCGGCGAACTGCTGGACCTCGAGCTCGGGGCCCTCACGGCAGCGCGCGTCGACCGCTGGCGGGCGGACCGGCACAATCTCCAGAGGCCGTCGAAGAACAAGCCGCAGCGACCGCCGCGCAACGTCTCACGCGCCACGGTGAACCGCGATGTCGCCGCCCTCCGAGCGGCGCTCGGTCGCGCCGTGGAATGGGGCATCCTCCCCTCCAACCCGCTGGCTCGCCTGAAGCAGACCGCCGAGGACAGCTCGGCGGTCGTCCGCTACCTCTCCGTCGAGGAGGAGCAGCGGCTGCGGGATGCGCTCACCGAGCGCGACAAGGCCAGGCGCGCCGCACGAGAGTCAGCGAACGCCTGGCGCGAGGAACGCGGCTACCCGCCGTGGCCTGCGTACGGGACGTACACCGACTACCTGACGCCGTTGGTGCTGCTCGCGCTGAACACCGGCCTGCGTCGCGGCGAGTTGCTGCAACTCCGCTGGCGCGACGTGCGGCTCGACCACGCAATGTTGACCGTTCGAGGCGAGGGCGCGAAGACCGGCCAGACGCGCCACGTGCCACTCAACACGCAGGCCGTCGACGTGATGACGGCCTGGAAGCCGGCAGATGCCGAGGCCAACTGGCTCGCTTTCCCGGGCCAGACGCCGACCACGCCGTTGGCCGAGGCGAGGGGCGCCTGGGAGGGCCTCCTCAAGAAGGCGAGCATCACGTCCTTCCGCTTCCATGACCTTCGGCATTCGTTCGCGAGCAAGCTGGTCATGGCCGGCGTGGACCTCAACACCGTCCGCGAACTCCTTGGCCACCGAAAGATCTCGATGACCCTCCGCTACGCCCACCTCGCGCCGCAGCACAAGGCGGCGGCGGTGGAGCGGCTGGTTGCGCAGGGCTGAAGGATTGGCCGACCGTGCTTGGTAGTCCACTTCGTGTCTCCATCGGTCCCCAACTCGGGTCCCGACCAGGACATTCTGGTCACCCGCGGGGCAGCGGTGTCAGTGAGTGAGACAGGGAATGGTCCGCTGAACACCGTTTCGCGTTAGATTCGTAGCCGCGTGCCCGGCGGCTGTCTCGGCTCCAACAACCAAGAACAATCGCGGGTCGCCAGGGAGGAGCCTCTCTTGGAGAGTCGGCACCAAGTACCTTGCTGTTCCTTGCGTGTGCCTCGAAGTTCGGCTCTGTTTCTTGCTGTACTCACATTTGGGTTCCTGAGCTCTGCTGCTATCTTCGCCGCGCAACCTCAAGAAGATCCGGGACGTGAGTTTCTCGAGAGACTGAGGCCGGTCGAGGATCTGCACCGAAGCGGCAAGTATCTGGAAGCGTTGGCGGCCCTGCGGCCGCTAGTTCAGGAAGCGACCCGCCGACTTCCCGAACTCGACGAGATCCGCCTAATGATTGAGCGGAGAGGAATCTGGCTCGAGGGCTACGCCGAAAGGGATCCCCTGCGCTACCTCTCCACCACGCAGGGGTTCTGGCCGCTTGAGAGCCGACGGAGGATCGGCGAACTAGACGAGCGTTACGAACGATGGATCCGGAGCAGCGAGGATGACGAAGCCAAGAAGTTGTTGCTGGCTGACGCCCTTGATGTCGACGACGTATGGGGCGACCCCCTATCCCCTTCGCTGAGGTTGGTCCACGTAGCCTACGACAGTGGTCTCCTGTCCTCGGCTCAACCAGACACCCACGACCTCTTGGAGAACAGGCTGCTGCGGTTCGTTGTAGCCCCACTGAAGGGCGGCCCGGCCGTTACCATCTTCCGTCCAATCTCATGGCTTCTCGTTGCCGCGAGAGCGCATTCGAGCGGTTTGTCGGAGCTCGAAACAAGAGCTAAGTCCGTGTCCCGGGCGCTGATGTCGCGCGACATCGCGCGACTGACCGCGGCTCTAGAGAGTGAAGTCCGGGGCGGCTGCACATGTCTTGCGCACCGCGAGACCCTCGGTGACGTAGCTTGGGCGCGTGGCGACCTCAAGGAGGCCGAATACTACTACCGCGGCGCTCTTGAGGCCGTCCCACCTGGCATGCTAGTCCCCACCCGCGACAGACTCGCCCTGTTGTTGGGGATTGTCCGGGCAGCCCGCGGGGAGCCGATCGACGAGCAACTCGCGATCCTGCGACCGGGGCCCAGCCCGGCGGCCAAGTACCTCGCCATGCACGCGTTCGGCAAGGCACGTGCGGCCGGTCGCTTAGGTGAGGCAGCGCGCTTGAAGCGCCTCTTGTCGCAGCTTGCCGCCGAGGACCGGGATTATGCGGGGTGGGCAATAGCCCTCTTCATGCTGCAAGGGGCCGTGGCCCAAGAGCAGGCCGAGGAGGCATTCGAGGATCTCAGCCCAGTTGTGCAAGAGCTTGCTGAGAGCGCCCTTGCGGTTCAACCAGGAGCCGCGCGCGTTCTGGCTGCTCTCCTGCTCTCTCGGCACTGCTTCTCCGCGAGACTGTTCGACCGGGTCTTTGGTGCCACACACACTGCCTCCCTGGCAGCGCAATACGCCTGCGTTCTGGACACAAGAGTGCGGTCCGGAGAGCACGAAGCCAGAGTTCAGGCTTCAGCCGCCATCAGATCTCTGGGCACACCGTCAGTTGGTCTCGGTGAGTTCGGTCTACAGAAGGCCCTTCTCCTATCGGAGTTAGCTGAAGAGGCTGGACTGGTCGATGAGGCCGCGACCTTTGCCAGGATTGCCACTTCAATGCTGGGCGAAGGGCCGGTACCGTCACACATGTGGACCCTAGTTCGAAACTCCGCACTCCGGCGCTGGTTTGGACTCATCGGCACGGGCGCCACCGACACCGCTCGCCAGTTTGGTGCCCACTGGGAGGCGCGGCTCCATGCATCACGACCGGCAGCGCAAGAGAGCTTCTGCGATGCGGCTCTTGGACTAGTCTCCTCTGAGCTACTCTTCGTAGGACAACAGGGCATTGTTGCCTTCGAGGCGGTGTGCCCAGCCACGCGCCTGACCGGACAGCGCCGCGTAGCGCTTCACGCCATGCGAGCCGTCTCCGCGGGCGACTTGACGCGTGCCTACGGCTTGGCAGGCAATTGGTTCATGGTTCCGGAGGCACGGCAGGTTGCTGAGCTGCGCCGAAGTGGAGATGCGGAAGGTGCTACGGCACTGGTCCGCGCACAGCTCACCCACTACCAGCGAACTTTTGGACCTGATAGCGGTCGGTGCCTGTGGGCGCGCGACTTCAGCAACGTTGCCACCGACGTCGAGTTCGAGAGCCTGTTGCACGACACAGCGCGCGCCTGTCCTCCCGATGCATCGTGCCCGGCCGCCATGGCGCTGCTGACGAAGCGCTTCAGCGAGCGGCTCAACAATCACCCGTTCAGGACGGAGGCCGGCGAGGTCCTCCAGGTAGCAGAACGAGCGTGCCGCGACTACTGGGAAGATGCTCCCGCGTGGCTTCGGCCCAACGTCAGGCTCGCGCTATTCGAGATTCCCTTGTTGGGGGCAACGCGCCTGATGTTGGGCGACGCGGCCTACCGCACGCGCCTGCTCCGAGTCACCCGAGAGGCGGTAGAAGAAGCAGGGAGCGCCTTGATGGCCAGTTCGCAGTCGCTTGGATTCATCAAGGCCTTGGGGACGATCGAGCCCGCTGAGCTCCTTGAGGGTGATTCAGATGCTGCGGCGGCGGCCTACCCAATAGTTGCGCGCACCAAAGGCCTGTACACAGACGCCCTGCGCCGCGCAGCGCAGGCACGCTCGCGCCTGGTGCGCTTGGGGCGATCGCAAAGCCTCGCTGACTACGACCGAGTTGTCGCTCGCTTGCGGATCGAGTCCGTTGGGAACACTCCTGACCGTGAGCTCATTCAAGAGTTGCTTGCGGCCAAGGCAGACGCTGAAGCCCGTTGGCGGGCCGAGTTCCCAGACCTCGCCTCTGACCCCGTTGGGTCTGACGCCACTGTGGTCTCCGTGCCGATACCGGTGGGACACGCCGTTGTGGATTTCTACTTCGTTAGTCCGACCCTGCTCGATCGACGACACTCGAACGGACAACTGTCACGGCACCGCCTGCTGGCGGTTGTCCTTCCGACGCCGACGGGGGCGAGAGTCGTTGACCTGGGCGATGCGGAGACGATCCTTCAGGCCGTTCGGGATTGGCGAAGCGCGGTGCTTGAACATGAGGCAGCGATCGAACAGTGGGCGGAACTCGAACGGAAGCTGTGGACGCCAGTCTTGAAGGTGCTTCCGCAACCCGTCCGAAGGGTCTGGGTGATTCCGGACGGAGAGCTGGCTCGATTGCCTTGGCAACTCTTCGAAAGCACTGCTGGACCGTCGGTGGGGCTCGTCGATTCCCTTCGGGACCTAGCCATCGTGCTTCGAGTTTCCGAGAGGCCAGGCGGCAACGCGATTGTCCTTGGCGCCCCGAGCTACGGCCAAGGGCCAGACGGCTCGCGCACTTATGCAGACCTGCCGGGCACGCTTGAGGAGATTGATCAGGTCGCTGGTCTGGCGAGAACCTCCGGAATGGACGTGGTTACCCTCACCGGCAACGACGCGACGAAGTCGAGACTGATCAAGGCCACAGACTCGCCTCGCGTTCTACACATCGCCACCCACGGGTTCTTCGCAGGTCCACGTCGCACGGTGACCGGTCTTTCCAGAGGTCCGGACGTTCTGGGAGCTGCGGTGTCTGCGCTTCTCAGTGATGCCACGCCACTGCTGGAAGCCGGGCTGGCGTTGGCTGGCGCTAATGACCCAGCAAACCCAGACGGCGTCGTAACCGCAGAGGAACTTCTCGCCACCACCCTCATGAACACAGAGTTGGTGACACTGTCCGCTTGCGAGACCGCTCGTGGAACCGAGATCGTCGGCGAAGGCGTTATTGGTCTTCGATCTGCTGTCATCGCAGCGGGCGCACGATCCCTGCTCATGTCGCTCTGGAAGATCCCAGACGACGCAACTCGGCTCTTGATGGGTGATTTCTACCGCGGGCTCTGGGTGGATGGCCTAAGCAAAGCCGCGGCGCTCCGGCGCGCACAGGCCACGGTGAGGTCCCACAAAGCGGGAGTGTACTCAGCCCCCTACTATTGGGCTGGCTGGGTGCTCGCAGGAGTGGCTGACTGAGATTCGTTATTGGAACTGTTGTCGGCTGAAGTACGAGTCAGCACAACAACCGAGGGTCTGTCGGGAACGGCGCACACCTCTGGCTGGTTGGTGCTCACAGGCTCCCGCTCAACTGTCGCAGCGTGGGTGCTAATCGCTTGCTCCGAGCACTCCGTGCCTGGCGACGGGACTCGAGTAGCCGGTTCCAGCAGGGCCGGCTCCGCCCGTGGCGCGGCGCTCATCGGCGCGGCAGTCGATGGCTCCGTGTGTGGCGGCAACGCGCCGTACAAGGCTCGGTACCGCCGCCACTCGTGGCGGATCTTCCTGTTCTCCCTTGCCCAGTCGAAGGTCTGGTGTATTCGCACCGCGAGAGCCAGCGGGACGAAGCTGGCCCAGTAAGAAAACATCGAGAAAGCCAAGTAACTGCCAACAAAGGCCACCCCAACTACCGACAGGCCATTCGCAAACAGGCTCACCACCGTTCCCGGCGGGAAGCGCCAGTTGACCAATACCAACACTAGGCCCGCTAGCACCTCGATGGCTAGGAGCATGGCGTGGTTGACTTGCGCAACAGCCCCTCGGCCTAATTCCGCCTCTACGGACAGGGCCTGCAACTCGACACCGTGGAAGGGGCCCAGTGGCGTGACGTATTCGTCTCTGGCAGCTCGGTAAAGTCCACCAACAATGACGATTCTGTCCCGAAGGGGGCTAGAGTCTCTCCACCAAGGCTGGTCCTTGGCCGCCAGCACTGCCTGTGCCGAAATCACTCGGAATCTCGAACGTCCGCCGGAGAAGGCCATGAGGACGGTCGACGGGTGATTGGTGCCGTGGCTTGTTTCCACTGGTCCCAAACGACCTGCGCAAGCCCCTCGCGTCACGCCACAATAGCGTTCGACAATTGCAGCGCCAAGGGACGGCAGAGTGGCGCCGCCGTACAGGTGGTGCGGATCTGTAAAGGTGCTCTGATGGCGGCGTATCAATCCGTCCGGGTCCCTTGGCAAGTGGGGAAGTCCCCAGAGCACGTCAACTGACTCGCGCCCGAGGAGTCGGTGCAGCTTGGTGACGGCTCCGGTCTCGTCGACATCCGCGTCCCTGGCCCAGACGAACGCTCGGAGTTCAGGCGACAGCTGAGCAGCCGTCCAGTCCGCTGTATCCAGGTCAACGCCGACGGCCGCGGGGCGTGCCACGGCGACGCCTTCGAGCAGTGCCACAAGCAGCGTCTCGTCGAGGGGGCTGCGCCGGCCGAACAGGTCTGAGTAGTCCCCCTCGGTTACCCCGACCACAACCACGTCCTCGCTCACGCGGGGCTTGAGCGACGCGAGATAGGCGTCTATCGCGGGAGTCTCGAACCGTTCCAGAAGCCCGTAGTGTCCGGCAACGAACACCAACGTGCTGACGACGACTATGACCGGGAGGGCGGCAATGGCGTGCCGCAGTAAGCTATCGCTCCCGTGGGCACTCTCATCTGTCGTGGCACGATTCAAGGCTTCACCCCGCCTTCAACGTCCGCGGCCATTGATCGTAGCCACGCGCGGAGGAATGCGGACTCGACACCAGGAGCGAGGGGAGCCTTTGCGGCTCGCAGGAGCCGCTGCGCATCGGCCATTCCTGCTTCAACACTTTCGAGGGCAGATGGGGCCACGACAAGAACCCATGCCTGCTCGCCGGTCGGCTCGCTCGCAGCGTCGGCACCATCGTAAACGGTGACCCGCCACAGTCCTTCGCGAAGAACGGGACTGGAGACGGTCCAGTAGCCGCCTGTCGACGACACAAGGACAGGGCCGACAGACACTCCTGCCTGCCCACCTTCTGCCAGGAAGTGAAACTTCAATGCAACACCCTGCGCTGGCCGGAGTTCTTGTCGGAGGGTCAAGGTGCCATTCGCTAGGACTGCCACCCCGTCCTCGACACCACTGCCCCTGGACATCGCACGTGCGAAGCGGTCGTTGTAGCGTCCGCTGACGGCAGCCCAGACCCTACTCACCAGACTCGGTTCCAAGCTAGGTGGCAAGCTAGTTCTGCCGTGGTACGCAGCGATTTCGCCCGTGTAGAGGGACACTGTGAGCCTGTACGAGGATTCGCCGTCCGGCTCAGGACGGACAACTGAACCTGCTGGGAGCTGGTCGCCTGGAGCAAGATGGACTGATGGCTGGTCCTCTCGGACCCAAGTGCCGACGACATGCATTACGAAGCCCACAGCCTTGCCATTCTCGGACGCGCACACGGCCGCGGCGTTGGACAACACGAAGAGCGCTATGAGAAGACGGCCGGTCATGGTCCCTCCGCGCCTTTTACCTCAGATTGCACCTGGTAGTGTCGAGACAACCGTGAACAATGACACAGGCATCTGTCAAGGGCAATTGGATGTGTGCCCTTCAGGCTCGAATCGAAGCTCGTCCTCGGAGGCCACCGGCCTCAGGGCAGCCCACCTGCCACCGGCCACACCGGCAGCCAAGAGTCAGTTGAGCGACGGGTTCAGCATCACGTCTCCGCCCCGTCGGTCACGTCCTGCGGAGCCATCCTGTCGCCACCCCGAAGCCGTGTGGGCTCCACCAAGCCCAGCAACTCCTGCTCGATCTCCGCCCAAGGCCGCGACAGGTCGAGCGTTGCGACCCGGATCTCATGCCCCTGAACGCGCATCGTCTCGCGGAGCGTCGAGGACGTGGTCGGATAAAGCAGCATGCCACCAGCGTCCCTGTAGGTTCCACCTCGGTGCTCTTGAGTTCGAAGGTAGGCGTACAGTTGATACAGATGGGTCGAGTGGAACTTCGGGAGGTTGCCGTAACGCGCCGCCAGCGTCTTGCCGTAGTACTTGGCGTCGATCACCAACCGACGCTCGGGGACGGCCCACTCGATCGTCACGTCAGTCCGCATGCTGGGGACGAAGCTCGACCCGAGTTCGTCGTGCCACGACAGCACCTCGCTGGTCACCACGGCACCTGGCAGCGAGTGCTTCAGGAAGTTCCTGACGAAGCGCTCGAAGAGGTCACTGAAGCGGATCTCGTCCCTGAGCAGCGCCGCGAGAGCGCGGTCGCCCTCGTCCTCCTTCGGCATCTCGCTCCCGAGGATCAAGCCACAGACGGCCATCGGCAGCTGATACCGCTCGTCGTTTCGACCCAACCGGACGGTCAACAACTCCGCGGCACTCGGTCGTACCGCGGTGACATCGTCCATCTTGTCGAGCACGGCACGGATGTCGTGTCGAAGGGCCTGCACCTGATAACTGTGCGCTCCCGCGCCAACGCGCTCATCGGTCAGCAGGCGCTCGAGCGTGCCCTTGATGATTCTGTTCTTCGGCGTGTCGACGCTCATCTCCGGAAAGGCGCACACGGCCCGTCCGGCGTCGAAGCTCCTGCGGCGAAGGCTCGCACCGAAGTCGATCCGGCCCCGAAGGCCAGGAATCTCCTGAACGGTCACCTGGTGGGCGCTGGCTAGCCGGCGCCTCTGGAGTTCCTGGGTTGCCTCGACCAGGACGCGGCCTAACAGCCCGAGCAGATTCGGTGCCGTCTCGGCCGCCAACCTCCAGCGCTCACCCCACCTCGCGAGGTCCCAGGCATAGAGGAGGAGGTGCCAGGCGTTCCTGACGGGAATCGCAGCCGGATCGACGATGGCGGAGCCTGAGGGTCCCATCTGGTCCCGTTACGGGGCGAGGAGGGCGTCGACCGCCGCGCTGATCTTCTCGGGGAACCCGAACCAGTACTCCTCGAGGAGCGGCACGATCTCCGTCTCGACGACACCGCGGAACCAGGAGATCGTGAGCTTGGAGAAGTCGTCACCCCGAGGGCAGAAGAAGCTGTGGCCGATTCTGAACTCCCTCCCAAGCTGTCGGTCCCCTTCGATACTCGCGTTCAGGGCGTTCATACGCTGGATGACATGCTGGACCAGGGCCTCGTCCATGCCGCGATTCCGCAGCCAACTGCGGAAGACCGGATCGCCAAACCTGGGCGTCAGCGCGATGAACGCGAACCGTCTCCGCAACGCGTAGTCCACCAGGGCCAGTGACCGGTCCGCACGATTCATCGTCCCGATCACGAACAGGTTCCTGGGCACCGCGAAGCGCTCATCTGCCGAGCGTGGATACAGCAAGGTGACGCCAGGCTTGAGGTCCCGCTTGTCGGCTTCGAGCAACATCAACAGCTCGCCGAACACCTGGCTGGTGTTCGCCCGGTTGATCTCGTCGATGATCAGCACGTGACGCAAGTCGGGCTGCGCGGCGGCCGCCTGGCATGCTCGAAGGAACGGCCCGTCGGCCAGCGAGAACTTCGCTGCCACGTCGGTCGGGCGAAAGCCCCGTACGAAGTCCTCGTACGAGTAGGAGGGGTGGAACTGCACCTTGGTGACGCGGCTCGGGTCAAGCGACTCCATGAGGGCGAAGGCGAGCTTGTCGGCCACGAAGGTCTTGCCCACGCCCGGGGGCCCCTCGAGGATGATGTTGCGCTTCGCCTCGAGCCGTTCGAGCGCACGAACGAACTCCGCCTTCGAGAGGAACACGCCGTCGCTGAGGGCGGTGTCGACGGAGTAGGGTGGATTCGGCGGATCCCCACCCGTCACGACCCCACCGCCGTCGTCCCACCATCTGCGAACGAAGAACTCGTAGTCCTGCGGCTCGCCATAGAAAGCGAAACGAATCAAGCGCTGGGCGAACTCATCGTCCTTGCGCAGTCGCCAGACAGTGTTGCGCCCTGTGTAGAAGTACCAAGCCCTGGGCTCCGCTGGCAGCGGATCCCACTCGACCTCGACGGTGCGGCCATCACCGTTGTTGGCGGTAATCGTGCCGGTGGCCTTGATCGTGTTCCGCGATACGGTCTTTCCTCGACCGTCGAACGGCAGTCCCTCCTTCTGTGTCGTGGAGGTCTTGATCGCGATTCGATCTCCGACCTTCATCTGCCGCACCAGATCCGTAAACTTGTCGGTGTAGCCGTTCTGCCAGATCCCTTCCCTGAGGAACGTCTCGGTCTGATCGGCAGGCTCGCGGTCGTCCCAGTACGCGCCCACCAACCAGTAGTCGATGGTGATGTCGATCGGTGGGGAGGGGCCTAGCGGCGGTGGCGGTGGCGTCTTCTGGGAGGCCAGCCACGCTTGATGGGACACCTCGAGGAATCCCACCGGGTGCTGGCGCCTGACCTCCTCGAGCATGCTCACGTACGGTCCGAACTGGAGGCCCTTCGGGGGCAGCTTGAGGATCGCGAAGTCCCTCATCACGCTGTCGACACTGAGGAACACGTCGGGATTGACCCAGAACAGCCCCATGGTGAGGTTGACGTTGACCCCGCGTATCGCGAGGGCGCCATCGAAGGCTTCGGCGAACTCGGGCCGCGAAAGCGGATCGGAACCCAACCCCAATTCGAAGACTCGCCAGAGCTTCGGCACATCGTCGGGGTGCCGGTTCGGAGCGTAGGAGAAGAACCACGACCTCTGGTTGTTCAGGATCGGGATCCCTGAGAAGTCCTCCGGCACAGCGGCCTCGACTCCGAAGAATCGCTTGACCTCCTCGAGCAGGAGCTTGCGGTTCTTGTCGGAGATACCGCGATTGAAGACACCGAAGAACGTGAAGGGGTCGATCTCGCGCAGAAGGTGCCGCTGGCCCGACTCGTCCTTGTCGTCCAGCGGCGTCACCGCCAGTCCCTTCGAGCGCAGACCATCGAGGAAGTTGATCAGTTCCACCTGCCTGTCGCGGTAGGGCACGAGCTTGACGGCCAGCTCACGGTAGAACGGCTTCCAGGTGAATCGCGGTTGCGGGTCAGCTTGACTCATCTCGCCTCAGCTCAGACACGTCTGATGGCTGGTACGCGCAGGGCGTACCAACGGTCTTCGACCAGACACTCCTCGGCTTCTCACAGCCATCCCTTCTTCTCGCCGTCAGCCAGCAGCGCTGTGGCGTAGTCCTCCGGCGACAAGCCCCGGGAGTTGCGTTTTCGTTCCACGACTCCCCTGCGTTCGGCGGCCGCATACTCCCGCACCACACGGTCGCGGTCCTGTCCGTAGCGGCGGTGGATGTCGCGCATGACCTCACGCTGCGACCGAGCCGGCTGATCGGGTGCCATCGCCCTCTCCAGAGGCTCGGCCACGTCTCGCGGCGCCGAAGACCGCTTCAGGACGAAGACCAACTGGTCCGCGGTGTCCCTGGCCCGTCGGACGTCCCGGTCTGAGAAGGGCTCCTCGTGCGCCCAACGATTGCGAACGTCGATCAGTTCGTGGACGTAAGTGCGCGCGACCCTGGGTAGGCGTTCGCTGAGCGCGGCGTCCCAGCAATCCAGCACTCGTCGCAGAAGGGCCTGCACGTCCTGTTCGCGCCTCTGGCCGGTGCCAGCCACCGTTCCGGGAAGAAGGCCGAGGCCGGACAAGAACGAGGACAGTACCGGTTTCAACTCGTCCAACACCTGCCTAACGCGCGCACGCTCGGGCGTGTCCATAGGCATCGTCCTCACCGACCAGGGCGGGCACGTCCGCAAGACGCGGGACGGCGGCAACAAGATAGCAGCCTTGAAGAGCAGACACCCGGGAGTACCGTGCCATCGCATCCTCGAGCGGGAACTGGTCGGTCAGAAGAAGCGCGAGAACAGACAGCTCAATTTCGAGACGGCCGTCGCGGTCTGTAGGCCCGTCGCAGTCCCAGCCGCATTCCCCTGCCGGAACCCCGGCGGCAGTCAGCCAAAGGTGCCGACGATCCAGCGGCACAGGCAATAGCAAGACAGCGCGGTTCCGGCGGTCCCCGAGCCACTCCACGCTGGACTCCGCAGGATCGCCGCGGTACCCCACTTGCACTTCGGCGGCGCTGCGCGGGCGTTCGGACGGCACGCCTTGATTCGTGACCGGCCCTGTCACGACGCGCAAGTCTACTGGCGGCAACGAGGCGGACTGCCAGGCTTTGGAGGTCAGACAGTGACGACACAGACGGGCTGCGGGCGATTCCGAGGAATGACGAGGGTAGCCCTGCCACTTCTCGGGCTGCTGAGTTTCGGACGGGTGCCGGCGGCGGACGCCCAGGTCGTGATCAGCCAAATCTACGCAGACGGCGGTTACAGCGTCTCCGACTACAGCCACGACTACGTCGAGCTGTTCAATCGGGGCAACACCAGCGTGAGCGTGAACGGATGGTCCGTTGGCTACGCTCGCTACTCCACCTGGTCCAACACTCGAATCTCTGGCGTGATACCACCAGGCGGCTACTTCCTGGTTCGCCTGTCTGGCAGTTCCTACGGCGGGAAAGCGCCACTCCCCGGGTATGACGCGGACGGCTACACCGATCTTTCGAGCTCGGGCTCTGTGCGGTTGGTGAACTCTTACGGTGTCGTCCAGGACCTGGTCGGTTATGGAATCGGGGCTGACTACTATGAAGAAAGGCCCAGTACCTACTCGTTGATCTTCGACGCTCTGTTCCGCCGACTGGGCGGCTGTCAGGACACGAACGACAACTCCAGGGATTTCGCGAGAGACACTCCGAATCCCTACTTCTCAGGCAGTGGCACCTTCCCCTGCAGCGTTCCCCCGCCGCCACCATGCACGTATAGCGTCTCCCCGCTGTCGCTGTCAGGTCCCGCGAATGCGGCCAGCGGGACGGTATCCGTGACCACGCAGACCGGGTGTTCCTGGAGCGCCGTCTCCAATGCCAACTGGATCACGATCACGAGTGGCGCCAGCGGCACGGGCAGCGGAAGCGTGGGCTTCTCGACTCCAGCGAACTCCTCGGCGAGTAGCCGGTCGGGAACGCTCACCGTCGCGGGCCAGACCGTGACGCTCACCCAGGCAGGTGCGACCGCGCAGGCCTACACGCTGTCCGTCAGTCGTTCGGGCACGGGGACCGGCACGGTGACGAGCGCGCCCGCCGGCATCAGTTGCGGGAGTTCGTGTTCGGCGCAGTTCTCGGCTGGCGCCACCGTCACGTTGACCGCCGTCGCCTCGAGCGGCTCGACGTTCGCGGGCTGGAACGGTGGCGGCTGCAGCGGCACGGGCACGTGCACGGTCACGATGAACGCCGCGCAGTCGGTCACGGCCTCGTTCACGCTCCTCCCGACGGCGCACGCGCTGACCGTTTCGAGGACCGGTACCGGGAGCGGATCGGTCACCAGCGTTCCGGCCGGTATCAACTGCGGCAGCACGTGCTCCGCGCAGTTCAGTGCCGGCTCGACGGTAACGCTTTCAGCGACCCCCGCAACGAATTCCACGTTCGGCGGGTGGACCGGCGGCGGATGCTCCGGGACGGGGACCTGTGTGGTCACGATGAATGCCGCGACGACCGTCACCGCCTCGTTCAGCTCGACGCTGCCCTCGCTGTCCTACTACCTGGCCGAGGGTTCGACCGGGGGGCAGTTCGTCCTCGACGTCCTCGTGGCCAATCCCAACGCCCAGCCGGCCCCGGTGGAATTGACCTTCCTCACCGGCACGGGGCGGGTGGAGACCTTGACCGACACGCTGCCCGCGACCTCGCGGCGCACCTACCGGGTCGGCCGGGACCACCTCCCGAGCCTCGCCGGCGAAGGCGGCATCTCCACCGTGGTGACCTCCACCGCGGGCCTCCCGCTCGTCGTCGAACGCACGATGTTCTGGGACCAGGCCACAGCCTACGCCGGCCACGGCGGCACGGCGGTCGCCGCGCCCGCGCGGACCTGGTACTTCGGCGAGGGTGCCCAGGGCTTCTTCGACACCTTCGTCCTGCTGGCCAACTCCGGGGACACCGATGCCCAGGTCACGGTGACCTTCCTCCTCGACGACCCGACGGCGGCTCCGGTCGAGGTACCGATGACGGTGGGCGCGAAACGGCGCGAGACGGTCTGGGCCCTCGCCTCTCCGGCGCTCGTGGGCCGGTCGTTCTCGATCGTCGTCGACTCGGACGTCCCGATCATCGCCGAACGGGCGATGTACTTCGGCGAGCGCTTCGTGTGGCCCGGCGGGCACGAGTCGGCCGGCGTACCGGCACTCTCCACGCAGTGGTTCCACGCGGAGGGGGCGACGGGCCCGACCTTCGACGAGTACATCCTCGTGGGGAACCCCAACGCCACCGAGACGACGGTGACCTTCACGTTCCTGCTCGACAGCGGGGCCCCGATCGTGGGGCGGACGGTGGTAGCGCCCCGCTCACGCTTCACCCTGAACATGGAGGCGGCCGGGCTGTTGCTGGAGGGCGTGTCGCCGGAGGACGACTTGCGGCTGCAGGCGGCGGCCATCTCCGTGCGGGTCGAGGCCACGCAGCCCGTGGTGTCGGAGCGGGCGATGTACTGGCCCGGGAACTTCACCACGTGGGCCGAGGCGCACAACAGCTTCGGGGTGACCGAGACGGGGGTGACGTGGGGCTTGGCCGAGGGCCGTAACGGCGGGACGCTGGCCTTCGACACCTACATCCTGATCGCCAATCCGTCGGCCCAGGACGCGGCCATCCGCGTCACGTTCTTGCGGCCGGATGGCACGACCACGTTCCTGGACCGGACGGTGTCGGCGAACTCGCGCTTCAACATCTTCCCGCACGAGATGCCGACCGGGGAGTTCGGTACGGTCATCGAGTCGACCAATGGGGTGCCGATCGTGGTCGAGCGGGCGATGTACTGGACGCCGCCGGGCCGGCCGCACTGGGACGGCGGGACGAACGCGCTGGCCACGAAGCTCCGGTAGGGCGGGCGAGGCGGGGCGCGGTGCCGCGCTCCGCCTCGTCATGCGCGGCCAGTCGGCTCAGCGCTGAGTCTGCAGGCATCTACTGAGTCCCTCAGCGCCAGTCGCCTCCGTCGAAGCCGCACGCGGCAGCCCGTAGTCGGTGGGGCGCCCCGACGTTCCGACCCGCTCGACCTTGGCGGCCAGCCAGGCCTCAAGGTCCTTTCGCCGGTACACGATCCTCCGCGCGCCCGCCCGCACGAAGGGCGGCGCGTCGGATCGGTCCCGGAAGCGTTTGGTCCGTGACTTCTTGAGCCAGCCGGCGCTCATGCCGATGTAGCGCGCCGCCTCGAACTCCGACAATGCCTCCGCCGGCGCCGTCCCGGCCAGCCGCTCAACGGCGTCGGCGCGTTCGACCAGCCGCTCGGTGTGAATGCTGCGGATGCGCATCCCTTCCCTCCTCGCTTCGTCCAGTTCATCGCCGACTTTGGGACCGAATTCAGAGGCTGCGCTCCCGGACGCCGGTTAGCTCCCGCGACGTCCGGGAACGGCGAGTCTGTAACCCTGTCCTTAGGCGGAGCGGCTCCCCTCCGCCTCGAACGCCGCCAGCACCAGGTGCCGAATGCGGTCCTGGGCGCTGGGGTCGCCGGTGGCGCGCAGCAGCGCGAAGCTGCGGCGCTCGCCGTGGACAATGAACGGGCGCGCGGGGAAGGTGACGTTCATCCCCTGGCCGTCGCGGCGCTCCCAGACGGCGAAGCCGATCAGCTTCAGGCCGTCGAGGTCGCCGCCGGTGAAGTGCAGCTCGGCGTCGGCGAGCTTGCCGTGC
>JADHED010001619.1_pt1 | contig 18228 bp, 11 predicted proteins | sample 8952041 | NCBI WGS metagenome assembly JADHED01 (sample SAMN16124423, study PRJNA663239) | bioreactor sludge metagenome | isolation source: sludge (control) | place: India:Bengaluru | collected 2018-09-08
GATTTCAGGATACTCAGGTCCATCATGGGAAAGCTTCCCTTAAAGGTGTCTAGCATCGAAGAGGTGAAACAACGCTACCTGAAAGAAGGAAAGATCAAGCTCAAGGAAGGCTCTGTCACGGAACCGGTCACCTACCATGACCCGTGCCAGCTGGGAAGAAACGGCGGCGTCTTCGAGGAGCCGCGTGATATAATCCGAAGAATAGTCACCGACTACCGGGAAATGACGCCGACAAAGGGCCAGAACTGGTGCTGCGGCGGTGGCGGAGGCCTGGTGGCCCTGGATAACGAGGATTTCAGGATAAAGACCGGGAAGCCGAAAAAGGAGCAGATTGTGGCGACGGGGGCGAAAATCGTGGTCACCGCCTGCGAGAACTGCGTTTCTCAATTGAAGACCATACAGAGCGGCTACGGACTGGACGTAGAAGTGAAATACCTGACCGAGCTTGTGTGCGAGAATATGATCGTGTGACGATTGACATTGCATCACCCATTTAGTATTTTTAGAATATCCACTTCCGGGGGAAGTGTCTTATCCTATATTTATTTGAGGTGATGCCATGAATGAATACATTCTCTTCGCCTGTATCCTTGTCTCTGTTTTTTTTCTTCTTACCGGCGTTTCCTATGGCCTTTACAGGTGGAAAATCATTACCAAGCTGTTCATCATTTTTGTTATCTCGGTAGCTTTTATAACCTACCTGGGATTTATCCTGGGAAAAATGGGGATGACCTTCAAGGTCAGTCTGATCACGATCCCGATCGGCCTCGTCACCGGCGTTGTGGCGGTTCTTTTTATCAATTCACTGATTGTTCGTCCGATCAAAGACATGCAAAAGGCCATATCCAGGATTTCCAATGGAGATCTCAATGTTGACATCAATCTGACCAGCCGGGATGAATTCGGCGAAATATCAGATCAGTTAAAGACAATGGCCCGGAAACTCAGCCAGATGATCGGCACTATGGCGGACCTGAGCAGGTATCTTGTTGATGCATCGCAGCAGATACGCAATGCATCGCAATCCCTCAGCGCCAGCTCATCGGAACAATCAGCAAACATCGAGGAGATATCCTCCTCCCTTGAGGAGATCCTGGCCAACGTTACGGAAAACGCCCGGAAATCACTCGACGCGAGAACAGTAACCGACGATTCGTCGCGGAAAGCCGTTGACGGTGGAAAGCAGATAGAGGATGCAATCCTGTCGATCAGTGACATCAGCAAGGACACAGAGAAGGTGACCGAGATCGTCGATTTCATCAACAGCATCGCCTTCCAGACCAACCTCCTGGCCCTCAACGCGGCGGTCGAAGCGGCCCGGGCCGGTGAGCACGGCAGGGGATTTGCCGTGGTGGCCGCCGAGGTGCGGAACCTGGCGCAAAGGACCTCACAATCGTCGAAAGAGATCAGCGACCTGATCGCCAATTCCCTGGGAACGATCAGGCAGGGAGAAAACCTATCAGCGAACAGCATCGGATCGATGAGAGGAATAATAGACTCGTCAAAGACCATCGTGCAACTGGTCGAGGAGATGGCCCTGTCCAATACGGAGATAGAGCAGGGGGTACGTCAGATCAGCTCCAGCATGAACGGTCTGGGTGAGATATCCCAGGAAAACGCTTCCTCGTCGGAGGAAATGGCAGGCACGGCGGACAGCCTCGCAAATCTGGTCAAGAACCTCAATGATATTATGTGAAAGTTTGTCATCGCCAAGGGCGCCTGAACCGGCTTTTGCCGCGGGATACATCATTTTTTGATTGTAATGAATCGCGCCCTGTATGACACTGGGAGCCGGATATGCAGTCGCTGCTATCCGGCAATTTTATATGAACGGTGCCCGCCCATGAAAAAAGTCCTGTTGCTTTGCGTCATCCTGTCCTTCGTCGCCGGCTGTTCGCGGTCGAAGGCGATACAGTTTTGCGAGGGCGTGTCTCCCAAGGGGGAAGGCGTCAATTGCGGCACGAAATTCGAGGACGGCGAGCTTACGGCTGTCATCAACAGCGAGGATCCCTTCGGGGTGAAATCAATAACGGTGCGGGTCTACGAGGTGAGGGAGAAAAAGACCGAGAAGGTCGACACCCTCACCGTAGACGTGAAACCGGACAAGCAGACAGCCTCGGTGAACCTTGCTTTCTATACCGGGGGAAAATACCTGGTCAGGGCCTACAAGAAGGATACGGCCATCGGCAGCGCCGAGATTGCCATAGAGGAGCGTTGATACGACCTGTGTATCGGCGCTCCTATTCAGAAGCCTGTTTTTTCCGCTTAAGCTCTTCCTTGTAAAAAACCACGATCAGCAGAAAAGCGCCCACCACGATGGATGAATCGGCGACATTGAAGGACGGCCACCGGTACACGCCATCCACGCCGATGGAGATAAAGTCGACCACGCCCGGGCGTCCCGGCACAAGACGGTCGATGATGTTCCCCACGGCGCCGGCCACAATGAGGGCCATGGACGTGTTGAAGAGGAGCGATTTGTTCTTCTCGAAGAAGTAATACACGATCATCAGGGCCAGCACGACGATGGACACGATGAGGAAAAGGTTCTTGTGCCCCTGCAGTATCCCGAAGACGCCGCCCTCGTTATAGACGAGGGCGATCCTCAGGAACCCGTTCAGAAAGTCGGTACGGTCGCCGAACCCGTAGTTACGGACGATAAGGAATTTGGTCACGATATCCAGGGAAAGGATAGCCGTGATGAGCCCCAGTGGCAGCAGATAGGTCTGCAAATGTTCGCGTTTCATGCTATTTAATCACCTTTATTATGTCAGTACAGCGCCGGCAGAGCTCCGGATGGTCCGGGTCGCTCCCCAGGGTTTCGAAGTAATTCCAGCAGCGGACGCATTTTTTACCGCCGGTCTTTTTGACCGCCACCGAAGCGTTATCGTAATCGCGCATGGCCGCTCCCTTCTCCGGGACCAGGGTCACTGATGCCACCTGGAAGAACCGGGAGAGCTCCGGACCCATGGAGGCCATCATCTCCTTGGCCGCGTTGTCCTTGACGAACAGGGTTATGTCCGCCTCCAGGGACGATTTCAGCACCTTGTCCCTGCGGCATATTTCGAGCTCTTTCAGCACGTCGTTCTTGATGTTTACCAGGCCCTCGATCTTCTGCTCGATATCGGGATTGTTGAAGCGGTCATCGAGCTTGTAGTAGCGCTCCATGTGGATGGAGCCGGTGTTCTTGTTGAACTGCCAGATCTCCTCCATGGTAAAGGCCAGGATCGGCGCCATGAGCAGCACAAGGGAGTTCAAGAGCTCCTGCTGCACGGTCTGGTTCGCCCGCCGCTTCTTCGAATCGGGCAGCTCCACGTAGAGAATGTCCTTGGAGATGTCGAAATAGATGGACGAGAGCTCAACGGCGCAGAAATTGAGCAGCTTCCGGTATACCAGGTGAAACTCGAACTTCTCATAATGCTCGATGATCCTCGCCGAAAGGGTGTAGAGCTTGTGCAGGAGCCACTTGTCCAGGTCCCCCAGCTCTTCGTAGGGCACGGCCTTATCCGGGGTGAAGTCCGACAGGTTGCCGATGATGAACTTGAAGGTGTTGCGGAACCGGCGGTACGAATCGGCGATCTGCTTCATCATCTGCATGCCGATGCGGACGTCGTTGCGGTAGTCCTCGGAAGAGACCCACATGCGCAGGATATCGGCTCCGTATTCCTTTATCAGCTTTTCGGGGGCGATGACGTTCCCCTGGGACTTGCTCATCGCCTTGCCCTCCTCGTCGAGCATGAAGCCGTGGGTGAGGACGGTGTTGTACGGCGCGCGGCCGCGAAGCACCATCGCGGGCCAGAAGGAGGACTGGAACCAGCCCCGGTGCTGGTCGCTTCCCTCGAGGTAGAGGTCGGCGGGCCACCGGTGGTCCTTCCACACGTCCAGCACGGCGAAGTGAGAGACCCCTGAATCGAACCAGACATCGAGGATGTCAAATTCCTTCGTAAAGGAATCGCCGCCGCATTTGCATTTTGTGCCGTTGGGTATGAGATCCTTGATGTCGTCCGTGAACCAGGAGTCGATTCCCCTTGTGCGGGCTATCTCGCCGAAGAGCTTTACGCTTTCGGCGCTCATCAGGTTTTCGCCGCACTTCTCGCACCGGAAGGAGGGGATCGGAACGCCCCAGGAGCGCTGGCGAGACAGGCACCAGTCGGGCCTGGTCTCCACCATCCCCAGGAACCGGGACTGCCCCCAGGAGGGGATCCATTCGGTCTTGTTTACGTTGTCGAGGCCCTTTTTCCTGAGGTCGTCATGGTCGATGTTCAAGAACCACTGCTCCGTGGCCCGGAAGATCAGGGGCTTTTTGCAGCGCCAGCAGTGGGGATAGGAGTGGTTTATCTTTTCGGTCTGGATGAGCACGTTTATCTTCTTCAGCATCTCCACGATGGGATCGTTGGCGTCAAAGACATTGACGCCCTTCATCTCGGGGTAATCATCGGTGAAGCGTCCCCGTTCATCCACGGGGCAGTAGACATCGAGGCCGTATTCGAGGCCCACGATGTAGTCCTCGTGGCCGTGGCCCGGGGCGGTGTGGACGATGCCGGTGCCGGCGTCTAGGGTGACATGGGTGCCGAAGATGACCTTCGATTCCCGGTTTATAAATGGATGGTAGACCTTGAGTTTCCTGACGGCTTCGCCGGGCAGCTCGATCTCGCCGTCCCTGGCCTTGCCGACGGCGCCCTCGATCTGCATGATGAGGCCCTTGGCGACGATGTAGTACTCGTTGCCGAACTTCACCGCTGAGTACTGGAATTCCGGGTGGAAGCTCACCGCCAGGTTCGCCGGAAGGGTCCAGGGCGTCGTGGTCCATATGATCACGTAGGTGTTGTCGGGGTCCATGCCGGGCGTTTGTATCGTGGCGGGATCGACCTTGAATTTCACATAGATCGCCGGTGTCGTGTGATCGGCGTATTCAACCTCCGCCTCGGCCAGGGCGGTCACGCAGGTGGGGCACCAGTAGATCGGCTTCTTGCTCCGGTAGATATATCCTTTTTCAAGGATCTTGCCGAAGGACTCGACGATGGTCGCCTCGTAGTCGCGGGTCATGGTCTTGTAGGGGTTTTCGTAATCGCCGAAAACGCCCAGGCGCTTGAATTCCTCCATCTGTATTTTTATGAACTTCTCTGCGAAATCGCGGCACAGGCCGCGGATCTTCTCCTTGGGCATGGTCTCAGCCTTGGAGCCAAGGTCTTTCATGACGCTGTGCTCGATGGGGAGGCCGTGGCAGTCCCATCCGGGCACGTAGGGGGACTTGTAGCCCATCATGGTCTTGTGCTTCACGATGATGTCTTTCAGGATCTTGTTCAGGGCATGACCCAGGTGGATATGGCCATTGGCATAGGGCGGCCCGTCATGAAGGATATAGAGCTCATCATTCTTCCGTGACTCAAGGATCCTGGCATAGATGTTTTCCTTTTCCCAGAGCTTGAGCAGTTCCGGCTCCCGCTGGGGCAGGTTGGCCTTCATCGGGAAATCAGTGGTCGGCAGGTTGACGGTCTTTGAATAGTCCATTACGTCCTCGTTTTAATATAGAGCCTCCGTGGCAAAATGGTATCGGGAGATCATATATTACTATAAAATAATAATCAGAAACATAATTATGAGGGGGTTTTGTCAATGTTTTTTTTGAAGACGCCGGCCGGGATAGCGGCACCGCGTTCAAAGTACCTTCAATTGTTCACGCACCCTATCTCGAGGTCGTCAAACATTGTCTCAAGGACCTTCCGCAGATCGGTCTGTTCCCAGTTGTCGATAAACCGTCCCGCTGTATCGTAAAAGGCCCCGCCGTTGTAGTACGCCACGGCCCAGAAGGCGGTATCGCTGCAGCGGAAATATCGCGCCGAGATGGATCCCCTGATGATCAGAGCATGCCACGGCTTCACGCGGGCGTACACTTCAGAGTTGGGAAGGCCGACATAGGATCGAATTGAAGAGATCAATGACATGTTTGTTCTGGCCGTGTCGGTCAGGGCGGCGTTGGTGGTAAAGGAGCCGGTGATCCTGCGCCACGCCCTCCCGTGCCGGTCCGTAACGGTCTCGGCAGTCAGCTTCGTATCCTTTCGGACATCAAAATGAAACTCCCGGATGAACCGCTCCCAGGTATAACCGGCCTGGTGCTGGTGGCTCGACCAGACTATGATCTTCTGGTCCAGGGCCGGCAGCATCAGGAGAGACCGGTTGTTCAGATTGTCAAGATCATCGGGCTTCCCGCCGGGATCTTTCAGAATGAATCGTCTTCCCAGGTTTTCCCTGTCATCCATGATGACATAGACCCCGAACCAGGTGTCCTTGAATTTGCAGGTGGGATCGAGGAAATTGCTTACCTCCCTGATCGACCGGGGAGAGAGCTTGTCATAATTTCCAACCGTGTACAGGTTGATGGCCCGTATCCGTACGGCTTCATCGGAGATGTCGCTCAGCATTTTGTCGAAGGCGACTATAAAAGGCTCCCGGTACAGGCCGGTGGGAACCCTGTGCAGTTTGATTCGGATCCCCTTTTTCTCGAGATTTACGTCCTTAAATACATGGGCCAGGTCCGCCATTGTGCATGACAGGCATAGGACCAGCGGCGCTGTGAATAATAAATTAAAGTGACGCATAAGCCCTCCCTGCGGCCTTAGCCCAATCGGATCCTCGATTCCCGTTCTATTCTGTTTTCCATGGCCCTCTCCAGTACCGGACGGGTGGCATAGATGATGGCACACTGCTTGGCCCTGGTCAGGGCGGTGTAGAGTATTTCCCTGGTCAGGAGACGCTCCGGCATTCCCTCCGGCAGGACCAGGAGCACGTTCCCGTATTCCGAGCCCTGGCTCTTGTGCACAGTGATGCAAAAGGAGGGTTCATGGGGGGGAAGGGTTTCCGCAGGGAAGAGCTTTATTCCGTCGGGCCAGGAGAAGGCTCCATTGCGGCGGCCCCCGGACCCTTTCAGTATGAGGCCCACATCGCCGTTGAAGAGGCCCCGCTCGTAGTCGTTCTGGGTGATGATGATCGGGGCCCCGTTGAAAAGGGCCATGGCGCCGGCGGGATCAAAGATGGGACCCAGTTTTTCCAGAAGGTACCGGTTGATCCCGGCCGCGCCGAAGATGCCCGACCTGAGGGGCGTCAGTATCCGGGCCTCGTCAAGGCGGCCAAGGATCTTCCGGATGTCCGGCGCCATGACCTCGGTATTCTCGTCCAGGTCCCTCGAAGAGATTTTTTCAATGAGATCGCGGTATGATGTGCCGTCAATGACAGGCGATAGGTAGTGGCGAGCGGCCCATGATGAAAGGATGCGGTGCATCTCCCTGAGGGGGGGGTCCCCGGTTCTTCCGGGCTCTATGCGCCAGACACCCCGCAGCGGGAGCTCTCCCCGGGGATCCCACTCCGGGATCATGGTTATTACGGACCGGTCCTGGCGGTTGATTCCCCCGGCGATATTTTTGATAGCTTCCTCGGAACGGTAGCTCTCATTGAGTATGACGACCCTGTCGGTGAAAGGGTCGGAACCCGCCTGGATTGAGGCGCCGCCGGCCTGCGGTTTGCGGCTGATGGCGATATCAGGCAGTATGGTCCCTACGGTTTCCGCCATGGCCGTGCTGAGTGAACCGTCCCGGTCGCCGGGGATGAGGTCGGTCAGGACAGCCCCGGCATCAACCGAGGGAAGCTGGTTGCGGTCGCCCAGCATCACGACGGCGGACCCTTCAGACACCGCTTCAAAGAGCTTCCCCAGGAGGACGATATCGATCATGGAAGCCTCGTCAATGATGATCAGGTCTGCCGGCAGGGGATTGAAACGGTTGTACAGGTAATCATCCCTGGCGGGGCTGTACCGAAGGAGACGGTGCAGGGTTGCGCCCTGCAGGGCCAGGAGGGAATCGTCATGGGAATCGCGCTCCCGGATCGACGCGATTCCCTTCAGGATAGATTCGGTCATTTTCCTGGCCGCGCGGCCCGTGGGAGCGGCGATCCTTATGCGGCCGGCGGGAACCCCGAGACGCGCCATGACCCGCAGCAGGCTGAGGACGATAAAGGTCTTACCTGTGCCGGGGCCGCCGGAGATGAGGACAAAATTCTTCAGCGCCGGCAGAACCACCCCCAGCTGCTGGTCTCCATTGAGGAGAACCGGCTCGTCGCCCCTGGCCAGGGGCTTTTCATGGAAAACGGTTCGGACCACTGACGCCAGTGTTCCTGGATCGGCGGGGATTTTCGCGTGCCGGCTGAGGATGGCCCTGAGGGAATCCCTGGCAGCTTTTTCGGCAGCGTAATATTTCTGGAAATAGAGAAACAGTCCGTCCCCTGAGGCAGCGAGGATGAGGGGCTTGTAAGTTTCTCGGGGATCCTCGAAGAGGGCCGGCGCGGATTCGTCCCGGCAATGAACCAGGGCCGGGTAATTCCTGATGCGGTGGAGGATATCCCTTACCCGCCCCCTTGTGGCGGCGCCGCACACCGGGGCTAAGACCCGCTCCAGCGACCGGGGCGAGCAATTCAGGCACACGCTTCCATCCGCGAGGGAAGCGAACATGGCGATGAGCAGGAGATGAAGGGAGATGTCTGAATATCCGGACAGCCGCGCCAGGTCGCGAATGGTCTGGTAATCGACGGTCAGGAGGTCGAGGTTCTCCACCGCCGCCTTGTATGCCGATTTCAGATCGTCCGTGTCCGATCCGGAAACCACGGATAGATCCAACAGGCGCTGGAAGGTACGTTCGTTCACCATAATTCCCGGTAATGGCAATAGATAGCACGCCTATAGGGGCGTTGATCGATGATATGGCCATGGAATTAGCCCGCGTCAATATTTATTAATTTTTTCTTGCATATTTCCGATGATCGATACCTAGATTACACAATGAGGGTTTCGCCCTCAACCAAATTACTGGAGCAGGAAGCCCTGCGGGGCTTTTAAGGGGCTGCGCCCCTTTGACCCCGGAAAAAATATACGCTAAGGACGCGTAAAATACAGGATACTAGTATACCCTGTAATGGATCCGTGCATTCTGCCCCGGAGGCTTAGAGCGTACTTCGCGGCCGCGCCCGGCGCGGGCATGATGGAAAACAGGAATCCGCGGCGCCGGGAGCCCTGGATGGTGAGGTGGATATGAAAACTGTCGCGATCATCGGAACCGGTCTCATGGGCACCGATATAGCCTGCGCTTCGGCCAATGCCGGCTTCGAAGTGCTTCTCTTCGATAAGGATAAGGAGCGTGCGATGAAGGCCCTGGGCCGGCTTCATGACCGGTATAAGCGGTACAAGGACACCGGCAGGCTGGAACAGGCCAGGGCTGACACCATCATGAAGCACTTTTCCCTCTGCGACGCCATTGATGAGATCAAAGGCGCCATGGTCGTGATCGAATGCGCCTTTGAGGATATCCATGTGAAACAGCAGATATTCCGCGACCTTGACCGGGTCTGCCGGGCCGACGCGGTGCTGGGCTCCAACACCTCCTCCATATCCATAACCGAGATAGCCTCCGCAACGAAGCGGCCCGAGTCGGTCATCGGCCTTCACTTTCTCAATCCGGCCCATGTGATGAAGCTGGTGGAGATCATCCCCGGCATCGCCACCACCCGTGAAACCGTGGAGACGGCCAAGACCTTTGTAAAGAAGCTGGGGAAGATCCATGTCGAATCGAAGGACTATCCCGGATTCTTGTTGAACCGGATGCTGGTGCCCCTCATCAACGAGGCCATCTATCTTCTCTATGAAGGGGCCGGCACGGCCGAATCGATAGACCGGGTCATGAAGGCGGGCCTCAACTTTCCCATGGGCCCCCTCGCCCTGGCGGACATGATCGGCCTTGACGTGCTTCTTGCCGTCATCGAGGAGATGCACCGGGGCTATTCCGATTCGAAGTATCGTCCCTGCCCCCTCCTTAAAAAGTACGTGGCGGCGGGATACCTGGGGAAAAAATCGGGGAGGGGTTTCTTCATTTATAACGATTGACGCCCGTAAGGGCGGCCCCGGTTTTTCCTTAGAACTTTTTTCCCCGCCGCCAGTCTATTAATTAAAACCCTTCACCCGCGAGGTGCCCGATGAAGATCCTGAAACGCGCCGCTCTCATCCTGTCTCTGGCTCTCCTTGTCCCGCTCTATGACCCTATATCTGGGGGCAGTTCCCTGGCTAAAAACAGGATATCGGCTGGAGAATCATATACCGTTCCCGGGAAATTCAATCCCTATACGGAGGACTGGAAAGCTGTCGTTGAATTCGACAGGAAGAGCAAGCCCCGCTCCGCCCTGGAGCAGGTCGAACAAATCCTCGGCCGCGCCAAAAAGGATCGCAATGTTCCGCAGATCGTCAAGGCCCAGATTCACAGGGTCAAGTACCTCATGGCCATCGGCGAAAAGGAGCACCCGGATATCCTCCGCATGCTGGAGCAGGAGGCTTTATCGTCGTCATTCCCGGAGAAGCAGGTCCTCCGCTCGATCATGGCCGAGGCCTACTGGAACTATTTTTCCGCCCACCGCTGGACCTTTTACAGCCGGACCGATACGGCGAACCCCAGGGATGGGGATGTCTCCACCTGGAGCCTCGCTAAGATCATGGGGCGCATCATCGAGCTGCACCGCGGCGCCCTGGAGAGGCCCGATGATCTGAAAAGAATTCCCCTGGACCTCATGGACGCAATCCTGGTCAGTGGAAGCGCCCCCCGGGAGTACCGGCCCACCCTGTACGATTTTCTCGCGCACCGGGCCGTTGATTTTTTCATGGTCGATGAAAACCAGCTCACCAGGCCCGCCTACGATTATGAAATCGATACAGCCGGATATTTCGGGACGGCTGAAGAGTTCGCAGCCATGACCATAACGGCCCGGGATGCGACCTCGCTCCGCTACAACGCGATGATCATCCTCCAGGACCTGACCCGGCTGCATCTGAAAGACCTGCCCGGCGGCCCCGCGGCCCTGGCGGACGTGGAATTGAAAAGGCTCCAGTTTGTCCGCGACAGGTCGGTCATCCCGGACAAGGATTATCTTTATTTTAAATCCCTTGAGGCCCTTGAAAAGAGGCTCGCCGGCCATCCCTCCTCGGCCCTGGTGTCATACGAGATCGCCCGGTGGTACCGGGCCATGGGCCAGGAATGGAAGGAGGGAGACCCCTCCGATCATCGCTGGTCGATCAGGAAATCCGTTGAAATAGCCGGGGACGTGGTCCGCCGCTTCCCGGAATCGGAGGGAGCGCTCCTGTGCAGGCCCCTGACGGCGATCGACAAGAGCCTTTCTCTCCTCACGGAGAAGGTCAATGTGCCCCGGAGCCCCTCCCGGGCCCTGGTGAAGTATAAGAACCTGAACCGTATCTACCTCAGGGCCCTGCGGCTGACCGTGGATGACTACGAGTACCTCAACGACAACTATGACAGGACCGAGGTCAAGCTTGACCGGCTCCGGAAGATGAAGGCCCTCCAGGAATGGGAAGTGGCCCTTCCTGACGACGGCGACCTCCGGGACCATGCGGCGGAGATCAGGGTGCCGCCCCTGGATGAAGGTTATTATGCGGTCCTGGCCGGAACGGACCGAACCTTTTCGTACGACAAAAACGCGGCGGCCTTCATGGCCATGGCGGTATCAAACCTGAGCTTCACCCACCATGTGTCGAAAAAGGAGGGAGCGGTTTTCAACGTGTTCGACCGGGCAACGGGGATGCCCCTCGGGGATGTCAACGTCACCATAATGGAGCGGAAGTACGACTATGCGAAAAGCAGATATGTCAGCACCGTGGCGGCGAAACTGGTTACGGACAGGAACGGCTCAGCGGTCTTCCCCTTGGATACCGGCGACAGCTATTACAGGACCCTGAGCGTTATCCTCCGGAAAAACGGGGACCGCCTGACATCGGAATTTTACAGTTACACCTACGGCGAAAGCGCGAGAAACCATTACCAGAGTTATTTCTTCACCGACCGCTCGATCTACCGGCCGGGCCAGACGATTTATTTCAAGGGGATACTGCTGCGGCTCGACGCCGACCGGCGTTACGCGATCCTGCCGGACCAGGACACCACGGTGGAGCTCTACGATTACAACAACCAGCGGGTCGGCCAGGTGAAGCTCCGGTCGAACCGGTACGGCACGGTGAGCGGCGCCTTCACCGCCCCGTCCGGTGTCCTCACGGGACAGATGACCATCCGGAACGGGTCAGGGAGCGCCGTCATAAGGGTCGAGGAGTACAAAAGGCCCAAGTTCGAGGCGGCCTTCGAGCCGGTCAAGGGGAATTACCGCCTCGGTGAGAATGTGACCGTCAATGGCTTCGCCCGCTCCTATTCCGGGGCCCCCCTCTCCGACGCGGTGGTGAAGTATACCATCGTGAGGAAGGTCTGGTTCATGTACCGCTGGTCGGGATGGTACTACTGGCGGTACAACGGCAAGGAAACGGTCATGCAGAGGGGGGAGATGAAGACCGATGGCAAGGGTGAATTCGCTCTCACCTTCGAGGCACAGCCTGACAAGGGCATCCCCCGCTCGGAGCAGCCGGCCTTTTATTACCAGGTGCATGCGGACGTGACCGACATCAACGGGGAGACCCATGGAGCCGGCGCCGGCGTAAGGGCCGGGTATACGTCCCTTATCGTCGATATCCCCGACCTGCGCGGCGTCATCGATTCATCGAAGAATCTTGCCCTTAAGCTCTCCAGCGTCAACTACAGCGGGGAGTTCGTGCCGGCCCGGGGCACTCTCACCATTTCGCGGATGAGTGAGCCTGAGCGACTCCTCCGGCCCCGCCTGTGGGAGCGGCCGGACCGCTTTGTCATGACAAAGGATGAATATATTAAAAGCTTTCCCCATGACATCTACAAGAATGAGGATGATGTCCAGGCACGGGGCATAGAAAGAAAATATTTCAGCGCCCCTTTCAACACTGAGAAGGAAAAGATCGTCACCGCCGGTGACGTGCATTCCTGGCCCGACGGCAATTACCTGGTGGAGATCGAGACCAGGGACTCCTACGGCGAAAGGATCCGGTACCAGCGGCAAGTGACCCTGTTCAAGCCGAAGGACGGGGCCTTTTCCAGGAACGAATATGTTTCGATAATGCCCCTGGATGCCTCCGTGGAGCCAGGGAGCGATTGCGTCTTTTTAGTGGCCTCTGCCGCCCGCGATGCCTATCTACTTTTCGATATCCTGCGCCACGGTTCGAAACCGGAACAGAGGATCATAAAGCTTGACGGTAATAAAAAACGCGTCGCCATTCCGATCAGGGAAGAGGACCGGGGCAACATCCATTACCGCTATGCCCTGGTCAGGGACAACCGTCTCCACAGCGGATACGGGACCATCCAGGTGCCCTGGACCAACAAGGAGCTCAAGGCGGAGTTCATGACCTTCCGGAACAGGCTGAATCCCGGTGAAAAGGAGCAGTGGCGCGTAAAGATCACAGGCCCCGGCGGGGAGATGGCCGCTGCCGAAATCGCCGCGTCCATGTACGACGCGTCCCTCGATTCGTTCTATCCCCATAACTGGTCTTTCAACGTGAATCCCTATTTTTATACCTATGAATACTGGCATTCCAATTCGACCTTTGCCGTTGAGCAGTCGCGACAGGCCGCCAACGGCTGGAATGAGTATTATCCTTCCTATAACAGGTATCACGATTACCTGAACCTCTTCGGCGTGTATTTCTACAGCAGGGGCAGGGGATACCGGTATTACAAGGGCGGGGGGAAGAAAGACATGGATTATTCCGCCTCCGCTGACGCCATGGAAGAGGGGATTACCGATAAAAAAGAGGCGGCTCCACAGAAGGCGAAACGCAAGGACGAACCTGCGCCGGCGCCGGCCGGGGAGCAGAGCCTGAGTGTCATCGGCGGCGAAAATAAAAAAGGGACCGGAGAAGGAGCCGTGCAGATACGGAAAAACCTCAATGAGACGGCCTTTTTCTATCCCCACCTGATGACCAATGAAAAGGGCGAGGTTATCATATCCTTTACGGCGCCGGAGGCCCTGACCAGGTGGAAAATCCTCGGGTTTGCCCACACCAGGGACCTTAAATCAGTCGTTTTTACCAACGAGGTGGTGACACAGAAAGAGCTCATGGTGACGCCCAACGTGCCGCGCTTCCTCAGGGAAGGGGACACGGTCTACATAAGCACGAAGATATCCAACATGACGGACAGGAAGCTCGCCGGCAAGGCGGAACTCCGGCTCTTTGACGCGGCGACCATGAAGCCTTTGGACAGGGAGCTTTCCAATGACGGCGGGCCGTCGGATTTTTCCGTGCCGGAAAAGGGAAACACGGCCGTATCCTGGCGCGTAAAAGTGCCGGAATCGGTGGAGGCCGTGACATGGCGGGTCGTTGCCCGGGCGGGGAGCTTCAGCGACGGCGAGGAATCGACCCTGCCGGTCCTGTCGAACCGGATGATGGTGACGGAATCGATGCCGCTCCCGGTGCGGGGGAACCAGACGAAAAACTTCACCTTCGCCAAGCTCCTCAAATCGAAAGAGTCAACCACCCTGTCCCACTACCGGCTCACCCTGGAATTCACGTCCAATCCGGTCTGGTACGCGGTGCAGGCGCTGCCCTACCTGATGGAGTTCCCCCACGAGTGCTCGGAGCAGGTGTTCAGCCGCTTTTATTCCAACAGCCTGGCGTCCCATATCGTCAACAGCAGCCCCAAGGTCAGGGCTGTCTTCGACCGGTGGAAGAACAGCGACGCCCTCCTGTCGAATCTGCAGAAGAACGAGGAGCTGAAGTCGGTTTTACTTCAGGAGACGCCGTGGCTCCTGAACGGAAAAAACGAGGAGCAGAACAAGAAGCGAGTCGCCCTCCTCTTCGACCTGAACCATATGGCCCGGGAGCTGGACAGGGCCTTTTCAAAGCTCAGGCAGATGCAGGGGGCCAACGGGGGATGGCCCTGGTTCACGGGCCTTCCCGAGAGCTGGTATATCACCCAGCACATACTGGCCGGCCTGGCCAAGCTCAACGTCCTGGGGGTCGGAAGCGCGTCAAAGGAAAAAATATCGGCCATGACCGGAAAGGCGGTGGCCTTCATCGACAGGGAGATGAAGAGGGATTACGACTACCTGGTGCGGTACAAGATAAATCTCAAGCAGAAGAATATCGGCTATATCCAGTACCATTACCTGTATACACGGAGCTTTTTCATGGATACGGCCATGCCCCAGCAGTGCAAAGAAGCCTTCGATTACTGGAAGGGCCAGGCGGTGAAATACTGGCCCCAGGAAGGGCCCTACGGCAAGGGCCTGGCGGCCATCGCCCTGCATCGCTTCGGCGAGGCAAAGCCGGCGCAGGAGATCATGGAGTCCCTCAGGGAACATGCCATACAGAATGATGAGATGGGCATGTACTGGAAGGAAAACGTGGGAGGGTACTGGTGGTACCAGGCGCCCATCGAAACCCAGGCGCTCCTGATCGAGGCCTTCAGCGAAGTGGCCCGGGACGCCGCGGCTGTCGACGACATGCGTACCTGGCTCGTCAAGATGAAACAGGTCCAGCACTGGAGCACAACCAAGGCCACCACCGACGCCTGCTATGCCCTTCTCATGGGAGGATCGGACTGGCTGAAGAACGACACGCTGGCGCAGATAGTGATCAACGACCGTGCCGTGGACCCGGCCGCCATGGGCGCGGCCACCGAGGCGGGGACCGGATACTTCAAGGTCAGCTGGGACAAGAACGAGATTGTGCCTGAAATGGGCAACGTGAAGGTAGTCAACCCGAACAGCAATCCCGCCTGGGGCGCGCTCTACTGGCAGTATTTCGAGCAGATGGACAAGATCACGCCCCACGAAACGCCGCTAAAGCTCGAGAAGAAGTTTTTCCTTGTCACCTCCACCGACCGCGGTCCGGTGCTGGAGCAGCTGACGGGGAACAGGAAGCTCAAGCCGGGGGACAAGGTGAGGGTGCGCATAATTCTCAGGTCCGACCGGGACATGGATTACGTGCACATGAAGGACCTCCGCGCGGCAGGGACGGAGCCGGAAAACGTATTGTCCCGGCACCGCTTCCAGGACGGCCTCTGGTACTATGAGAGCACCAAGGACACGGCCACGCACTTTTTCATGGAGCGCCTGCCCAAGGGGACCTTCGTGTTCGAGTATCCCCTGGTGGTGAGTCTGAAGGGGGATTTCTCGGCAGGCATAACAACGATCCAGTGCATGTACGCGCCGGAGTTCACCTCCCATTCGGAGGGTTCGCGGCTCAGGGTTGATTGATAGGATAGCTTGAAAGGCCCTATCAGAAGATCCCCCAAATCCCCCAGATGGGGGATTTGAGGACAGCAACTTTTTTAAAGGGAATGGTCCTGGCCGCAGGCTATGAATCTGCAGAATTCGTCCATGATGACCTCCGGGGTGATGGACCGGTCCATCATGAGGTCCCGGACAACAGTGTAGGATTCTAGATCCAGTTCCATGAGCTTGACGGCGGTGCCGCCCGATCCGGAGCGGACCACCAGCCCCGGCAGAAGCAGGCTTTTATGGGAACCGGAGCTGTCCATGGAGATTTCCACGCCCACCAGGGCCCTGTCCGGCAGGGCCTCCGGGATATCGATGAACAATCCATGGAGGCTGATATTGAGGACGGTCCCCTGGATGGGCCTGTCGTTGAAGCGAATGATCGTTTCAATGTTAAAGGGTATCCGGGTATATAGCCTTCGTTCCATTGTTGCCGTTCCTGAAGTTGTGCCACAGCTTCGATAACATACCCTATCCCGGGAGGGATTAAATTGCAAGCATAATCAGGAATTGAAATTTCCTTGCTATTTTTTTACTCCGGTGTACATTTGAAGTATAATCCTATGAAATATATCGTGAGCTCTTTAATTATCGTACTTTTCATCGCGGCCACGGGATGCGCAGCGAAAAAAGGCGTTACCACCGCCGCGAAGAGGGATGCCGCCCGGCCTGAGGCAGGGGATGATGAATCAAGGGACCAGTGCCTGAGGGCCATCAAGAGGGCCAGGGTCGACGCCAGGGGCGGCTCGTACCGGATGTATCTGTTCGGGGAGGAGCGTTATGACGGAGAATTCGGCCGCTTCCTGGGGGATTACATGAAGACCAGGCACGGCATCGAGCTGGTCATATCCGGGTCGGCGGACCGTCGCCGGAGCAAGTGTTACAGCAACGAGATGGATAAGATCATCTTCAACACCTTCGGCCCCGGCGTGCTGGCCGAGGCGGAGCGGGAGGCGCGGGATATCTTCAATACCAGAAAATAAACCGCTGAGCAAGAATATCCCGCACAGAGATAACCGCTGACCTCCAGGCCGGCCATGGAGAGGCAAAGAATATGACATCAATATACAATCTTCCTTGCCAGGAGGTTTCTTATGATTAAAAGACCAGTCTGTCTATTTCTCTCGCTGTTTTTCATTGTCATGGTATCAAATATCGGAACAGAGGGTTATTCTAAAGTTCGTGGAGGTAAGGCTATGGGTACGTTGACTGTTACCAGCACCGCTTTCAAGGAGGGGGGAATGATCCCCGGAAAGTATACCTGCGATGGTCGGGACCTCTCGCCGCTGATCGCCTGGAGCGGCGTTCCGGCCGGGGCGAAAACCATCGCCCTAATCTGCGATGACCCGGACGCTCCGGCCGGCACCTGGGTCCACTGGGTGGTATTCAACATACCCGCGGCGGTGAAGGAGCTGGCAGAAGGGGCATCCATGCCCGCTGGCGCGAAGCAGGGGATCAACGATTTCCGCAAGCTCCCCTACGGCGGCCCCTGCCCCCCGGGGGGCACGCACCGGTATTTTTTCAAGGTCTATGCCCTTGACACGGTCCTTGCCCTGAAGGAGGGAGCGGCCAAGAGCGAGCTCCTCAGGGCCATGGAGGGCCATGTGCTGGCCCAGGGCCAGCTCATGGGAAAATACAAGCGAAGCTAGGGCCTTCTCCATTGATGTTGCTTTACGAGCAGCGGGTTCACGGTGGGCAGGCGCAGGATGGTCGACCTGCCCGCCGGGTCTACTGATTAAGCTGATTCAAAAAAAGCATGAAACATCGCCTGCCTGAAAACCGGAATATCCTGTAAACATTCACATGTTTTGCATTTATATTTCTTGCATAAAATTAATATAATAATCTTATGGCATAAATTTTCATCCAGCAATCTCTCAAAACCGGTCATTTATACTATGGATATTAGTGCAGCTGAACAGAAAATTCACACGCTTTTACGCGAAACATTCAAAGCCGAAGGCGGCTTCAGGGCTTCGCAGAAGGATATTATTCTGCACGTTCTGTCGGGCAGGCACTGTATTGTGCTCATGCCCACGGGCATGGGCAAGTCGC
>JADHED010001607.1_pt1 | contig 18215 bp, 15 predicted proteins | sample 8952041 | NCBI WGS metagenome assembly JADHED01 (sample SAMN16124423, study PRJNA663239) | bioreactor sludge metagenome | isolation source: sludge (control) | place: India:Bengaluru | collected 2018-09-08
CGGCCAGCGCGAGGTCCGGGTCGACGCGCGGCGCCGAGAAGACCCCGTGCGTCCGCCGCCGCGGCGCGAGCCGCGCCGCGGCCGAGCCCTCCACGCCGGGCGCGAGGTGCCGCGCGAGCAGGCGCGCGCGGTCGGCGCGCGGCACGAGGCCGTTCGCGTCCAGCGCCGCGGCGAGCGCCTCGAGCGCGCCCGCGATCTCCCGCGCGCCCGCGACCTGCTGCGCGCCGGCGTCGCCGGGCGTCGCCGCCAGCGCGAACGCGGCGAGGCGGACCGCGCGGTCGGCTCCGCGGAGCCCCGGGGGGACCGGGAGCGCCGCGACACGCGACGCGTCGCCCCCGTCGAACAGCGGCAGGCCCAGCCGCGCGCGCGCCCGCGCCCGCACCGCGGCGACCGCCTCGCCCCACTCGGGGTCGCCCTCGGACGGGGCCGCCTGCTCGTCCAGCGCGACGAGCGCCGCCAGCGGGTCCTCGGCGGCGAGGCGCACCTCGGCCTCGACGAGGGCGACCAGCGGGGCGAGCGGGCGGTCGCCGGGAAGCGTGACGAGCGGGCCGAGGGTGCGCAGGAGCACGCGCGCCTCGTCCACGTGGCCGCACGCCGCCTGCACGCGCACGAGCGCGAGCCGCGCCGGGACGCGCGACTCGGGCGCCCGCCGCTCGCCGACGAGGCCGCGCACGGCCCGTTCCCCCGCGGCGCAGGCCTCGTCGTGCTCGCCCGCGGCGCGCAGCAGGTCGGCGTGCAGCGTGAGCAGGTCGGGATCCGACGGGGCCGCCGCGAGCGCGCGCTCGAGGACGGCGCGCGCGGCCGGCACGTCGTCGCCGGCGAGCAGCACGCGCGCGCGCAGCGCGGCGAAGCGCGCGGGGTCGTCGACGAGGGAGGCGCGGGCGGCCAGCCACGCGGCCGTCGCGGCGGCGTCCTCGCCGGCGCGCAGCAGCGGCACGAGCAGCGGATCGCGGGCCCCCGCGGCCACGGCCGCGAGCGCGAGTCGGGTCGCCTCGGCCCGGTGCCCGCGCGCGTCCTCGATCACCGCGAGCCCGACGCCGGCGCCGATGTCGCGGGGCGACGCGCGGAGCCGCTCCTGGAAGCGGCGGGCCCACGCCTCGGCCCGCCCGCCGACCAGCGCCACGCGCGCGATCGCGCGGTGCACGGGGACCGACGACGGGTCCGCCTCCGCGAGCCGCGCCCAGCGCCCGAGCGCGTCGCCCACGCGGCCGTCCCGCGCGAGCCGCACGGCGGCGAGGTAGTCCTCGACCGGCAGCGGCGGAGCCGCCGCGAACGCGCCGCCCGCGCACGAGAACGCGGCCGCCGCGAGCAGGGAGCGGGCAGGGAGTCTCAAGAGGGCGGAGTTTAAGAAAAAATGCCCGGCGCGGGCGTGACCATCGTGGGGAGGGGGGGTTGGCTGCTGGGGTGTCGATGGCCCCGCGCCGCGCCGGAAAGAGAAGGGGAGAGACGGTTTGGAGCCTTCTTGAGGGGAATAGTCCGCCCATTCGGATCCGAACGAAAGAAAATGAAAGCCTGAATGCTGTATCGGCACCGCACGAACATGCGAGTGCGAGAACGGACATCGAATGAACTCAACCGATGTGTAGGGGCGGGGCACAGCCCCGCCCCCACGGATCGGGCGGGGCACAGCCCCGCCCCCACGGATCGGGCGGGGCACAGCCCCGCCCCCACGGATCGGGCCGGGGTCAGGCCAGGAGGTCGGCGGAGGAGAACGCGGCGAGGAAGCGCCGCCGCGGCTCGAGCCATCCCGCCCGGCTGTCGCCGGAGAGGTCGGTGAGCTCGACGAGGATCTTGCCCGCGACGAGCCCGACGGGCCGCGCCCCGAGCGAGCGCGTGAGGTACGGCGGGTGCGGGCCGCCGCGCAGCCCGAGCCCGATCCAGGTCTCGGGCGCGGTGCCCAGCTCGCGGCCGCGCGGCGTCGGCTCGCCCGGCACGACGATCGTCGCGTTGAGGTGCGCGGGCCCGTGGCCGATCAGGTCCGGCTCGTCGACCGGGATGCTGTGCTCGTGCCACGCGGGGAACCGGCGCCGGAGCACCAGCAGCGGGCCGTCGCCGCTCCCGACCACCGCGCCCGCGGGGCTCTCGGGGTCCATGCCGACCCAGCCGTACACGCGCCCGCCGCCGCGGTCGTACACGGTGAGCCGGTCGGAACGCAGCGTGAACGCGGCGACCTCGATGCGCTGCGGGGCGTGCCCGAGGTCCGCGATCTCGATCCAGTGCCGCGTCACGCGGCTGCGCGTCTCGCCGCGGACCCGGAACAGGCGGTCGCCGACGCGCAGCGTGGGATCGAGGTCGGGGCTGTCGGGCGCGTCCTGCGCGCTGCGCGGCGGGTCGGTCTCGAGGTGCGGCGCCTCGAGCACGGCGCCGGTCTCGGCGTCCAGCCGCGCCGTCTTGCTGCCGCGCCCGAGGATCAGGTGGCCCGCGCCGTCGAAGCCGGACGGCACCCAGCCGCCGATCCGCTCGCGGTAGGCGGGCGCGCCCGTCGCGATGTCGAACGCGACGACCGCGCCGTCCCCCCACGCGCAGACGAGCGGCCCCGCGACGAACGCGCGCGGCTGTTCGACGTGCGGGGCGCAGAGCCGCCGCGGCAGCGGCTGCATCCAGTCCGGCTCGAGGTGCGGGCGCGGACGCGGCTTGAAGATCTCGAACAGGCCCATCGGGGGGATTCTAGGGCAAGGCCCGGGCGCGTGCGGGCCCCGCCCGAGCGCGCGACGGACCGCTCGAAGGCGCGGCGCCCGCCGGCCGGCGGACGGCGTGGACGGCGTGGACGGCCCGCCGTCAGTCGAACTGCAGCGCCGCGCCGCTCCAGGTCAGGCCGGCCCCGAACGCGACGAGCAGCACGATGTCGCCGCGCGCGACCTCGCCGCGGTCGAGCAGCTCGGCGAGCGCGATCGGCACCGACGCCGACGCGGTGTTGCCGTAGCGCTCGATGTTGATCACCCAGCGCTCGGTCGGCACCGCGGTCTTCTCGACGAGCGTGCTGATGATGCGCAGGTTGGCCTGGTGCGGCACGAGCCAGCGCACGTCCTGCGCGCCGATCCCCGCGCGCTCGCAGAGCTGGGCCACGACGGAGGCGCCGCGCTCGACGCCGAAGCGGAAGATGGCCTTGCCGTTCATCATCACCGAGTGGCCGTCGTCCGGCGCGTCGCTCGGCATCGGCGCCGTCCCGCCGCGCGGCACGCAGAAGAGGTCGTCGCCGGCGCCGTCCGAGCCGAGCACGGTGGACAGCAGGCGCACGCGCCGGCCGCCGCCGCGCGCGCCGTCCGGCCGCTCCAGCAGCAGCGCCGCCGCGCCGTCGCCGAAGACCAGGCGCGTCTTCGGGTCGTCGCGTCGCACGTAGCGCGAGGTCAGGTCGGAGGAGACGACGAGCGCGGTCCGGACGGCGCCCGCCGCGAGCATCGAGGCCGCGCTGACGAGCGCGGCGACCCCGCCGGAGCAGGCCCCGTTCAGGTCGAACGCCCCGGCCTGGGTCGCCCCGAGCCGGTGCGCGAGCTTGGGCGCGCTGGGGCAGAGGAGCCGGTCGGGCGTGTACGTGCTGAGCATGACCAGGTCCAGCGTCGCCGGGTCGAACTCGGCCCGGCCGAGCGCCACGCGCGCCGCCGCCGCACCCAGGCTCGAGGCGCATTCGGAAGGTCCCGCGATGCGCCGCTCGTGGATGCCCGTGCGCGTGTGGATCCACTCGGGCTCGACGCCCAGGTCGCGCCCGAGCTCGACGTTGTCGAGCCGGCCCTCGGGGAGCGCGGTTCCCCAGCCGCGGAGCGTGAACTCCGCCAGGCCCCTAGTCATGTCGCACTCCTGTCCCCGCTCTGCCCCCGGAAGCCCCCCGGAAGCCCTTGGACACGCCCCGGAAATCCCCCAGATGAGTACGGTTCGGACGGGCCCCGTGCAAGTCAGGGCAGGAACTGCCCCACCTTGGCCAGCTTCGCCGGCAGGTACTCGTCGATGACGTAGTTGAGCCCCCACTTCGCGAGGGCCTGCTGCTCGGCGCGGACCCCCATGTCGAGCAGCTGCGTGATGGCCCTGGCCCAGACCGGGTAGGTCCGGAAGAAGGGGTCGTTCTTCAGGGCGTCCTTGGCGCGCTTGACGTCGACGTCCTTCAGCGGGTGCGTGGGCAGCTTGTAGTCGACGATGTCCTGCGGGGTCACGCCCAGGTACGTCGTCTTCGGCACGCAGAAGAACTGCGAGACGTGCGCCGCGTTCCCGGAGCCGACCTTGAGCGTGCGGTAGATGTTCGAGATGCCGTAGGGGTCGCAGTCCACGAAGGCGTACACGGGCAGCTTCGCGTCGTCGGAGAGCTTGCGGATGAAGCGCCGCGTCGCGCGCGTCGGCACGCCGGCCATCGAGACGAGGATGCAGTTCGCCTTCTCCCAGAAGCGGTGGCTCTGGAGCCGCTGGAACATGCCGCCGGTCTCGATCGCGAGGACGAACTTGGCGTTCGTCTCGAACGTCAGGTGCTCGACGAGCGAGGGGATGCTGTACGCGCCGGAGCCGAACTGCGTGCAGTCGATCCGGTGCACCGTGCCCGTGGCGTAGTCCGGGTCGAAGACCACGAGCTGGCCCGCCACCGCGCCGCCGTGCTCGTCGGGGATGAAGCGCAGCTGCTCGCGGCTGACGCCGTCGACGGAGAACAGCGCCTCGATGTCGTCCATCACCGTGTCCGACTCGACCTGGTCGGAGAACGCCGCCTCGTGCCAGTTCTTCGACTGGTAGTAGGCGTCTCGCTTCGTGGCGAAGTCGTTCGTCTCGACCAGCTCCTTCGAGAGCGCCATCATCTTGAGGGTCTGGGCGAAGGTGCGGACCGTCGAGACCGTGAGGGTGCGGTTCTTCTTGGCCCGGCCGATCTCGAAGTAGCCCTTGGCCTTGTCGTAGTGGACGTTCTGCAGGGTCCGCACCGGGAACGACATCTCCGGCTTCTGCCCCTTCGCGATCCGGCCGTGGACCCGCTCGGCCGCCGACCGGATCGCCGCGACCGTCTTCCGGTCGAGTTCCTTGCGCTGCGCCGTCTCGCCGCCCCGTGGCTTGCCCATCTCGACGTCCCCATGCGATCGCGAAGGTGCGGATAATAGCGCACCGTGACCGGAACGCCCGACAGCCCTCCGCAGAGGACCTTCGAGAGCTCCCCGCTGCCCGTCACGGGGAGCCTCGTGGACTACGCGACCCCGCGCGACACGGCGCTGCTGCGCTACGTCGTCGCGCAGACCGCGCTCGCCGGCGGGCTCGGCCTGGTCGGGGGCGGCGTCGTCGGCGTGCTCGCGTCGCTGCTCGACCCGCCCTACCGCCCCGAGCTCCCGCTGATCGCCGTCGGCGCCATCTCGGGACTGGTCGCCGGGCTCGTCGCCGCGATCACGGGGCGCGAGGTGCTGCCGCGGCTGGTCGTCTACTCGCTCCCGGTGCGGCTCGCCCTCGGGCTGGCGGCGCTCCTCGGCGGGGCGGCGCTGGGCACGGTGCTCGGGTTCGTCATCGTGCCGCGCTACGCCCTGCACGCCGCCCGCTCCGTGCTGCTCGTCGGCGCGATCAACGGGCTGATCGCCCTGCTCTCGGGCCTGCTGGTCTTCCTGTACGAGGACCTGCAGCGGCGGCTCACCGCGACGCGGGAGCAGCTCGCCGCGGAACGGCTGGCGCAGGCGCACGCGGCCGAGCGCGCCGCGCGCGCCGAGCTGCAGGCGCTCCAGGCCCGGATCAACCCGCACTTCTTCTTCAACGCCCTGAACACGGCCACCGCCCTCGTCAGCGAGGACCCGGCGGCGGCCGAGCGGCTGCTGCACCGCTTCGCCGACCTGTTCCGCTACGCCTTCCGCCGCGGCGGCGAGGAGCGGGTGCCGCTCGAGGACGAGCTGGCCTTCATCGCGGACTACCTCGCGATCGAGCAGGCCCGTTTCGGCGACCGGTTGCAGTACGCTGTCGAGGTGGCGCCCGAGGTCCGCGGCGAGGCGATCCCGCCGCTGATCCTCCAGCCGCTCGTCGAAAACGCCGTCCTGCACGGCCGCGACCCCGAGACCGGGGAGGGGCGGGTCACCGTGCGGGCCTGGCGCGACGCCGACCGGCAGGTGCGGATCGAGATCCGCGACCACGGGCCCGGGCCGGGGGAGGCGCACCGCTCCCGGCCGAAGGGGCACGCCCTGGAGAACATCGCGGCGCGCCTGGCGGCCTCGCGACGCGCGCGGCTCACGATCGAGCCGGCGGCGGAGGGCCCGGGCACCTGCGCGTCCGTCGTGTTCCCACCCCCCGCGCCCTTCGTGGACCTGTAACGAACCGATGTGCAGGGGGGGCAGGAAGACGTGTAGGGGCGGCCTCGCGCGAAGCGCGATGGCCGCCCAGGTGCGGAGACGAGACGGAAAGGCGAAGGGGCGGGCCTCGCGCGAAGCGCGATGGTCCGCCCTGCAACCGGAGACAGCGAATGGAACCGAAGCTCCGAGCCGTGGTGATCGAGGACGAGCCGCCCGCCCGGCGGCGCCTGGTGCGGCTGCTCGAGGAATCGGAGGCCGTGGACGTGGTCGCGGAGGCCGACACCGTCCGCGACGCGGTGGCGCGGATCAACGAACACGACCCGGACGTCGTGTTCCTCGACATCCGCATCCCCGGCGGCGACGGCTTCGAGGTCCTGCAGCGGCTCGACGAGATCCCGCCGGTCATCTTCGTGACCGCGTACGACGAGTTCGCCGTCCGCGCGTTCGAGGAAGACGCCGTCGACTACCTGCTCAAGCCGGTCACCCCGGACCGGCTCAAGGAGGCACTCGACCGGCTCTCGCGCCGCGTCGAGGCCGTGCGCGCCCCCGAGGGTCTCGGCCGGATGATCGCGAAGACCGCCGGCATGCCCGCGCGCATCGTCGCGCGGCGCCGCGGCCGGATCGTGCTGCTCGACCCGGGCGAGGTCTCCCACATCACGGCGGACCACACCCTGGTCTTCGCCTGGAAGCAGGGGCAGTCCTACATGGTGCCGCGCACCCTGCAGGAGCTCGAGGACGTCCTCGAGCCGCTCGGGTTCCGCCGCTGCCACCGGTCCGCGCTGGTCAACCTCACCCACGTGACCTCGGTCCGGCCCGCCGAGTCCGGCAACTTCCTGCTCGACCTCGACGATCCGGAGAAGACGGCCGTCCCGCTGTCGCGCCGGCGCGCCCGCGAGATCCGCCAGGAAATCGGGTTCTGAACCGGCCGGTCGGCGCGAGCCGGGAACCGCTCGCCCCCGACCCGCCGCCGGCCGCGCCCCCCGGTGCTAGTACTGGACGCCGTGCGCTCCCGCCTCCCATCCGCCGCCGTGCACGCCGCCGCGTCCGCCGCGGCCCTCGCCGCGGTCCTCGGCCTGGCCGCCCTGCCGGCCGCGGCGGGGGAGCCGTCCGACGTGCGCCTCGGCAACGTGCGGTTCGTGTCGGGACAGGAGCTGCGCGTCAGCCCGGACGAGCCCGCCGCGGGGGACGTCTACGCGGCCGTGGTCCGCGCGCGCATCGACGGGCAGGTCCCGGGCGACTTCGTCGTGGCGGGGTCGGACGTCGGGGTCAACGGCACGATCGAGCGGGACCTCGACGCCGTGGCGCTGCAGATCGAGGTCCGCGGCACGGTGGGCAGCCGGCTGCGCGCGTCGGCGCGCACCACGAGCATCGCGGGGACCGTCGGCGCGGACACGCTCGTCCTCGGCTGGCGCGCGCACTTCGAGCGCGGCTCGACCGTGCACGGCGCCCTCGCGGTGCGGGCGGCCGACGTGCGGCTGGACGGCACGGTCCACGGGCCGGTCTGGGTCTCGGGCGGGCGCGTCACGATCAGCGGCCGGCTGGCGCAGGACGTGACCGTCGACTGCGACGAACTGCTCGTCCAGCCCGGCGCGCGGATCACCGGCAACCTGCTGTACCAGGCGCGCGAGGCGGCGCGGATGCCCGCGGGCGCGGTCGAGGGCACCGTCACGCGGACGCTTCAGTCGCCGGACCCGCCGGACAGCCTGCGCGGCGCGCCGCTGCTGTTCGACGACCCGCGCATGCGGCTCGGGTTCGACCTCTACTTCGCCGGCGTCGCGCTCGCCTCGGGGCTGCTCGTCGCCCTCTTCTTCCGGCCGCTGCTGGACGGCGCGCTGGCGCGCGCGGAGACCGGCGCGGGCCTCGCGTTCTCGTTCGGCGTCGGGCTCGTCGCGCTGCTCGCCCTCGTGGTCGTCGGCGCGCTCTGCTGTCTCGCGCTGCCGCTCGCGCTGGCGGTGCTGTGCGGGCTCGCGGCGCTGGGCTACCTCGGCACGCTGGTCGGCAAGATGATCGTCGGCACGCTGCTGCTGCGCCCCATGCGCGGCGAGGCGCCGCACCCGGTGCTGGCGCTCGTGCTGGGCATCGCGGCCGTCGCGGCGGTGGGCTGGATCCCGTACCTCGGCGGGCTGCTCTGGTTCTGCGTCATGGTGACCGGCATGGGGGCCGTGATGCTGCAGATCCGCGAGGGAGGCCCGCCCGGCACGGAGGCGGTCAATCCCGCGGCTCGCGCGGGGCCCCCCGTCCCGGCGGCCGGAGGCCCGCCCACGCCCGCCGCGTAGGCACGGCGTCGTCGAGCTTCACGATCCAGCGCGCGAGCGCCTCGCCGTCGGCGCAGTCCTGCGCGAGCTGGGCGGCGAATTCCTCGCCCCACGCGGGACGCACGCGGCGCACGAACCGCGCCCTCACGCCCGCGGGATCGGCGCCGGCCTGCCCGCGCGCGAACGCGGCGAACTCGAGCGCGAGCCGCCGCGCGCGCCGCGCCGGCGAGCGCGACCAGCGGCGCAGGACGGGCGCCCCGGCGAAGGCGAGCCCGACGGCGGCCGCGAGCAGCGGGTGCGCCGCGGCGCCGCACGCGAGCGCCGCGAGGCCGAGGGCGCCGAGCGCCACGCCGAACGCCGCCGGGAACCCGCGGGACCAGGTGAACGCGGGCCGGTCGAACACCGCGAGCGCCCGCACGCGCGCGCCCCACGCGTGGAGCGCCAGCGCCGCGCCGGCCAGCGCCAGCGCCAGCACGCCGCAGAGGATCCGCAGCACCATCCCGCCATCTTACCCGGGGGCCTTCGCCTCCAGCCCGGGGGCCTTCGCCTCGAACCCGCGGTTCCGCTACGCTCCCGCGCATGCTCACGCTCGACGGGGTCGGCCGGATCGTCGCCGGCAGGGTGCTCTTCCGCGGCCTGACGTGGACCCTCCACGCCGGCGAGCGGATCGGCCTCGTCGGCCCGAACGGCAGCGGCAAGACCTCGCTGCTGCGGATCCTCGCGGGCCTCGACGAGCCCGACGAGGGGCGCGTCGCGCGCCACTCCGGGCTCAAGGTCGCCTACCTCCCGCAGGAGGTCGAGACGGAGATCGGCGGCGACGCCCCGCTGCTCGAGGCCGCGCTCGCGGCGGCGTCCGACATCCGCCGGCTCGGCGACGAGTGCCACCGGCTCGCGGACGAGATCGCGACGCTCGCCGAGGCCGGCGCGGACCCCGTCCGGCTCGACCGCGTCTCGCGGCTCTACGGCGAGCGGCGCGCGCTGTTCGAGTGGTTCGGCGGCGACCAGCTGGAGGCGCGGGCGCGCGCCGTGCTCGGCGGGCTCGGCTTCGCGACGTCCGACTTCGAGCGGCCCGTGCGCACGTTTTCCGGCGGCTGGCGGATGCGCGCGGTCATGGCCCGGCTGCTGCTCTCCGGCGCCGACGTGCTGCTGCTCGACGAGCCGACGAACCACCTCGACCTCGACGCGCTGGCGTGGCTCGAGGCGACGCTCGGCGCCTCGCCGGCGGCCGTCGTGGTCGTCAGCCACGACCGCGTGTTCCTCGACCGCGTCGTCAACCGCATCGCGGACCTCGTGCGCTCGAGGCTGCGCGTGACCAGCGGCGGCTACGCGGCCTGGGCGCGCACGCGCGAGGCGGAGCGCGAGCAGGCCGAGAAGCGCGACAAGGAGCTGCGGCGCGAGGAGGAGCGGCTGGCGGAGTTCGTCGAGCGCTTCCGCTACAAGGCGACCAAGGCCGTCGCCGCGCAGGAGCGCGAGCGGATGCTCGAGAAGGTGCGCGCGGAGCGCGCCGCGATCGAGGTCGACCCGTCGCGCACGTGGCGGCTCCGCTGGCCCGAGCCGCCCCCGGGCCCGGACCTCCTGCTCGCGCTGGACAGGGTGGTCAAGCGCTACGGCGAGAACGTCGTGCTCGACGGCGTCTCGCTCGAGGTCCGCGGCGGGCAGCGGATCGCGCTGATGGGCCCGAACGGCGCCGGCAAGACGACGCTGCTCCGGATCCTGCGCGGCGAGCTGGCGCCGGACGGCGGGCGGCGCGTCGTCGCGCCGGCGCTCGCGATCGGCTCGTTCGCCCAGCACCAGCTCGAGGAGCTGGACGGCGACGCGTCGGTGCTCGAGGAGTGCGGGCGTGGCGCGCCCGGCCGCCGGCCGGAGGAGCTGCGGCGGGCCCTCGGCGCGCTCGGGCTCGGCGAGGGGCACGTCGAGCGCCCCGTGCGCACCCTGTCCGGCGGCGAGCGGGCGCGGCTCGCGCTGGCCCGGCTGATGCTGCGCCCGGCGAGCCTGCTCCTCCTGGACGAGCCGACGAACCACCTCGACCTGCCGCTGCGCGAGGCGCTCGAGACGGCGCTCGCCGGCTGGCCGGGCACGCTGGTGGTCGTCAGCCACGACCGCGCGTTCCTCGACCGGCTGACCAACCGGACCTTCGCCGTCCAGGACGGGCGCGTCGAGCCGGTGGACGGCGGCTGGCAGGGCTGGCTCGCCTGGCGCGCGGGCGTGCTCGCGGCCCGGCGCGGCGAGGAGGGCGCGGGCGACGCGCCGCACGAGCGCTCGCGCGCGGGCCGGCGCGCGCGCGCGGAGGCGCTGCAGGACCGCAACCGGCGACTGCGGCCGCTGCGGGAGCGGGTCGCGCGGCTGGAGCGGGAGATCGCCGCCACCGAGGAGCGCCTCGGCGTCGTCGACGCGGACCTCGCCGACCCCAACGTCCACGCCGACGGCGTCCGGATGCGCGACCTCGCGCGCGAGCGCGAGGCCCTCACCGCGGCGCTGGAGCAGCTCTACCCCGACTGGGAGGGCGCGGCGCACGAACTGGAACTCGAGACGGGCGAGCCGGAGTGAAGCCATTAGAATGACCTCATGGTCGCTGTCGCCCGCCTAGCCACGAGGTTAGCCACCGTCGCGCTGACGCTGTTCGCGGCGGGCGCCGTCGTGTCGCGCGCGGCCGACGGGGCCGCCGCGGCCGCCCCTCCGGCCCCTCCGGCCGCTCCGGCGCCGTCGGTGCCGACCGCTCCGGCGCCGTCGGTGCCGACCGCTCCGGCGCCGTCGGCCGCTCCGGTTGCTCCCGCCCCCGCGGCGGCGGCGGCGCACGTCGCGGCGCCCGCGGCCCCGGTCGCGCCGCACGAGTGGGAGGGCGTGGCGCGCGTGGTGGCCGTCGGCGACGTGCACGGCGCCGCCGACAAGCTCGTCGACGTGCTGCGCGGCGCCGGGCTGGTCGACGCCGAGACCCACTGGAGCGGCGGCCAGGACCACCTCGTGATGCTCGGCGACCTGATCGACCGCGGGCCGGGCGACCGCGCGGTGCTCGACCTCGCGCACCGGCTCCAGCACGAGGCGGGGAAGGCGGGCGGGCGGGTCCACGTGCTGCTCGGCAACCACGAGGTGATGAACCTCGTGCGCGACCTGCGCTACGTCAGCGCGGCCTCGTTCGCGGAGTTCTCCGACCTCGAGCGCGCGTCGGACCGCGAGAAGGCGCTGCGCAAGTTCGCGAACCCGCGCCGCCACAACGGCGAGAGCGTCAAGGCGATCCAGGCGGCCTTCGACGCGGAGCACCCGTACGGCTACTTCGGCCGGCTGCGCGCGTTCGGGCCCGGCGGCCCCTACGCCGACTGGCTGCTCGAACAGCCCGCGATGGTCAAGGTCAACGGCGTCGTGTACGTGCACGGCGGCCTGACCGAGGACTTCGCGCGCCGCGGCCTCGCCGACGTGAACCGCGAGGTCGCGAAGGCCGTCCGGTCGTTCTGGAAGCTGCGCGAGATGCTCGACCTGTCGCCGTTCGCGCGCTACGAGGAGGTCCAGCGCGCGGCGCTCGAGATCACGCGCTACGGCGGCAGCGACGAGAAGCAGGTCGTCGCGCGGCAGCTGATCGAGCTGCAGCAGACCGCCGCGTTCTCCAGCGCGGGGCCGCTCTGGTACCGCGGCCTGTCGCTGGAGAACGAGCGCGCCGAGGCGGACGTCCTCGAGGCGGCGCTCGCGGCGCTCAAGGCGCGCGCCGTCGTCGTCGGGCACACGCCCACGAAGACGGGCGCGGTCCAGAGCCGCTTCAAGGGCCGCGTCTACCGCGTGGACGCGAGCCTGCTCGGCAGCGACCACCCGGCGGCGCTCGTCGAGGAGGGCGGCGCGTTCACCGTGCTCGACCCGGCCACGGCGCAGCGCGCGGCCGCGCCCGCCGAGGCGCCCTGGGGCGAGCTGTGGACCGCCGGGATGGCCGACCTCGCCGACCCCGAGCTCGAGCGCTACCTCGAGACGGCGGACGCGACGGACGTGCGGCCGCTCGGGAAGGGCAGCACGCGCCCGCGGCTCGTCGAGATGCGGCGCCAGGGGCTGCGCCTGCGCGGCGTGTTCAAGGACCGCTCCGACGCGGGTTCCCAGGGGCAGCCGGCGAACCGCTTCCAGCACGAGATCGCGGCCTACGCGGTCGACCGGCTGCTCGGGTTCCACCTCGTGCCCGTCACGGTCGCGCGGCGCCTCGACAAGACGTGGGGCTCGATGCAGCAGTGGATCGAGGCCGCCGTGACCCCCGAGACCGCGGACGCGTACGCGCTGGCGGCACGCGACCCGCAGGCCGTGCGCGCGCAGATGGAGCGGGGGCGGGTGTTCGACGCGCTGATCGGCAACCGCCGCGGCCGCGGCGACCTGCTGCTGCTCCCCGGCGAGAGCCGCGTCGTGCTCGTCGACCACGGCGAGGCGTTCCCGCTCGACAAGGACCCGGAGGCGTTCCTCGGCGACGTGCCGTGCCTGCTCGAGCCCGCGCTGCGCGACGCGCTCGTCCGGCTGACCTTCGACGACCTCGAGAAGGCGGTGGACTCGCTGATCGACGAGCGCCAGCTGGCGGCCCTGCTGGCCCGGCGGGACCGGATCCTCAAGATCTGCGGCTGAGCGGCGCAGCCCCCCCATCGTGCGCGTCCTCCTCGTGTGGCCGTGGCGCTCCGCCCCGCCAGAGGCGTGGGGGCGGGGCTGCGCCCCGCCCGGGCCGTCGTGGGGGCGGGGCTGCGCCCCGCCCGGGGCGGGGCTGCGCCCCGCCCGGGCCGTCGTGGGGGCGGGGCTGCGCCCCGCCCGTGCGGGGCATGGCCCCGCGCCAACCATGCGCGTAGTCGTGCGTCCGCCGCGGGCCGACGACGCGGAGCCGTTCCTCGCCGCCGTCCGGCGTAGCCGCACGCTGCACCACCCGTGGGTCGCGCCGCCGCACTCGGTGGAGGCGTTCCACGAGTACGTGGCGCGCGGCGCGGACCCGCGCTTCGACGCGTCGCTCGTGTGCCGGCGCGACACCGGCGAGATCGTCGGCGCGGTCAACGCCAGCGAGATCGTGCGCGGCGCGTTCCAGAGCGCGTACCTCGGCTACTACGGGTTCCTCCCGCACGCCGGCCGCGGCTACATGCGCGAGGGCCTCGCGCTCGTCGTCCGGCGCGCCTTCCGCGACCTCGGGCTGCACCGCCTCGAGGCCAACATCCAGCCCGGCAACGTCGCGTCGATCGCGCTGGTGCGCGCCCTCGGCTTCCGCCGCGAGGGGCTCTCGCCGCGCTACCTGAAGATCGCGGGGCGCTGGCGCGACCACGAGCGCTGGGCGATCCTCGCCGAGGACTGGAAAGGGCTGCCGCGCCACGGCCGGCGCGAACCCCCGGGGCAGCCCGTTCCCGGCGGAGGATCGTCGTGATCGACGAGCGCCTCACACGCTGGTTCCGCGAGGAGAACGGCTTCGAGCTGGAGCCGAACCTCGTCGTGCTGGCGCTCATGGGTTCCCACAGCCACGGCACGTACATCGCACCGGAGGACCCCGACGCGGTGGACGACGTCGACCTCATGGGCTTCGTCGTTCCCCCGCTCGAGTACCACATCGGGCTGCTGCGGTGGGAGCACTGGACCGTGCAGCGCGACGAACTCGATGTCGTGCTGTACAGCCTCGACAAGGCGATGCGCCTGCTGCTGCGCGGCAACCCGAACATCGTCGGCCTGCTCTGGTTGCGCGAGGAGCACTACGTGCACCGGCACCCCGCGTTCGAGCGCCTGCGCGGGCAACGCGGGATCTTCTCCGCACGGAACATCGCGGCGTCGTTCGGCGGCTATGCGGCCGGCCAGCTGCAGCGTATGGAGGCCTTCGACCTCGGCCTGATGGACGATTACGAGCGGCTCTCCGCGCAGATCCGTCCACACGGGCGGCTCGCGGAGGTGGTGGAGGCCGATCCGGCGCGCCTTCGGGGGCTCGCGAGGGATTGGGACGTGCCGCTCGCGATGCTCGAGGACTTCCGCCGGCTGCACCGGTCCCACTTTTCGGGCTACATGGGGGCGAAGCGCAAGTCGATGGTCCGGCGCTACGGCTATGACGTGAAGAACGCGGCCCATCTCGTGCGCCTCCTGCGGATGGGGCTTGAGTTCGTCGAGACGGGGCGCCTCGAGGTCTACCGCACGGCGGATGCGGGTGAGTTGATGACGATCAAGCGCGGCGGGTGGACGCTCGAGCAGGTCAAGGCGGAGGCCCATCGGCTCTCGGCGCGGCTCGGCGCCGCCGCCGCCGACAGCCCGCTGCCCGAGCGACCCGACGCCGACGCGGCGCACGCGCTGCTGGTCGACCTGCACCAGTCGTTCCTCGCCGTCGACAGGGCGACAGGACGGACCCGCACGTGAGGGACCTCGGATGACGACGCGCGCCGCTTTCGGCGAGGGGCTCCTCGAGCTCGTCGAGGGGGACATCACGCGCGTCGTCGCGGACGCGATCGTGAACGCCGCGAACAGCGGTCTGCGTGGGGGCGGCGGCGTGGACGGCGCGATCCACCGCGCGGGCGGCCCGGCCATCATGGAGGCGTGCCGCGCGATCGGCGGCTGCGCGACCGGGGACGCGGTCGCGACGACCGCCGGCGCGCTGCCGGCGCGCTGGGTCGTGCACGCCGTGGGTCCCGTCTGGCAAGGGGGCTCGTTCGGCGAGCCGGCGGCGCTCGCGTCGGCGTACCGTCGCGCGTTCGAGGTCGCCGACGGGCTGGGGGCGGGCAGCGTCGCGTTCCCCTCGCTGTCGACCGGCGCGTACGGTTACCCGCTCCAGGCGGCGGCGCCGGTCGCGGTGCGCACCGTGGCGGCCGCGCTCGCGAACCGTCCGGCGCACGTGCGGCGCGCGACGTTCGTGCTCTTCGAGCGCCGCACGCTCGACGCGTTCGCGCGCGCGCTCGCCGAGGCCGTCGCCGCCGGGGAGGCCCAGTAGAGCATGGCGAGCCGCGACGACGTGAGGCGCAGCTACGACACGGTGGCCGACGAGTACGTGCGCCGGATCTACGACGAGCTGGACGACAAGCCGCTCGACCGCGAGCTGCTCGACCGCTTCGCGGCGCGGATGCGCGGCGCGGGGCCCGTGCTGGACGTCGGCTGCGGGCCGGGGCACGTCGCGCGCTACCTGCACGGGCGCGGCGTCGAGGTCGCCGGCGTCGACCTCTCGCCCGGGATGGTGCGCGAGGCGACGCGCCTCAACCCGGGCGTTTCGTTCCGCACGGGCGACATGACGGCGCTGGACCTCCCCGACGGCTCGCTCGCGGGGGTGGTCGCGTTCTACTCGGTGATCAACCTGCCGCGGGACGAGGTCGTCGCCGCGCTGCGCGAGTTCCGGCGCGTGCTGCGGCGGGGCGGGCAGCTGTTCCTCGCGTACCATGTCGGCGCGGACACGGTCCGGCTCGACACGTGGTGGGAGCGGCCCGTGCGCGTGGACTTCTGCTTCTTCGAGGTCCCCGAGATGGCAGGCTACCTCGCGGCCGCGGGATTCGCGGCGGGCGAGACGATCGTCCGCGAGCCCTACGCGGGCGTCGAACACCCGAGCCGGCGGGCCTACGTCCTGGCGCCGCCGGCGGCGGAAACGGAGCAGGCGCCATGACGGCGAAGCCCCCCGCGAAGCCCGTCCCCGACGGCTACCACGCGCTGACCCCGTACCTCTGCGTCAAGGGCGCGGCGGCGGCGCTCGACTTCTACGCGCTGGCGTTCGGCGCGCGCGAGGTGATGCGCCTCGAGCAGCCCGACGGCCGCGTCGGCCACGCCGAGATGAAGATCGGCGACTCGCACTTCATGCTCGCGGACGAGTTCCCCGAGATGGGCCACCTCGGGCCCCGGACGATCGGCGGCACGCCGGTCAGCCTGCTGCTGTACGTCGACGACGTCGACGAGGTGTTCGCGCGCGCGCTCGAGGCGGGCGCGACGGAGAAGCGCGCCGTCGCGGACCAGTTCTACGGCGACCGCAACGGCGTGCTCGAGGACCCCTTCGGCCACGTGTGGAGCATCGCGACGCACAAGGAAGACCTCACCCCCGAGGAGCTGCAGCGCCGGCTCAGGGAGATGTGAGCGGCGCGTGCACGAGGCGAGTCAGGGGACCTTGGTGGGCCCCTTCGAGGAGGACGCGTGGGTTCCGACATCCTGAACGTCACGTCCGTATCGCTCGCGGGGCCCTACTCGCTGCTGCTCTCGTTCAGCGACGGCACGACGAACCAGGTCTGCCTCAGGGACGAGTTGCACGGCCCCGTGTTCGAGCCGCTGCGGGATGCCGCGTTCTTCGCGCAGGTGACGCTGGACGGCGGGACCGTGGCGTATCCGAACGGCGCGGACTTCGCGCCGGAGTTCCTGCACGAGCTGCCCGACGAGCGCGTCACGCCCGGCGGGCGCCGGGCCGCGCGGGGCTGAACGCTCGATCGCGGCAGGGGCTCCCGGCGGGCGGGCGAGCCTCTGGTCAGGCGGCCGGGCCGTTCACCGGCAGGCGCACGGTGAAGGTCGTGCCGCGTCCGGGCCCGCTCTCGAACGTGACGGTGCCGCCGTGGTCGGCGACCGTGCGGCGCACGACGGCGAGGCCGAGGCCGGTGCCGACGCCGCGCTTCTTCGTCGTGAACCCCGCCTCGAACACGCGGTCGCGCGCCTCGGCCGGGATGCCCGGGCCGCTGTCGTGGATCTCGATCACGACGGCTTCGGCGTCCGCGCCGGACGCGGGCTCGTGGCGCGACGCGATGCGGATCGTGCCCGGGCCCTCGATCGCCTGGATCGCGTTGTGGATCAGGTTCATGTAGACCTGGTTCATCGCGTCCGGGCGGCACACGATCGGCGGCACCCGTGCGAACGCGCGCGTGATCTCGATCCGCCCGCGCGTCTCGTGCGCCATCAGCGCCAGCGCCGCCTCGATGCCGTCGTGCGGGTCCACGCGCTCGAACGCGGCGCGGTCGAGGTGCGCGAACAGCTTCAGCGACTTGACGATCCGCTGGATCCGCTCGACGGCGAGCTCGTTGAGCGAGAGCATGTCGAGGATCGCGGGCAGGTCCTCGCGCAGGCGCGTCCGCAGCGCTTCCGCCGGCGCGTCGGTTTCAGCGGCGTGTTCGTGCGCGCCGGGCCGGGACTCGAGCGCGCCGGCGGTGTCCATCAGCCGCTCGAGCCCGCGCTTGAGCAGGTCCACGTTCGCGACGATCGTCCCGAGCGGGGTGTGCACCTCGTGCGCGATCCCGGCCGCGAGCCGGCCGATCGTCGCCATCTTCTCGGTCTGCAGCACGGCGGAGCGGGAGGCGGTCAGCTCCTCGAGGTGGGACTGCAGCTCCCCGATGCGCGTCGTCAGCGCCTCGGCGTCCCGCATCATGTGGACCTCGACGGCGTAGCTGGTCGTGACGTCGCGCAGGATCTCGAGCACGCCGTCGGGCCGGCCGTCGGCCCCGTGCGTCGGCACGGCCGTCAGTTCGAAGTACGCGGTCCCCGGCACGCCGGGCTCGCCGCGGGCCAGGAACCAGCGCTCGACGCGGTCGTGCTTCAGGGCCTCCCCCAGCAGGCAGCCGGGGCAGGGGGCCTCGCGGCCGAAGAACACCTCGTGGCAGGGGCGGTCGCCGGCCGGGCCGTAGGTCTCGCGCGAGGAACGGTTCTGCTCGTGCACGCGGAACGCCGCGTCGATCCGGGCGGCGGGCTCGGGGAGGATCTCGAACAGGCGGATCTTGCCGGCCCGCTCCGCCGGGTCCGGCCGGTCCGCGGGCGCGTCGCTCACAGCAGCGTCCGCCAGATCCGCTCGCGCATCGCCTCGATCGACTGCCTGCGG
>JADHED010001620.1_pt1 | contig 18205 bp, 26 predicted proteins | sample 8952041 | NCBI WGS metagenome assembly JADHED01 (sample SAMN16124423, study PRJNA663239) | bioreactor sludge metagenome | isolation source: sludge (control) | place: India:Bengaluru | collected 2018-09-08
GGCCGCGAGGGAGCTTGTTCGACCTGTCCTTGAGGTTTTCGGCCATGAAGCGGCCACCCTCGTCGCGGTAGAGCCGCAGGATGGTGTCGAACAGGTAGGGCAAGGACTTTTCGCCGTCGAAGGTCTCGCCGACGGGCCGCATGAAGCCGGTCTCGGCATACTGGGCCTTCTGTCTGGCGGTGATGATCACGTTCATGTCGAGCTGGATCAGCTTGCGCAGCAGTTCCTTGAACTCGGCCTTGAGCGTGACCCAGTCCTTGGGCTGCAGCACATAGAACTCGACGTTGTGGCCCTTGCCGCCCTTGTTGCGCTTCAGGAAGATGTCGCGCCACTTCATTTGCAGGGCATCCCAGTAGACTGTGATCGGATCGATCACCAGCGTCAGGTATGGGTGCTGATGCGTACGGAGCCAGTCGACGGCCTGCATCACCTCGTCGGCCGTTGTCGCCTTCAGGACGTCGAACTCGAAGACGCCGCCGTAGTGTTCGGTCCCACCCTCAAGGTCGATCACGACTGGTCGGGGGAACCGAAGGGCGAGCGTCGTTTTACCATCGCCCGAGTCGCCCCAAAGGAAGAGCTTCAGGCGGCGGATGGTGACCGTGGCGGCCTGGAACGGCGAGCCGCTATCCGCGGGACTCATGGCACCCCCTATGGGACCCGCTTGCGTCCTGCGTCGGCATGCTGCGCTCGCGGACCCGAGCAACCAGGTAGACGAGAGCCGGGTGTTCGTGGCCCGCCGGATCGTCGCTGTCCACGGTCACGTGCATGCCGAGCCGGTTGCACGCCTGGGCGTGGACCCGATCGATCGCTTGAGCGACGTCCCAGAGAGCTTCGTCGGGGATGGGGTAGAGTTCGGTCATGGCCCCCAGAACGCCAGCGACGTCCTCGAAAGCTTGGTTCAGGTTTTGCAGGCACTTACAAGACTCATTCATGATCCCTCCTAAATTGAACCAACGGGTTGTTTAGAGTGCCGATTGCACCCCCATAAACGAAAAGGCCCCCCTACGCCGAATTGGGGGACAACCTATTTGGATTATTTCTGAGGTAACTGGTTATTTTCGCCAGCGCCCGCTGCCGCCGCTTTTTACATGCTTCCGGATTCAATTGCCAACTATTGGCGTATTGATTCACTGATTGGCTACTCAGGTACGTGCCTACAATCAATTTCCTATCTTCTGAACTAATGACACCCATTCTTTGCAGCTTATGTAAGTGAGCAATACAGGCCTCGCATGCATGACGTTGTTCTACTCGATTAAATTCAGGATCCTCTGCCACATATCCCAATGCTTCATATCGCCAATCTTCTTCCTCTGAACCATGCGGCATCAACTTATTGCGAGATCTTGTTTTCCACTTATTGGCATATTGTTCATATAAATAGTGATGGGTTTGTCGCATCAGCGCGCCGGACAGATGCTCACATCGTATTGATTTGCGCAACCAGATCGTGGCCTGGTAGAAGCATTCAATGAGCGTCGCGGCTAATTCCTCGGGTTCATTCTTGTCCCAATAATTCGTACGGCCAGCCATGCCACGCAATGCCGGCATGAACATCGCCAGTAGCGCATTACATTCGACTTCATGATATTGGCCACCGATATTCGTTATGACCATGGCCAATGCCTTATTCTTCAAATCTGCACTACTGTGTTGGTCATGCATGAATTTCAGCACTGATGCCCATGATCGGTGTTCGGCATATAGCTCCTCTCGTGCTTGTAGGAACTGAAGGTAGCTCAATGCGTCGCGACTTTTGAGCTCATGGCGCAAGCTGGTCTCAAACGAGAGCAGATTCCATGTACGCATGACGCCCGACCTCTTGGCCGGGCGTCACGCGCCTCTATTGGCCTAGTCGGGCGTCACGCGCCTCTTGGTGATTTACAAAGCGTCGCCAGCAAGTGCGACACGACGCCTTCCCGAACCGCTCAGCACAAACGCTCTAAGTATGCAGTTCATTTAGTGTACCGCAGAATCGGCAACTACAGGTTGCTGGGCACGAAGCGACATACTCATGCCCATGATTTGACCGAAAATAAAACCTGCCTCCTTTCAGTTGACCCAACAGAGTGCCGCAATCACTGCAGCACCAGTCATGAGGGCCACGTATCTTGCGTCTAGGAGTCATCCTACGTTCGTCATTGACGCCATACGGGCGACGGCCTATTCTTCGAGTGGATCCATTCACTGCTATCCCTCCTAGGATTAGCACCGACTCATGAATGGGTTCTGCCCGCGGGTACTCGGCCTCCACGCCTCCCGCGGGCTCTATTATCTCCGCATCTCAATCACCTCCTCTGATTGGGTATCATAAAATTTGAACGCACTTGCTTACGTGATCCAGCACATATTCGAATCAGCGCCCGCATTCCATTTCATTAATTCATTCAATTAGTGACATGAAATAGGCTGCGTGGGGATACGCGTGGATACGATCCCTAATGGAGTAAAACTAAAATATTTCGCAAATGAGCTGCTCTAGTCTGGACGAGCCTTGCGGGCGGATTTACGGCGATATGCATCAAAGGATCGAGTAAACGCATCGCATGCTTCTGATTCTGATATTCCCGCCAAGTGTTCATCAAATTCACGGGCGCCAATTCTGTATATCAGTAATTCTGCGAAGCTCTCGTCATAAACTGCAAGGTTATACCACGATGACTGCGCAGTCTCGTTTGCTTGAATCGCTGCAGTATCACGTCCTAATTTCGAAAAGCAACTTATAGACTCCTTTACCCATCGAGAAGCAGCGGCACCCGAATCTATATGGACTGCATGCTTGGTTTTGAAAGCCGCGAATTTATCATCAGCCTGGTCCGACGCCATAAAATGCGCCTTAACGATGGGATCAATATAGTCGCGATTCGTCCACGCCCGATGTACTGTAGAATCCGAAACATTAAATTTCTTCGCTACCGCAGGTCGCACCTTCTTGAGGGGATGGCCCCCCTCCAACTTCACTAACATCATTTTACATATTTCCCAATTGCGATACGCTGGATTTTGCTTCATTAATAAAACGCGATCTTTCTCATTAATCGGAATACGCATAATATCGTCGCGCATTCGAGCGGGCATTCTTCCCGCACGATCACGAACAATACCAAACGCTTTATTAGCATTATTGCTTACTATTATTTGTTGTAGTGCACCTGCGAGGTAGGCCAGAAGAGCTGGTTTCGGCCGCTCCCCTTGTTTAACGAGTCCACAAAATATTCTCATGATCAGATAACGAGCGGGTATGTAGCCAACCTGAACTCGCTTGATCAAATAATACAAATGCCCACTATGGGGGTATTCAAATAGGCGTTCTTCTGGTGTTGTTGATTTACTATTCTGGCGCTTGCGCGAAATTGACATGAGTCCCCCATACCTTGATAAGTTGGACCGATGCGTTCGAATCAAAGAAGTCCTTTCATCAGACCTCGACCCGGCGATTTCTAGATTAGCCCACATTGCGCTCGTGTTAACAGAAATCTTGTCCCCTGAATCTGACTTACGGGGCCTCTTCGTTATACGGAGGTCCTTATGTGCCCGACCAAGGCGAGATCACACCAGTTGGCTGATCAGCAGATTGCTGAGCTAGCTCGCATCCTGGCGCTAGGGGTTTTGCGGCTCATTCGCGCCAATAGTGCTAACTCACGCGATAACGCGCAGTTACAGCCGCTAGATTCTACATTAACCCGTTGCTATCCGCCCCCCGTAGAGCAATAGGTTGTCATGTCGAACGCCACAACCCATTGCCACGGAAGGAGATCGACATGAAGAACCGCCCACCGGACCTGCAGAGGGCCACCGAATGCCCGGACAGCGAGAACCCCGATTTTCTGTTCTCGATCACTTCGACGGCCCTGCTCCTGGCGATCGAATCCGGCGCGATCGACCCGGTCGCCCTCGCCCGGCGCGAGCTCGCGAGCCGCGGCCTCGACCGCAGCGGCGCATGGGTCGGCTTCCCCGCCGCTACCCGGATCCACATCGAGGGCCAGGAGGCTGGGCGATGACCGGGTACCAGCGGTTGATCCGCGAGGACATGGCCCACATGGGACGCGTCGGCGCCGCCGACCCCCGCCACGTCGAGGGCTGGATGCGCCTAGAGCACGGCTGCCTGGACGGCTTGTCGCCGTCGCAGTTCGCGGCCGAGGTCAAGATCGCGCTGGGGTGCATTGATGCGGCACCCACTGCCGACAGCGAACGGCTCGCCCAGAGCATGGGGCTCTGAGCACCACCACCAACTTGGAGGAATTGATCATGGCGACCAAGAAGAAGACCACAACGAAGAAGGCGACCACGAAGTCCACGGCCAAGAAGCGCCCGGCGGCGAAGACTGCCGCCCCCAAGCGCCCCACCAAGCAGCCCGCCGCCGCCAACCAGCTCCGACGCACCTACAAGGGCAAGGAGATCGTCGTGGACATCGTCGACGGCGAGTACCACTACGACGGCCAGACCTTCAAGAGCATCTCCGGGCTGGCCCGCCACATCGTCGGCTACCAGATCAGCGGCCCGGTGTTCTTCAAGCTGACCGGGGCCAAGGACGCGGAGGGCGAGTGATGGCCGAGTCGTCGATCGCCGCCCAGGTCGTCGCCCTGAACCACCTGTCGGTCGCCGAACTGCGCGACCGCTGGCACGAGGTCTTCGGCAAGCCGACCACGCAGCGGCACAAGCAGTACATGGTGAAACGCATCGCCTGGGAACTCCAGCGCCGCTACTTCGGCGACGAGCTGTCGCCCGAGGCGAAGGCGCGGCTCTACGAGCTGCAGGAGGAGTTCCGCACCACACCGCCGACCGCATGGTTCAAGGGAGCGAAGCACAACCGGGGTGCCGCCCCCTCCCCCGCTACCCGGAAACGGCCCGCCCGCGACTCCCGCTCCCCGAAGCCCGGCACCACCTTGACCCGCGACTACAAGGATCGGCGCGTGGTGGTCCATGTCCGCGGGGATCGGGAGTTCGAGTGGAACGGCGAGGTCTACCGGTCCCTGTCGGCCGTCGCCAAGGCGGTCACCGGAAGCCACTGCTCGGGCGTCGCTTTCTTCGGGCTGTCCAATAGGAAGGAGGTCGAGCCGTGAAGGAATTCTACGCGACCCGCGCCGGGCGCACGTTCTTCGACGTCACGATGCCGGGGCTGGTCGCCGAACTGGCCCGGCTGAACGCCCTGCTGGAGAAGCTGGTCGATCAGCGGCCCGTCCAGGTAGCCGATCCGAAGGAGCCGCAGAAGCCGTGAAGCGCCGCGACGACACCACGACCGCCACCCGGCCCGTCCGCTGCGCCATCTACACGCGCAAGAGTACTGACGAGGGCCTCGACATGGCGTTCAACTCCCTGGATGCCCAGCGCGAGGCTGGCGAGGCGTTCGTCCTGAGCCGCAAGCACGAGGGCTGGACGTGCCTGGAGGCCCGCTACGACGACGGTGGCTACTCTGGGGGCGACATCAACCGGCCAGCGCTGAAGCGGCTGATGGTCGACATCGAAGCCGGGCTCGTCGACGCCGTGGTCTGCTACAAAGTGGACAGGTTGAGCCGTTCGTTGCTCGACTTCTCCCGCCTGATCGAAGTCTTCGACCGCCACCATGTCATGTTCGTGTCGGTCACCCAGCCGATCAACACGGCCGACTCCAGCGGGCGGTTGATGCTGAACGTCCTGCTGTCCTTCGCCCAGTTCGAACGCGAGATGATCGCCGACCGGACCCGCGACAAGATGGCTGCGGCTCGCAAGAAGGGGAAGTGGACCGGCGGGTTCCCCGTTCTCGGCTACGACGTCCATCCCGACGGCGGGAAGCTCGTGGTCAACGAGGAGGAGGCCGAAACCGTCCGCCAGATATTCACCCTCTACCTGGACCTCCAGAGCCAACAGGCGACGGCCGCCGAGCTGAACCGCCGGGGTTGGCGCACGAAGTCCTGGACGACCAAGGACGGGACGCCCCACGAGGGCGTGGATTTCGACAAGAACCATGTCGCGCGGCTGCTGAGCAATCCCCTGTACGTCGGCAAGGTCGGGCTGCGCGGCCAGGTCTTCCCCGGCGAACACCCGGCCATCGTCGACCAGGCGCTCTACGACCGCGTACAAGCCCGTCTGGCGGCGAACAACGTCAGCGGCGGGGCGGTGGCCAAGAACCGCTACGGGCATCTCTTGCGCGGGCTGCTGCACTGCACGGCCTGCGGGACGGCGATGTCGCCGTCGGTCACCCGCCGAAAGGGGCGGGCGCATCGGTACTACGTGTGCGGGAACGCGGCCAAGCACGGGTGGAAGTCCTGCCCGCATCCGTCGCTGCCCGCCGGGCAGATCGAAAACGCTGTAGTCGAGCGGATCGCCTGCATCGGCCGCGACCCCGGACTGCTGCAGGAGACATTGGCCCAGCTGCGGATCATCAAGGCGACGCGCCAGCCCGCGTTGACCGCCGAACGGCGACGGCTGGACCGGGAGTTGACCCGCCTACGGGACCACGGGGGCGACGGGGATCGGGTCCAGGTAGGGCGTTTGGAATCCCGGCTCGCGGAGATCGCCGAGGAACTTGCCGTCCTCGATGGCCAGTCGATCGACCGCCGGGACTTGGCCTGGGCGCTTGCCCTATTCGACGAGGTCTGGTCCTGCCTGTTCCCCCCGGAGCAGGAGCGCGTCATCGCACTGCTTGTCGAGCGGGTCGACTTCGACGCCGAGCGTGAATTGGTCGCCATCACCTTCCGGCCTACCGGGATCAGGGTGCTGGCCGAGGAGATCGCGGAAGCCCAGGAGGTCGTGGCGTGAGCCAAGAGTTGAGAGTGGAATTCAAGATGGCGGTTGCCGGTCGGAGGCCTGCGCCGAAGCCCGAGGCGGATCCCACTACCAGGACAGAGCGTCGGCGTGTGGACCGGGCGGCACGACGGGCCCGAAACCTCGCCCTCGCCTACCACATTGACGGGCTGGTGCGCAGCGGGGAGGTCGCTGACCTGGCAGCCGTGGCGCGCCTGTGTGGCGTCAGCCGGGCTCGGGTCTCGAAGGTCGTTGGGCTGCTGGGGATGGCTGGGGTGGAGCAGGGATTAGCGATAGGGCAAGCTGCCGAACGACCCTCGTAATGCAAATAATGCCTTGAACATCTACCGGCGTTTACATTCTTTTTCTATTTACACCACACTCGACGCAGTGTATTCTCTGACTATAGTTAATAGTAAATGCTAGATGTTGCTCGCGCAGTAGGATATCACATCAAGTCATCAGCGCCCCACACTTCACTATTCGGCACACTGGTACTGTGATCGGATAGACCTGTATGGAGGAATAATGTCGAGTGTAACAGGGCGGTTGAAGGAATTCATTAACTACGGCCTAGGAATTACGATTGCAACAGCCTTTGCCTTGCTATCACGCGACGATCTGATCGCATCGTTCAAGTCGGAACCAATAGCTGGTGGCCTGGCCATCGCGCTATTGGCGACTACGATTGTACGGTTCTTTCTATATATCGCTGCTGTCCGTACTGAAGTGGATTTTATGGAGTGGGGATTGGATACCGAAAAGGTAATTGCGTTGCGTGGGCCAGTATTCCCCGTTGTTATTGGGCTGTCGGTCACTTTTGCTGCACTAATTGCAACAGTAACCAACATTTTATGGCACAGCATAATTGCTGTCATATTCGCATTGCTTGACATGTTTGGCCCTATCGTAATTAATCGGAATATAGGCGCGGTACTCATCGAGCGCAAATTTCGTCATGAAGATATCGGTGGTCCAGCCTATATTCTTTACCGTTATTATTTCGGCCGACCGATCATTATGCGGGTGGCGATTATGTTGGTCTCTGCTGTTGCCGCATGTACCCTCGCGGTTGTCTGGCGATTTACGGGACACGCGTTGCTCCAATATGGTTCGTATTTGCTGATCATCTCGACTATTGTCATTGGGGAATTCGTCATGCACCGTTGGCGAGAGCAGCGAAATCGGGAAATCGACTCTTATGATGAAGCAGCGGGCGTGGTCTAGCCCCAGCTTGCAGCCGGCAAAGCCGTAGGGTAGTAGCTGATTGCCCCAGCGACCTTCTGAGCCCCGCAAGCAGGAGCGCGTAATCGCCCTGCTCGTCGGGTCGGCTTCGACACCGAGCGAGAGACTGTGGCCATCACCTTTCAGCCTACCGGGATCCGAGTGCTTGCCGAGGAGATCGCCGAAGCCCAGGAGGTCGTGGCGTAAGCCAGGAGTTGAGAGTGGAATTCAGGATGGCGGTCGCCGGTCGGCGGCCCGCGGCGAAGCCCAAGTCCGATCCCGTAGTCAAGGCCGAGCGCAAGCGGCAGGACCGGGCGGCGCGCCGGGCTCGAAACCTCGCCCGCGTCCACTACATCGACGGGTTGGTGCGCTCCGGGGAGGTCGCGGATCTGGCGGCCGTGGCGAGGATGTGCGGAGTAAGTCGCGCGCGGGTCTCAAAGATCTCCAGCTTGCTCGCGCTTCTGACGGCAGAGCAGGAGCGACTAGCCTGCAGTCAGCGCCGGACGGGATGAGCATACTGCCTACTGAAGCTTGGCGAACTTCCCGCGATGATGTACGATCCCACCAAGTAGCTCGCCCTATCCGACCAGGAGCAACTATGGAAGACGACCGTTCTAATCGTTTCAGTTGGGGCGACGGTGACGTTCGGGTCAGCCAATGTGCGTTTTGCAAGCACAAGCATCCCGGCGCCCCAGGGTGCGACGCGTTCCCGGATCGGATACCGATGGAGATCCTGACTGGCGATCACGATCATCGGCTGCCGTTTCCAGGGGACCAGGGATTGCTATTCGAGCTGCAGAATGAGAAGTCGTAATGGCGATCTGGCGGCAGAAGATGTGGCGTCGACGCCGAATTCGACTGGAACGGGAGGCCGTAATCACTGGAATACGCAGCGCTCTCAACACGCTACGAACATACTGTGCAGCATTAAGCGACATGGGCCTGAATCGTTCATTATAATATTGACAGGATGGTGCAGTGGTGGGCAACAACACACAGCAAATGCCAGAATCAGTAGCGGCAGCATACAATGTGTTGGACTATGACTTAAAGTTAATCTGGTTCAATTATAAGATGCTGATGGATTTATATGGACACAGCGAGCTGCGTAGTACTCTACTGCGCGCTTCAGCGCCGGACTTCTTCGCTGATTTGCTGTCTTTGCTACGATCTGATCTATTGCTGCGCGTAACGCGACTAACAGAGGATACGGGAACAAGAACCCGTGAATCGATCGTATTGAAATCTCTGCCCGCATGTTTCGACGATTACGCAGTTGAAACGATCAGCATCGAGTATACGAGCGTACTCCATGAAATTGATAACCACGTAACACTCATCGCAGGTGTTCGGCACAAGACCGTCGCACACCGAGACAAGGCAGTAGCGCTTGGCCTGACACCAGATCCTTCCGTAAACATTTCGTATGCTGACATAAAGAATGTTATGATGTTGGCCGGAAAAGCCTTAAATCTGGTCTCGCGCCATTATGGCGGCCCAACTGTTCTCTACGAGGAGTCGATTGAGAGTCTTCAGGGTGTTCCGGCAATTATTCAGTGTCTTAAGTGGGCCCAGTGGACGCGCGAACGCATTCAATCTGATCCAATGACACTCATAGAAATCAAGCGAGGGCAGTGGTGGCTAGCCTAACCACAACTCGCTCTCAAGGGAAGGATACAAAGATGACCGAACGAGACTACACCTTTCAATTGTCGCCCGGAACTAAGACGCGTTACAACGCTGGGCCATACGATCAAGAGACGTGTTCTCCGAGATACAGCCTTGAATTATCAGTTCCAGAGCACGCTCGTCGACAAGTTGATGTGCAGCAGTATTTGATGGGAAACGAAGGGAGCCGCATTTGGGTATGGGATATAAATAACAAATCCACATGGCCGGTCTTTATCATCATCAAAAAGGATGGTGTGTTGGTTAGGGATAGATGATGAGATTGCTCGCAATATCACCTAGAGTCGATACTGGACGGTATCTGCTCGGTGGCGTAATCTCGTCATCTATCGCCTGTCCGGCGGTGGACCGGTTGCGCGTACTGCCTGGCCGCTTTCGATGCCCTCTTCTGGAGACAGAACTTGAATCCCTCTGAATTCGCCAAGAAATGGGCCGACTCGACCCTCAAAGAACGCTCCGGCTGCCAAGAGCACTTTATCGACTTATGCCGCCTCGTAGGCCACCCCACACCCGCCGAGGCAGACAAGACCGGCGCGTCGTTCTGTTTCGAGCGGGGAGCTTCGAAGTACGGCGGCGGCGGCGGCTGGGCCGACGTCTGGAAACGTGGCCACTTCGGGTGGGAATACAAGGGCAAGAATAAGGACCTCGATGTCGCCTATAGGCAACTCTTGCAGTACCGCGAAGCCCTCGATAATCCACCCCTGCTCGTAGTTTGCGACTTCTACAAAATCATCGTTCACACCAACTTCACGAACGCCCCGGCAGAAATCCACGAGATCAGCTTACAGGACCTGAAGACAGATCGGGGTCTGGCGATCTTGCGGGCTGTTTTCGACGACCCGGACAAGCTCCGCCCAGGCATTACCAGCCAGGCCATCACCGCCGAGGCTGCCAGCCATATCGCCCAGATCGCCCAGCGACTCCGTGCTCGAGGCGAAGAACCCCACACCATCGCCCGATTCCTGGATCGCGTGGTCTTCTGCATGTTCGCCGAAGATATCGACCTGCTGCCCAAGGGACTTTTCACGCGCATCCTGGATAAGAGCAAGCGCGATCCGGAACGCTTCGCGAAGCTGGTGGCTGGACTGTTCCAGGCCATGGCCGCCGGTGGGGATTTCGGCATGGACAGCATCCCTCACTTCAACGGGTCCCTGTTCGAGTCGGCTGAGGTACTTCGTCTCGAGGAATCCGAAATCGCGATTCTCTGCGATGCGGCGCAACTGGAATGGGACGCGATCGATCCAAGCATTTTCGGCACCCTGTTCGAGCGGGGCCTGGACCCGGACAAGCGGAGCCAGCTGGGAGCTCATTACACGAGTCGCGATGACATCATGACGCTTGTCGAGCCTGTCGTGATGGCTCCCCTGCGACGAGAGTGGGATGCACTGCGTCCTGAGATTGAAGCCGCACTGGAGAAGAGCCAAGCGCGATCCACCAACGGTGAGCGTCGCTATACCGACGCGACAGCCAAGAAGCACAGGAAGCAGGCCAACGACCTCGTCCTGCGGTTCCTGGGGCGGCTCACGGAGGTGAAGATCCTCGACCCGGCGTGCGGCAGTGGCAACTTCCTGTACGTGAGCCTGCAGATGCTCAAGAATTTCGAGAAGGAGGTTATCCGCTGGGCTCAGGACCAGGGTCTTGACGCCCCCCTCCCGCTTGTGCATCCTCGGCAGCTTTTCGGCATCGAATTGAACCCCTATGCCTTCGGCTTGGCGCAGATGACGGTCTGGATCGGACACCTGCAGTGGATCCGCGCTCATGGCTTCGGCAGCCCACCTGAGCCGATCCTGCAGACGCTCCCTGGCAATTTTCGCAACTGCGACGCGATCATCGACCTATCCAACCCGACCGAGCCCCATGAGCCGACGTGGCCCAAGGTCGACTTCATCGTCGGCAATCCACCGTTCCTAGGCGGCAAGCTCCTACGAACCAACCTGGGCGACGCCTACGTCGAAGCCATGTTCCGAGTCTGGAAGAACCGCGTCCCGGCCGAGGCCGACCTCTGCTGCTACTGGTTCGAGAAGGCGCGAGCCCAGATCGAGTCTGGCCAGTGCCGCCGGGCCGGGCTGCTGGCGACGCAAGGCATCCGCGGAGGGTCCAATCGCGAAGTCATTAAGCGGATCAAGGAGACGGGTGACGTCTACTTTGCCGAAAGCGACCGGCCATGGGTACTCGATGGAGCCAACGTCCACATCAGCATGGTCGGGTTCGACAACGGTGGAGACGGGCAGCGTGTTCTGGATGGCGCGTCGGTGGCCCAGATCAACGCCAACCTGACCGCATCATCGGCGGACATCACTCAGGCCCGGCCCCTGGCTGAGAACGCCGGTATTGCTTTCATGGGCGACACGAAGGGTGGAGCTTTCGACATTCCTGAATCCGTAGCCCTCGGGATGCTCGCACAGCCCAATCCCCACGGGAAGCCCAACTCAGACGTGTTGACGCCCTGGGTCAACGGGATGGATTTGACCCGACGCTCGCGAAGGATGTGGATCGTCGATTTCGGCGTAGGAATGGAGGAAGCGGAGGCTGCCAGGTACGCAGCGCCCTTTAAGCATGTCCAAGAGAATGTCTTGCCCGAGCGCCAGTCCAACAAGCGGGAGAGCTATCGGCGCCTCTACTGGCAGCACGTCGAGGCCCGACCTGCCCTTCGCTCGTCGCTGTCGGAGCTTCCACGTTTCTTAGCTACCCCGAGAGTCGCAAAACACCGGCTGTTCATCTGGATGCAAACACCGGCCCTACCAGACAGCGCAATCATCGCATTTGCCCGGGCTGACGACTACTTCTTCGGAGTGCTACATTCACGGATTCACGAAGTTTGGTCTCGCGCCCAGGCGACGCAATTGAGAGAGGCCAGTAGTGGAACCCGCTACACACCGACCACCTGCTTCGAGACATTCCCCTTCCCATGGCCACTTGGTCAGGAGCCGACTGATTCGCCCGAAGTGCGCGCCATCGCTGAGGCCGCGGCCGCGCTCAACGAGTTGCGCGAACGCTGGCTGAATCCGCCGGAATGGGTGCGCGTGCAGGTTCGACGATTCACCGCAAGTGCAGTCGGACCCTGGCAGACTCAACTCGTCCCATACGAAGGAACAACTCCCGAAGCCGAAGATAAAGCCCTTGTGCCGATCGATGCGCAGGCCACCAAGGAGTTACAATTCAGGACCTTGACCGCGCTCTATAATGAAATGCCGCGGTGGTTGCGTGACGCACATGATCGCCTTGATAATGTAGTTACGCGGGCGTATGCCATAGCCACGGGCATCGACGCATGGGCAGAGACAGTAACTGCAGACATGGCGCTAGAATTGCTCCTCAATGCCAATCATTCTCGTTGCAGAGCAATCGCTGACAAGACCAAGGAATCAGATGACTCGTAGTTGACCGCTTGCTTCCGAGATGAACAAGTCGATGTTTCGGGATACTGCGTTCTGCCTGTAGTGTGAGGCGATAATCAGGGTGTGGCGGCTGCCTTGGCGACAGTTGACATTGTTTATTGACGACGATATCATCGTTGGTATCGGACTCCCGTGACTTGAAATTCAGATCAGACACCATGCCGGATCGGGTTTCGTCGGTCATGAGGGGTTTCGAGTAAGGAGGTCACTAGCTTGAAAGAGCTGTTTTCTCCTGAAGCCCAAAACCCAGAACAACGGGATAACCACAAGCCGGGCTGTTGGATTGCCAACCAGGTAACCACCTACCTGAAAGGCTGAAATGATGTGGGGTCGTGGCAAGGCATGGTATGAGGGTTTTGGAGGTGGGTCCAGAACCCTCCACATATCACATCTCAGTTATCTGCCTGGTTGATATGAAACAGACCGCACCGCCTCGGGGGAGATGCGGCGCGGTCGCCGGGCGAGGGTCGAATCTGGAATAGACAGTATCAGAATTCGCGGGGCTTGTCTACGCCCGATATATCCCCCGCACCACCCGCCTGGTCGTCGAGCTCTTCCTATGCGTTTGCTACATGCCGCCAGCTCATCCCTGCCTTGGCGAGCGTCTGGCGATTTCGGTCGCTGAATCGTCAACCCACGGACACGCGGCCCCGAGCTACCGTGATTCGATTCTTGTCCATGTGGATCGAGAGCTTCATCCCAGCCAATTTGTTGACCTTCACGGCTCGGTGAAGCGTGTTCAGATCACGAACAGCCTCCTGTATCGCCAGGTTCAATTTCAGCGCTTCTTCGAAAGACAGAACGACATTCACCACTTTGGTGTTGGCGGCCAGCGCTCCATATGCTGGGCTAGCACATGTGAATGTACATCCACCAAAGCTGTCCTTCGTCCGGGCCGGGATCTTGGTCATCAGATTCCTCCGCACATTGTTTGGCCTACTATTTCCCTACACGACCGACTGGGATGCACGTTCCCTGCGCCACCCCAACGAAGAAGCTGCGCGGCAACGGGCGGTGCCAAGCCTGACCCCATCCGGGTATAGTCAGCCCGTCAGCGCCCCCTGTGTATCGTTACACCGCCAAATCATCAGTCGGTGCTCCCGGCGCATTGTTCTTGACGGACGTGATGCCATTCTCCCTGGCTGATACCGAGGAGTACATCTCACTCGTGCCGATGATTTCGTGGTTGACAGCCTTTAGCACGAAGTACGGCTTCCCGTCGCTTGATGTTAACCGTCCGTAATTGTTGTCATTCCCAGCGTTCCTCTTGACTGACTCGATCCCGTTCTTGGCACCCGACTTGTCGGCATACAATTCACTAGTTAAGATGATTTCGTTGTTTCCAGCCTTCAGATTGAACATGAACTTACTGCCGCTTTTCTTGAGTTCGAACTTGCCCGCCATGATCAACCTCCAACGCTAGACGTTGCCATACACCCAGCGAAATTGCTGGTCGGTGATGTCGCGGGCGTCGACACCGGGATCGGTTTATCGGGCGAGTAGGAATTGGAGGCTGCTCGGGCGATCGGGAAATGGCCAAAGACCATGGTGGGCTTTGGTGGCACATCCTGGAAGCAGCCTGACTGAGGGATTGTACCAGACGCTCCGATTATTTCAAGATCCCCTTTTTATTCATATGGGGATAGTCGGCATTGTCGCTGGCAGGTACCCGGCGCCCTGGCTTTTAATCAAAACCAAGCCGCGCCACCTCCACTAGGAAGCAGCGCGGCCATCGGCGAGGGCATCCGAGAGAGGTCTAGTGTACCACATAACGCGAGCCATTTCTAGGCTCTGTACGTCCCCCGCGAAACCCGCTTGATCGCCCCACTGGTGGAAATTGTCCTTCGTAGGACGTTTTCAAAGTTGGCGCTTTTCGTCTTGATCAGTTTCCGCTTCTGAATCGCCGCCATGATCTCGGGGAAGGCCATGGGCTTCTTGTTGGCCTTGAGCAGGGCGATGACTACGGACTCGACGGTCTGGCGGGGGGCTTTGGTCGCTGCAGGCCGCCCACGCTTCGCCGCTACTTTGGCCTTCGGCTTGCGGCCGGGCTTGGCCTTGGCTGCCTTGGCTTTCCTCCCTACCTGGACCTTCGGAGTCTTAGTAGCCTTGGGCGCCGCGGCTTTAGACTTCGCTGCCGCGCCCCCGAGCAGATCTGCCACCAGCTGTCCCGTAACGGCCTGGAGTGCGGCGTACTCCTTGTCGAGGGCGTCGAGGCGGGACTCGAGCTTCTTGAACTGGGACTGGGTCTTGGCCAGTTGCTTGCGCTTGGCGGCGGTCGGGGCCGTCGTGGGTTTTGATTTCTTTCTGGGCATGGGGGCTCCTTTCTTCCTTATTGGATTCCGGCAGCAGGGTATGCTTCGTGGCGTTGGAAGTCAATATGCAGAGATCCCGGTAACCCACTATTGGACCGGCCCACGCCCCATTTTTTAGACCGGCGTTCACATTCGGACGACTTACAACTATCTCAACAGTGTGGCCGTTGTGAAGTTATAAATACGCTCGCCTATCGTTATCTGAATGGATAGAGGTAAATTTGCGATGCTGGATGCCGGGAACCACCTCACACCGCAAACAGAGGAATATTCTGGAACATCAACAAATTGTTTGAGCCAATAAGTAGAACCTAACATCATCAATTCATCACCGCGAGCTTTTGACATTTCTGCTTCCCGGACAGCAGTTTTTGCCCTGCCTTCGGCTACTCCATCCAACATTCCACCAATCGCACTTTTAGGTCTCTCAGTAGTCGTGCCTTGATATCTATATGAACTTCCCGATGAGGTTACTATGCTTCCTGTTTGTTGCGTATCACGTACTTTGTCATCGTTGTAATTTGGAACATCTATTCCCTGAAGCTGTGCAGCTATCTTCAGCATATCTTGTTGTTCCATCGACGGCATGACCATGCCCGTAGCATCTCGAAGGACAACTTGTGGTGATACCGTAAGATTATCGTTAGTGTTATTTCGAATTATAACTGTTAATCGATATCCGGGATAGTATGCATCCCGCTCATAAAGTAGATTGTAGCTTACTTCAAAATCATCAATAGTTGCGCTTTCGTATGGGATATTTACTGGTATGCGCAGGGCTACAGCATCCCTGGCATATTGAGATTTACTAATATTATTGAGATGTTGGATTCGTGGTGATTGCGATACAGCAGCACAACCGGATAGAGCGATTACGAATATCACAATTATAATTGTCTGGAGTTGATGTTTATTCATTCGGGTTCCCTCCATGAGATCGAGAACGCCTCATTACAGCATCGTCGCCAGCATCTCCGCTATCCAAGAGCAGTTGCTTTTCTATAGCACGTATACGCTCTTCTGTAATTCCAAGTTGCTGGCCTTGCGCAATCACAACAGTCTCAATCTTTCTTAATGTCGATGCAAGCAGTACCAAGTCGCGACGTAAGCCGTCAATTAGCTTTGACCGACCCTGGACCGTACAGAACAATTCCGCGGAATCCCAGGCAAGCCTATGCATTATCTGATTTCTCACCGGTAAGGCATGCTCAATCTGTATAATGAGATCTTTATCGATGGATGCACTCTTCTCACACGCATGTCGTAACTGACCGAGAGTCATTTTGGCGTACTTGGCGTATACTTGGTCATATATATCCAGGTTCGTTTCCGTGGATATGCCCATTTCCGCCATGGTAAGTAACTGCATTACGGATCGCTCAAGTCCGATAGACTCGAACAGAGCAAGGCCGAGAAACGAAAACGCCTCTTTCTCGTCTCCTACCTCGATGGCTGGAATATTGAACGACCTTGCTGTTATTTCGAATTCGCTTTCCACAATCTACACACCTAAAAACATTACCGTGTTGGCGATTACCCACATACCGCGTAACGAGTCATTACGTGCATGCCAAACTAGCTGGATGACGCGTTGACTAGATCCCTTTTGTAGATGCAAAGACAATCCTCCATCTCTGCTGGGCTGAGACATTGAAGTGACTCTGGCATCTCGTCTATTTCGAGGTACTGCTGTCGACGGTATAAGCCGAGCGCTTTCGCGCCGACTCGGGTCCCCGCATGAAGATACACCCGCTCAGGCTCTAGGCCTAGGAAAGCACCGAGCCGATGCGAAACGTCGTAAACAAATAATTCGCCTGCACCCCGGATTCCACCAATCTCCCTCAGAACAAAATCGAACAGGTCATGGAAGGAATGGCAGCTACGGAAATCGGATGCCAGCAGCATCTTCCTCGCTTCCTCAAGCACGGGGGCTGGGATGCGGTGCTGGTGAGGATGCCGCTTGCCACTTGGCAACTTCGACATCGCCGAAGCCTCAACCGCCCGCTCTAGGGTGGTCTGTAACGCATACCACCGCATCTCGCGTTGGGCATTTGGCTGGTACTTCGTCACATAATCGTGAACGATGCTTTCTATCGTATCGAGTTGGCAGAGTTGTGGCAAACGGTTGCCACGCCTCTCTGGACATTGCGTAATCAACTTCCTTCTCATGCTTCAATATTGCTCCTACTAAAACTCTGCTAACACGAAGTATTCAGAATTGTGAAGCCAGATAGCGCCGCAAGAAAACCCGCAGCACATTGATGCTGAATATTATAATCTGCTGGTCGCGGTATCTTGCAATCGAGGGGCTAAGTCAAATAAGAATACTCTACCTGCTTGGCGGAGTATACCGGCAAACTCAATGCAGGGTAAACCACGGGGGTAGCCCCACGCCTCCCTACTGACCCAGCCATGAACATCCCAGTTGTGCTCCCCGGAACGCCGTCCCGTAGCGAATCACACGCCCGCCACTCCAAAACCGCGCCCTCAAACGCCCCCAGCGCCCACCAACACACATAAGCCTGTACCCGCAGAAGTTAGCTTACAAATGCAGCTTATCGCATATGAGGTGCCGCACCCCGATTCGCTGTCAACGAAAGTGAAATCGGCCGGGGAAAGAGATTCAGAGAGCCTACGGGACACGATTTCGCCCCTACTGGACCTCTCCCCCGACCTCTCAATTCCGGCACCGCCAACACCCAAAATCTCGGTCTCGTAAGTCTTGTAACCGCAACCAAATACAAAGGCCCCGATCAGCATTCGACCGGAGCCTCCGTCAACATCTCTGTAACTCGTTGCTAAATTTAAACTTGTTGGCTCCCCGCGCAGGGCTTGAACCGACCCCTCACAAGTTAACAG